>Ga0070673_100002078_pt1 | contig 12071 bp, 11 predicted proteins | sample KBSM23metaG_FD_65342 | JGI IMG/M metagenome (GOLD analysis project Ga0070673, IMG submission 65342) | Miscanthus rhizosphere microbial communities from Kellogg Biological Station, Michigan, USA - KBS M2-3 metaG | ecosystem: Host-associated > Plants > Roots > Rhizosphere > Soil ... | reverse complement strand
CGCAGCGTTTTCGCCGGTACTGACGGGTGCACAAGCATGATGTTCGGAATCGAAGTCAGCCGCGCTACCGGGGCCAGATCTTTGACCGGATCATAGCCAAGCTTGGAATACAACGATGGACTTACTGCGATGCTCGCAGTGGCGATCACCATCGTGTAGCCATCGGGCGGAGCCTTGGCGGTGAATGCGATACCGAGATTTCCGCCGGCGCCAGCTCGGTTATCGGGCACCACTTGCTCGCCCAATTGCTCGGAGAGTTTCTCGCCCAGCATGCGGCCAACGATATCGCTGGAGGCGCCGGCCGGAAAAGGCACAACGAGGCGCAGCGGTTTGTCCGGATACGTTTGCGCTGCGCCTGCTAATGCAACGTATGTGACCAGACCGCCGCACACCAGCGCAGCAATATGAATGTCCGCGACGACGTGCCGCACTTTAGCCGCGCTCATAGGACCTCCTCAGGTACAACGGTCTGCTGACGAACACAAGTTTACTTGTTTGCGTTAAGCACACCGCTATTTGCGGTCGCCAGCCGATCGCTTCACCTCCCAGACTTGAGGCTGTGATGGCCAGGTGCCGCGCTCGCTCACGCGCGAGCCCTCGAATACCAGATAACTTTGCTGACCGTAGTGCGGCAGCGCCGATGAAATTGCTGCGAGTGAAGATGCGTCACGGCCGGAAATGAGCACCACAGTTCGGCCATTGTCAGCGCGCATCGTCCAAACTTGCGCCGTGCCTTGCGTCGGAGCGAGTAACGCCGGTCGTGCCGGGAGTTTCTGACCCGCAAGCCAATCGTCGACCTGCGCGTGGAGGCCGATGACCACAGCGATTGCTGCAGCGCTATTCGCAGTGGATCTCTGCAATAGCGCCGACGTAATGTCGCGAGCGGCTGCCTCAAGCGCAGAACCCTTTGCAAGCACCGAGACCGTCGGACTCGCGGCAAGCATCGCTTCGCGCAGAATCGGCGGCGCTTCACCGGCGCCGAGTCTTCGAAAGATGCGAAGCTCCGGGTCAAGCGTGATTGTGAGCGGCTCATTCGGAAGGTCGAGCGTTATGGTCTGTGCATCACGTGAGATTTGAACGCGGTGCGTAATGTCAGCGTCCGCGGTTCGCACTACAAGCGGGACTGAGATCGTGTAAGCGGGCGTTCCTTGCTGCAATGACACATCCAGCCGCCAGCCCGAACCCATGCGCGTAACCTGTGCATCGCCGATGCGCAGATCGGGCGCACCGGCACGGCTCACCCACTCGTCGAAGAATGGAGCAAGCGGCTTACCGGACGCATGCTCGAAGGCGGCGCGAAGGTCGTCCCACGATGCAACGCGGAATCGCTGCTCCTGCCAGAACGTGCGCACACCATCGTCAAATGCAGTCGCACCGAGGGCGTCGCGCAGCATGAAGAAGACCATCGCGGTCTTGTTATAGCCAACAACCTGCGACGCGCCGTGCGTACGCGAAGTGAAGCGAACGAGTGGCACATCGTCGCCCGGCGGCATGGCCGCATAGTCGCGCAGCCAAGCAAGGCGCATTGCTTTTGCCGCTTCCGCAGTCTCCCGCTCGCGATACGCGTAATCCGCCATGAACGTCGTCAGTCCTTCCGACCAGTTGCCGTGCGCATAATCAGGATAGACGCCGTTACCCCACCAGTTATGCAGCACTTCGTGACCGAGCGAGGTCGAGCGAATAAATGGAAGACGCAGCACACTGATGCCGAGATAGGTGAGCGTCGGCATGCCGAATCCGGTCGGCGTGGGGCTCGACACAATACTCAATTCCGAAAACGGATAGGCGCCGATCCATCGCTCATACATGTCGAGATACGCAGCGACTGAGTCCAGATAGCCGCCGGCAAGATCCGCGATCTCAGCATGGAAGTAAGTACGCAGCCGCACGTCAGTTCCCGCCGCAGTTCGCAATCGTCGTTCATCAATGCGATAGGGACCGGCCATGAGCGAGATTCCTTCCGCGGGCTCGCGGAAGTCGAAGCGCGCGCGATAACGCGCATCGATAACGCGTTCTTCCGTAAGTCGCCCCGGGACGAGTCCCCGTTGTGATGCAGGCAAGTCCAGCTCTACGGTATAGCGCTCGAGCGCACCGTCTACCGAAGGGTACCAACCGGAGCCAGCAGGAAGAAACGTGCCCTGAGCACCCGTCACCGGCTCGTTGTACGTGAGCGTGGCTCGATGATCGAGCTTTGAATCAAGTGCAGCGAGCGTACCGTGCCACCGCACGTCGATCCGGCGGGCTGCAGGCAGGCTTACATGCTGCAATTGACCCGCTGTCGTCGTTGCCGCTTGAATGCTGCTGCCGTCGATGAGCAGTGAGTCCAGCTTGAATCGCGTCGACAAAAGCAGAGTGGCTGCGCGGGCAGTATCAAAGGTGATCGTGTCGCGGCCTTGAAGTGAGTGCGTCGCCGGCTCGATGCGCACGGAAATTTCGTGTGCCGGCGGCGCAGCGGCAAACGTCGGCCCTGAAAGCGCGATCGCGCTTATCAGCGCCGCAAGACACTTCACAAAACGGATCATCGCGGCGCTGGAAATTTCGCGATCAGCTCTACACTTTCGTTTTGACGTTTCACTTTCAGCGGAAGCCAGGTGCCCGGCGCCGTCTTTTCGACAGCGGCTCTCAAGTCCGCCGCTTGTTTGATGGCGGTGCCTGCCGCCTCGAAAACCACGTCGCCAATGCGCAAGTCAGCGACCTCGGCGACACTGCCCTTGCTGACCGTCTGTATGCGGACGCCTTCCGGCACAGTTTCAAGCGCGACCCCGAGCAGTGGACGCGATGGCGAAGGCGGCGGTCGCTTCGGAAATCCAAAGACCGCGGTTGCAAGCCCGGCTGACAACTGTTTGCAGTCGGCGTCTCGATCCCAGGGCAATAGCGTCGTCACGTTCTTGATACCAAGCTGATCGAGCTGGTGCGGCACGCCCTGCCCGTAGGCGATATGGCTGCTGCCCATGATACCGATGACAAGCGCGTCCGGTCTGCGCGCGACTGCGGCGGCGATTGCCTGGGCCATCGCGCCATCCCAGATCAATTGAGCTTCGACGAAGCGCTGGAATTCCGGATCGGTGCGTGCCGGTGGACCCGCTTTCTTCTCCGGGTGCTCCGAGTAGACAGCAAACAAGCGCTCCACATAGGCTTCGCTCGCCGGACTTGGCTTCGACACACCTTCGCGTTTTTCAGCGGGCACACTTTCAAAACTGTTTTGCCGTACTTCGCGCACAAAGTCGCGGTCCACATTGAGCGCAATCATCTGAGTGCGATTCAGGCGCGCAAAGTGAAATAAGGAGAAGTAGTCTTCAGTTGCGATGCCCCAGACTCGAGCCCAATCGGTTGCCTTGAGGAACTCATCGTCGCTCAGTTCGCCTGCGACCCAGCGGTCCAGCGCAGGCTGCACGCGGCGCGGGAACATTTCGAAACCGAGCGCCAGCTGAGGTCGCAGCGCTGACAGCGCGGCAACCGTGTACAACTCCCAACGATGATGATCTGCGTTGTCGTGATTCTCGCCCAGCAACACGACTTGCGATTTCGCAGCGCGGGAAAGGAGTTCAGTGGCGCTGATTTGCGAGCTGCCGGGCACCGTCCATTCGGCTACTGGTGCGCAGCTTCGCTCGGCATCAGCCGCGGTCGCAAGATCTGCCATGATGAGGCCGAGCGCGCAGCAGCCGGCGGTTCGAATCGCGCCAAAAAAATCAGTCACCCGAAATTGTAACTGACACGTCGCCATTCAAGCGCAAGCCGGGATACCGCTCCGCCAAGCGTCCCTTCGCCAGTTGACCATCAATAAAATCCGCGGGCATGAAAAAGCGCGTCCTGATGCTAGAACCGGTCACACTTTATTTTTTGATGCGGCGGCCGGGGTGTCGATTTCCACACGCTCGTCCGACTAATGAGTATCAACAACCAACCGGTCATGGAAACACGATGTTCACTCGCTTGCAAACATCAGTATCGCCCGGACTTAAAAAATGGGGCTCGTATGCTCTTATATTGTGTGCGCCCGGTTCATTTGTAATTCTTCCGTTAGTATGGATTGCGGGTCAATGCCGGCGCGGGCGTTTGCCGGCTCTCGCGCGGCTGCGAGTGCCTGCCGTGTACAAAACGCTGATGGCGATAGCGTCCTCCAGAGCCTCTGGTCTCATCCCGGACGCACGTCCACGCCCTTGGTATGTCCGAGTATGGATGCGGGCTTGAGCTCACTCCACTCAGCATCCCAAACTCCGAATGCAGAATCGTAGCTCGTCAACCGTCAATTCAGGCACGGGCGGGAATAAACGCTGTCCTTTGCTGTTCTTACTCAGTGCTAAGGTAATACCGATGTCCGACTTCCTGCTGGCGCGCAATGCTTATAATAGAGAACCGGTGTCTCCGTGCAGCCACTTCTTTGATTACCCCAGGAGGCTTCTCATGAAACCTGATGCGTCAGCTTCTAATATTCGAACATGCTCAATCGCCATAATCTTTGCACTGGTCGTTGTCGGTTGCGGGACCGCTAGTCCCAATACCGCCGGCAGCTATCCTGCAATGGTCAACAATACAGCAGGTCCGATGGGCTTATCGTTGTGGTGTCGCCAGCACTACAGTGAACCGCGTTGCGCGGGCGGCGCAAGCAACGATCTAACCGGTCCGCAATAGCCGTCCGTCTGTGCTTCCGATATCACGCCCTTGTGCAGCGACAAGGGCGTTTTCGTTTTGACAGCACGCATGCTCCGCACGAAGAATGTAAAAGCGCGAATTTTCCGCGCATCAAATCCAGGATTACGTTTCTTCGAAGTGCGCTATCAGCTTGCACCTGCAATGCAAGCTATCACCCGGTCTTGTCATTGAGCGCTCGCGATCAGCGTCAATGCACAGTCATGCGCGCCTTATCGCGCAGCGGCCGCAGACTGCCGCCTTTCATGAGCGAACCGGGCAGCGGATGTCCGACGATGTCTTCCGCAAGTTGCGCAACTTCGATCAGGCGTTCGAGATTGATGCCCGTGTCGATGCCCATCTCTTCGCAGAGAAACACGAGGTCTTCCGTGCAGATATTGCCCGCCGCGCCTTTATGCGCTGCGAATGGGCAACCGCCGAGGCCCGCGACCGTCGCATCGAAAATATCGACGCCCATTTCCATCGCCGCATATGCGAGGGCGATTGCCATACCGCGCGTATCGTGCAGATGCAGTGACAAGCGCTGGTCCGGATATTTTTCGCGCACGGCGCCGATCACGCGTTTGATCGACTGCGGTGTGGCCCACGCCATCGTGTCCGCATAATTGAGCACCTTGATGGTCAAGCCGTGCTCCGCGGCAAGATCGAAAACCTGGCGGGTCATATCGAGGACCTGCTGCACCGATATGTCGCCCTGATAATTGCAGCCAAACGCCGCCATGATGGAGCCGCGCTCGACCGGCACGCTGTAGTGCTAATACATCTCGATCAATGCGTGCTGCGCTTCATAGTTCTGTTTGAGCGTGCGCTTCTGATTGCGTTGGAGGAATGCTTCAGATGCCGTGAGCGAGATGATACCGGTCGTCTCGAAGCGGCCGGTTGCAATTGCGCGCTCGACACCTTTCGCATTCATGGCGAGCGCCTCATAGCGAATGCCGGTATGGCGGTTGTAGCCCTTCGCGACTTCTTCGGCATCCGCCATACCCGGAACGTTCTTGGCGGGCACGAACGAACACACCTGGATATGTTTGATGCCGGTTGTCGAAAGCGCATCGACGAGCTCGATCTTGCGTGCGGTCGGAATCGGGCCTTTCTCGAATTGAAAGCCTTCGCGCGGACCTTGTTCGTAAATATGGATGGACTTAGGCAGATCGCTCATGGCTACTCCTGGTAACAGCCGATGGAACATGCGCGCTGAATTTGTTCAAGGGTCCGCCGGCAAACTATCGGTGTGAGTTTTATTTATTGCACATGTCGCGATGCTGCGTCAATTGCAAGCGCGGCTACCGCGCCTTGCGCAGCCCATCGTTTCCGCGCATATTCGAACACCGTCATAACGATGCACAAAACGGCGATGGCACAAAAGGCTGAGGTACATCGACTCGAATCCGCGGATGAATTCACCGAGTTCGTCTATGAGCACGGATGGACCGACGGCCTGCCCGTCTTTCCGCCCACACGCAAGGTCGTCGGCGAGATGCTCGAATATCTCCGCCGTGATCCCGAAGAAGTTCTCGGTACGATATTTCCTGCCGACGGCGAAGCGACCATCGAGAATATCGTTGCCAACTGCGCGATGGCGGGTTGCCTGCCGCAGTACGCGCCGGTCGTGCTCGCAGCAGTGGAAGCGCTCGTCGATCCGGAGTTTCCCATCAACACCACGCAGTCCACGGGATCGGCGTCGATTTTTACGCTGGTCAGCGGCCCCGTTGTGAATGATCTGAAATTTCATACACGCGAGTGGATCTTCGGCCCCAACGGCGGACGCGCGAACGCGACGATCGGGCGCGCCATCCGGCTAATCCTGTGGAACATCGGCCGCGCGCACCCCGGAAAACTCATCAAAGGAACCATGGGCCATCCCACCGCCTGGAGCTATTGCATCGGAGAAGAACGCGAGCTGGCGCCGTGGGGACCGATGCATACCGACTTCGGCATCGACGCGGCAGACAGCGCTGTCACGGTGATGAAGGCGGGCGAGCATTCGCAGCTCGCGGTGCCCATCAATACCGTTGGCCTCAACGAATGCATCACATTGCTCGCGCGCGGCATCGGGCGCGTTGGATTGTCGACGAGCGGCGGCCAGCGCGGCTATATCTACGTCATTAATCCGACGCTCGCGCAAGCCTTCGCGCAGGCAGGCTATACGCGCAACCAACTGCGTGCCGCGATTGCTGAACGGGCGCGTAAGTATTCGTACGACTGGCAGAATGATCAGAAGCAAGGTGCGGCGGCGCCGTTCCCTGATCCATACACCAAGACACCAAGTGAGCGTCCGATGTTCGTCGCGCCGGTCACGCCCGACGAAATACATGTCGCGGTCGGCGGCGGACAAGCGCCGCAGATGGGGCAATGCGTTTCAATTTCCAGCCGCAGCTCGGTCGGCAAACCTATGGTGGCTAAAAAAATCCGCTTCCCTGCGTAACAAGGAGAACAGCATGCTTGAACTCGTAAGCCCTATCGGTTATCCGCGCATGCAGTCACAGGCGCAGCGACGCTCGCTCGAGACGCCCATCGGGCGGCGTGTCGGATTCATCTGGAATCAATATCCCGTCACCAAAGGATTCTGGCAGCGGTTTGAGAGCGCGTTCGAAGAATTAAGCAGCCCGCTAGCCGTCGAGCGCGCGTACAAGAACAACACGTGGGCTCCGCTCGATGCGAAAAAGTTTGAACAGGTCGCAGCGGCAGTCGATTATTTCATCGTTGGTGTCGGCGCCTGAGGGTCCTGCACCGGCGCCGCGGTGCGCGACGCGTTCCAAGCCTGGAAGGCAGGCATACCGGCCATCGTGCTCGTGCACGAGCCGTTCGAGGTGCTCGCGAAGGCGCAGTTCCAGGCGCTCGGTGCGCAAGACCCGACAATGATCGTCTACAAACAGGATGCGCCTGCGCTGGAGACGCCTGAAGAAAGCATGTCCAAAGCACGCCGCGTTGCAGCGGAAGTGATCGGGATGCTAAGCATCAAAGCTTAGACTCACGCCATGCACTACACATCACGTGAACTGCGGCCACGCGTATGCATTCATCTGCTGTGCGCATACGTCGCCTCGTTCGGCGCGGCCGCATCACTCGCGGAGGACTATCCGACGAGGCCGATACGCATCGTGACATCAGAGGCCGGCGGCGGCAACGATGTGCAGGCGCGTCTGCTCGCACTTGGACTTGCGCCCGCACTAGGCGTGCAGCTGGTGATCGATAATCGGCCGAGCGGCGTGGTGCCAGGAGACGTTGTGTCCAAAGCACCGCCCAATGGTTACACGCTGCTTCTGTATAACAGCACTCTCTGGATCGGGCCGCTGCTGCAAACCACGCCTTATGAAATCGAGCGCGATTTCTCACCGATCACCACGGTGGCGACGTCCGCGAACGTGCTCGTCGTCAGTCCGGCGGTTGCAGCGAAGTCCGTGACGGAGTTGATAGCGGTCGCAAAGGCCAGCTCGGGCAAGCTCAATTACGGCTCGAGCGGAACCGGAGCTTCAAATCATCTCGCCGCTGAATTGTTCAAGGCGATGGCGGGCGTTGACATCGTGCGCATCAACTATAAAGGCGCCGGGCCTGCATTGACTGCGTTGCTTGCCGACGAACTGCAGGTAATGTTTCCAACGGCGGGCGCAGTGACGCCATACATGCGGACCGGCCGCGTGCATGTGATCGCAGTGACGAGCATGGAGCCATCAGCTCTACTCCCGGGCGTGCCTACGGTTGCGGCGTCAGGTCTGCCGGGCTACGAATCTGTTTCGACATACGGTATGTTTGCGCCTGCAAAGACGACGCGAGAGATTATCGTGAGGCTGAACCGGGAAATCGTGCGGCTTCTCGAGCGGCCGGACATGAAGGCAAAATTTTTCGCTGCCGGCGTCGAGCCGGCGAGCGGAACGCCGGAGCAGCTTGCAGCGACCATGAGATTGGAAACAGCTCGCATCAGCAGATTGATAAAGGACGCGGGTATCCGCGCAGAGTAAGCGTTCTTTCCAAGCCGCCCGCTCAATTCTAACGAGCGGCGTCATCGATTTCCTTCATCATGCCTGTCTGTTAAGCTGCGTCAACCAGCACGGCACCAAGTCCGGCGGAGGAGACGCAATGGAAATGAGTCAACGCACCGCTTCAGTGCCATCGTCCGCGGTTGATGGCATTCAGATCAAACCGGTCACCGCGACACTCGGCGCAAAAGTCATCTGCGGTGATGTGCGCCAGCTCGATAACCGAAAAACGCATGCGATCAAGCAGGCATGGCTCGACAACCTCGTGCTGCTGTTTCGCGGCCAGACGCTGAACGACGATGAGCTGGTCGCTTTCGCCCAACGCTTCGGCAAACTTTCACATCCCGTCGCGGGTCATCAGCTCGCCGGCAATGTGAAGACCTTCAAGCATCCGAATGTGAATGTGGTGTCCAACGTTGTGGAGAACGGCGTTGCTATCGGCAGCCTTGGCGATAGCGAAGCGTACTGGCACACGGATTTTTCATTTGAGGAAGTTCCTTACGCCGCGACGTTGCTTTATTCGCTCGAGATACCTTCGACGCCGGGCGGCAATACCGGCTTCACCAACATGTATCTCGCGTACGAAACGCTTCCACGCAATCTGCGCGAGCGCATCGGCGGGCTGACGATCAAACACGACGCGAGCTATAACAGCGCCGGTGTGTTGCGGCGGGGCTACAAGCCGGTAACGGATGTACGGGAGTCGCCCGGTCCGGTGCATCCGATTGTGCGCACACATCCCGAGACACTCCGCAATTGCCTTTATCTTGGCCGGCGCAATTTTGCATACATCAACGGCCTCGAAGTCCAGGAATCGGAGTGCCTGCTGAACGAGTTATGGGCGCATACGGAGCAGCCGGCGTTTCAATGGCATCATCAATGGCGCGTCGGTGACGTGCTCGTTTGGGATAACCGCTGCACGATGCATCATCGTGACGCGTTCGATCCGCATGCACGGCGCATCATGCACAAGACGATGACGGAGGGCGATCGTCCGCACTTCCAGGCCGGCGCGGACGACAAGGCGCGACATCCGCGCGGCTATTTACACGCCGCTGCGATCTAGCGTCTTCGCACCTCGTTCGCGCCAGTTGCGTTCAGCCGTGTCTCGCATCTTGCGATTCGTGGTCCTGTGCGCGTGGGCGTCGTACGCTGGACATCCGGCGCAGGCGGACGACTACCCGGGCAAACCAATCAAGATCATCATCGCGCAAGCCGCAGGCGGTGCTTCCGATGTGCTTGTGCGCCTCCTCGCGCAAAAGCTGACTGAAAATCTTGGCCAGCAGGTCGTCATCGAGAACCGTCCTGGCGCCGGCGCCAACATCGGCGCCGAGATCGCCGCCCGGTCGGCGCCGGATGGATACACAATCTTCGTCGCGTCGCTGCCGCACGCGATTGCGCCAAGTCTCTACAAGAATCTGAGCTATGACCTCCTGAAGGACTTTGCGCCTATTGCGCTCGCCGCGGAGGAGCAGTTTTGTCTCGTCGTCCATCCATCGCTGCCGGCAACAAACGTAAAAGACTTCGTCGCGTTTCTGAAAAGACATAGCGGCGCGGTATCGTATGGGTCAACCGGAAATGGCGCCGCCAACCATCTTGCCATGGAGCTTTTGCAATCCATGGCCGGCGTCAAGCTCGTGCACGTGCCTTATCGAGGCAGCAGCTTTGCGCTCACCGATGCGATAAACGGCCGCGTACCGGTACTGTTCGTCAACCTGTCTCCTGTAAGCGGACATTTGCAATCGGGAAAGCTGCGCGCGCTTGCCGTCACCGCGCTCAAGCGCTCGCCATTGCTGCCTGCAGTACCGACCATAGACGAATCTGGTTATCCCGGCTACGACATCGTCAACTGGTTTGGCTTTCTTGCGCCTGCCGGTACGCCCGCTGACATCATTCGCAAACTGAACTCAGTGATCACGAAAGTCGCCGGCTCCAGCGAAATTAAAAGCCGTCTCGCTTTACAGGGCGCCGAGCCGCTTACTGCGACGCCGGAAGAGATGCGTGCATTCCTGTCAGCGGAAATCACAAAGTGGGACAAAGTAGTGCGCGCTACCGGCGCTCGCGTCGACTGACTTCGAGCGCCGCGATATAGCGTTAAGATGTGACGGTTCTGCCGTCAGGAATTCCGCAGTGTCCGAGCCGCAGCAAGCGCCCTCCCCGTTCAGTCCTTTTCGCCATACCACCTTCATGGTGCTGTGGACGGCCACCGTCCTGGCGAATATCGGAACGTGGATGTACAGCGCGGCGGCCGCATGGCTGATGACAACACTGGACGCCGATCCACTGATGGTTTCGCTCGTTCAGGTGGTAACCACATTACCGATGTTTCTGTTTGCGCTGCCGGCCGGCGCGCTCGCAGACATCATCGATAAGCGCCGCTTTCTTATCCTCGCGGAAACCGCAGTGACCGCGATCGCGACGATCTTTGCCGCGCTGGTTTCATTTGAGCTGATGACGCCCGCCGTGTTACTCGTCTTCGTCTTTTTGATCGAGGCCGCCGGTGCTCTTACGACACCCGCATGGCAATCGATTGTTCCCCAGCTCGTACCGCGCGCGGATCTGCCGCAGGCGATCGCGGCGAATAGCGTCGGCGTCAACATAAGCCGCGCAGTGGGCCCTGCATTGGGGGGCCTCATCATCGTCAGTATCAGCATCGGCGCGCCGTTCTGGCTTAACGTCATCAGCAATTTTGGAATCATCGGCGCCTTGCTGTGGTGGCGCTCGCCCCCGCAGAACGCGAGCCGGCTTCCGGCCGAGCGCTTTATGAGTGCCATGCGGACAGGTATCCGGTATGCGAGATACAACTCCGAATTACGCGCGACGCTCATGCGCGCGGCGGCTTTCTTTTTGTTCGCAAGCGCGTATTGGGCGCTCCTGCCACTCGTCGCGCGAGATCAAATCTCGAGCGGGGCGGAGATCTATGGAATGCTGCTCGGGGCCATCGGCGTTGGCGCCATCGGGGGCGCCTTCCTTTTACCCTGGCTAAGAGCGAAGCTCGGATGCGACAAACTGGTTGCCGCGGGCACGATCGGGACTGCCATTGCGCTATTTCTGTATGGAGCTGCGCGAGTACTACCGATTGCATTCGCCGCGAGCATCATTGCAGGCATTTCGTGGATCGCAGTGCTGTCGAGTCTCAACGTGTCTACGCAATTCGCATTGCCGCAATGGGTTCGTGGGCGCGGACTCGCCGTCTATTCCACCGTATTCTTCGGCGCCATGACCGTCGGCAGCGCGGTATGGGGACAGGTTGCTCGAATGGCCGGCGTACCCGGCGCACTATATATTGCTGCCGCGTGCGCGCTGTGCGGCATTCCCCTCACACGGCGCTGGAAACTAGAGACCGGCATCGGCGGGGATCTGACGCCATCCATGCACTGGCCGGCGCCCGTCGTAATGCGTCAAATAGAGAATGACCGCGGGCCGGTGCTGGTGACTGTCGAA
>Ga0070673_100002074_pt1 | contig 12077 bp, 13 predicted proteins | sample KBSM23metaG_FD_65342 | JGI IMG/M metagenome (GOLD analysis project Ga0070673, IMG submission 65342) | Miscanthus rhizosphere microbial communities from Kellogg Biological Station, Michigan, USA - KBS M2-3 metaG | ecosystem: Host-associated > Plants > Roots > Rhizosphere > Soil ... | reverse complement strand
ACAGCCGCACCCAGTTCGACGGCCAGCCGGGCGGTCTGACCCGCTCGCACCCGCGCTCCTTCTACTGCCGCATCCCCTCGGGGTTGACCGCGCGCGAGTCGGGCAACGACGTGCTGATCGAGCCGGGCGGGCGGCGCACCTACGTCTACGACCTGATGGAGGGAGGCGAGCCGGAGCGCGCCGCCTTCCAGTGGTACCACGACCACCGCCTCGACCGCACCGCGCAGCACGTCTGGCGCGGCCTGGCCGGCATGTGGATCGTCGACGACGCCTTCGACGAGGGTCTGCCGCTGCCGAGCGGCGATCGCGACCTGGCGCTGATGATCGTCGACCGCAGCTTCGACCGCCGCAACCAGCTCACCGACCCGTTCACCGGCCGCCGCCCGCCCGCGGACGGGATCGAGGGCGAGGCAATCCTCGTCAACGGCGCCCATAGGCCCCACCACCGGGTGCGAGCGCAGCGCTACCGGCTGCGGATCCTCAACGCCTCCCAGTTCCGCCCCTACAACCTCTTCCTCTCCAACGGCGCGCACTTCGTCCAGATCGCCACCGAGAGCGGCCTGATGCCGCGGCCGCTGCGCCGCCGGGAGGTGACGATCGGGCCGGCCGAGCGGGTCGAGCTGATCGTCGACTTCGCCGGGGCCGTGGGGGAGAGGGTGGAGCTGCGCAGCGGGCCGCGCCATGGCAAGCGCCACCCGCCGGGGGCGCGGCCCTACGTCGGTGCGCTGATGCAGTTCCGCGTCGGCTCGAGCCGCCACCCCGATCGCACGCGGATCCCGCGCCGGCTACGGCCGCTGCCCGAGTGGACCAAGCGTGCCTCCTCGACGCCGAAGCGCCGCTTCGAGATCTCGATCGGTGGCGCCTTCAAGACCGTCTGGACGATCAACGGCCGCACCTTCAACCCCGCCCGCGCCGACGCCCATCCCAAGCTCGGCTCGGTCGAGACCTGGGAGATCGTCAACCGCACCGGCGTCGCCCACATGATGCACATCCACCTCACCGACTGGCTGCTGCTCTCGCGCAACGGCAAGCCGCCGCCACCATGGGAAGACTGCCTCAAGGAGACCTTCTTCGTCTATCCCAGCGAACGCCTCGTCCTCGCCGGCCGCTTCGTCGACCACCTCGGCAAGTTCGTGATGCACTGCCACATGCTCGACCACGAGGACCACGGCCTGATGACGCAGTTCCAGGTGGTGAAAAACCAGCGGCCCGCCGAGGCGGCGCCGTAGGGTGTGGACGGTGCCGAAGGCGCGATCAGCTGTCGACGAAGATTGAGCCGACCCGGCCGATGCGTTCGAAATGGTCGTCGCAGGTCAGAACCGTAGTGCCGTTGCGGGCCGCGGTGGCGGCGATCCAGATGTCGTTGGTGGGGACCGGCGTTCCTGCCTTGCGAAGCTCGGCGACGATCTCCGCGTAGTGGCGGCTCGTCTCGGCGTCGACCGGCAGCACCTCCACCACTGAGCTGTCGAGAAAGGCGGTCAACTCCGTTTCGTTGCGCTGTCGGCTGCCGCCGAGCAGGAAGCCGGTACGCAGCTCGCCGAGCGCGACGGTGGGCACACCCACCAGCTCGGCCCGATCGAGAAGCGCCGCCACCTCTTCGTTTCCGCGTCGAAAGTTGCTGTAGGCGGAGGTATCGAGGCAGAACGCGCTCAACGCCAGAGCTCCTCGTCGACCGCCTCGAATTGCGCGGTCGCCCGCTCGAAGTCGCGGAACTCCTCCTCGCTCCAGCCTCCCGCCAGGCGGCCCAGCCCATTGGAGCGCACGCCCTCCGCGCCGAGCCCCTGCCCGAGGAGGTCGATGACCGTCTGGTTGAGCGACTTGCCCTTACGGCGCTTCTCGCGCTCGAGAGCCTCGGCGAGGCTGGGTGGCACATTCCTGATCGTCAATGCCTTGATTGCTTCCACCTCTTGCAGTCAACTAATGCATTCATTTGAAGCAATAGTTTATAGCATCACGCCGGGCGGCTCTACGACCTTCGATCGATCAAGTCCTCGGTCAGAGCGGCTGACGGGAGAGCAGACGACCGTCGCGTCCATAGGCCGTGATGGCGAGCGGCTCGACGTCGGCCGGGTAGAACTGGTCGAAGAAGGTGAGGCCGCGCAGCCAGGGGAAGCGTTGGCGAAGCTTCGTCGGTGGTCGCTGGGTCTCTATCTCGATCCGGCTGCCGTCGCTCATCTTTGCCACCAGGCGGACCGCTCGCGGGCGAGCGATGCCGCTCACGTCTCCCTCCAGCTCCGGGTAGACGCCGTCACCCGAGGTGGCGTGGAAGATGAAAGCGTGCGGAATCGGCAGGCTCATGCCGCTGGAATAGCCGAAACCGTTGCGTTCGTCGGGGTCGCCGGAGATGAATTCGAATTCCACCGAGCGAGGCGCGTAAGCGCTCGCGGGATTTTCATCCGCCTTGATTCGCCACGATGCTCCGTTGGGACTGGTGCCGTGAGCGACGACGAAGCGGGCAGTCGGCCCGCATCCGCATGCCGGTGAGCCCGCTGGCGCAAGTAGCAGAGCAGTGCCGATAAGCGCTACCGCGAAGACGGTCCTACTCACCGATCAGCTCGATTCTGTAGCCGTCGGGATCGCGCAGGAAGCAGATCCGGTGGCCCTCGGTGCGGCCGCTGGGACGGTAGGGGGGCTTTTCGGGCCCCACTCCCTCGGCGGCCAGGCCCTCCAGGGTCGCGTCGAGGTCGTCGACCAGGAGCGCGATGTGGTTGTAGCCGGTGCCGAGGTCGTAGGAGTCGACGCCGTGGTTGTAGGTGAGCTCGAGGCGCGGGTCCTCGCCGGGCAGGGCCATGAAGACGTTGATCGCCTCCTCGCCGATCGGCATCCGGCGCACCTCCTCGAAGCCGAGCTTCGCGTAGAAGGCGACCGAGCGATCGATGTCGCCGATCCGGTAGCAGGTGTGCAAGAAGCTCGCCATTTGCGGGAAAGGCTACCCGCCTCCCTACAATTCTCAGTCGAATGGCGCGCCGGACGCGACGGCGACGACTCAGGTCGCACACCTCTATACGCAAGAAGTTGCTGGTCCCGCTCGGGATCCTGCTCGCCGCGGCCGCGATCGCGGGCGGCGTCGCCGCCAGCTGGGCGGTCGACGTCTACGAGTCGGCGCCGCCGCTCTCCAGCCTCAAACCGGTGCAGAAGGGCCGCTCCTCGGCGATCTACGCGGCGGACGGCAGCCTGATCGGCTTCATCCAGGCCGAAAACATCCGCCAGCCGGTGCCCGGGCGGACGATGCCGCAGACGCTGCGCGAGGCGACGGTCGCGATCGAGGACAGGGACTTCTTCGACCACGGGGCACTCGACTACACCGCGATCGCTCGCGCCGCCTGGAAGGACGCGCTCGCCGGCGGCAAGCCGGTCCAGGGCGCCTCGACGATCACCCAGCAGCTGGTCCGCAACCTCTACATCCACAACCCCGAAGAGACGCTCAAGCGAAAGCTGATCGAAGCGCACCTCGCCTACGAGATGGAGGAAGCCCACTCGAAGGACTGGATCCTCACCGCCTACCTCAACACGGCGCCCTACGGCACGGTGGAAGGGGAGACGGCGGTCGGGGTGGAGGCCGCGGCGCAGACCTACTTCGGCAAGCCCGCCAAGGAGCTCGACCTGACCGAGTCGGCGCTGATCGCCGGCCTGCCGCAGGCGCCCTCGGAATACAACCCCTTCCTAGATCCCCATGCCGCGCTGACACGCCGCAACGAGGTGCTCGACGCGATGCACGAGGAGGGCTACATCGACGGCGAGGAATACAGGGAGGCGCGGCGCAGCGGCCTCGGGCTCAGCCCCGGGCACAAGTACCGGGTGATCCGCGACCCCTTCCTCTTCGACCTCGTCCAGCAGGAGCTGATCCACAAATACGGCATCAACACGGTGCGCAACGGCGGCCTCAAGGCGTACACGACGATCGACCCCGAACTGCAGGAACGCGCGCAGGAAGCGGTCGACTCCTGCGGCGTCTGCTATCCGGAAGGGGGGCCGGCAGCCGGCCTCGCCTCGATCGACCCCTCCACCGGCGAGATCGTCGCCCTCGCCTCGACCGAAGGCTACGCCAGCGAAAGCGAATTCAACTACGCCTGGCAGGCGCACCGCCAGCCCGGGTCGTCGTTCAAGACATACGTCCTGACGACCGCGATCAAGCAGGGCGTCGACCCCGACAGCACCTACTACGACGGCACCTCGCCGAAGACCCTGGACATCCCCGGCGGCGGCACCTGGACCGTCAACAACGCCGAGCCGGGAGGGGGGACGATGTCGCTCGCCTCGGCGACCTGGGAGTCGGTCAACGTGATCTTCGCCCAGCTCGACCTCGACGTCGGGCCCGACAACGTCACCCAGACCGCGCATGAAATGGGCATCGAAGCGCCGCTCGAATCCGTGCCCGCCGAGGCGATCGGCGGCCTCGCGATCGGCGTCACGCCGCTCGAAATGGCCGACGGCTACGCGACGCTGGCCAGCGGCGGCATCCACCACGAGCCGACCGCGATCAGCCGCGTCGAGTTCCCCGACGGCAAGGTCGAGGAAACCGATCCCGACTCTGGCGACAGGGTGCTCAGCGAGGGTCAGGCGTACGAAGTCACGCGGCTGCTCGAGGGCGTGATCACCCAGGGGACCGGCGCCGGCTACACCTACATGGGCTGTCCGGCCGAGGCGGGCAAGACCGGCACCTCGGAGGACCTCTCCGACGCCTGGTTCGTCGGCTACACGCCGCTCTACTCGACCGCGGTCTGGGTCGGTCACCCGCAGTCGCGCGAATCGACCGGCTTCGGCGGCCCGACGGCCGGGCCGATCTGGCGCTCGTTCATGGAATCCGCCGCGGCCGGCAACTGCCCCGAATTCCCCGTCCCGGCGAGCCTGCCCGAGCTTTCCGGCCTGCACAGCGACCACACGTCCTCCTCCTCGCTGGTCCCCGAGGAAGGCGAATTCGAATCGGAAGAAGAAGGGGAGGACAAGGAAAAGCCGGGGAAGAAAGACCAGGGTGGAGGTGGCGGCGACGCGGAAGCTCCCGCGCACGAACCCGCCCACGCGCCCCAGCCGGCCCCGGCGCCCGAACCGGCGCCCTCGCCGCCGCCCTCCACCGGCGGCGGCATCGCCAGCCCGCACTGACCGCTGGGACCTCGCGGACTAGGCCCGTTTGCGGGGGACGACGGCGTCCTTGACCTCGCGCACGTCGCGACCGATCGCGTCGAGACGCTCGAGCACGGCTCGCTCGAACGACTCGCCACCGCCCAGCCGACCGGCCGCCTGCAGCAGCTCCGAGGCGTCGGCCTCGAGCGCCTTCGCCATCCGCTCGATCACCTCGTCGGCGGGCGGTCCCTGGCTGCCCAGCTCGACGCGGGAGAGATTCGATGCTGACATGGGGATCCGTTTGGCGAGCTGGTCGAGGGTGTAGCCGCGTTCCCGGCGCAGCTTACGCAGCAGCGCGCCGAGGGCCAGTGCCCGGCTGGCCTCTTTCTGTCCCCTCGAGCTGGCCATAGACCAACCCGTGTCTTCGAGCATAAACACGCGGTCCCCTTGCCGTATCCCGCAAACCAGTAGATGGCCCGCAGATTGGATAACTTGGGACGGGCCTGGCCAGACGAGAAACCGTTGTCAGCCTCGCCTGGTCAGGCACAGCGAAGGGTTCTCAGGAAGACCCATCTTTCTTTGCCGGAGATCGGGCCGAGCAGCGTAAGCCAGAGGGTCACGATCCCAGCCGCCGCCGACGGGCCGATACGTCAAGGTCGCCTTGACGTATCGGCCCGTCGGCCCCATGACCGGGGTGACCGCGACATCTTTTCGACTTTGCCGATCAACATTGTGCTAGGGTGCCGCGCGAGTCTTTCAGAACTAAGTCACTCAAAAAACTAAATCAGTCAACATAGAAAGGATTCCTTTCCATGCGGAACGCTCGCAAGGTAACCCGGCGGCGCAGCGTTGAAGGCGGCCTCGCCGCTCTCTTCGTTCTCGTGCTCGCCATCGCCGTAGGCGGATGCGGTGGCAGTGACGACAGCGCCGGCGCCTCGGGGGGCGGCAAGCTCGACGTGGTCGGCTACTCGACTCCCGAAGCCGTCTATCAGGAAGACCTCGAGCCGGCCTTCGAGAAGACCTCCGCGGGAGAAGGAGTCAGCTTCAGCAACTCGTTCGGCGCCTCCGGCGACCAGAGCCGCGCCGTCGTCGCCGGTCAACCGGCCTCGGTCGTCCACTTCGCCCAGGCCGGGGACATGGAAAGGCTGGTCGAAGAAGGCGGGCTCGTCGACAAGAATTGGGACAAGCAGCCCTACGGCGGCATCGCCCAGGACTCGGTCGTCGTGATCAGCGTCCGCAAGGGCAACCCGGAGGGAATCCAGACGCTCGACGACGTGCTGAGCAAGGAAGTCGACGTGGTCACCCCGAACCCCTTCAGCTCCGGTGCGGCGCGCTGGAACATCATGGCCGTCTACGGGACGCTGATCAACGAGGGCAAGTCCCCCGACGAGGCGCTCGAAGGGGTCAAGACGCTGCTCGAAAAGACCGTCGCCCAGCCGGGCAGCGCCCGCGACGCGCTCGCCGCCTTCACCCAGGGCGAGGGCGACGTGCTGCTCGGCTACGAGAACGAGGCGATCAAGGCCGAAGAGGAGGGCGAAGACCTCGAATACGTCGTGCCGCCCTCGACGATCCTGATCGAAACGCCGATCGCCGTCACCACAGGCGCAGCGGAGCCGGCGGCGGAAGACTTCCTCGAATTCATCTGGTCCGACGAAGGCCAGGAAATCTGGGCCGAAAACGGCTACCGCCCGGTCAACCCGAAGCTGGTCGACCCGAAGCAGTTCCCGACCCCGAAGGAACTTTTCAAGATCAGCCAGTTCGGCGGCTGGAGCAAGGTCAACGACGAGTTCTTCGACGACGAAACCGGCTCGGTCGCCAAGATCGAGACCGAACTAGGGGTCTCGACCTCAGGCTGATGTCCGCGCACCCGGCAAGCGCAACATCGGTTCCAGCAGCATCCCGGGCAGGCGTCCGCCTGCCCGGGCTCGGCGCCGGCCTCGGCGGTGGCACGGTCATGCTCTACCTGAGCATCATCGTCCTGCTGCCCCTCGCGGCCGTCGTCAGCGAAGCCTTCACCGGCGGCCTCGGCACCTTCTGGGACCAGGTCACCTCGCCCCTTGCGCTGAAGAGCCTGAAGCTGACGGTCGTCTGCTCGCTGATCGTCGTCGTCGTCAATGGGATCTTCGGCACGATCCTGGCCTGGCTGCTGGTCCGTGACGACTTTCCGGGCAAGAGTGCGGTCAACGCGGTGATCGACCTCCCCTTCGCGCTGCCCACGATCGTCGCCAGCCTCACCCTGCTGACGCTGTACGGCAACGACAGCCCGCTGGGGATTCACCTGGCGGCGACGCGGGCTGCCGTGGTCGTGGCGCTGATGTTCGTCACCCTCCCCTTCGTCGTCCGCGCCGTGCAGCCGCTGCTGCTGGAGATGGACCGTGAGATGGAGGCCGCCGCCGCCTCGCTCGGGGCCGGCAACTTCACGATCTTCCGCCGCATCATCTTCCCCAACCTCCTTCCCGGCCTCGCCGCCGGCGTGGCCCTCGCCTTCGCCCGCGCGCTGGGCGAGTTCGGCTCGGTCCTGCTCTTCGCGGGCGGGCTGCCCGACACGACCGTTTCCTCGGTCTTCATCCGCAACCAGATCGAGTCCGGCAACGAGATTGGCGCCTCCGCCGTCTCGGTGGTCCTGCTCGTCGCCTCGCTCTTGCTGCTCGGCCTCGTCTCGCTGATCCAGCGCTGGGCGATCCGCCACGACCGCAGCGCGAGCGAGTTCATCCCGACGCTCGCCAAGGACGTCAGCGGTGACGGCGGTGGCGTCTGATGGGCGCCAAGCCCGCCAGCCGCTGGGGCCTGCGAGTGCTTGGGCTCGGCTACCTGACGATGTTGCTGCTGATCCCGCTGGTGATGATCTTCTACAAGACCTTCGAAGACGGGATTGGCCCGCCGCTCGATGCGATCACCTCGCCCGACGGCCTGCACGCGCTGAAGCTGACGCTGCTGATGGTCGTGGTCTCGGTGCCGCTGAACACGATCTTCGGGATCGGCTGTGCGCTGCTCCTGGTCCGCCACAAGTCGAAGGCGAACCCGGTGATCGACGCGATCATCAACCTCCCATTCGCGGTCTCGCCGGTCGTTATCGGCCTCTCGCTCTTTCTCCTCTACGGAACCGGCGGTTGGTTCGCGTTCCTCGGCGAAAACGGGATCGAAATCCTCTTCTCGGTGCCGGGAATGGTCCTCGCCAGCATCTTCGTCTCGCTGCCGTTCGTGGTCCGCGAGACGGTGCCGGTGCTGCAGGAGGTCGGCACCGACCAGGAGATGGCCGCCTCGACCCTGGGTGCGAACGGCTGGCAGACCTTCTGGAAGGTAACCCTGCCGTCGATCCGCTGGGGCGTCGCCTACGGCGTCGTCCTCACCACCGCGCGGGTGCTCGGCGAGTTCGGTGCGGTGACGATCGTCTCCGGCTCGATCAGCGGTCAGACCCAGACCCTGCCGCTGTTCGTCGAGAAGCAGTACCAAAACTTCAGCCTCCCCGGCGCCTACGGCGCCTCCCTGGTGCTGGCGCTCCTGGCGCTGATCACCCTGTTCGCAATGAACCTGCTGAAACGAAAGGAGGACGCCTGATGGGAATCTCAGTCGAGGGAGCGAACAAGCGCTTCGGTGACTTTCAGGCGCTCGACGACGTATCGATCGATGTCCCCGACGGGTCGCTGACGGCCCTGCTGGGGCCCAGCGGCAGCGGCAAGTCCACCCTGCTGCGGGCGATCGCCGGGCTCGAGGACCTGGACTCGGGGCAGGTGACGATCAACGGTGAGGACGCGACCAGGAAGCCGGCGCAGAAGCGCGGCGTCGGCTTCGTCTTCCAGCACTACGCCGCCTTCAAGCACATGACGGTCTACGACAACGTCGCCTTCGGCCTCAAGATCCGCAAATGGGACAAGGGGATGATCTCGGTCCGCGTCCACGAGCTGCTGCAGCTGGTCCAGCTCGACGGCCTTGCCGGCCGCTTCCCTTCCCAGCTCTCCGGCGGCCAGCGCCAGCGCATGGCCCTGGCGCGGGCGCTCGCGGTCGAGCCGCAGGTGCTGCTGCTCGACGAGCCCTTCGGCGCGCTCGACGCCAAGGTGCGAAAGGACCTGCGCAGCTGGCTGCGGCGCCTGCACGACGAGATGCACGTGACGACGATCTTCGTCACCCACGACCAGGAGGAGGCGATGGACGTCGCCGGCCAGCTGGTCGTGATGAACGAAGGCAGGGTGGAGCAGTCGGGCAGCGCCGCGGACCTCTACGACCATCCCGCCAACGAGTTCGTGATGAGCTTCGTCGGCGAGGTGAACCAGCTGGGCGATCGCTATGTGCGGCCGCATGACGTCTCCGTCTCCCTCGACCGCGACGCGGGCGACGAGGAGGCGATGGTGCAGCGGATCGTCGCCCTCGGCTTCGAGGTGCGGGTCGAGCTCGTGCTCGGCGACGGCACCGAGGTTTGGGCCCAGCTGACCCGCGCCGAGCTGCAGAAGCTCGAGCTGCGCGAGGGCCAGATCGTCTACCTGCGCTCGAGCCAGGCCAAGAGCTTCAGCGGTGGATCGCCGTCCGACGGCAGCGGGGCATCGACTCCCCGAGGCACAGAGGGCGGCGGCGACGCAGGAGTACCTGCAGCCGCCTGAAGGGGCGATGGGGCGGGGTGCGCTTTTGCCGGGTGGCGCCCCGCCCCAGTTCGCCGTCACAGCAATTATGCGCCCCAGTCAGTGATGAGGTGCCGAGGGGAGCCTCGGTCGCTGCTATTGTTGACTTAGATTGTCAATAAGTTCAAGAAAGGAGGGCAAGTGAGCGAAGCGCCACAGCACACGCAGTTCGTCTCTCGCGGCAGGCTCAACGGCGTGGTCCGCGAGCATGCGACGGGGAGCGGTCCGGCCGAAGGCGCCGGAACCCAGCCGGGACGCGAGCGGAACGCCCTCGAGGATCTCGACACCCAGGCGTTCGAAGCGCTCTACTACCGCGCTCGCCTGATCCTTGGCGAGCCGCTTCCCAGGCCTCCGCGCTTCCAGCTACGCGGACACTGACGTCCCGTCTCTCCCGGGATCGCCGGTAATGGGCTGTTCCGTTGCCCTAGGCAACGGAACAGCCCATCGATGCTTGAGTGCTAGTGCTACTTCCCGGTGACTCCGGCTGGAGGTTCCGGCCGCTCGGGATATGCCTGAACGGCGAGGTTCCAGCCTTTCAGCGTGAACAGGATGTTTTTGGCCCCCGCGTACTGGACCGCCACCGTGTGGCCGCCCTTGTTGAGCACCGTCGTCTGCATCACCGTGTTGACGATCGACGCTGGAGCGGGGGAGGCCTCCGTCGCTCGCGCGAAGTTGACCTTGCCGGTCGACTGGCCGTCGACCAGGATCTGGATCGGGCAGGCGAGGTCGACGCTGGGCGTTTCGGCGGTGCAGGTGGCCGAGCCGGAGAAGACGATCACCGCCGGGGCGACGCCGGGCACGCCGAAGGACGTGAAGGCCGTCGGGATGTAGCCCGCCGCCGTCGCGTTGGAGCTGAAGACGGCGGTGCCGGCGGCGATTCCGACCACCGGCGTCAGGGGGGCGTCGATCTTTTTGACGAAGGTGTTGCCGGCGGCTTTCTTCTTCAGGAAGAGGGTCGACGCCCTCTTGTTGGTCAGGTAGAGGTGCCCGGCCCGCTTGCTCGTCAGGGCCGAGCCCGCGAACGAGGGGGTCACCGCCACCGCGGCGGCGAGCAGCCCCGCAAGGGCGATCGCCGTGACGGCACGTGGCATGGACATTCTTCTTCTCAGCAATTGAACCTCCGTATCCAGGCCGCCGGGGAGCCTTCTTTATTAAAGAAGTCAATAAAGTACAGAAGCTGCTAGGGTCATGTCGAGTTAGATAATCAAGAAACTCCAGTACCCGGCAGGAAGGATCTAGAACGAGATGAGAATCAAGGCTCTTGCTGTTTGGGGGGTTGCCCTTATGGCGCTGGCGGCCCCGGCTTCGGCCGGTGCAGTGACCCTGATCGGATCCGGATCGGTCGCGGCCCAGCCGGTGCTCCAGTCCCTCTTCCGCACCTACACGAAACGGGTCAACCACAAAGTCCACTTCCTCTACACGGCGAACGGGGGGAACGCCGGGGTCAAGGACGTCCAGAACGGCGCCAGCCAGTTCGCGGGCCAGGCTCGCACCCCGCTGCCCAGCGACGCGGGCACGACCTACATCAAGTTCTACCTCGACGGTCTCTGCCTCGACGTCAATCCTCACAACAAACTCGCCAGCATCAGCATCCAGCAGACGCACGACATCTACCGGGGGCTGATCACGAACTGGAGCTCGCTGTCGGGCTCCGGCCTCAACACGACCATCGACCCGGTCGGCCGCGACACCAACGGGGGGACCTACAACTTCTTCCTGCAGGCGGTGCTCAACAACGAACTGCCGTCCTCGAACGTCAACGCGCTCACCGCCGACGGTCTCGTCGTCAACGCCGTCAAGCAGGATCCGAGCGCGATCGGCTACGCCGGCCTCGCCTGGCAGGGCAAAGGCATGAAAACGCTCAAGGTCAACGGCGTGCCCTGCGTGCCGAAGAAGATCAGCGTCGAGCCGCTCAAGTACCCGCTCTCTCGCTACATCTTCCTGGTCCTGCCGGGCGACGGCAGCTCCAGTCCCCGGGCGCTGACCAAGTTCATCGATTGGGCCCGCCGCAGCCGCCTCGCCGGCGAAGTGATCCTCAAGGCGGGCGGCGTCCCCGCGTTCAACAAGAAACGCTAGATGTCGGAGTACCTCGAGGAGTACGGGCCGAAGTGGTCCGACCAGCGCGCCGAGCGACTGCTCGGCGCGCTGGTCTGCACTGTGGTCGGCCTGCTGCTGGCCCTGATCGTCACGGTCTTCGTGCGAGCCCTTCCCTCCTTTTCCCACAACGGCCTGGCCTGGTTCGGCGCGGGCGGCAGCGTCGAAGACCAGCTCAACCAGATCTACCTCTCAGGGCTAGGCGACGCCAGCCAGTACGTCTACACCTTCCATGCCTGGCCGCTGATCTGGAGCACGATGCTGATCACGGGGGGCGCGGTGGCGGTGGCCGTCTTCTGCGCCCTCTTC
>Ga0070673_100002066_pt1 | contig 12110 bp, 2 predicted proteins | sample KBSM23metaG_FD_65342 | JGI IMG/M metagenome (GOLD analysis project Ga0070673, IMG submission 65342) | Miscanthus rhizosphere microbial communities from Kellogg Biological Station, Michigan, USA - KBS M2-3 metaG | ecosystem: Host-associated > Plants > Roots > Rhizosphere > Soil ... | reverse complement strand
CGTTGGCTTGCTTGGAATTTTGAAGGCTGGCGGTGCTTATGTCCCGCTCGATCCCGGCTTGCCATTAGAGCGTTTGCACGGAATGTTGGAAGACGTGGGGGCCGAGATCGTAGTTACGAGGCACGGTCTCATCGAAGAAGCGGACGGCTTCAAGAAGGCTTTGTATCTCGACCTCACCGAAGACGATGAAACGATGTCGTCAAATCCGGTGACGGCTGTGACTGGAGCAAACCTCGCGTACATCATTTTCACGTCGGGCTCCACTGGCAAACCGAAAGGTGTCGGCGTCGAACATCGGCAAATAACAAGCTACCTAAATGCGGTCGGTGAACGCATCGATCTCTCTCCGCAGAGTTCGTATGCGACTGTTTCGACTATCGCCGCTGATCTCGGCAATACAGTTTTGTTTCCGCCTCTTCTGAACGGTGGTTGCCTGCATTTGATTTCTGAAGAGCGCGCCAGCAATCCCGACGCGTTTGCGGACTACTGCGGTCAAAATCCGATCGATTGTTTGAAGATTGTTCCTTCACACCTCTTGGCGCTGCTGTCCGCTGCGGAACCTGCGGACTTATTGCCACGCAAACGACTCATCCTCGGTGGCGAAGCATCTAGTTGGACACTCGTGAAGAGAATTTCTGAGCTGGCGCCGGAATGTCGTCTCCTTAATCACTATGGACCAACCGAAGCGACGGTCGGCGCTGCGACTTACGACGTTAAAGAACCAGACGCAAACAGCGACACCCTGCCGCTCGGTCGACCACTGAACAACGCGCGCACCTACATCTTGAACGAGAAGATTGAACTGCTTCCTATTGGTGTTCCTGGCGAATTGTGCATTGGTGGTACTGGTGTGGCACGCGGCTATGTTGGACGAGCCGACGCAACGGCTGAAAAATTTGTGCCAAATCCCTTTGCGATCACACCTGGTGAACGCATGTATCGCACCGGCGATTTGGCTCGTTACCAATCTGATGGACGACTTGAGTTTCTCGGACGCATTGATGATCAGGTCAAGATCCACGGCTATCGCATTGAACCCGGAGAAGTCGCCGCAGTTCTGCAAACCAATCCTTCAGTAGCGCACGCGTTTGTGATGGCTCGTGAAGATCAACCGGGCGACAAACGGCTGGTGGCTTATGTTGTATCGGCTGACCACTCGACACCTAACGGAGCTGAACTCAAAACATTTCTTCAAGGAAAACTTCCGGAGTACATGCTGCCGAAGAGTTTTGTTTTTCTTCCATCGCTGCCGGTGACCGCGAATGGAAAGATTGATAAGAAAGCGCTGCCGACCCCTGATGCTGTGCAGGCGACCAGCAAAGACCGAGTAGCACCGCGTAATGAAATTGAAACGACGCTCTCAAAGATTTGGGGCAGTGTGTTGGGAATTGACGAACTCGGCGTACACGACAACTTTTTCGAGTTAGGTGGCGATTCGATCCTTAGTATTCAAATCATCGCGCGCGCAAATCAGGCTGGCTTGAAACTTTCTCCGCGTCAGATTTTTCAACATCAGACGATCGCCGAGTTAGCAGCAGTTACTGGCATCGTCGAGAGAGTTGTAGGCGAGCAGGGAATCGTCACTGGACCGGTCCCGTTAACTCCGGTGCAAGCAAGGTTCTTCGCCCAGCAGCAATCCGAGCTGCATTACTACAACCAGGCAATGCTGTTGGATCTGGAAGAGTTAATCGAAGTCCCTGTTCTTGAAGAGGCGTTCGGAAAATTGTTGGCACATCATGATGCGTTGAGACTGCGCTTCGAACCCGCAGCTGAGGATTGGCGACAATTCAACGGCGAGGTTACTGCTCCGCAAGTTTTGCTATTCGAGATCAACGAATTAGAAGAGCAGTCGGCGCGATTGCAGGCGAGTCTGGATCTTCAGCATGGACCGTTGCTGCGCGTCGCCCTTTTTCGAGCCAATGAAGGAGACGCAGGCAAGCTCCTCATCGTGATTCATCATTTGGCGGTTGATGGCGTGTCCTGGCGGCTATTGCTCGAAGATCTACAAACGCTTTGCAGCGATCTGCGAACGGAGTTGCCGGCGAAGACGACGTCCTTCAAACGCTGGGCCGAACAATTGTCGGCGCATGCAAAGTCAGATGAACTTAAGGCCGAGTTTCCGTACTGGCGTGATCTGATGAAGCTGCCGGCGGCGTCTTTGCCGGTTGACTCCGAGGGTAGAACTAATACTGCGGCTTCAGCAGCGACCGTAACTGTTAGTTTGAGCCCACGAGAGACGCTAGCCTTGCTGATGGAATCGCCCGCTGCCTATCGAACCCAAATCAATGAAGTGCTGGTGACGGCGCTGGCCGATACGATCGCCGAGTGGACAGGAGACAGTAGCGTCTTGCTCGATATCGAGGGTCACGGTCGCGAAGAAATTTTCCCCAACATCGATCTGTCGCGGACTGTCGGCTGGTTTACTACTATTTTCCCTGTCATGCTCGATCTTCGAGAGACGCAGGGCATCGTGAATCGTCTGCGAGTTGTGAAAGAGCGATTGCGCGAAGTTCCAAATCGCGGCATTGGTTATGGATTGTTACGCTACTTAAGCGGCAACAAGGAAATTGTTGATATTTTGAATTCGCAACCACAGGCGCAAGTGAGATTCAATTATCTTGGACAAACTGATCGCGCTGCTTCTTCTCATTTGCTTTTCAAACCAGCAGCGGAGTCGACTGGCCCGAACCAAAGTCCGAACACCGAACGGCACTATCTGCTCAACGTGATCGGGGCCGTGACCGGTGGGCAACTCCGATTTGAATGGACTTACAGCGCCAACATTCACCGGCGTGAAACGATCGAGCGATTGGCGGCCAGCTATGCGGCGCGTCTTCGTAACCTGATCGTTAGCGCGCGCAATGTCGATGCGACTACTCTGTCGCCAACAGATTTTCCAAGCGCCAAACTCAGTCGCGAAGACCTCAGTAAAGTACTGGCAAAACTTCGCGGGTGAGCTAAGCAAGCGGACAGTGTTGCGACGTGAAGTCGCATTCCCGATCATTTTCCAGCAGCAATGGCAATTGAAGTAAACAGTACAACCGCCCCCACCGCCGGAATGCGAGCGAACGGCGCAAGCAATGGAAACTCGCGTAACGCTGGAGCCGTCTCGCTCTCTTGCGCGCAGGAACGATTCTGGTATCTCGAACAGATCAATCCCGGCGACGCTTCGTTGCACGTTTCGCGAGGCGTGCGGCTACTTGGTGAACGCAACGACGACTCACTTAAAGAAGCATTTCGAAGAGTGGTCAATCATCATGAAATCCTGCGTGCCACCTTTGCCGCGAGCCAGGCATACGCGAGCGATGGTAAGCCCTCGCAGTACGTAACTGCAGAAAGCAAAGCCGAGTTGGGTCTCGTGGATTTATCGAATCTTTCAGGGGAAGAGCGCAGCGAGCAATTACACGCGTTTGCCGCGGTGGATGCGCAGCGCAGCTTCGATCTCACACTTGGGCCACTGCTGCGAGGAACGCTTTACGGGCTTAGCAGCACTGAAGCAGTACTCGTCCTCACGGCTCATCGAATTGTTTGCGACGAATACTCGCTGGCGATATTGCTGCGGCAGGTAGTGGAAACATACGACAAGTTATCCGATGCCGATTTGGCCACGTTGTCTGTAGCGAATTCATTTTCAGAATTCGCGTTGAAGCAAAGAACGGATCAAGCGCTGCAGCAGCATGTTGATTTTTGGCGCGGAAGTTTGGCAGGTGCTCCCGCCTTGCTCGAATTGCCAACCGACCGCTCACGATCGGCCAGCCAGAATTGGCACGGTGCGTCATTCACCGACGTACTTGATAAATGTGTCAACGACAAATTGCATGCGATCGCGGCGTCGCAGCAGACCACGATTGAGGTTTTGATAATGGCGGCATTTCAAATTCTGCTGTCTCGGTACGCGGATCGAACCGACGTAGTTATCGGCACAGAATTCGACAATCGCGACTGTTCTGCCTTTGCTCAAACGGTTGGCCCGCTTTCCAACTTCTTGCCGATGCGTTCTGACGTTTCCGCGAACCAAACTTTTGTCGATTACCTTGGCCATGTAAGCGGCAAGTATAAGGAAGCTGAAACGCACAAGGCGCTGCCTTTTGAAAAGTTGCTTGACGAGCTTCAGGTGGAGCGCAGTCTCAGCGCCACACCCATCTTCCAGGTCGCTTACAAAGTTGAGAAGCAGATCGAATCGCGATTCTGTTCAAAGCATCTGGAGGTTAAGAACTTCGAATTTGATACCGGCGTTTCGCGGTTTGATCTCACTTTGGTAGTTGGTCCAGCGGCGCAGACTCATTTGAAGTTTGAGTACGACACTGCGCTCTTCGAGCAAGCGACTATCGGCCGCATGGCGAGGAACTTCAAAGTTCTACTGGCCGCGATCGCCACTGATCCAAACACCAGCATCGCGTTGCTTCCGTTGCTCACTAAAGAAGACCTCGAACAAGTACTGCACACCTGGAACGAAAGCGACGTCGATACGGCTCCCGCCGCGTGCATGCACGAACAGTTCACGGCCATCGCAGAATCGCATCCAGATCTGACAGCAATAGTCTGCGATCGGGAGCGCATCACTTATGGGGAGTTAAACGCCCGCGCAAATCAGCTGGCGCATCGACTGCAAACGCTCGGTGTTGGTCCAGAGAAGCTCGTAGGAATCTATCTTGAGAGATCAATTGCGAACGTCCTGGCGATGGTCGCGATTCTCAAAGCGGGCGGCGCCTATGTTCCGGTCGATCCAAACTATCCACGTGACCGGGTTGAGTTCATGATGCAGGACTCCAACGTCACGGTATTGCTGACACAGAAGAGTCTGGCGGCCAATTTGCCGAACCAGAAGGTCCCGCAGCTTCTGCTCGACTCCGATGACTTTTCTTCTGAAAGCGTGGAGAACCCGCAATCAAAGACCACGCCGGAGAACCTCGCGTACGTAATCTACACGTCGGGTTCGACCGGTCGCCCGAAAGGTGTCGCGATCACGCACGAGACGATCACGCATTTGTTTCGCGGTCCGCGCGCGCACTATGGCATTGGTAAGGGAGATGTTTGGACGTCCGTACATTCCACCGGCTTTGATGTATCGGTGTGGGAGATTTGGGGAGCTCTGCTGCAGCCCGGCCGGTTGGTGATGGTGAAGCAGGATGTGATCTATTCACCGTCTGCGCTTTACGATCTGCTTGCCGTGGAAGGCGTCACAGTTTTCTGTGGAACTCCAGCGGTTTTCCGGCAGTTGATCGAATCCGATCGAGACTTAAGTCAGTTGAAACTGCGCACGATTATCTGTGGCGGTGATGCTATCGACGCCGAGCTCGCGCAGCAGTTGGCAGCTTTGCCGGTAACAGCTTGGAATGGTTATGGGCCGACTGAAAGCACGGTCTGGTCCATCGCGAAACAAATTGATGCGCGCGACAACACGACGGCTGCCCTAACGTCCATCGGAAAGCGGATCCCGCAGCTTACTACCTTTATTCTCGACTCGAATTTGCAACCAGTGCCAATCGGTGTGGCGGGAGAAGTTTTCATTGGCGGCGCTGGTCTCGCGCGTGGCTATCTCAATCGCCCGGAGCTGACTGCAGAAAAGTTTATTGCCAATCCGTTTGCGGCCACGCCCGGCGAACGTTTGTATCGCACCGGAGATCTTGGTCGACACTTGCCGAATGGCGACATTGAATATCTCGGTCGGCTTGATAACCAAGTCAAATTGCGAGGCTTTCGTATTGAGCTTGGCGAGATCGAAACCGTGCTGGGCCAACATCCGGCAGTTGAGCGAGCAGTCGTCATCATTCGTGAGGATCGGCCGAAAGATAAACGGCTGGTAGCTTACGTTGTTGCGCGCGAAACTAAAGCCAACCTAACGGCAGAGCTGCGAAAGACTCTCGCAGAAAAGCTGCCGGATTACATGATCCCTTCAGCGTTCGTGATGCTGGAAGCATTGCCACTTACGCCGAATCAGAAAGTTGATCGACGCTCGCTGCCCAAACCGGACGACAATCGTGGAGGGCTCGAAAGTTCGTACGTTGCGCCACGAGACAATCTTGAACAGCAGCTCGCGAATATTTGGGCGAAGATTCTTGACACTACCAAGATTGGTGTACTCGATAGTTTTTTTGAACTTGGTGGTAACTCTCTGTTAGCAGTGCGTCTCTTCGCTCAAATTGAAAATCGATTTGGCAAGCGACTGCCACTGGCCACTCTCTTCCAATCACCGACGATTGAGCAGCTGGCACAGTTATTACGCAACGGTGATGCAAAACGTGCCTGGTCGTCGCTCGTTGCGATTCAACCCGGCGGATCTAAGCCGCCGCTGTATTGCATCCACGCGGCTGGCGCCAACATTTTGATCTATCGCCCGCTGTCACAACATTTGGGCAATGAGCAACCAGTCTATGCGTTGCAGGCGCGCGGGCTCGATGGCCAGCAGCCACCGTATCTGCACGTGGAAGACATGGCGGCTTACTACATCGACGAAATCCGCAGCTTCCAACCAAAAGGACCATATCACCTTTTGGGTGCATCGTTCGGCGGCCTCGTGATTTTCGAAATGGCAATGCAATTGGCTGCTCAAGGAGAGAAGGTCGGACTGCTCGCAATGTTGAATACGAACTGTCCGGTTTATCCTCGTCACAAGAAAGTGCAATTTCACCTCGCCCACCTCAAAGAGTACGGTCCGGCTTTTTACTCGCGTGCGCTCTGGCAAAGCCTGCTGCGGCGCCTCGGTAAACCAACTGTCTCTGTAAACGTGGGTGCTGATGTACCGGATCCGCAGTTAGCTCGTCTGGTTGCTGAACGGCAGAATGGTGATGAGGCCCTGGTGCGAACTGTCATGGCGATTCTCGATGCAGAAAAAGAATACGTACCTCGCGGCAAAGTCTTCGACGGCAAGATCACGATGTTCTATGCAGGAGATGAGCAAAGCGACATTGAAGACAATCGGCTGGGATGGGAGAAGTTAGCCAGTCGTGGTCTTGATCTTCATGTAGTTCCGGGAACGCATACTTCGATTAGAGAAGAGCCGCATGTCGCGCTGCTCGCTGAGAAGCTGCGAGGCTGTCTCGCAAATTGTTAATAGGTGAATTCGATAACGGATCTGGGAATGAATAGTTTGGAATGTGATCTCGTAAACGACGGCTTAGAAAATTTGGAAGACATCTACCTGCTGTCACCGATGCAGCAGGGAATGCTCTTTCATACTTTATACACGCCTGACTCCGGTGTGTACTTCGAGCAGTCGCTGTTCACGATCACCGGCGAGCTCGATATTGATTCGTTCGAGGCCGCGTGGCAGCAAGTTGTCGACCGTCACCAAATCTTAAGAAGCTCGTTCGTCTGGGAAGAATTGGAATCGCCGCAGCAAATCGTTCATAGAAGAGTCAAAGTTCCATTCGAAAAATATGACTGGACCGGACTTTCGAAAGAAGAGCAGGACCAGCGTTTGACGGCTTTCCTGGCCGACGATAGCACCAAGGGATTTGATTTGGCCGTTGCTCCACTGCTGCGCTTGTCGCTCTTCGCGATGGCGCCGAATCGATTCAAGTTTGTCTTTGGCCGGCATCACCTGCTCATGGATCGCTGGTCGCGCTCGATACTGCTTAAGGAAGTTTTCACGCTGTACGACTCGTTAAGTCGTGGCGCCACTGTTGAACTTCAAACGCCGCGGCCTTACGGCGATTACATTTCATGGATCTCAGGACAGGATGCAGATGAGGCGCGAGAATATTGGACTTCAGCGCTGCAGGGCATAAGCGCGCCGACGTCGATACCGGTCGACTCGGGCAGAGACGCTGTCGGGCCCACCTACAGCGATGAACGCCTTTATCTTTCTGAAACCATCACCGATCAACTGCGATCATTCGCGCGCGAGAACAAGGTGACGTTGAATGTGGTCGCGCAGGCGGCCTGGGCATTGCTACTGCATCGATACAGTGGCGATGCGGATGTTGTGTTTGGTGTCACGGTTTCGGGAAGACCGCCGGGTCTTGAGCAGGCAGAGTCGATGATTGGGCTTTTTATCAATACGCTGCCGCTGCGCGTTGGCATTAACGAGAATCAGAAGGTCACTGACTGGCTCAAACAACAGCAGGATGAGCAGAGCCGTATGCAGCAGTTCGAGCACAGCTCGTTGATCGACATTCAAGGTTGGAGCGAAGTCCCGCGCGGTCAACACCTCTTTGAAAGCATCTTCGTGTTTGAAAACCTGCCCGTGACCGACAATTACGCGGCCACCAAAAAAGCGATCGAGTTTGATGAGGACCGCGGCTTCGGTTCGACCACAGGCTATCCATTGACGGTACTTGTCAATCCACGTAATCGGCTCAGTGTGCAGATTTTCTACGATCAGATGCGATTTGAAACTGATGCCATCAAGCGCATGCTGGGCCACTACGAGCAGTTAATCGTCGGCCTTGCGAACAGCTCATCGACTGTAGCTCGCGTCGAGATGCTGACGCAGGCCGAGCGTGAACAAATACTGCGTCAGTGGAATGATACGAAGGTTTCTTCTGACAACTCGCAGTCGCTGGTCCAGCTATTCGAAGAGCAGGTAGCTAAGCAACCCAACGCGATTGCCGTCGTCTTCGATTCCAGGTCATTGACATACGCTGAGCTGAACGCGACCGCGAACCGTCTGGCGCATTATCTGATCGAACTGGGTATACGACGCGACTCGCGCGTTGGTGTTTGTATGGAGCGCCGTATCGATTTGGTTGTAAGCGTGCTGGCGACAATGAAAGCAGGCGCTGCTTACGTTCCGCTCGATCCGGAGTACCCGGAAGAACGTGTTCAATTCATGCTGGAAGATTCAGCTTGCAGTGTGGTGCTGACGAGCAGCAGTGTTGCCGGAAATTTGGCCGCGATCGATGCTCGATTTGTCGCAGTGGACGCGGCAGCCTTAGAGGACAAGGAAAGCAGCAATCCCAACCTTGAAGTTTTCGATGATCAATTGGCGTACATCATTTACACCTCGGGTTCGACCGGACGTCCAAAAGGTGTAGCGATGCCGCATGGGGCACTTCGCAACCTCATAAATTGGCAGCTTAAGCCGCCGTTCGTTCCTGCGCGGACAGTGCAATTCTCATCGCTGAGTTTCGACGTCTCTTTCCAGGAAATTTTTTCTACCTGCTGTTCAGGGGGCACTTTAGTGATCGTGTCTCAGGACACACGAGTTGATGCGACCGTGATGCTCGACTTTCTGCGTGTTGAAAAAGTTGAGCGAATCTTTCTGCCATTCATCTACTTGCAACATCTGTCTGAAGCAGTTCAAACCACGGGCCTCGTTCCCGATTCTTTGCGCGAGGTGATTACAGCAGGTGAACAACTCGAGATAACCCCCGCGATTCGCGAGCTCTTTGAAAAACTTGTCGACTGCAGGTTGCATAATCACTATGGACCATCTGAGACGCACGTGGTGACTTCACACACACTATCCCACGATGTTTCCAGGTGGCCGGCGTTGCCGCCAATCGGACGTCCCATCGCGAACACGCAAATCTACATAGTCGATGCCCAATTTCAAGCAGTGCCCGCACTCATTCCAGGAGAGCTGTTAATCGGGGGCGCTAATGTCTCTCGCGGTTATCTTGAACGCGCCGATCTAACCGCTGAAAAATTTGTGCCCGATCCATTTTCAGCAGAGCCGGGCGCGCGTCTATATCGCACCGGCGACCTTGGACGTTATGCCGAGAACGGTGACATTGAATTCCTCGGCCGCATCGACAACCAGGTAAAGATTAGAGGCTTTCGCATTGAGTTGGGAGAGATCGAAACCGCGCTGGTCTCGTCTAGTTTGGTGAAGAATGCCACCGTGCTGGTCCGCGAAGGTGTAAAAGGCAATGAGCTAATCGCCTACGTGGTAAGTGATCGAGCATCAGAGATCACTTTCGAACAAGATTTGCGCTCGCAGCTGAAGTCCGTGTTGCCCGATTACATGATACCGGCGCGGTTCGTCCTTTTGGAGAAGTTGCCGTTAACCGCTTCGGGCAAAATTGATCGTCGCGCTCTACCCGCGCCTGAATCTCTCTCCGCTGTTCGTGAGACGTTCAAACCGCCTCTTACGGCTGACGAACTGCGAATGGCGAGAATTTGGGAAAGCGTCTTACAGCAATCCCCAATCGGCCTCACGGACAGTTTTTTTGACTTAGGTGGACACTCATTGATCGCAACTCAGCTGATCTCAAGAGTGCGGCAAGAGTTCTCCGTAGATCTGCCGCTAAAGTCGCTGTTTGAATCGCCGACCATTGCGGGCCTCTTAGGACAATTGCAATCACAGCAGACGAAGAAGAGTGCGCCGGTAATCGCCAGAAGTATCGCGCGCGATGAGACTGATTTACTCGCGAATTTGGACCAGTTGTCGGACAAGGACGTGGAAGCTCTATTAAACGATTTGTTGGCTGAACAGAATTAATGCACAAGCAGGTCTCTTGAGGGAGAGTCAGCCGCGAGGTCCTGATCTTTGCCGGGCAGCAACAAATGAATTCAGACCCAGGGACAGCAATGAAACTATCGTCACCACAAAATGTGGAGGACATTTATCCCCTGTCACCGATGCAGCAGGGAATGCTCTTTCATACTTTGTACACGCCTAACTCGGGTGTGTACTTCGAGCAGTCGTTGTTCACGATTCAGGGCGCGCTCGACCTTGATGCTTTTAAGAACTCGTGGCAGCAGGTGATTGATCGACATTCGATCCTGCGAACTTCATTTGTCTGGGAAGGATTGGAACAGCCTCAACAGGTCGTACTGCGGCAGGTTAAGTTACCGTTTGAAGAACTCGACTGGTCTACATTAAACGCGTCGGAGCAGGAACAGAGACTCAGCGAATACGTGCAAGCTGATCGCGCGCGTGCCTTTGACTTTAGCAAAGCGCCGCTCGTTCGGTTCGCGTTGTTCAAGATGGGCGCGAACACTTATCGCTTCCTCTTCAGCCGTCATCATCTCGTATTGGATCGCTGGTCGAGAGCGTTGTTGCTTCGTGATTTCTACTCGATTTACGAAGCGCTTTCGAAAGGTGAAGTTGCAGACTTGCCGTCACCGCGATCCTTTGGCGAATACATCGCGTGGCTTGGAAGTCAGAATGCCGAAGCCGCCGAAACTTTTTGGAGAACCTCACTAGCGGGCATCAGCGAACCGACACCCATTGGGGGCAGTAGCACTCAATTATCAATCGATGGTGGTGATAAGTATTCGCAGCAAAAGATTCAGCTGTCGCCGGAGGCCAGTCAGCGCGTTGCAGAATTCGCGCGGCAACATCATCTGACCCCAAACACCATTGCCCAGGCCGCCTGGGCGTTGCTTCTCAATCGCTATAGCGCCAGCGATGACGTTGTGTTTGGAGTCACCGTTGCCGGACGTCCACCGGCTCTCGCAGGAGTCGAATCGATCGTCGGTCTGTTCGTTAACACTCTTCCGCATCGCGTCCGTGTTCCAAAAGAATCAAGAGTAGTGAGCTGGTTGCAGAAGTTACAGCAGTATCAGGCGGAGCTTCAGCAGTATGAATACAGCTCGCTGTTGGACATTCAGGGTTGGACCGAAGTTCCGCGCGGCGTTCCACTCTTCGAAAGTATTTTCGTATTTGAAAATCTGCCGGTCAGCGAGACTGTCGCCACCCAAACAGGTTTTCAGATGCAAAGCGATCGCGGCATCGGATCGATCACAGATTATCCCTTGACTGTGTTGGTGATGCCGGGTGCGCAGATTACGGTGCAGATCGTTTTTGACCGCGAGCGTTTTCGTGAGGATGCAATCACTCGAATGCTCGGTCACTTCGCGATCATTCTTGAAAACCTCAGCGAAGATCCGCAGCGACAATTGAAAGATGTGCAGATGCTGACAAGCAGTGAGCGTCAGCAGTTGGTGATGGAGTGGAACGCCACCGAAGCCGTTTACGATCGAGACGTCTGCCTTCACCAACTTTTTGCCGCGCAAGTGGCGCGAACTCCCGACGCAGTAGCTTTAGTCGGCGAAGATGCGCGGCTTACTTATGCGGAGCTCAATACCCGCGCGAATCAGCTTGCTCATTATTTAAGAAGAATGGGCGTTGGTCCTGAAGTGCCTATCGGTGTGTTCATGGAACGCACAACTTCGATGATCGTAGGCTTGCTGGGCGTTCTAAAAGCCGGTGGCGCTTA
>Ga0070673_100002064_pt1 | contig 12111 bp, 17 predicted proteins | sample KBSM23metaG_FD_65342 | JGI IMG/M metagenome (GOLD analysis project Ga0070673, IMG submission 65342) | Miscanthus rhizosphere microbial communities from Kellogg Biological Station, Michigan, USA - KBS M2-3 metaG | ecosystem: Host-associated > Plants > Roots > Rhizosphere > Soil ... | reverse complement strand
TCACACTCTCTGCGCTCAGGGGTGCGCTCATGCGAAATCACCTCCGGTTAAGTGGTGTAGGCCAACAATTGGGGCCGCACTATAGAGTACTCATGGTCCGCTGTCCAGAAACTTTTTCGGACCTGTACGCGGACGCAGCGATTGACTTGACGAGGACCGGTCGGCGAGAATCTATCCATGTCTGACGCGCCTCTCCATCAGCCCATTCCAACCGCAACATCTCTATCGGATATTCCTGATCGTTTCTGCACTTGGTGCAAAATTCTCATGCAGAAGCGGCTCGTGGCCGGCGAACGATTTATTCACTACACCTGCCCGCAGTGCATCTTCCAGCACACATCAAAGCATGGTCCATCGGCCGGCCGATAACGCACGGCCGCTGACAACGATCGTCGTCTATTTTCAGCAGACCCATCTGTTATGTCCCGCAAGTCCGCCAATTTGCGGCGGCCATTCAAATTCGTACACTTCGCCAACCTCAAGTTTTTATACGTAAATCCTCAACGGTTCAGAATCTGGAAACTCTTCTATACTTGATGAGTCGGTCGTACTGATCGACTTTCAAAGGAGGGTCATTATGCGAGACAGTAGGACGATAACAAACGCCATGCGACTCGGCGCGGCGACCGGACTCATGGGACTTTTGTTGTGCGCTCCGGCGGTCTACGCCGGCTCCTCGACCGCTCCACCGTCGCATGTAGCCAAGGCGCCGGTCTGCGATCCCTCAAGCCATCCGAAGATCATGAAAGTGACGCCCGACACCGTGAAGCCGGGTGATAAGGTCACGATCAAAGGCAATCACTTTGGGACACGAGAATGTTTTCATAATGTCTCGTTCGGTTCTTCCAGCACCACGTTCAGTTATGTCAATGACACCACCCTGGAAGCGACCGTCCCGTCATTGAAAGCGGGAATCGCGTCCGTCAACGTGTTGACCGAAGGCGGCACATCACAATCGGTTGTGCTGGTCAACGCGAAGTAGCCATAGCGGCTCGGCTACCAGACGCTGGTAGCCGAGCCTCAGAGGCCCTCCCTTCCTCAAATTCCGCATCAATACGTGACCGTGTGAAAATCTAACGCTCCTCCGGCTTCTGTCGCTACCCGAAACCCGATTCTCCCGATCACCCGTCCGTCTTCTGTTTCAACGTCGACTCGCCATTCGCCCGGCGGCACTCGTTGCTTGATGGTATAGCCCCGGTATCCGCCTTCCCGCCCGCCGGAGATACGGATCGGAATTCGATCGGTCGTTGAGAATGCCGATCGGGTCGAGCGTGTTCCCGATGAGATACCGCGATACTGCCATCGGTGATAGATCGTGATATTCAGATCGACCGGCGCAAAGACGGCGGTGAAACAATAGACCGGCCCTTCGCCGTGGAACAGATCGTCGGACCGCCTGAGGAACTGATACCACGCTCCCTTCTCAAAGGTAACACGGTAGGCGTGATCAATCTTCTCCACCTGATGATAGACCCCTCCAGCTTTGAGCGAGAGCGGCACCGGGGGAATCCAGTTTAAAAAGTAGAACGCCACCAGAATGGCGACGACCACCACCGCCGGCCAGCCGGTCTTGATCGCGTCCTTCCGCGATCGGCCCGGGATCCCCTGATAAACCAGTTCCACGATGCGTAGGGCCAGCAACAGACTCAAGGCCGCGCCGAGCACAATCATGATTCTGCTCATAAATCCCGTCAGCACCGGCAGGAAGAATGTGAAAAAGCAAAAGGCCACAAGGGCATATAGGCTGATCAGCAGTGTCAGGTTCGAGAGTCGGTTATGTAAAAATTCGTTCCCAACCAAGAGGATGACGAGCAGTGCAAAGAACAAAGCCGTCGTCGTCAACGATGCGCTTTGAGAATAAAAGATGGTGTACGCGCTGAAGAGACCGCCCAGCAAAAACTGAATCGCCATGGGGTAGTAGGGTTCCGCCCGATTGAGGACGTGCGGGGCAGTGGAAGAACCGGGCACGGCCGCCTTTCCAAGATCGGCTCGCCCCTTCAGCACGATCAGTACGCCCAACAGGCAGAGATACAGAAGGAGAATTAGATTATCGATAAGGCGGTCGATTCGAGTCAGGGTGACCGTATCGTAGGTGACGCCGGCAAAAAAGAAGACGATGGGAAGAAAGGGCTTAGCCAGCGCTCCCCGCAATTTCGTGGAGAACGAAGTCACAAATCGGTACGGGATGTTTCCATGCGACGGACAGACGCCATAAGACAAGTATAGCTAAGGAAACGGAGGAAGCGGCGCATACGTCATCGGGAGGCCCAGGAGTTCCTCGAGCCAGGGACGCATGTCCTCTTCAGGCAGCGGCGCCTTATTCAGTCTGGCCTCGAGTTGAAAGGCGCCGTCCAGCCCCACCAAGCCGATAATCGCCGACGCATCGTCTCCCTCCGCTATCAGCGTTTGCGTTTGAAACTCGCACAAGGTCGCATATAGTCTCCCGCTCGGCGCAATGGCGCCGAGTATTTCCGGGATCTCATCAAGAGGGCTATGCGCGGAACAGCGATACATAGAGCGCGCTCCTCCGTCGATGGCTTGAAATTCGGATAGAGCCTCTTCAGAAAAACCGGTCAGATAGGCGCGCACGGTCGCCGGCCGATTATCGGTCACCGCCAATCGACTTGCCGGCACAAGGAATTCAAACGCGTCTGAGGAGTTGAATTCGAACTGACAGGGACCGAAGGCATCGGGCCACGAACAGAACAGTGGAGCTCTCGCATCTTCGGATGCGATGACGATCTGTCCGTTGAGAATGTCCGCCTTCAGCGGCAGCCCAAGGAGCACAATGGCTTCTTGAAACGCCGCTTTCCGCTCTTCCAGCCAGAGAGGACGTTCCACATCGGCACGCGTTTCTCCCGGGGTGATGACGTCGGCCGTATGCAGACGCACGCGAATGAAGGTATGCGCATGGCGAAAGCCAAGCCAAAACATCGCGCGTGGAAACAAGGTGCGCAACGGCAGAGAAATATTCCATGGATGGCTGATCGAGCAATAGGTTCCCAGCGCCTCATGCCGCAAGTACACCATGTGGAAGGCTCCGGCCAGAAGGAAAAAGTCCCCTTGCCAGTGATCGCGCACCTGCACCAATGTAACGTCTTCGGTCGACCATGGGTCCAATCGATCGAGGTCATCGGGGGTCTCCACGACCCATTCTTCGATATAGGTGATGACGTCCTTCGCCGGGTTCGCCGGCTTGAGACCCAAGCCGGCCAATCGTTCACCCACCGACAGCACCTGGTTAAAATCCAGCTTCCCTTGTGATTCCCACCGACGTTCTCGCATGGTTTTCTGCTTGTTCCTCGGCGGTCCCGGCACTGGCGAATAGAGACGGGCTGCAGTGATCTATTACCTGAGACCGCGCTATTGTTCGCACCCTGGCTGACAGATCACCGGTCGCTATCCACGGCTTACCTGACTTGCAACAAACCCTGTTCGACTTTCGCGTCCTCCATCAGACGGTCCATGCTTTCCTTGAGCATGATATCAATAGCGTCCTGTACGTCCCGATCATTGAAAACCACGACCGTCTTAGCCCTCGATCCGTGCAAGGTCATTCGTGCCAGGCTTCCATCTTTTTGATTGCGGGCCTGAAGAGCCACTTGCATCCTGGTCGAAATATCGGTCAAAAGGGACTTACTGACGGCCTGAACCGAAAACTCCTCGACCTGGCCGGAAATCACCGCCTCGGCGGCCGACTGATGGCGTGCCGTCTCGGCCGTCTGCGCCACGGTAACTTGCCATCCTTTTTGTTTCAAATAGTCCGCCATGAATTCCGCCACGACCTGTCCCGGTCTATCGTTCCACACCGTATAGCTGGTGTAGCCTCCCCTCGCGTGGGTTCTTCGCCCGATGGAACCCTTGGCTAACCTGTGATCTTCGAAGGGCACAATCACTACGGTCAGTTTCTCTTGTGAGAGCGCAATGTCCGCACGACTGAGCGGAAGCGCGCCGGGATATAACATGACGGTCTCTCCTTTTCCCGCGCATCCCTGCAAAACGATCAGCATCCACACACTCAGCCACCACCTCGATTGAACCAAGACAACCTCCTTGTGCAAACTCTTACTGGATGACGGCGTATCGGTGAGAAGTCTAAGTCGTCGAGAATAAAAATGCTAGAGCGTCTACACGTCCACCGACGGCTTGTCCGTCGACCACCAATTCACGCGATAGTGGCATTGGGAAAGCGCCGCCAACAGCACAGCCACGACCAGAATAAGCAAGGCCGCTTTGGTTGTTGTGGGGAGACTCGCTGAACCGGAGGAAGGCGGTACGTCGCGTCCGCAGAAACGACAGACGACTGCTGAAGGTTGGATAGACTCGGCACAGAAAGGGCACGGCCGCCGTCTCGGCGGCAGTATAAACAGCAGCAGACCCGCGAGTGGAGTCAAAACGATAGATAAGAGAAACCAGCCGAAGGCGGAGCGACCGAATTCTCGCGACGCCAACACGGCCACCGCGAGAGCCAGGACGCAATACAGGCCGATTCCAATTTCCATAGAGTGTGGCGAGTCCGAACGGTCCCGTGATCTTGGAGGCCGGCTTATACGGTCATGATCGGCAACATGGACCGGACCGCTTCTCGACCGGCCTGAACGACATGCCCCTCGGCCACAAGTGGATCGTCGTGACGAACGTACCGTGCGATCTTAAAAAACCGGCGGCCCGACAACACCGCCGCGATCTCGGATTTGCGATCGTGGGTCAACGGCAGGGTATAACCTTCCCCCTGTTTCCATTCCCAGGGCGTCGCGCTGAGCGAGAGGTGGAGGTCCTTTCCCGCCACTTGATGATATCGATTCATCAGATTCTGTTTGCATTGAGACAGACGTCCACCTTCGACAATGAACGCAAAGACGAAATGATGGCCCCACCAGAAGAGTGATCGAACCGTGAATTTGTCTGCTCCGTCGAAATGTTTCGGGAAGTCCAAATATTGATACGGATAGTGTTCCAAGTGTTCGCCTTTGACGAACTGGAATTTTCTGATATCGAACGAAGACGGGGCCACGAATTCCGCTCCGGCGATCTCGTCGGCAAGCGCCCCATGTAACTCATCCAGAAGCGCTCGCACTTTGTTCATGATGCGCGCTTTCTGCATGAAAAACTGCTCATCGGCCATGAGCCTGACTTCGTCCGGCGTGAATGACACGAGATCCTCTATGAGGGCAGGGTGTGCTGTCGGTGGAACGTTATGCGGATTCTGGCGCTTCCAGCCTCTTGATAAACCAGCTCAGTCGCTTCCAGTCCTCATCGGTCATATCGACAAACTCGACTCCGAACGCGGTTCCACGCACCCATCGAACCGCCGCAACCGTGGCGAGGTCAGCCGTTTCGTCGGGGAGGAACAATTTCAATTGAAGCGCAGTGCCCGTCTTGACGACGGCGCGGCTTTCCACCCGGCATCCACGCACGGAGAGGTCCCCGAGGGTCCCTTCCCCTTCTCCTCCTACGACATTTACGGATGAAAACGTACTACGAAATTGAACAGGGAATCGGATATGCCGCCGTTTCTCCTCTGTAAATTCGCCGGATGACATAGATCTCGTGTCCTAGACTCAGCAATGGACTTGCCTAGAGTAAATCAATCACCGTTGATGAGTCTCAAACATGGACACGTCCACGCTAAACACGCGGCGGCACTCCGCGCAACGGAGCCCGGCTGCGTCCCGCACCACATCGATAACGTTGATCCCCAACGCCGCTTGATGCGCGTCGATGCACGCAGCCAGATGGTCGAGCGCTGGAGATCCATGCTGATCCATCGGCTGGTCTTGTCCGGGCAAGTGAGTCGTCAGGGCTCGGACTGTGACTCGATGCGACATTCGGCAGGAACTGCAGGAAAGGATCAGGTGTGCGGGGGGAACAAGCTTTTTGATGCTCAAACAGAGGGGATGCACGGAGAAGCACTGCTGAAGGAATGCGCCGCTGGAATAAATAGGAGACATCCGCGTGTTCGCAACGCGGCTAAAGAGTCAGACGGGCCAGTGCGATCAACGCAACGGCTCCCACAACGTACGGAATCAGGCAAGAATAGAGCAACATCTTCATGCGCGTCTCACGCGAATAGTCCGGATGGCGAACCTGTTGTTCCTTGTAAATGAATTCATAGATCAGGACAGCCAGCGTCAAGGTCAACGCCAGGACACGGCTGGTGCGCGGCCATGAATACGCCCCGCTCAATACAAAGTCCATGGTGAAAAACCCGCTGAAGAAAAGCAGGCTCGGCGCGACGATTATCCGAATCGCATCTGCGAACCTCGCCTGCCACACTACGGCCTTGGCGACAGATCCATCTGATGGGAGATCGGACGTCATTGAGCTACGACCGGTTCAATAGGTGGAACGACAACCGGGACATCGAGGGCCTGACAAGACTTGCACACACGCGGCCGCTTTTTCAGAAACGAGACGGCCCCCCGCGCCAAGCAGCTATAGTGGATAAATTCATCGCATACTGTGCAGCGCGACCAGCCGCCGCGAAAGAGGGTGACGTTCCGGTACAATCCCTTTTTGCAGACCTTACAAAAGCGTGGCTCGATACCCAACAGCATCGGCTCCCAATCGCCACCGGCCTTTCGAATGCTCATGAAGCGAGTATACTGAAGCCCCCCGATAAATAACAAGACAGCTCGCCCGACAAAGAGTTGTAGCCACAGCCCCTCGTTTGACACGTCGTCAAATCCTTTGTTACTCTCTCGCCCCGTTACCACTCTGTGAGAGCGAAGGATTGCGCCCACCGTGGAGATCAGCCGATATCTCGAAGACAAACGCCGCGAGGTCGACCACTTTCTGAATCAGGTGATACCGGCTGAGAACCTAGAACCGACCACCCTTCATGAAGCGATGCGGTATAGCGTGTTTGCGGGAGGCAAACGGATCAGGCCGATCTTAGCCCTCGCCGCTGCCGAGGCGTTCGGTGAACCTCCGAAAGCCGCGCTCGCCGTCGCCTCGTCACTGGAATTGATCCACACCTACTCCCTCATTCACGACGACCTCCCGGCCATGGACAACGACGATTACCGCCGTGGCAAATTGACAAATCATAAAGTCTATGGCGAAGCGATGGCGATTCTCTCCGGCGATGCCCTTCTGACGCTCGCCTTCGAACTCTGCAGCCGAGCCGACCTTCTGCAGGGATTGCATCCGGCGCAACAGGTCCACATCATCTATGAGCTGGCTGTGGGGTCTGGCCACCTCGGCATGGTGGGTGGACAGGTATTGGATATTCAGGCGGAGCGAAAGGACATCGATCTTGATGCCTTGCAAACCATCCATGTGCACAAGACCGGCAAGCTGATTCGCGCCGCAGTACGGATGGGGGCGTTGACCTCATCCGCCGATGCCGACCAATTGCAGCATCTGACCGGCTATGCCGAAGATATCGGCCTGGCCTTTCAAATCGCCGACGACGTCCTGAACGTGACCGGCACGCGCGAACAGTTGGGCAAAAACGCGATGACCGATGCGCAACGAGGGAAAAAGACCTACCCCACGTTCTATGGAGTTGAGGGAGCTCGTCGTCTCGCCGACCAATGTGTCGAGCGAGCCATTGGACGACTGGCCGGGTTCGATGCCAACGCCGATCCACTTCGCGAGTTAGCCACTTATATCACGGCGCGTCAGAACTGACCCGTTACGAGCTTGGCAGACGCGGACCGAGATGCCATGATATCGCGTACAACAACGACTCGTCTGCACTTCAGTAGCTCGCCCCATACGATATGAAAGCGTTGGTCACAGGCGCAACGGGTTTTATCGGAGCGGCCGTTGCGCGCGCATTGATCGCGGAAGGGACGGAGGTCCGCGTCCTCGTCAGGCCCAATAGCGATGTGCGAAACCTTCGCGAATTACATGTCGAACAGGTGTACGGCGATTTGAGAGATCGTGCCTCGCTCCGGCAGGCATTGAGGGACTGTCAGCAGCTCTATCATGTGGCGGCGCACTATGCGCTCTGGGCCAAAAGCCCGGATATTTTTTATGATATCAATGTGACCGGCACGCGGCTTCTGATGGAAGCCGCGCGCGAAGTCGGGACGGAGCGGATCGTCTATACGAGCACGATCGGCGCGATCGGCCTTCCACCGAATGGGGGGGTGGGAACAGAAAAGACGCCGGTCACGCTCTCGCAGATGGCCGGGCATTACAAGCGATCTAAATATCTGGCCGAACAGGAGGTGCTCACCTTTGCGCAGGAGGAACTGCCGGTCATCATCGTGAATCCCAGTGCACCGGTGGGCGCAGGCGATGTCAAACCGACACCGACCGGCCAGATGATTGTGGACTTTATGAAGGGCCGCATGTGGGCCTATATTGAAACGGGAATGAACCTGATCGACGTCGACGACGTGGCGATCGGCCACCTTCGCGCGATGGAGCGCGGACGAATCGGCGAGCGCTATATTTTGGGACATCAGAACCTGACGCTTCGCGAGATTTTCCAGATGCTGAGCGGGTTGACCGGTATCCCGGCGCCTCGCCTGAAATTGCCGTGGCAAGCGATCTTGCCCTTGGCTCACGCGAATCGATGGTTCGCCGACTACATCAGCCGGCGGCCACCCCGCATTCCATTGGAAGGCGTACGGATGGCGAAGTACCATATGCACTATGACTGCCGCAAGGCCGTGCGAGAATTAGGGCTGCCGCAAACACCGGCGGAAGTCGCCTTGGGAAAAGCGGTGAAATGGTTCCGCGATCATAATTATGCGTGAGGCGACGCGCATGGAAACTGGAGTATCGAGTGTCCGCTTTTCTGCGTGGCGGACCTCGTCACGGCGATTGCCGTGTTGATGAACATTCTCACGCTCCTCCTCAACACGATCCTGCTTCGACCATACGTCTTTATCTTCCTGGCCGCATTTCTCTTTTCTGCCGATTGCTGCTGGGATGGCGCCGGACCATTTTTCACGATCAGCTGGATCACGGCGTTTCTCTGTGAATTCTCGTCCACGCGTATCGGAATTCCTTTCGGCTCCTACGACTATACGGCTCGACGGTCGGACAAGAACTGTATCTCTCCAACGTCCCCTTCATGGACTCCCTCTCGTTTACATTCCTGCTCTATGCGAGCTATTGCATGGCCCTGTTGTTCGTGCTCCCAATCCAGCATGACGCAGATGGTGCCTCGGACAGATCTACGGCTATACCTATCCCGGCCTCTACTTCGGGGTCCCCCTCAAAAATTTTGCCGGATGGGCGGTCGTTGAACTCCTGGCGCTCTCGGGTTATTGTGTCGCCGATCGCACGCTATCACCGTGGCCTGATGCCGTTCCTTCCGACGCCTCGGTCACAAACACGATATTGCTGGGCTGCGGCCTCTACTATGGGGTCCTGATGGTCAATCTCGCTGTGACTTTTGGATCGGAGAATCACTGCTGGCACTCACCGGGCTCTTTATCTATGTTCCGATCACAGCATTTGCTCTGCTTCGTCTTTTGAACAAATTTCCTGCCGGCCATCCCTCGATGGACCATGCGATCCTGAACTCTGATTCGCCTTCCACACTTTTGAAACGGTATACTGATTCCACAACTCGCTCGCAAGTGAAGAGCGAGTGCAGCTGATACCGCAGGAGCAAGGATCTATGCGCGGGCTTCTCATCCGTTTCGCGATCACGGCGATCGCAGTACTCGTGGCCGGCCACATCATTCCCGGCATTGAGGTGGATGGGCTCGGCGCGGCCCTCGCCGCTGCCATTCTATTGGCCATCCTCAACGCCATTCTTCGGCCAATACTCTATCTGCTCTCCCTGCCCTTCATCCTCGTCACGCTCGGACTCTTCATGGTCGTGATCAATGCCCTCTTGCTCAAACTCGTGGCCGCGCTTGTCCAAGGCTTTGTCGTCAATGGATTCTGGCCCGCCTTTTGGGGCGCCGTCGTGATCAGTGTGGTCAGCACCATTCTCAACCTCGGAGTCTCCGGGGAAGGCCGGTGGGAAATGGTCTCGCCTGAACGACGAAAACCGCCCCGCATCATCAATTGATTGATCAGATTCCGTCAGCTTGTTAGAATGCCGCCCTCTGAGAGGAATATAAGTATGGGACCTTCTGTTGAGCCCGCTATCGCCGCGAAGCAAAGCACCCTTCAGAAAACGTTGACGGCCGCGCTGAACGAATTAGGCCTCGATGCCGCGCTGATCGCCATTCAGGCCAGCGAACACGGTCCGCTGATCGCACAGATGTCTCGCGGAGTGACCCCCCGCGATATCCAAGCCATTGTACGGGCCTTGTCCCTCCAAGACGCGACGGGTCGCGCGCTGGAGTCGAACGGCGAAGGCGGCGAATCAAAAACGATTCGTTTGCGCATGATCACGCCCGGCGCCAAATCCTTGTTGGCCGTTCCCCTGCACTATCAGCAACGTACGTACGGCATGCTGGTCATGGGCCGCAAAGAGTCCGCCACCTTCACGAAAAAGGAAAAAGTCCTCTTAGAAACCACGGCTGAAGACATCACGAAATCGCTTGAACGCGCGTCCTTGTTCGACCACGGCCTGATCTGGAGCCGCTCTTTTGTGAGCCAGGAACCCGTGACCTCCAAAGCCACCCTCGAATCATTTGCCACCCCGACGTCATTGGCCACGCCCGACATGCAACAGAACGTGGTAGCACTCTTGAACGAAACGGCGGCCACCATGCCGTTCGACCGGGGATGGGTCACCGTCTACGATCCGATCGCGGGCGCCGTCGAAGTCATCGGTCTTGCGGGTGGAGATCCGAAGGGAGAGAAGAAGGATCTCAAGGCCGGACAACGTCTGGCGTTAGAGACCTCCGCATCGGGCTGGTCGATCCGTCACCGCAAGCCTCGTGTCGATCACGATCTGGCCTCGACGCAAGGCCGCTTTCAGGACCACAAACATTTGTACAAAGAGCGCTATCTGTCCGCGCTGGTCGTACCGTTCTTTATCCGTGGCCAGGTCGGGGGCACGGTCACCCTGGCCTCCAGGGCGGCCATGCAATACAGTCTGCCGGACGTGAAAACCATGGAGCCCTTCTTAGCCAAACTCGCGGATCTCATTCAATCCGTATCCAGCGCACCGGCCACTCAGCCGCCTGCTTCCTCCTCCGGCGAGACCACGCCGGCTCCTGCCGCACCAGTGTCCTCTGAGCCGATGATTCGAAAACAGGAGCGGCAGGCCGCTCTGGGCGAATTCAGCGCGTTTCTCGCGACGGAAGTGCGGGAGCCGCTCGCATCGATTCGCGCCCAACTACAAGATGTGACAACCCCAGGCATGCTCGATTTCGATTCGCAGACGCGCGTGGAAAATGCCATGCGCGACTTAATTCGGGTCGAATCCTTGCTGCACGAAATTCTCGACTTCGCCAAGCCCTTGGAGCTGAATCGCCGCACTTGCCGCATCACGGATACTATTGAGAATGCCCTGCAGGTCGTGGCGACAGACTTGGATGTCAACCGGATCGGGGTGACGAAGGATTCGGACCCGCATATCAGCCCCGTTCGTTGTGACGACGCCAAAATGCAGCAGGTGTTCCTCAGTATTTTTAAAAATGCCCTAGAAGCGATGGCCCCCGGCGGCCATTTGCATATCGAAGTCGCCCAGCCTCGAGCCAGCCGATTCGTTCAAATTACAGTGAAAAATGATGGGGTACCCATTCCCACCGAACACGTCGGAAAAGTATTCGAGCCGTTTTTCACTACGAAGCGCTCCGGCACCGGACTGGGATTGGCGTCGGTGAAAAAAATTGTGGAAGAACATCAGGGACAGATCTCGATCGCCAGCGGCCCTGGCCAGGGAACGGCCGTCATTATCCGCCTGCCCGGCTATCAACGGGGAGGACCCTATCGAGGCAGAGGCCGTAGCGGACGGCCGCCCCGAAGACGGTGACCCGTAGACTACCGATTCGCCTCGACGATGGCTTGACAGTTATTTGAGAGGCGACTAAGATAGCGTGCAGTTTTAGATTTATCACCTGTCGTCATTCGCTTTTACCATTCTTTTCACAAGGAGTCGGCCATGAAGACACTCGTCGGTGCGGCTATTGGAATCGGTCTCGTCGTTTCGGCTTCGCTTGTCTTGGCAAATCCAGCTCTCCTTCCCAAACATCCAGGTTATCCCGGCGCGAACGCCCAGAGTCCCGTGAACGGGCAATC
>Ga0070673_100002063_pt1 | contig 12111 bp, 10 predicted proteins | sample KBSM23metaG_FD_65342 | JGI IMG/M metagenome (GOLD analysis project Ga0070673, IMG submission 65342) | Miscanthus rhizosphere microbial communities from Kellogg Biological Station, Michigan, USA - KBS M2-3 metaG | ecosystem: Host-associated > Plants > Roots > Rhizosphere > Soil ... | reverse complement strand
GCGTTGTGCCTTTTGCCAATCCCGCTTCTTATCGCCGCATCGCGCATGTACGTCGCAGCCCACTATCTTTCCGACGTCGTTTGCGCGGCATTCCTTGGAATTTTTTGCGCTTGGCTTTGCGCGCGCTGGCGCCCTCCGCCCATTGGTAACTAGAGATCACTCGTTGGCTGGCGGAGGGGGTGGGATTCGAACCCACGAGGGCTTGCGCCCTGCCGGTTTTCAAGACCGGAGCCATCAACCACTCGACCACCCCTCCGGGCGCTCGCGCCGCCACGTTTGGCGGGATCGGGCGACACATCCTAGCGCATCAGGGGATGGCGCGGCAAATCCTCGCAGCAGCCCATCTTGAGCGCTGTTTGGTGGAATGAAAAACCACTTCAGGCCGCCTTGGCCAGCTGCGCTGCCACTACCTTCGCGAGCTTGTCGGTCAGGTACGGCTTGGATAAAAACCCGTGTTCCTTTTCCTGCTCGAACTCCGGTCCGATCAACTCAGCGCTGTAACCGCTGGTGAAGATGACCTTAAGGTCAGGCTTATCCATGATCAGTTTGTGGGCGAGATCACGCCCTGAGATTGACTCGGGCATTACCACGTCGGTGAGCAGGAGATCGACTTCGGTGCGGGATTCAGCCCAGACTTCCAGCGCCTCGCGGCCGTTGCAGGCTGAGAGGACACGATAGCCGAGAGAGGTCAGAGCGGTGCTGACGAAGTCCCGCAACATCTCTTCGTCTTCGACCAAAAGAATCGTGATGTCGCCCTCTGGGGCCGATTCAGGTGCCGCGGAAGCAGCGGGGGTGGGTGATTCCATGACCGCGCCCTCGGCGACTGGCAAATAGGCGCGAAAAGTAGTGCCGCGACGAAGCGCGCTGTCAACTTCAACCCAGCCTTCATGCTGTTTGAGAACACCATAGACAGTGGCCAGACCCATGCCGGTTCCTTTGCCTGGTTCTTTCGTAGTGAAGAACGGCTCAAAGATGCGATTGAGCGTGGCGGAGTCCATGCCGTGCCCGCTATCTTGCACAGTGAGACAAATGAAGCGGCCAGGCTGAGCGTCCGGAGTGCGAGCGCAGTAAGCGTCATCGATCTCGACCATGGTGGTAGAAAGAGTGAGCTTGCCGCCATCAGGCATGGCGTCGCGGGAATTGAGCGCGAGATTCATGATCACTTGGTCCACACTTGTCGTGTCGGCGTAGGCAAACGGAAGATCCATCGCCAACTGCATATCCAGGGCGATATGTTCTCCGATGACACGACGGAGCATGCCAACGGTTTGGTTTACAATCTCGTTCAACTGCAACGGCCGACGTTGAATGATCTGCTTGCGACTGTACGCGAGGAGTTGGCGGGTGAGAGCTGTGGCTCGCTCGGCCGCCTGCTCCACCTGCCTTAGGTACGAAGCCAGTTTCCCGTCGAGCCGGGGCGAACCATTCTGCATCATCGAGGAGTAGCCCAGAATGACCGTGAGCATGTTATTAAAATCATGGGCGACACCGGCGGCGAGTCGACCGACCGCCTCCATTTTCTGCGCCTGCCGCAGTTCGTTTTCGAGCCGGACTCGATCGGTGATATCCTGGACGATCAAAAGGTAGTAGGGCTCGCTCCCAAGTTCGAGATTATCGGCAGCGACTAGCACTTCGCGCGTGTCACCTGAGACAGTCCGAATGGTGCTTGCGAAATCGCGCACGGCATGATGCGCCGCGAGCTCGAGGTTGATCTGTTGAGAAGTTCCTGGTTGGACCCAAAAGCTTACTTCCCCGGCAAGAACCGGTTCGCGCTCAGCGTCGAGTAAGGTAACAAAGCGATCGTTGGCGTCGAGAAATCCCGGTCGATTGGCCCGTTGGATCGCCATGGGCACCGGGCTGCTGTGGAAAGCCTTCGAGAATCGTTCCTCAGAGCTGGTGAGCAAGTCTTGGGCGGCCGTGCGCTGGGCGATTTCGCCCTTAAGCCAGAGATTGACCTTGTGCAGCTCTTCAGTGCGCTGAGCGACCAGGGCGTCCAGATCTGCCAATTGCCGGTTAGCAATCTGCGTCAGCTGCCATTTTTTCGAAAGAGCATGCGCCATTTGCATGACCTCGATGTTGTCGAATGGCTTCTTCAGGATGAGCACGTGGTCGGTATTCCCGACGGCTTTGGCAATGTCTTCCCAGGAATAGTCCGAATAAGCGGTGCATATGACGATCTGCAGATCGGGAAATTCCTTCCAGATATAGGAGATCGTTTCAATCCCGTCCCATCCAGGCGGCATCCGCACATCGACGAAAGCCACCGCGTAGGGCGTCCCCGCGAGCACCGCCGCGCGCACCATTTCCAAACCCTCCTGCCCTTGAAAGGCGGAGTCGATCTGAAAGGTCAAATCCCGATTGACGGCCGATGTCTCGCCAAAAAGCGACGCTTCGTCCGCATCCAGTTCGCCCTGCAGAGTCGAGTCAACCGGGCTCAGAATCTTGCGAAAGTCCTGATGGATCGCAGGATTATCGTCGATGACGAGGATACGATGATTAAAGCATTCGGCTTCGGTCGGCGGGGTATTCTTCATAATTAGGGGGTGGAAGCCAGTTGAGGCGGGGACGGCGATTGAGTTGTCGAAGCTAATTGAGGTGCAGAAGCGATCGGAAGTTCCAGCGTAAAGGTGGCGCCGCGGCGCAAGCCCAGGCTAGTCACACTGAGCGAGCCGCCCATTTCCTTTGCAGCCAACGCGCCGCTGTGGAGACCGAAACCGTGGCCGTTTTTGCGGGTCGTGAATCCGTGCCCGAAAATACGCGCAAGATCTTCCTGCGAGATGCCGATCCCGTTGTCCGCAACGGCGATTCGCAGGACTTTCTCGTTGGCCGGCGCGATCGTGATCGTAATGCGCTTGTCGATTCGCTGAACGTCATCAAGCGCATATTTGGCGTTGCGGAGAAGATTAATGATGATTTGCAGGACGCGGTGGCGGTCTACTCGTACCGGCGGCGAAGGCGAGAAGCGGCGCTCGAGGACGATGCCGTGGCGCTCAAAGGCGCCGATGTTCATCGCGATCGAGTCTTCGACGAGTTGGTCAGCCTGCAAATCTTCAAAAGCGCCGCTCACTTTGGCGTAGCTTTGCTGCACGGCTACCACTTCTTTAATGTGCTCGATGTGGCGCGCGAGCAGATCGACCTCGGTCAGGATTTCGGCGTTTTCCTCCACCAGGTACTGACTGAGCTTCGCCAGATAACCAGGGATCTTTTGCCCGTTAGGATCGTTGGTGAGGAAGTCACCCAGAGTGTCGTTCTTGTCCGTTAGCAAAGCCGCGGCTTTCCCCAGATTTGGCACTTTGGATCGGCGAAGTTTCTCGACCACAAGACCAGCCGAAACGTTCACGCTGTTGAGAACATTCCCGACGTTGTGCAGCACACCGGTTGCAACTTCCGCCATGCCCGCGAGCCGGGAGGTTTCAAGCAGCCTTTGCTGCGAATCCCGCAACGTCACCTCGGCCGTTCTTCGTTCGCTGACATCGCGAATCACACCGCTGAAGAAGACGCCAGAGCAAGTTGTCCAGGCAGACATAGCCATTTCCAGCGGGAATTCGACGCCGTCCTTGCGTACTCCGAACAATTCCATCGCCGGACCGGTCTTTTCCCCTGCGGCGTTTGGCCGGAGACTCGCCATGCCAGCAGTAAACGCTGGCCGGTAACTTTCTGCGATCAGGTCGGAAAGCGGGCGCCCTTGGATTTCATCGGCCTCGTAACTAAACATCAGTCGCGCCCCTTTGTTCCATGAGACGATGCTCTGATTACCATCGGTGATGATGATGGCGTCAGCTGCCGACTCGGCGACGGACCGGAAGCGCTCTTCGCTTTCTCGCAACGCAGCGTTTTGCGATTGAATCTGACCGAGCATCTGATTGAAAGCGTCCGTGAGGGCGCCCACCTCGTCGTCTCCGGTCTTCTCCGCCCGCATGGTGTAATCCTTGTCGTGCGCGATGCGCTGTGCGACGTCCGCGAGGCGGAGGATCGGCGCGCTGACAAAGCGCTGAAAGCGGCCGGACAGAAAAAGTGCAAGGAGTAAGGAGGCCCCCAGAACAAGCACCAAGATACCGCCGTAGAGCCTGAGCAGATCGATGGAGAGGCTACGAAAGTCGGCCTGAAGAGCCAGCGTGCCAACGCTTTGGCCGTCGTGCAAAACCGGTTGGACAAGCTGCACTCGGGTGCCATTGACGGTGAAGCGGTCGTTCAACGAAACCTGCTTGAATCCCTCAGCCTCGTCCGCGCCCCAGTGCGCAAGCCGCTTGCCGTCGCTCAAATGCAGGGTGGCCGAGACGAGCTGAGGCATCGCGTGCAGTCCAGCGAGCGTTTGATTCGCGCGCCGTTCGTCGCGCGACATGGCGGCTTCCGCCACGTTGTTTGCCGCAATCTCCCCCGTAACCGTGAGCTGACTGACGAAGTTTTCGCGGATCGACCATGCTTGAAAAACAAACATCGCTGTGCAGGCGAGGAGCAGAACCACGCAGGAGGTGAGCTCTATTACCAGGGTGATCCTCTGCCGCATGGAGCGGTCGCGAAGGGGTTTCATCAGAGCATTCCGTATAATGCAGAAGTTATGCCACTTAGAGGGCGATCTTCTCCTGCAGTATTCGGGCCTGTTTGCTCCAAAATTTGTCGAAATTGAGAGTTCCCGTGTTCAGCCCGAACGATTTGGATTCGAATTGCCGAATTGAACTGATCGCTGGACAATGCGGGCTGTTCATATGAACATATCCCATGATGTCGCGCCACGAAGGCTCCCGCGCTGATCGCCGAGCCGCGGTCTTCTCCGACGAAACCGTCGAGCCGATCCTAAAGCCCAATCTTCCACCGCCAATCCATGGACGCGGCGCCTCCATAAATCCCGCCAATCGTTTCGAAGCCCTTGCGATCGAGCCCGAGGCTGAGGAGCAGCCAGGAGGAGAGAGTCCAGGCCGAACGACGAAATTCTACCGCGATTTCACCCGCTCGATCATCGCTCGCAACGACAGCCCGGACGTTGGTTTTGAAACGAGCATCAACCCCTATCGTGGTTGCGAACACGGTTGCATTTATTGTTACGCGCGGCCGACCCACGAGTATCTCGGCTTTTCCGCGGGACTCGACTTTGAGAGCCGAATCATGGTGAAGGAAAACGCCCCGGAACTCCTTGCCTCAGAGTTAGCCTCCCCGCGCTGGCGGCCGCAGACGCTGGTCATGAGCGGCGTGACCGATCCCTATCAACCGGTGGAGCGCCGCCTGCGCATCACGCGGCGCTGCCTCGAGGTCCTGCTCCGTTTTCGAAACCCGGTTGGAATCATCACCAAAAACCACCTCGTCACCCGCGACATTGATTTGTTGCGACAACTTGCGGCGCACAACGCTGCCGCCGTCAATATCTCCATCACTTCGCTCGAACCGAAACTGCAGCGCATTCTCGAGCCGCGCACGTCGGCGCCGCGCGCCCGACTGGAAGCGATTCGGCAACTCCGAGCGGCGGGTGTCCCAGTCGGCGTAATGACGGCCCCCGTTATCCCAGGCCTAACGGACCATGAAGTCCCGGCCATCCTGGCGGCTGCCGCGGAAGCTGGCGCACAGTTCGCAGGCTACACTGTCGTCAGGCTTCCCTTCGCCGTTGCGCCCCTCTTCGAGCGGTGGTTGGAGGAACATTTTCCAGATCGCAAGGAGAAGGTCCTGGGCAGGATTCGCCATCTCCGTGGCGGAGAGAAGCTGAACGATCCGCGCTTCAAATCGCGGATCAAAGGCGAGGGAATTTTCGCTGATCAGATTCGCGACCTTTTCGCTGCCGGATGCAAAAGAGCCGGGATCGGCGAGCGGCCCAAACTTTCGACTGCCGCGTTTTGCCGGCCTAACGAGCAACTGACACTCTTCGGTTAATGAGCCGGCGCCTTGGCAAGACTGACCTTGCCGATGATAGAAACCATTAGAAATCCACCGATGATCCCGAACGGCACCATAAAATAGAAATAATAGCCCCAGCTGCGATCTAACAAATGCCCGAGAAGGAGCCCGGCCAAGCTCCCGCCAAAATATTGGAACGAATCGATTAACCCGGAAGCGAAACCGGCCATCCGTGCTCCGCCAATGTCCATCGCAGCAGCGGTGCCCAGCAATGAATGCGTCGCATTGGCCGTGAAAGAAATGAGAATTAGGAAAAAGACCGCGGTGTTCGCGGAAGTGAACTGAGCGGCGACAAGAATGATGCCGGCCTCGAGGAAGTAGAGCCCAGCCGCGACAGGCGCACGACGCCCGTTGAAAACAAGATCGGAAACGTATCCGGAAATCAGGGAACCGGCGGAGGCGACAAAAGGAATCAAAACGCCGAGGTACTTGAAGCGCACATCATGCAGATCGAAATGATGGACCTCCTGCATGAAACGAAAGAACCATTGATCGATCCCTTGCCTGACCGCGCCGGTGCAACCATACGCGAGTGCGACGACCCAAATGACCGGGTTCGACGCAATAGCCTTGAAGACGGTGGCAATCGACGCGTGTGTCTCATCGCCACGAATGTGTTCCTCGTCGACGGGCGGAAAGCCAGCTTGCTGCGGCGTTTCTTTGGCAATGAACGCCATAGTGACGGCGGCTAAGACGGCAATCCCGGCGGGAATCCAAAAGAGCCAGCGCCAATGCAGAGGCGGCACGTGCCACAGACCAAGAAAAACGAAGCCCGCCAGCAAAGCCGGGCCGAAGGTGTTGATCAAAAATCGGCCGGCATTGATCATGAAACCAAAGATGCCCGCGAAACGTCCCCGCTCGGTTTTCGCAAACCAAGCAGCGTTGATCTTAACCATTCCCGGCGCGCCGAACGACTGGAGATAGCCATCGAGTCCACGGATGAGCAAAAACAGCGACAACATGCCCGCAAACGAGGCGAACCCGAAGAGGATATTCATGATCACCGTCCCAGCGGCACCGATTAGCATGGCGCGCTTCCCGCCGATTCGATCGGTCAGAAGGCCGTTGATGATCTGGCCGCAAGCGTAGGCGAAAAGCGCCGTCGTGATAATCGTGCCCATTTGGCCTTTCGTGAATCCGAACTCGTCGCTGATCGATTTATTGGCGATCGCGAAGTTATACCGGCAAGTGTAAAACGAGGTGTAGAGCAAGCCGACGAAGGTCCAGTTCAAACCGCGGCGGGCCCTAAAGCCGGGTGGATGTTGAATCACATGGTCACTCATAAAGCGAGGCGGCGGAGAGAATGAGGGAAGCAGGCTGGTCTGCCTAGGGGAAAATCGCGGAGCCGGTTATTCGAGTCGCGACGGCCTTTCTCCGGCCGGAATGCCGAAAACGCCATTTCAGAGGGAAAAAGGACGCTTCGGTTTGCGTCGAAATATTTTACTGTGGCGCAAAATTTTGCTCGACAGCCATGGCGGCGACCGGCTATCAGGGTTTCTGGCCGCACATTTATGCAACAAATGTTCCCTTTTAGGGAAAAACGATGCAGAATTGTCTTGCCACGAGAGAGTCAACCCGCTACAACCTCCGCCGTTCAAAAACTGATGTCCTTACCTCCTGAATTCTCGAATGACATCTCGCAGCGTCAGGCTTCGCCGCGAGTGATCTCCGCGTTCTCCATTTCGTTAGGCTTGATACTTCTCGCCTCGTTGGGCTTCGCCCAGTCCGTCGTGACCGATCCGGTCGGCTTCACCACCACCTCTTGCCTGAGCAACTCGGATACACTCGTCTCGATTCCCTTCACCAGGCCGCAGGCGTTTGTCGGGTCCGTCACATCGATTGCCGGCAGCACCTTGACGGTGACCGGCTCGCCCGGCTGGACCACAAATCAATTCGTTTACGCGCAGGGATCTCAGCCGAATCACTACTACCTGCTGGTCGGGCCCGCCGCCACGACGAACCCGAAAGAAGGTCATACCTACCCGATCACGGCGAACACCGCCTCCACCTTCACGGTGGATACGACCAGCGATAATTTGACCGGAATCCCGACAAACGCGCAGGTCATCATCATTCCTTACTGGACCCTGGCGACTGTCTTTCCGGACAGCGATGCCAACATCTCTTATACGCCGACGACGCAGACTCGAACCTTCAAGACCCAGATCCTGATCCCGGACTACAACGCCACCGGCATCAATCCTTCGGCCGCCGCAGTTTATTTCTATAGCAACAACGTTAATGGCGTCGGTGGGATCGGCTGGCGAATCTTTGGCGATAACACGACCGATCACGGAGACGACGTGCTGATTCCAGATGGGTATTTCACGATCCGCAACCTTAACAGCGCGCCGACGCTGCCACTTACTGCCGTCGGTGGGGTGTTAACCAAGAAGCTTGCCGTTCCCGAACTCACTAACGCCACCTCGGGGCGCGATAATTCCGTGTCGATGGTTCGTCCGGTTGCTGTTAGTCTGAATGCAACCGGATTGAATCCCGCGGACGGCTCTTTTGTTGCCACGACGCAAACCCGTTCGTTTCAAGATCAACTGTTTATTTTTGATAACAGCACTGTTGCGATTAACAAATCGCCGAGCGCGGTTTATTTCTACAGCAACAATGTCAACGGCAATGGTGGGATCGGCTGGCGAATCTTCGGCGATAACACGACCGATCATGGAAATGACCTGCTCGCGGCGGGAAGCGCGTTGATTATTCGAAAAGCGGCGAACGGGACTGGGCTGCCCGTTTATTGGACCAACTCGCCCACCTACTAGCCGACTCAATTGAATTCATTCATGAAAAAAATCCTGGCTTTGTTGTTCGTGGCTTTGGCTACTCCGGCTTTTGCCGATTTCACTGTTAATCTCGACGCAGGGAGACTGCGGCTCAGTTTGGGAACCGCGATGCCGGCGGGCTCGGTTCTCGTTTTGGTTGCGGCTAATGGAGATGGGTTTTCCAATACGCTTAGTGCCGGACAATATGTATCTGGCAACGACATCTTGCTTTCGATTTTGACCGTGCCGGGTTCGTCCGGCGCCTTCAATATTTCAGGTGGAACAGACGAGACCCTCAACACCCTCACTATCAGCACAACCAGCTTTCCCGGCTTGGCCGTCGGCGACTTGTTGGCACTGCGTTGGTTTCCGCAGATTACCAAGACGCAGTTTCTGGCCGGGACTACCCCAACCACTGGAAATAATTTCGGAACTTACAACCCGCTTTTTTGGGGGAATGGATCGAATCTCCCAGATGGCGGCAACGCGTGGGCTGTGCCCAGCCCTGGTGGAACGATCAGCCTTAACTTTTTCACGACTGATTCGGACTTTGGTGGAACCCAAGCTCCGGCTGAAGGATACGCGCAATTCACGGTTGTTCCTGAACCCTCGAGCTTCGTCCTAGTGGGCGTCTCTTTGCTGGGCGCGGCTGCTTTCCACCTGCGTAAACGGCGCTCCTGATTATTGATTAGTAACGTGACGCGGCGACTCTCCGCGTTTTGTTTTTCGCCTGCTGTTTACCACTTGGCGGAGGCGATCAAGGTTGTTGTCGTGCGCAAACTGTTGCTCACATTCGCTTTCGTCTGCTCGCTGGCCGTTGCCAGTTCCCTGGCAGCCACGGATGTCGTCGAGGACTTTTCCGTAACGGTGGATGCTGGCCGCCTGCGCATCAACAGCACCTCACCGTTGCCCCACGTCGATAATGTCGCTCCGTTCACCAACGGATCACTGCTTCTGCTCATCGCCGCCAATGGCGACGGCACTTTTTCGAACACACTTTCTCCGGGCAATTTCGTCGCCGATAACGATATTCTTCTTGCCGCGGGAGGATTCAACAACTCGGGTGGGACCGATGAAACAATCACCTTCTTCTCCGTTCCCACTACCGGCCTGACTCTTCCCCCTAACGATCGCATCGCTCTGCGTTGGTTCCCGGGTATAACATACGGGCAGTATCTTTCCGGAACGATGCCCGCCGCTGGCCAGCATTTCGGAACTTACAATCCTCGCACGTGTGTTCCGCCCAACCTGACGGACAATCCCGATGGCGGAGATCTTTGGACCGCACCGGTCAGCGGAAGCATCACCCTCAACTTTTTCACTACCGACTCGGACTTTGGGGGAACCCAGCAACCCAGCAAGGGCTACGCAAGTTCCATCGTTTCAGGCTCGCCCACGCCAACTCCGACTCCAACACCCACACCCACCCGTTCGCTGCTCCTCAACATTTCCACCCGACTCAATGTCCTTACCGGTGACAATCTCCTCATCGGCGGTTTCATCGTCACCGGAACCCAGCCGAAAAAAGTGCTTTTGCGAGCCATTGGTCCCTCACTGGGGACCGCAAATCCACCGGTCGTGGGTGCCTTGGCCGATCCCATTCTCGAACTGCACGAGCCCACTAACGTCGTGACGAATGACAATTGGAAAGACACGCAAAAAGACGAAATCATTGCCACGACCATTCCGCCTACGAATGATCTCGAATCCGCCATCATCGCCACGCTCGATCCCGGCAATTACACGGCTGTCGTCAAAGGAAAGAACAATGGCACCGGCATAGCCCTCGTTGAGGCCTACGATCTCGCCCAGACGGCTGACTCCCAATTGGCCAACATCAGCACTCGCGGCTTCGTCGAGACCGGAGACAACGTCATGATTGGCGGTTTTTTTGTCGGCGGCGGCAGCGCCAGCATCCTCGTGCGCGCCATTGGCCCTTCGCTCGCGACCGCCGATCCACCGGTCGCGAATGCGCTTGCCGATACCACCCTTGAATTACATGACAGCAACGGCGCAACTCTGAACTACAATGATAACTGGAGGGACAGCCAGGAAGCCGAGATCATGGCTACCACCATTCCGCCGAGCAACAATCTCGAGTCAGCCATCGTCGCGACGCTCTCACCCGCCCCCTACACCGCTGTTGTGCGCGGCAAAAACGGAATTACCGGCGTCGCCCTGGTCGAGGTCTACAACATCACGCCAACTCCCTAACAACTCCTCTCGAGGCAAGCTCGTCGTTAGGCAATCAGCCACCGGCCGCCACTTGCAGAATTTCCAGGCGGTCATCTTCCTGCAACATTCGCGTCGCCCAATCCCGCCTGTGCAACGCGATCCCGTTGCACTCCACCAGGGTCGTCTCCTCGCGGAGCTGATGATTTCGAATCAGGTCACCTATCGTACGCGCGTTATCGGCATCAACTGGCTCGCCGTTGATGAAAATCGTCATTTCGTGGCGAGCAATTGGTCCCAATCCTTCCAAACTGGATCGAACCCGCGTTTGCGCAGGGCGCTGGCGACTTCCGCGGCGGAGCGTTCGTCGCTGATTTCGAATTGACCTGTTGCAATCGAACCGGCGCTTTCATCGGGCGGCAGGATTCGACCGCGGACAGTTTGATGCACTGTCGCGCGTCCCTGGCCGGTGTAGCCGCCTGGTTCGGTATGGCTGCCAGAGCTCATCATCGTCACGCCTAACGACGCCAAAACATCGCGCAACGGAGCCGGCTCCCGCGTGCTCAGCACGATCCCGACCTGCGGGAAACAGATTCGAAACGCGCAAATCAATTGGGCCAGGGCCCGATCGCCTAACGAAAAGCGAGGCGTGAATTCACCCGCCGCCGGGCGGAGACGGGGCAGGCTGATCGTGATGTCCGATTGCCAGCAACGTTTGACCAAATACTCGAGATGGGCAGCCAGAGCCATCGCTTCCGACCGCCACGGGGCGAGTCCAAACAACGCCCCGATTCCAATGCGGCGAAAACCCGCTGCGTAAGCCCGCTCCGGACAATCCAGCCGCCAATTGAAATCTCTTTTCGGACCCGACGTATGCATTTCGGCGTAGACGTCGCGGTCGTAGGTTTCCTGGTATACAACCAAACCCTCGGCGCCGGCCTTGACCAGTGGCTCATACGCCGCCGTTTCCATCGGTCCGAGTTCCACCGAGATGGAAGGAAAGAGCGGACGGAGCGCTCGCACGCAGTCGACCAAATAACCTTCGTTAACAAACTTTGGGTGTTCGCCGGCAACGAGCAAAACCTGGCGAAATCCTTCGGTCGCCAGATACTCCGCCTCCGCTCGAACCTCCTCGACCGAAAGGGTCACCCGCAAGATTGGATTGTCGCGCGAGAAACCGCAGTAACGACAGTTGTTGATGCACTCGTTGCTCAGATAAAGCGGAGCGAACATTCGCATTGTGCGACCAAAATTTTGCCGCGTGAGCCGGCAGGCCTCC
>Ga0070673_100002057_pt1 | contig 12132 bp, 12 predicted proteins | sample KBSM23metaG_FD_65342 | JGI IMG/M metagenome (GOLD analysis project Ga0070673, IMG submission 65342) | Miscanthus rhizosphere microbial communities from Kellogg Biological Station, Michigan, USA - KBS M2-3 metaG | ecosystem: Host-associated > Plants > Roots > Rhizosphere > Soil ... | reverse complement strand
AGAAACGACACGAGCACGATGCCGACGATCACCACGGGAACGATGATGATCCACTTCCTTCTGATTGATCGGTATCTCATGACTTCGTCCATTCGTCGTAGATGTCCTGCAGCCGCTCGCGCAGCCGCAGCACGGCGTAGCGCTTGCGCGACAGCAGCGTGTTGATGCCAACACCGGTCTCGGCCGCGATCTCCTTGAAGCTGCGCCCCTCGATCTCGTGCGCCACGAACACCTCCCGCTGATCCGGCGGCAAGTCCGCCAGCGCCAGCTCGAGCGCCTCGAGCAGCACGTGCCGCGCGTACTGCGTGTCCGGCCCGGCGTCAGGCGATGGCAGCAGATCCTCCAGCAGCAATCGCTCCTCGTCATCCGGGACACCGACGTCGCTGACGCGTTCCGGCCTTCGCCGCCGGAACAGATCGGTGATGCGGTTGCGCGCGACGCGGAACAGCCAGCCGGTGGCATGGTCGATCGGCATCAGCAGCCGGTTCGCTTCGACCAGTTCGGCAAAGACCTCCTGCAGGATGTCCTCGGCATCGCGCGCGTCGGGCACGCGCCGGCGGATGAAGTTCCACAGGCGCGACTGCTCGCGGCCGACGATACCGGTGATCCGATCGTCCTGTTCTCGCGTCATTCGCACGGGGTTTGCCGCAGGCTGCACCTGCAGTTGTAGACGAACGGCGAGGATAAATATTGTGGGTGGTATTAGAATCCGGCGGTCATGAAGACTCGATACCTGCTGATCGCCGTTTTCGCCTTTCTCCTGCAGGACGCGGCCTCGGAAGGCAAGCGCTGGTGGAGCCACGTCGAGTTCCTGGCCGACGACGGGCTCGAGGGACGAAACGTCGGCACGCCCGGCTACGAGAAAGCCGCGGCCTACGTCGAAGCGCAGTTCAAGGACATCGGGCTCACGCCGGGCGGCGGCTCGGGCTATCGCCAGCCGGTGAAGCTGGAGTCTCGCACGCTCGTGCCGGACCAGTCGAAGCTCTCGCTCGTGCGCGACGGTGAAGAAGAGCCGATTGCGCTCGGCCAGGAGGCCACGCTGACGCCGCGTGGGGAGCTCGACGGCGCGATCGAGGCGTCGATGGTGTTCGTCGGCTACGGCGTGTCGATTCCGGAGGCGAACTGGGACGACCTCGCGGGCCTGGACCTTCGCGGCAAGATCGCCGTCTACGTCGCGGCGCCGCCGCCGGCCAACGTGTCCGACAACGTGAGGTCGCACGTCAGCTCCGCGGGCGAGCGCTGGGCGGTGCTGAAGAAGGCCGGCGCGATCGGCAGCGCCACGTTTCCCAACCCGACTCCGCCGACGGCCCAAACGGATCCGCCCGCGACGCCGCCCGCGGGACGCGGCCCGGGCCAGGCGCCGCAGCCGAGCATCGTGCTCGCCGACCGCGATCTCCAGGAGCAGGCCGGTCAGGCCGTCGCGATCACGGTCACGCGGCAGGGCGTCGCCAGGTTTCTCGCCGGCAGCGGGCACAGCGTCGAAGAGCTGAGCCAGCTGGTCGCCGCGAAGAAGCCGCTCCCACGCTTCGAGTTGAAAGGCACGCTGCGCGCGCACGCGGCGTTGAAGCGCACGTCGCTCGATTCCGAGAACGTCGTCGGCATCCATGAAGGATCGGATCCGCGCCTGAAGAACGAGTACGTCGTCATGTCGGCGCATCTCGACCACGTCGGCGTCGGCCGGCCCGTGAACGGAGACGCGATCTACAACGGCGCCATGGACGACGCGTCCGGCGTCGCGTCGATGATCGAGATCGCGCGGCTGCTGAAGACGTCCGGCGCGAAGACGAAGCGGTCGATCCTGTTCATCGCCGTGACCGCGGAGGAACGGGGACTGCTGGGATCGAAGTACTTCGCCGCGCGCCCGACGGTGCCGCTCGACCACGTCGTGGCCGACGTCAACCTGGACATGTTCCTGCCGCTCTTTCCGCTGAAGGTGATCGAGGTGCAGGGGCTGGCCGAGTCGTCGCTGGGCGAGTCGGTCCGCGCGGCCGCGAAGGCGCTGGGCGTCGAGGTGCAGACCGATCGCGAGCCGGACGAGAATCGCTTCATCCGCAGCGATCAATACAGCTTCATCCGCCGCGGCGTGCCGGCGCTGGCCTTCAAGTTCGGCTACGAGGCCGGCTCAGCGGACGAGAAGACCCGCCGCGACTGGGTGCGCGACGTCTACCACAAGCCGAACGACGACCTGAAGCAGCCGATCGACGTCGAGGCCGCAGCGAAGTTCAATCGCGTGATTCTCGGCCTGCTGGAGCGCGTGGCCAACGACGAGAAGCGGCCGACCTGGAACGACACCAGCTTCTTCAGGCGCTTCGCGAAATGAGCAGCAGCTCCTGCCGCGCGATCTGCCGGCGCCGTGCTCTGACGTCGTCGCCGCGGATCTCGTGCAGCGCACTGGCGACCAGCGTGCGGACCATCGACTTGCGCCAGACCAGCTCGAAGTCGGTGTTGTCCATCGGCTTGGCGACATCGGCGGCGGCGGCGGATGCCGCGCCGATCAGCTCGTCGGTCAGGCGGTTGCCGCGCAAGATCGCGGCGGCCTGATCGCTCGCGACCGGGCGCGAGGCCACGGCGCCGAGGACGATCCGCACGTCGATGACGTCGGGGCCGTCGAGCTTCGCGGCAACGGCAGCGGCGGCGACCGGAAAGTCGAACGAGCCGCGGCGCCGCAGCTTCCAGTAGGCGCTGCGCCAGCCGTCGATCGCCGGCAGCGTCACCTTCGTCAGGATCTCGTCCGGCTGCCGTGTCAGGTAGTGCATGCCGTCGTTGGCGTAGAGATCCGCGAGCGGCACGACGCGCGCGCCGCGCGACGACTGCAGCGTCACCGACGCGGCGAGCGCCTGCAGCATCGGCGCGGTGTCGGTCGAGGAGACCGCGAGGCAGCGCGGGCTCGAGGTCGCGACCCAGCACGTGTCGCCGTCCTTCTTCATGCAGAAGTCGATCGCCTTGCGCCACTGATAGGTCTGGTCGTAGTAGGTGCAGCGCGTATCGAGGCAGAGGTTGCCGCCGATCGTGCCCATGTTGCGCAGGTGCGGCGTGGCCACCTGCGCGGCCGCCTGGTAGAGACCCGGATAGCGCTGGCGGACGTGCGGGTGCGACACCAGCGTCGAGAGCGTGACGCCCGCGCCGATGTCGAACGTCTCGCCGCTGGCAATCTCGGCCAGCTCGCGGATCCCGCGAAGACCGATCAACGTCGCCGGCGTCTGCTGCCGCCGCTTCATGTTGGGCAGCAGGTCGGTGCCGCCGGCGAGCAGCATCGTGTCCGCGGGATTCTCCGCCAGCCATGCCGCCGCGTCGGCGATGGTGCGCGGCGCGCGATAGCGGAACGCAGGCAGGCGCATCATGGCCGCACCCCCGCGGTCGCCTCGACCCCGGCGTCGGCCTTGCGCCGCGATCCCTTCGGCGGCTCGTTCGACGCGCGGCCGTCACCGCCTTCCCATGGCGGCGCGACCAGCAGCGCCTCCGGCCAGGCAATCTCGGGAAACGCGGCCGGACCGCAACGCGGCGGCTTCCCTGCCGCTTTCGCCTTCAGCGCGCGCAGGATCTTCTCCGGCGTCACCGGAATCTGATCGACGCGCACGCCGACCGCGTCGTAGACGGCGTTGGCGACCGCCGGCATGATCGGCAGCAGCGGGCCCTGCCCGACTTCCTTGCCGCCGAACGGGCCTTCGGGATCCGGATGCTCGATGAGATCGGTGAAGATCTCGGGCATGTCGAGGCTCGTCGGGCTCTTGTACTCGAGCATCGACGGAAACTTGTGCACCAGCGCGTTCGACAGCCGCGGCGGCAGGCGGCGGAACGCCTGCTCCTCCATCAGCGCCTCGCCGAGGCCCATGTAGACGCTGCCTTCGACCTGGCCGCGCACGAGCGTCGGGTTGATGGCGCGGCCGATATCGTGCGCGATCCACACGCGCGGCACGGTGATCCACCCGGTCTCGGGATCGACCTCCGCTTCGACGACGGCGGCGGTGTAGGAATAAGTCGGCGTCGGGCCGACGCCGCCCCCCTTGTAGTGGGCGGCGGACTTCGGCGGCGTGTAGGAGCCGGTCGTGCCGATCGTGCCGACCGCCGCCTCGGCGATGCAGACCGCTTCCTGGAACGTCACGCCGCGATCGGGGCGCTCGCTGTCGAAGACGCGGCGGTCGGCGAACACGAGGCGATCCTTCGCCACCTCGAGCCGCGCGCTGACGGCGGACGCCAGGATCTCGCGCGCACGCTCGGCCGCCTGGATCGCCGCGTTCCCCATCATCATCGTGACGCGGCTCGAGTACGACCCCAGGTCGACCGGCGTCAGGTCGGTGTCGCCGGTCACGGCGCGCACGTCGAACGGATCGACGCCGAGCACCTCCGACACCGCCGCGACCAGCACGTCGTCGGAGCCCTGGCCGATCTCGGTGGCGCCGCAGAACACCGTGACGCCGCCGCTGCGATCGAGCTTCAGCTGCACCCCCGAGTGCGGCAGGTCGTTCCAGTTGATCGGAAGGCCCGCGCCCGACAGGTACGACGAGCAGGCCAGGCCGACGCCGCGGCCGAGCGGCAGCTTGCGGAACTTGTCCTTCCACTGCGAGCGCTCCACCACCCGCTGGATGCATTCGGCCAGCCCGATCGTGCGGACGCGCATGTAATTCGCCGTCAGCGAGTCGGGCGGCGCGACGATGCGGAGACGGAGCTCGGCGGGATCGACCTCGAGACGCTCGGCGATCTTGTCGAGCTGCACTTCCTGCCCGAACCGCGACTGCGGCGTGCCGTGGCCGCGCTTGGGGCCGCACGGCGGCTTGTTGGTGAAGACGCGGCAGCCGCGGAAGCGATAGCGCGGGATGTCGTAGGTCACCGTCTGCAGCGCGCCCGTATAGAAGGTGCTGGCGACGCCGTACGACCCGTAGGCGCCGCCATCGAGCAGCGTCTGCAGATCGAGCCCGGTGATCCTGCCGTCCCTGGTCACGCCCGTGCGCAGCCGCATCAGCACGGGATGACGGCCGCGATGGCAGAGAAACACTTCCTCGCGGGTCAGGCAGACCTTGACCGGACGATCGAGCAGCAGCGCGGCCTTGGCGACGACGATCTCGTGGTTGAACGGATCGCTCTTGCCGCCGAACCCGCCGCCGTTCGGCGTGGCGATGACGCGGATGTGCGCGGCGGGCATCGCCAGCGCCTTGGCCAGCGCCCGGTGCAGGTAGTGCGGCGTCTGCGTGCTCGAATAGACGACCAGCTTGCCGTCGGGATCTTTCAACGCGACCGCCGCGTGCTGCTCGATCGGCAGGTGGGTGTTCCCCTCGAAGAAGAACACGTCGTCGAACACGTGGTCGGCGCCGTCGATCGCCGCGTCGACGTCGCCGAACTGCAGCGCCACCGCCTTGTGGACGTTGCCGTGGTCGCCGTACTCGTGGATGCGCGGCTCGGGGTAGGCGAGGCTGTCGGCCGGCGAGGCGAACGTCCGCAGCGGCTCGTAGGTCACGTCGATCGTCTGCGCGGCGCGTTCCGCGGTGGCTTCGTCGCGCGCGATCACCGCCGCGACGGGATCGCCGACGAAGCGCACCTTGTCGCGGCACAGCGCGTGCTCGTCGTGGCTGACCGGCAGGATCCCGTACGGGATCGGAAAGACGTCGCCGGTGAGGACCAGGTGGACGCCGTCCACCGCCGCGGCGCGGGTGGTGTCGATCCCGAGGATGCGCGCGTGCGGCTGGGTGGACCGCAGCAGCACGCAGTGCAGCATCCGCGGCAGCATGATGTCGTCGGCAAAGCGGGTCTGCCCCGTCACTTTCGCGCGCGCGTCGACGCGGCGGCGCGGGCGGCCGACGACGCGCGTCGGGCGGCTCATGCCGTTTCCTCCGCTGACGGTACGGTCTCCGCGCGCTCCGCCGCGGCTTCGACCGCCTCGAAGATCTGAAGGTAGCCGGTGCAGCGGCACAGGTTGCCGGACAACGCCTCGGCGATCCGCTCCCGCGACGGATGCGGCTCGCGATCGAGCAGCGCCTTGGCGGTCATCAGGATCCCCGGCGTGCAGTAGCCGCACTGCGCCGCGCCGAGATCGGCGAAACACTCCTGCAGCGGATGCAGCCGGCCGCCGGCGGCGAGCCCTTCGACCGTTTCGATCCGGCGTCCCTCCGACTCGACCGCGAGCACGAGGCAGGAGAGCAGCGGCTGTCCGTCCACGAGCACGGCGCAGGCGCCGCACTCCCCCAGCTCGCAGCCGTGCTTGGTGCCGGTGAGCCCGAGGTCTTCGCGCAGCACCTCGAGCAGCGTCTTGTAATCGTCGGCGAGCAGCTCGACCGGCTCGTCGTTGACGGTGAACGCCAGGCGGACTTTCATGACGACCTCACCATCGACAGCGTGCGCCGCGCCGCCGGCGTCCGCGCCGCGACGCCGCGCACGAGGAAACGGGAAATGACGTCGCCGACCGCCGCCGCGGTGTCGGGGCCTTCCGGTCGGAACCAGGTGACGGTCCAGTTCATCGCGCCGAGCATCGCGCGAGCCACGACCGCGGGATCCATGTCGACCAGCTCGCCCGCCTTCATGCCCTCCACGATCATCCGCCGCAGGCCCTGCTCGTAGCGGTCGCGCTTCCTGACGATGGCGTCGCGCATGGCGGGCGGCAGCGAGTCGATCTGCAGGTGCGCGGTGGCCCCTTCGATCTCGTCGAGCAGCGTCTGCAGGTGGGCGGCGCACACCAGGCGCAGCCGCTCCGCCGCGGACGCGGTCTCACGCCGCGCCGACGCCACCGCCGCGAGCATGCGATCGAGCGCGCGATCCTGGCAGTAGAACAGCAGGTCGTTCTTGCCGTTGAAGTAGTGATAGAGGTTGGCGGCGGAGAGGTCGGCGGCGGCGGCGATGTCGCGCATGCCGGTGTCGGCGAAGCCGCGCTCCCGGAACAGCCGGGCGGCGGCGCGCAGGATCGCGTCCCGCTGCCGGTCGTGGCGCCGCGCCCGGGGGGTCGAACGCGCCGCCGGTAAACGGGCGTTCGATTTTCGAACCATCGTTCGTATTATGCCGGATCGGCGCCCCGGTTGACGAGAGATCTCGCGGCCCCGGCCAGGGACCCCGGCCTACCCGGCCATCTGCTGCGTGATGCTGGAGCGCTCCGGCTCGGGCACCTGCAGCTGCGGCATCGGCGTGGTCAGGAACAGCCGCCGCGTCACCGTCCCGATCCACCGCGCCCACCGCGTCGAGCGGGCCACCCGCGCGCTGTCGGTCGCGATCCCGGTGTTGGCGTACATCTGGCGGTAGAGCCGCGACACCAGCACGAACGCCAGCCGGCCCTTGATCGACTTGACGACGCGGGAGCGCGCCCACACGTTGCGCCAGCTGTAGAAGCGGTCCCAGGCGCCCTGCGTGCCGCAGCGGATCTCCTCGAGCGTCATCTGCGGGTGCGGCGAGTAGAGCTTCGGCCTCAGGTGCTTGGGAATCAGCCAGTGGCGGGTGATCGGGACGCCGTGTACCAGGCGATCGCGGTTGCCCTCCTGCGCCGCCCACTTCTCGAAGTCCACCGTTCCGGGGAACGGCGTGAGCAGCACGAACTGCGCGAAGGTCAGGTTGGCGCGCTCCGCCAGCGCCACCGTCGCGTCGAAGGTCTGCCGGTCGTCGCTCGGCAGGCCGAAGATGAACGAGCCGAGCACGTGGATGTCGTGTTCGCGAAAGGCGCGCAGCCGCGCGACCAGCGCGTCGCCCGACAGGTTGAAGCCCTTGTAGACGTCCTTCAACCCCGCGCTGGTCACCGACTCGACGCCGACCAGCGCGCCGCGGATGTGCGCCCGCCGCATCGCATCCAGGAACGCCGGGTCCTCGGCCGCCTCCATCGTGATCTGCGTGTAGAACACCAGGTCGTCGGGCAGCCGCGCCAGCTGCGCCATCAGCTCCATCCGCTCCTCGCGGAGCGCCTGCAGCTGCGCCAGCCGCGCCGGATCGGCGCGGCGCCGCGCCTGGGCGAGATCCTCGAAGCTGACCGGATAGAAGTTGTCGTCGGCGAGGGCGATGAACCGGAAGCCCCGCCGCCTCAGCTCGACGACCTCGTGGACGACGCGATCGACGGCGCGCTGCCGCGGCTTCTGGCCGTCGGTCCGCCACACCGAGCAGAACGAGCAGTGCTTCGGGCAGCCGCGCACGGTCTGCACCGAGCCCCACATGTAGCGCCCCTCCGGCAGCAGGTCCCATCGCGCCGACGCGAAGTGGTCCGCGTCGACCCGTCCCCCGTCGTAGAGCGGCAGCGGCCGCCCGGCGAGGCAGTCCTCGACGACGCGCGGCCACACGACGTCGCCGTCCCCCTTCACCACCGCGTGCGCGCCTCCCTGCTCGCGGACCTCGTCGGGAAAGAGCGTCGCGTGAATGCCGCCGAACACCACCCATGCGCCGCGCGCGCGCGCCATCTGCCCGATCGCGTAGCCGCGCAGCGCGTTACCGGTGTGAATGCCGATGCCGACGACGTCGCCCGCCGACACTTCAGCGGGATCGATGGGATCGAGCGTCTCGTCGACGACGTGCGGATCACCCCACCGCACGCCCGTCGCCGCGGCCAGCACGTACAGCCAGCGCGGCGTGATGACGGCAACCCCGAACGAGACGTCGCTCGGGTTGACCAGATGGACACGCGGGGATCGGGCAACCGTTTCAGTGAGCATCAGAGTCTGAAGAGTATACGTGCATTGACTCTTTCACGCCGCCGACAGCATTTCTCATACCGCGCTCAGGACTTTCAGCGTCCGTTCGCCGATAGTGGGTGTCGGAGGCTACGTATGGAGACGACATCCGCCCGGCTGCTGCTGTGGGTTCCCCGGGTGCTCGGCGTCCTGGTCAGCGTGTTCATCGGCATGTTCGCGCTCGACGCGTTCAGTGGCGGGCCTTTCTGGCAGGCGCTTCCCGACTTCATCATCCACCTGGTCCCGGCGTTCATCCTGCTCGCACTCGTCTGGGCGTCCTTCCGGCGTCCCTGGATCGGCGCCGCCGCCTTCACCGGCCTCGCGATCCTCTACGCGCTGACCATGTCGAGAGGCCGCGTCGACTGGATGTTGACGATTTCCGGTCCGCTGCTGCTGGTCGGCGCGCTGTTTTGGTGGAGCTGGCTGCAGCGCGGCAGGATGCCCGCCTGAGGGCGCGGGGACGACATTCGGCTACGGCGCGGACCGCTCGTACCAGCCGAGGACACGCAGCGCCCGCAGCGTGTTCCATCGGCTGGGGCGGCCGTCACCGTCCTCGAGCGCGAAGTGGACCTTGCCGGGATGCGTGTTCTCGAGCAGCCAGGTGCCATCGGGCTGCTGCTTCGATCGGAGGATGGCGATCGCCTCGTCCGTGCGCGGGTCCGGCGCCTCCCCGGTGGATCGGAAATAGTCGAGCGCGCGCAGCACGTCGTAGCGCCAGCGCGTCGGAAACGAGAACTGGAGCCAGGCCGGGTTGACGACCTCGCCGGTGCGCTTGCGGCGGAACAGCCGTCGTTCGAGGAGGTACGCCTCGCCGCGGCGCCGGGCGGCGATCGACGGCGGGGTCGCGCGGCCGGCGCGCTCGTGCGCGAGCAGTCCTTCCAGGACGTTGATCGTCGTGGCGAACGACGAGCGAGTGGATCCGTTTTCCGCCTCGCAGTTCCACCCGCCGTCCTCGAGCTGTTCGCCGACGAGCCGATCGACGATCGCATCGACGTCCTGCTCGAAGTAGGTGCCGAGGCCGACCGTCCTGCCATTGATGCACGGCTCGACCTCGCCGCTGAAGAACGGCTGCCCCGCGTGCTCCCACCGGCAGCGGTCCCTGACGTGCGCGATCGCGCGGCGCACGCGATCGTCGCGGGGATCGACGCCGAAGGCGCACAGCAGCTCGAGCGTCGGCAGCGTGGAGGTCCAGGGTTGTCCCTCGCCCCGGTCGCGGCGCCAGCCTTCCGCCGGGAAGCACGCGCCTCCCGCCCACTGGCCGTCTCCTCCCTGCAGCGCCAGCAGTCTCGCGCCCCAGCCCTCGGCGGCCACGCGTGCGCGCTCGGCGGCGACGGCCTCCGCCGGCGCAGGCACCAGATCACGCAGCACCTGCCACCGGATCGCGGGATCCGAATCGAGGAGCCAGTCCGTGTCGCTCATACGCCTGACTATACCGGCTCCCACCGGACGCCCTCGGTAGGCCAGGCGCGGGCACGGTTTCTGCTATTCGACCTGATGGGGGCGTCAATATCATTGAGCGGCTCGGGAATTCAGCGGTGATTCCGGCGACGACTGCGACGTCCGGGACGACGCGGCGCGGCAAAGCCTTGCTGATCCTGCCCTACTTCGGTAGCTTCGGACCCTGGTTCCCCCTCTACCTCTACAGCCTGGCCAATCAGACGACGCTCGACGTCCTCCTGCTGACGGACACCCCGCCGACCCGGCTGCCTGCCAACGTCCGCCGCGTGGAGATGACGTTCGACCAGTTGCGCGAGCGCACGCGCGCACGGCTGAGCACCGCGGTCAGCCTCCACCGCATGCGCAACATCTGTGACCTGCGGCCGGCCTACGGGTTGATTTTCGAGGAGTTCGTTCGCGGGTACGAGTACTGGGGTTTCGGGGACGAAGACGTGCTCTACGGGGACGTAGACGGCATGCTCGCGCCGCACCTCGACGGTACCGTCGACATCGTCAGTCCCGGGACGAACGGCAAGAGCGGGCATCTGACGCTCGTGAGAAACGTCCCGCGCACGAACGAGCTCGCGCTGCGGGATCCCGCGTTCAAAGAGGTGCTGGTGTCGAGCGAGCACTGGGCCTACGACGAAACGAGCTGGCGCCGCGGCGCCGACTCCAGCTCGTTCTACGCGCTCATGAAGGCGGCGGAGGCGCGCGGCGAGCTGAGGCTGCACCAGGGGCTGGCGCGCCGCGTCAACGTACCGGATCCGGGCCGGTGGTACGTCTACGACGGACGCCGTCTCCGCGCGGACGACGGCACGGAGCTCCTCTACTACCACTGGGGACGGATGCGGCACCTCAACCTGCGATGGCCCGACGCCGAGGAGGCCAGGCGCGGCTTCGCGTTCGACCGCTACGGGTTCTACGACCCCCAGCTCGGGCCCGCGCGCCTCGTGGTCAGGCGCAGCCTGGGCCGCGCGCGCGAGCTCGCCAGCCAGGCCCGACGCCGGCTCAGCGACGCGCGCGCATCGATGCGTGCCGCGAAGCGTCGCGCGATGCCCACCTAGTCGCCCCACCCTGCCGGACAACCGCCGCCGCGGCGACTCGCGTATATACGTTGACACGTATATGCCACGCGGGGTATAACATCGGCGTGGGATCCGTGTTCGACATCATCGCGGAGCCGAACCGCCGCGCGATCCTGAGCCTGCTGGTGTCGTCGGAACTGTCGGTTGGAGAGATCGAGCGCCGGCTGCGCATGCCGCAGCCGACCGTGTCGAAGCACCTGCGGGTGCTGCGCGAGGCCGGCTTCGTGGAGTCCACGGTCGACGCGCAGCGCCGTCTCTATCGGCTGAAGCCGGACGCGCTCCGGGATCTGGACGCCTGGCTGGCGCCGTTCCGGCGCTTCTGGGCCGCGCACGTGGACGCGCTCGAACGGCACCTCGATCGGATGGATCGAACGGCGGCTGCGAAGAAGAAGACAAGGAGACGAACGTGATCGATCGCGAACCGTACGCGCCTGGCCCCGCCGGCGGAGCCGAGGTCCGAAAGGATGGAGACAAGTGGACGCTCGTCCTGGTCAGGGACCTGCGTCACTCGCCCGAGAAAGTCTGGCAGGCGCTGACCGACCCGGCGCACCTGCGCGAGTGGGCCCCCTTCGACGCGGACGGCAGCCTCGACGCGGCCGGGCGGACCGTGAAGCTGACCACCGTGGGCGCGCCGGCGCCGATGGTCTCCGAAACGACCGTGACGCGCGCCGAGGCGCCCAGGCTGCTCGAGTACAACTGGGGCGGCCAGGACATCCGCTGGCAGCTCGAAGCCGCCGGCGGCGGCACGCGCCTGACGCTGTGGCACAACATCGACCGCCGCTTCATCGCGATGGGCGCCGCGGGCTGGCACATCTGCTTCGACGTGCTCGAGCGGCTGCTCTCCGATCATCCGATCGGACGCATCGTCGGCCCCGACGCGATGAAGTTCGGCGGCTGGCAGCAGCTGCACGCCGAGTACGCGAAACAGTTCGCGGTCGGGAGGCCGGAGTGAACTGGAACATCTGGATCCGGCAGACTCACCG
>Ga0070673_100002053_pt1 | contig 12141 bp, 10 predicted proteins | sample KBSM23metaG_FD_65342 | JGI IMG/M metagenome (GOLD analysis project Ga0070673, IMG submission 65342) | Miscanthus rhizosphere microbial communities from Kellogg Biological Station, Michigan, USA - KBS M2-3 metaG | ecosystem: Host-associated > Plants > Roots > Rhizosphere > Soil ... | reverse complement strand
GGTCCCGATGGGGCCACATACCGGTTTGACATCGATGCCAATCATAAAGAGCGGCTGTTAAAAGGCCTCGACGATATCGGTCTCGTCATGCAGAACATCGATGCAATAAACGCATTCGAGAACCAATATCACAGCGAGCGCCCGTGGCTCGCCTAAGCATCACAGTAGCGCCGCGACGCTAAGCGCCTAACTGTTTAAGCAGCTCGCGCGCCGCAGCCGGCGCGCGCTCCTTCGCGCCATTGATGAAGAGAACGAATACGTCGCGCGGCGCCGGCAACGGATCTTTTGTTGTCCCTCGGGACGCGTCCTCATCGCTACCACTCACACGCGGCAGATCATCTGGTTCGTCTCCCTGTGCCCACGTTTGCGCATGCTGCGACCATTGCACAATCGCCTTGCGCTGGTAGCCGGTCTTGACGGATGCGGTTGAGCGCATGAGCCGCGCATACACGAAGTCCGCGCTCAAGTCAGCGAACGAAGGATAATCGCGCGAGTCGGTGAACACGATCGCTGCACGATAGCGCCGCGCCAGCGCAATGAATTCCGGCGTCATGAAACTGGCGTGCCGGACATCGAGTGCATGACGCAGCGGACGACCGCCGATATCGCGCGGCAATAACTCGAGAAAGCGCGTGAAATCGGCGGCATCGAAGCGCTTGGTCGTCGCGAATTGCCACACGATAGGTCCGAGCTTGTCGCCGAGTTCTGCAAGTCCGCTTCGTATGAACCGCTCGATGGATTCACCCGCATCGGCAAGCACTTTGCGGTTCGTCGCATAACGCGATGCCTTAACCGAGAACACGAAGTCATCCGGCGTCGCATCGCGCCATTTCGCAAAGCTCGACGACTTCTGCGCGCGATAGTATGTGCCGTTGATTTCGATGACAGTCACCTGACGGCTCGCGTATTCGAGTTCGGACGCGCGTTTGACGTCAGCCGGATAGAACGTCTCGCGCCATGGCTCGTAAGTCCAGCCGCCGATGCCAACCCGCACACGGCCCGCTCGTGGCATCATCGGCGTTGAATCAATCGATTCATATATGTGTAAGTCCGTCGATGACTGAAAGGGTTCACTCGCCTGTCGCTCGCAGCGATTCGTCCATCGCTTTGCAACGGCGTCGCTCAAGCACGCTCTACGTCGGATGTGCCGGATGGGTGCTGCCACCCGCGAGCAGAGACCGGTTTCCGGTGGAAGGCAGTCATCTCGCGCGTTACGCCGCACGCTTTCATGCGGCGGAGATCAATTCTTCTTTCTACGGCCCGCATCGCCGCGATACCTATCGCAAGTGGGCTTCGAGTGTGCCACGATCGTTTAGATTCTCGGTGAAGGTCCCGAAGCAGATCACTCACGAACATCGTCTGCTGCGCAGCGCTAAACCGCTCGACCGGTTCATTGCCGACGTCACGGGTCTCGGCGTAAAGCTTGGCTGCCTGCTCGTGCAATTGCCGCCGAGTCTCGAATTCAAGATGAGGACCGCGCGCTCATTCTTTTCGACGCTGCGTGCGAAATACCCAGGGCATGTCGTCGTCGAGCCGCGTCATGCGACGTGGTTCACGCCGGCCGTTGACAACTTGCTTGCGACGCTCGAAGTCGCGCGCGTAGCGGCCGATCCCGCGCTGGTTCCTGCCGCCGGGTTACCGGGCGGATGGCCGGGTATCAGGTATTTTCGCCTTCATGGGTCACCGCGCATGTATTACTCTTCGTATCAGAACGATTATCTCGATGCACTCGCGCTAAAGCTGACGGCGCTCGCGAAATCAAGAGCTCCGGTGTGGTGCATGTTCGACAACACCGCGTATGGGGTGGCTACCGGAAATGCGCTCGACCTCCTGCATTTACTGCACACGCGCCGTTAGTATCCGGTCGCTAACCGTCGTGTTGGTATCCGCGAACGAGACAACACACAAGTGAACGCAGAGCTCAACCTCGTCATGCCGGGCGATGTGAAGATCATCGTACCGGACGACCTTCACGTCACCACTGCATACGTATTACAGGAGCAAGGCGACTGGTTCGAGGACGAGATCCGCTTCGTGCGCGCTTTCATTCGCCCGGGCATGCGCGCAGTCGATGTGGGTGCGAACTTCGGCGTCTACTCGCTAACGCTCGCGCGCGCTGTCGGCGCTGCCGGACGCGTATGGGCGATAGAGCCGGGTACGCAAGCCGCAGATTTTCTCGCCCGCAGCATCGCTGCAAACAGCTTTTCGCAGGTTGAAGTGATCCGCTGCGCGTTATCGCGGACGGATGGCCATGGATATCTGAATACAGATGTCACGCCCGAGCTGCAGAGTCTTGCAGTTGTCGGGACGGGAGCGCCGACTGAGATCCGTGCGCTGGACAGCCTGACTGAGGAGCGCAGCATCGAGCGTGTGGATTTCATTAAAATCGATGTCGAAGGCGAAGAGCGTAGCGTGCTGGAAGGCGCCGAACGGTTACTCGTGCGCGAGGCGCCGCTCCTGATGATTGAGTTTTGGGGAGCGAACAAATTCAACGTCGGCATTTTTGAGCCGTTGTATCGCACCGGCCATGACTGCTTTCGCCTCATGCCGGGCATTAATGTGCTTGTTCCGTTCTACGAATCCGAAGAGCCCGACGCCTACCAACTGAATTTGTTTGCGTGCAAGCCGCAGCGCGCCGAGATGCTGAGCCGAATGGGTTGCCTGATGACCACGCCTGCCAAGGTCAAGCCGTTTTTTGCGCGCGAGCCGGACACGGATGCGCTATTCCGGCAGCCTTATGCAGCCGCACACGCATCGAAATGGCGTGCCCAAATCGCACGTTCTCCGCGCGACGGGCCGATTGCTGCGCATACCGCGGCGCTGCGCTGGTACGTCGCCGCGAAGGACGCCGCAAACAGCGCACAGGCACGCCATTGGGCGCTGGGACGCGCTTACTCGCAGTTAACTGATCTGCTCGCGGCGGACTTCAACGCGCCGCGGGCTTGTTCTTTTATCCGCATCGCCGCTGCCTGTGGGCGGCGCTCGGAAGCAGTGGCGGTCAGCCGTCGCCTTGCTCAGGAATTAAGTGTAGAGGAGGCGCGCGGTGTCGACCCGTTCACGGAGCCGTTCGTGCCACCGTGGCCCTACTATGAAACACTCAAGGCCGACGCTGGGCCTGCCGTGTGGATGCAGGCGGCGGCGCTCGAAAGCTTCGAGCACCTGTTTCAGTTTTCGTCCTGCGACAAGAAAGCGCTCGCGCACGAGTTGCTCGGCATAGAGATCGATCGGGGTACTCTAAGTGCACACTATGCACGCCGCGAACGGCTGTTTAACCGGCGCAACGGCAAACACACGACAGCCGCGATGCGCTAAGAGGTTTGTCGCTTGTTGTGAGGATTCACCGCGAGCCAGGCCAGCACATCGGGCGCGTTGTGATCCGGCGGAAACACTGGATAAAACACCTTGATGATCACGCCATCGCGAATTACCAGCGTGATGCGCTTGATGAGCGTCATGCCATCAACTTCGAAGGTCGGCAGCGATATCGCTGTGGTCAAATGCTGTTGCTCGTCACTCAGCATCTCGAACGGCAGATGAAGACGCGCTATCGCCTCCTGTTGATACGCGGTCGTTTGCGTCGAGAGTCCGAACAACTGATCGACGCCAACATTCTTCAGCTCGTCGTAGTGGTCGCGAAATGCACACGATTGTGGCGTGCACCCGCGCGCGCCCGGAATCGCATTCCAACCTGTGGGCAGTTCCTGATCCGGCCGGCCGGTGCGCGGATAAATGTAAACAACGGTGGTACCCCGCAACACAGATAAATCGACGTCGTTGCCCTGCGTCGAGCGCAGGCCGATCGAGGGTAGATTCAGTCCGGTGAGATGGCGGCATGCGCCGTCGTCAGGCGGCACGGGAAGATCTTTAGGCAACTCGAGAACGTTATCGCTGCGTGCCATCGTTCAACTCCTCCCGCGCATGTTCAACGAACGATCATTCCCTGATCAGCAGATTTTGCAGGGTACGGAAGTAGATTTGGGGCAACTGTTCGATCTCTTCCACCTTGATGCATTCGTTGATCTTGTGAATGGTTGCGTTAGTCGGTCCGCACTCGACCACCTGCGAGCATATATCGGCGATGAAGCGGCCATCCGAAGTGCCGCCAGTCGTCGACAATTCGGTGTCGATGCCAGTGACGGTTTTGATAGCGCGCGCTATTGCATCGACGAGATCGCCCTTCTTGGTCAAAAACGGGCGGCCGTCGTAGCGCCATTCGAGATCATATGGCACCTTGTGCTTATCGAGGATGCCGTGCACGCGAGTCTGCAGGGACTCCAATGTGCTCGCGGTCGAAAACCGGAAGTTGAATTTGACGTGTGCCGTTCCCGGGATGACGTTATTGGCGCCCGTTCCAGCGGTGATGTTCGAAATCTGCCACGTCGTCGGTGGAAAGTACTCGTTGCCCGTGTCCCATTCGGTTTGCGCGAGCTCAGCGATTGCCGCAGCGACGTCATGCACGGGATTTTTTGCGAGATGTGGATACGCAACGTGCCCCTGCACGCCCTTGACGGTCAACATACCCGATAGTGAACCGCGGCGGCCATTTTTGATCATGTCGCCGAGGCGGCTGACGGCAGTCGGCTCGCCGACGATGCAGTAATCCATTTTCTCGCCGCGTTCGCGCAGCGCTTCAACGACGCGCACGGTACCGTCGACGGCAGGACCCTCTTCGTCGGACGTAAAGAGCACCGCTATCGAACCGGGATGCCCGGGATGTGCCGTAACGAATGCATCGATTGCCGCAACAAACGCGGCGACCGAGCTTTTCATGTCCGATGCGCCGCGTCCGAACAGTACACCGTCTTTGATTGTCGGTGTGAATGGATCGCTGTGCCACTGCTCAACGGGACCGGTCGGCACTACATCTGTATGGCCCGCAAAGCATACGAGCGGGCGGGCCGTGCCGCGTCGCGCCCACAGATTATCGACGCCACCGGCGCTAATTTTCTCGCACTCGAAACCAAGCGGCCGCAGCAAACCAATCAGAACGTCAATGCAGCCGGCATCGTCGGGGGTGACGGAGCGCCTCGCAATCAGTTGCTGCGCAAGTTCGACGACATCGATGGACACGGATCACTTTCCGACACGATCGAGCGTGCATCTTAGCAAATTGCGAATGTATCCCGTCACGATAACCGTTAAAATGGAATCTCGTCCGCCGGCGGCCCGCTTCCGTGCGCGAATCTGCAATGACCTCCAGGAACTGCGATCTTGACTGAAGTGCTCGTCTCACATCACTTCAATGCCAAATTCGGTGCGCAATTCGTTGCTGCGGCGAGAGAGTACGGCGTTGACGTGACGCTGCTTGTTTTGCCGCCGGAGCCCGACTCGCGCATCGAGGACGACACGGCCAAGCGTGCACAGGTCGCGTACTTCAGCGGCGACATATTTCCTCATTTCACGAAACAGTTTTTCTCTGCCACGCGCAAGGCGCCCGAGCTGAAATGGATGCAGGTGTTCAACGCGGGCGTCGATCATCCCGTGTTCGCCAGCGTGCTCGAGCGCGGCGTGCGGCTCACGACTTCGTCGGGGACGGCGGCGGAACCAATCGCGCAAACCGCGATCGCCGGCATGCTTTACCTCGCGCGTAATTTCTCGCGCTGGACCGCCGGCCAGCGTCAACGCAAGTGGAACCCGATGCGCGTGCAGGATTTCCCGCCTGATTTGCGTGGCCAGACAATGCTCGTCTATGGCGTCGGCAGGATTGGCGCCGAGATCGCGCGCCTCGCACGCTTGCTTGGATTGCATGTAATCGGCGTACGGCGCAGCCGGGCAAACGGCGACGCGACCGACGAATTGCATACTCCTGCAGAGCTCGATTCGCTGCTGGCGCGCTGTGATTGGCTGGTGATCGCATGTCCCCTGAACGCTGAGACGCGGGGAATGGTCAACGCATCGCTGCTAGATCGGCTGCCGCAAGGCGCGCGCTTTATCAATATCAGTCGCGGCGAAATTGTCGATGAACCGGCGCTGATTGACGCGCTGAAAAACGGCCGCCTTGGCGGAGCGTACCTGGACGTGTTTGCCCAAGAGCCGCTGCCATCGGACTCACCGTTGTGGGATCTCCCGAACGTCGTGATTACGCCGCACAATTCCGTAGCGTCGTCCGGCAATGAGGCGCGGGTAAATGCATTGTTCCTCGACAATTTACGACGCTGGAAAACCCGAGAGCCGCTTATCAACGAAGTGACGAAATCATGAGACTCGCAATCATTGCCGCGTGCGCATTGGCAAGCGCTGGAGCGCACGGGCAAAACTATCCGTCGCGTGCAGTGCGCATCGTGGTGCCGTATGCCGCAGGCGGCAATACCGATTTCACTGCGCGCGTGATCGCGACGAAACTGTCGGATGTATTCGCGCAGCAGGTCGTTGTCGAAAATCGGCCCGGCGGCGCCACGAACATCGGCTCTGAACTCGTCGCCAAAGCGCCAGGGGACGGGTATACGCTGCTGATGGGTGGCGCATCAAACTCGATCAATATGAGCTTGTATCCGAAACTGCCGTACGACACGCTGCGCGACTTCGCGCCTATCATCTTGTGCGTCAAAGGCGCGAACGTCCTGTCCGTGCATCCGTCGCTGCCGGCCAAAAACGTGCGCGAGTTGATTGCGCTTGCAAAGTCGCGGCCCGGCAAACTGAACTACGCTTCGTCGGGACTCGGCAGTTCCAATCAAATGGCGGGCGAGCTCTTTAAACTCATGGCCGGCGTCAACATCGTGCATGTACCTTATAAGGGCAACTCGCCCGCGCTCACGGACACTATCGGCGGCCAGGTCGACATGATATTCAGCGGCGTGCCGTCGCTCCTGCCGCACATCCAGTCCGGTCGTGTGCGTGCAATCGCCATCGGCAGTCTCAAGCGTTTCCCGGCGCTGCCCGAAGTACCGACTATCGACGAATCCGGACTTAAAGGCTACGAAGCGACGACCTGGTTTGGATTGATGGCGCCTGCCAAGGTGCCAAAAGAAATCGTTGCACGGCTCAATGCTGAAGTCGGCAAGATACTGGCGAGCGCCGATGTGCGGGACCGCTTTATCAACGAAGGCATAGAACCGATCGGCGGCACCAGTGAGCAATTCGGCGCGTTCATTCGCGATGAGATCACCAAATATGCGAAGGTGGTGAAAGCGGCCAGTCTGAAGGGCGAATGAGTGGCGGCGCCATGACGCCGCAACGCGATTTCGCACGACTGTTGAAGCCGCGGGCAATCGCTGTCGTCGGCGCTTCGGCTGACATTAGTCGCATCGGCGGACAGCCGATTCCAGTACTCATTGAAAGCGGATTCAGCGGCGGGATTTATCCCGTGAATCCGAAATATCCAAAGATCGGCGATCTGCGCTGTTACGCGAGTGTTGCCGAGGTACCGCAACCGTGCGATCTCGCGCTGATTGCAGTTGCTGCTCCGCTTGTGCCCGACGTCATCACTCAATGCGGCAAGGCTGCCATTCCTTTCGCGATCGTCTTCAGCGCGGGCTTCCGTGAAGTGGGCGCGGCGGGCGCTGCCCTCGAAGCGAAGTTGAAAGCCGCCGCAGCTGCGAGCGGCGTACGTGTCATCGGGCCAAACTGCATTGGCACTATGAATCTCGTTGACCGGGTGTTATGCGGTTTCGGCGTCGGCTTTCGCAATCCCCATCTGCGCCAGGGGCCGGTGGCGTTCGTCTCGCAAAGCGGCGGTTTCGCATACAGTGCCGTTGCGCTCGCCGACTATGAGGGCATGGGGTTCAATTACATCGTCTCGGCCGGCAACGAAGCGGACGTAACGACACTCGAGCTTGCCGCCGACTTCCTCGCCCGCGACGAAGTGCGTGTCCTGGTGTTGTATCTCGAAGGCGTCAACGACGGCGCACAATTACGCGGGCTTGGCGCGGCTGCGTTAAAGCTCGGCAAGCCGATACTCACGTGGAAAGCGGGCAACAGCGCAATCGGCCGCGCAGCAGCAGAATCACATACGGCCAGCATGACTGCCGGTTACGAGCTGTATCGCACCGCTTTTCGAGAGGGCGGTTTTATCGAAGTCCACGATGTGCATGAAGTGGTCGATATATCGCGCGCTTTTATGAGCGGAAGACTCCCGCGTGGACCGCGTGTCGCGATCATTTCGACGTCAGGCGGATCCGGCGTGCTGATGGCTGATGAATGCGACCGCCACGGACTCGTGCTGCCTGCGCTGAATCCGCAAACCGTTGCATCGATCAGCGAGCATGCACCCAAGAATTCGTCGCTCAATAACCCGATCGATCTGACAGCACAGATCGGCGGCGACAACGCGCGTTTCAACCGCATCTTCGACATCGTTATGCACGATCCGAATGTCGATCAGATTATCGTCCGTTATGGAACCGTGCGCGGCGCGGCGGGCGAAGCATGGGCGACGGAGCTCGCGACGATCATGCAGACAACCGACAAGCCCGTCATTGTCTCACTCGGCCGCGCACCGGACACTGCAGGCGCCTCGCTCGACGTGTTCGACCACCATCACATACCCTGGATGCTGACTCCCACTCGCACCGCGGTCGCCGCCGGCGCCCTTGCGCAATTTGCGCAGAAGCAGCGTGCGCATCTCGCCGCACAGGCGCGCGGAGTACAGCGCCTCACGCCGTGCGTCGAGCTTCCACTGCCACACGATATGCCGCGTCTGACCGAGCATGCATCGAAAGCATGCCTCGCTGCGTATGGAATCGGCATTGCCCGCGAAATCGTTTTGGCAGCCGATGCGATTGCTGCGCTTGTAGCGTCACCGCTCAACTTTCCGCTCGCAGTGAAAGTCGACTCGAGCGACATACCGCATAAGACAGAAGCCGGCGGCGTGCGGCTCAACGTCAATAGTCTTGACGAGTTGAAGCGAGCGGCCTCAGAAGTGATCGCCAATGCGCTTCGTTACAAAGCGGATGCGTCCATCAACGGCGTGCTCGTCAGCGAAATGGCAACCGGCACTGAAGTCATCATTGGCGTCGTCAACGATAAGTTCTTCGGGCCCGTCGTCATGTTTGGCCTGGGTGGAGTGTTCACGGAGCTGCTTAAAGATGTTACCTATCGTTTCGCACCATTCGACGCCATTACGGCGCGCGAAATGATCGCGGAAATCAAGGCGGCACCGCTGCTCACCGGATACCGTGGCAGCACGCCGCTGGCCGTCGATGCGCTGGCGGACACGTTGTCGCGTCTCTCGCTGCTTGCAGCCGACCACGCGGATCGCATTGCTGAAATCGATGTGAACCCGCTGTTCGTGAGTGCGGCTGGCGTCGTTGCGGCGGATGCACTGGTCGTGCTTAAACATTGAATCGCGAAAACACAACGACCGCCGCTGAGCAGCGGATAATCGAAGCCTCGACTCAGGGTGCCATTATGAAAAAATCGTTATTGCGCGCAGCGCTGGTGCTCGCGTCCTTGCTGGTTTCGAGCATCGGCTATAGCCAGCCTCTCACACCGCAGCAACAGCAGATGCGCGAGATCTACCAGGAGTTGGTGGAGATAAACACCACCGATTCCGCCGGCGACACTACCCGCGCTGTGCGCGCAATGGCTGCGAGGCTCAAGGCCGGCGGCTATTCTGACGCAGACATGCAGGTTATCGTGCCGCCTGACGGGCCGAAGAAAGGCAACCTGGTCGCACGTCTCAAAGGAAGCGGCGGGAAAAAGCCGCTGCTGCTGCTTGCCCACCTCGACGTGGTCGAAGCGAAACGCGAGGACTGGGAGCGCGACCCGTTCAAGCTTGTCGAGGAAAACGGGTTCTTCCACGCACGCGGCGCCTCCGACGACAAAGCGATGGCGGCCGCCTTCGTGGCAAATATGGTACGCATGAAACGCGAGGGCTTCGTGCCGAATCGCGACATCATCCTCGCGCTAACTGCTGACGAAGAAATCATTCCCTCCAAGTTCAGCGGCGTCGAATATCTGCTCAAAAATCACCGCAATCTGATCGACGCGGCGCTCGCGCTGAATGAAGGCGGATCAGGCCTTCTCGACAATAACGGCAAGCCGCTCTTGTTCGGTATCCAAGCTGGAGAGAAGGTGTTCCAGACCTTCCGGCTCGAAGTGACCAACACCGGCGGGCACAGCGCACGCCCATCTAAAGACAATGCTATTTATCATCTTGCCGACGGTATTTCGAAGCTGGCCAAGTTCGATTTTCCCTTCAAGGTAAACGAAGTAACCCGGTCCTATATGGAGCGCACCGCCGCGCTTGAAACGGGCCAGCTTGCAGCGGACAAAAAAGCGATCTTGCAGCAGCCGCCGGATGCGCAGGCGCTCGCGCGTATCAACGACATCCCGGCGCTCAATGCGATGGTGCGCACAACGTGCGTCGCGACAATGCTCGACGCCGGGCACGCGACGAACGCGCTGCCGCAGCGGGCGCGGGCAGTGGTTAATTGCCGTATTCTGCCGAACGAGACCGTCGACGAGATCGAGGCGACATTAGTACGAGTGTTCGCTAATGACAAGATACGCATCACTCGTGACGGTGTTGCAGTTCCGTCACCCGCACCACCGCTGTCGCCCGAGATTATGCGACCGGTTGAAGAAGTCACGGCCCAAATGTGGCCCGGCACGCCGGTGGTGCCGACGATGTTGGTCGCGGCAACGGATGGACGCTTTCTCAACAACGCCGGCATTCCGACTTATGGCATCACCGGGCAGTTTCACGATATAGCGGGCAGCAACGCGCACGGTCTGAACGAGCGCATTCGCGTAAAGTCGTTGTACGATGCGCATGAATTTTTGTACCGCCTGGTGAAGGCGCTCGGTTCTTAATAATTCATACGATTCGCGCTATGTTCGATCAAGTTGATTTTTCCACGCTGGAGCTGCCTGCCACCGCCAGGCAACTGCAAGGTGAAGTGCGGGAGTTCCTGCGTGCCGACTTCGCGCAGACGGGATATCGGCCGCACCTCGGACATACGGAATTCAACGCCGACTTCTCGCGCCGCGTCGCTGAACGCGGATGGATCGGTATGACATGGCCGAAGCGTTATGGCGGGCGCGAGCGCTCTTATCTCGAGCGCTTCATCGTCACGGAGGAAATGCTCGCGGTTGCAGCACCGTGCGCGGCGCATTGGTTCGGCGACCGCCAGAGCGGACCGAGCCTCCTGCGCTATGGCAGCGAGCAGCAGAAGCAGCGCTTTCTGCCGGCGATCGCGCGCGGCGAATATTATTTTGTGCTGGGCATGAGCGAGCCCAATTCCGGATCCGATCTCGCCTCGGTTAAAACACGCGCCGAGCGTGTCGCCAACGGATGGCGTGTGACGGGACAAAAAGTCTGGACGAGCTGGGCGCACAAGGCACATGCATTTTTCGTGCTGTGCCGCACGGCGCCCGACACCGGCAACCGGCACGAAGGACTATCGCAGCTCATCGTCGAGCTCAATGCGCCCGGTGTTACCGTACGGCCGATCCGCTTTATGAATGGCCATCACCATTTCAATGAAGTCTTCTTGGACAATGTATTCGTGCCCGACGATATGGTGGTTGGTGAGATTGGCCAGGGCTGGCGACAGGTGACTTCGGAGCTCGCGCTCGAAAGGAGCGGGCCGGAACGCTACATGACGACCTTTCCCTTATTCACGGAGCTCATACGCCGATTGGGCACAGCGCCCGATGCGCGCGCGGCCGAAGCTGTCGGCAAACTCACGGCACGGCTATGGTCGTTGCGCCGTATGTCCCTCGCCATTGCGATGACGCTCGACCCCGGCCCGGACAGCGAGGCCGGGACACCCAAAGCGACCGTCGATCTCGCAACCGAGGCGGCACTCGTTAAAGACATGGGCACCTTTTACGAACGCGACATCATTGACGCGGCGCGCATGCTTGCCGATAGTGAACCGACGCCTGAGGCTGCCGACACCTTTGAACGCTATCTCGCGGAAACGATCGTGTGCGCGCCGGTGGCCACCATACGCGGCGGCACTACGCAGGTATTACGCAGCCTCATCGCACGCAAACTTCTGGGGCCGCTCAAATGAAGGATGCGAGTGACGTCCGCACGATGCTCGTCGATTCGGCAACGCGATTGTTTGCCGACCATGTCGACAGCAAAATGCTCGACGCCGCCAAGCGCGACGGCTGGTCGCCCGCGTTGTGGCAGATTGTCGAAGATGCACAGCTGGCGCTCGTTTCGGTCCCCGAAGAAGCGGGGGGCGCCGG
>Ga0070673_100002043_pt1 | contig 12182 bp, 9 predicted proteins | sample KBSM23metaG_FD_65342 | JGI IMG/M metagenome (GOLD analysis project Ga0070673, IMG submission 65342) | Miscanthus rhizosphere microbial communities from Kellogg Biological Station, Michigan, USA - KBS M2-3 metaG | ecosystem: Host-associated > Plants > Roots > Rhizosphere > Soil ... | reverse complement strand
GTCGCGATCCAAAAGACAGGAACAGTACGGTTGTTTCTTTGCGTTAAGCAGCCGGCTAGTTTGACCGCGCTTAGCGCTTTATAAATCGTGTAGAGCGGACCGGTGAACAATCCCGCCTGCTGACCTGAAACCACTGCAAGACAATCCGGCTTTCGCATCTCTTCGATATTCGCTAGTGTCTTCTCGCCGGCGCCCCACGCCAAATTCATATCGCGCAGTGCATCGCACAGTGCTTCACGGTTGGTGACCTGCGCTGCGAGTACTGCAGCGGCGCGACTCGACAACTCATGATGAAAGCGAACAGCGCCCGGATAGAACTTGCGCAACGCGATCGGATCACGAAGATACTGAAGAAATAATTTGCTTTGCTGAGGAATGCGATCGAAGGGCAGGGTTTCCACACGGAGACCCGCTTCTTCAGGGGTGCTGTAACAAGCAGTTTCGGCAGTGCTCAAGATAAGATTGCTCCCGGGTCCAAAACATTCTACGCACGCCGGGCCGATTGTACTAGCGAAGAGCCGAGCGGTAATGCTCACTTAAACTAACAGGTTGGATTACGAGACTCTAGTCCGTCAGAATGTGAGACAAGCGGCGAAGATCAAGAAGCAACTGCGTGATTTCAGCTCGGGCTTCGTCATTTGGCAATCGCAGGGGAGCTCGGACACCTCCGCCTTCATAACCAATAAAGTCGAGCGCCGCTTTCAAACCACCAATTCCAAATCGCGTGGTGACCGCCTGAGCGAGGGGTGTGAGTTTTTCTTGAAGCTTTTGTGCTCGCTCTTCATCGCCCTTCTTAAGTACTTCAAGAATTGTGAGACAGAGTTCGTTGGCCACGCAGCCCACCGCCAAAATGCCGCCAACCGCGCCTGCCAGGATTGCGTCACAAAAAACAGTTCCATTGCCGGTTAACACAGAAAAATCTCTCGAACCTTTTGCGAGTTCAACTGTTGCCCTCAGCTCCTCAACATCCGCGGAACTATCTTTAACGCCCATGATGTTCTCATGCGTGCTCAAGCTCGCGATCGTTCGTGGCTCGATTTTGATTCCAGTCAGCGCTGGCATGCTATAGAGGAGAACGGGTACCGGCGATGAATCTGCGATGGCTGTGTAGTGCGCCACGAGCGTGTCGTGAGTAATCGCATTTTTATAAAAGTATGGCGTTAGCACCAGCACTGCATCAGCACCCAACGACGAGGCTTTTTTAACTTCATCAATCGTGCCGCGAGTGCTTTGTTGGCCGGCGCCAACGATAAACGCGCGGTCTGACGAAACAACTTTGCGAGTCGCCTCGATGACCTTCACGTATTCATCCTCGCTCAAGTGAACACGTTCACCAGTTGATCCAAGAATGACGTAGCCATTGATTCCGGTTGTGTTCCATTTCTCGAGGTTCGCAGTCAGCCCGCTCACGTCGAGATCATCCGTCGCAGTGAACGGCGTAGTAACCGGCAGCATTAGACCGGACAGTTGATCTGTTAGGGACATGGTGCGGGATTATATCAATTTCGGATTGCGGATTTCGGATTGCGGCTTTTATTTGGTGACGCGACTGTAACTCTCTGACAAATGCGCTTAACGTGACTAACACAAAATCCGCAATCCGCAATCCGCAATCCGCAATTATTTGAAGATATCCGTAACATCCATCGTGAAGAACAACGCGCCACGACTGTCGCCGGCGTGGGGTTGGGGATTCACAGCGTAACCAACAGTGACATTGAAATTCACGAGACTGAGTCGCATGCCGCCGCCTACCGCGTAACGGAAGCCAAAACGATCTGGCCACACTCGAGCCGCGTCGAAGATGGCCACGGGGCTCACTGCAATCCAGTTCAGCTCGTTAACGAAGGAATCAAGCGTGGTACCCACCAACTTCATGTCTGCGTCCGCCATTCTGACGGCGGCGCTGGGATCGACGCTGTCATATTCACGCACGAGTTGAGGTTGCTGCTGGCTAAGGGACTCCTCGACTTGCTTCGCGACGGCGCTCGCCTGCGCAAAGCCTGCAGATAAAAGCAGCGGCTCCATTGTCCTCAAGTTCGCGCGCAATGACGTGAGTTGCGAACAACTGTCATCGCCCAAACAGGTCGTGCTGTTGGCTTCTTTGAGCAGGCTGCTTAATTTGCTCGGCAGGTTCTTCTTGTCTTGAATGATGCTTCGGATAATAGTCGTCGCATCAGTGGCCAGCTCTCGGTTTTCTTCTAGAGGTTCACTTATTTCTGACGGCAGACTTGAAGGAAAATCTGCTGGGAGCGTGTCAAGCATAGCCCTCAACTTGACCAACTCAGCGTCAACAGAGTCCATATGCGCTGAGATCGTGTCGAACGCAGGCAACTTACTTAAATAGGTAGTTACGAGAATATTTCTCGCGCTCACTTTTGACGCTTCAAGTGCGGGAAGAAAGTCGGGGTCGCTGGCAATGTCCTTCGGGATGATCGCACGGCCCCAGATCGCTTTGGCCAAAGTGACATTGAAGGAAACGAAGCGATTGCCTCCAAGCGACGCACGACTGTCAAGCCGATTTTCAGGAATGCTGCGAATGAATGGTTGGCTGCGAAACTGCCACGTATCGCCTTCGATAAAGTTATGCGTGTGGTTGCCGCCAAAAAAACGTTGAGCGACGGGCACCGGTCCTTTCTCTTGAATTAGTCCAGCCGTGAATTGTGTTTCCAACGCGAGCACTTTGTGAACGTCGCCAGGAGTTTGATTACCAGGGATCCAACGCGCCGTGAAGCCGGCATCGACCAGATGCTTGATGAAATCCAGATTGGTGTTCGCACCACTAGTTCCTAACTGCAAACCGTAGGAAGCAGCCAAAGAATACTTTTTCGTTCGTAACGTCGCACCAACGTAGGTCTTCAAGCCGCCGTAACCCGAGTCTTCAACTGCGCTCGTGTTGATCGGAGCGATGTTCGTTTGCTGATTGCCGCCTTCGAACGAAACACCCACACGAAAGATAGCAGCGTGTTTACTCACCGGTCTCGTAGCTGCGAATGCTTGTCCGCGGAGCGTGCCTTCGCGCAAGCGGTTCGCTCCCGCCGGCAGGTTTTCATGCGTGTAGGCGATGCGATAATCGACGCGGCTAATGAGACTGTTCTCCGGCTCACTCGATCCCGAAAGTTGAAACGTTTCAACGTCACTATTACTGGAGCCTGAACTGGAAATCTCAAGGTGATCGAACACGCCTGGGAGTTGGAGCCGAAGCAATCCGCCCGCATGCAACTGACGCGCACGGTTGTAATCGATATAGGGTTTTACTGTCAGGAAGCCACGGGCCTGAGTCGTCGCAGCAGTCGTGGCGGGACGTTCAAGCTCTGCGGTTTTCAGTTCCCACGTGTGGGTGAGGTACGCGTTGTAGTTGGTAGTAAAAACGCGATAGACCACGTCGAGTTTCGGCGTTGGACCAGCTTCGTCGCAGTTGCTAATCCTGCCAAGCACAACTCGAATTCTTGAACGTGGGTCGAGGTTCTTCTCTTCATCGTCCAAGGCTTTATCGATGATGTCTTTACCTGTTGAAAGGTCGACTAGCCGAAATATCTTTCCCGGCTGGACCGGCAACTGCGAACGCAACGCGTTTAACTGGCTGGAGATCGCATGTAGAAAATCTATCGGGCTTTCGAGCTTGACTTCGCGGATCGTGTAGTTGCCTTGTGAGTAAAAGGCGGGATCGGCTTTGTGAGTACAAACCTGAGACTTGATGGCAGTCGCTGCGAGCAAGATCAGAACGCAGGAAGTCACGCCGATCAACGACCGCCGCAAGTTGACAGACTCAAATATTCGCATGGAAGTACGAGCTAGGTTCCACGCACAGCGATAACCCGGCGAGCGGCCGCGTTGGCACTTGCTTTTGAAATCTCACCTTTGCTCGCGAGCTTTGCTGAATCACCGGCCGCAAACGCCGCGCTGGTTTGAGTCTGGTCCAGACCTTTTTTCGCCGTGGCTTCGGCCTTGGCGTGCAGGGCCGGTTGGATATTCACTTTCAGCTGAATTACGTCAGCAAACGTATCCGTGGTCTTCTTGCGTTCCTGCAAACCGAATTGAAGATCCCAATTGACTGAATTGTCGGGCTTGAAGCTTTTCGACAACTTGAAAGTGATCTTCCGCAGCTGATCGGGCGTGACGATTAATAGGTCAACTGAAAATGCAGTACCAGTAGCAGGCATACGATTCTCCGTTTCTTGATTGTTTCAGATCCAAATGATCTTTAGAGCTGTGGGCTCGGGTAATTGAGTCTCGACATTAAGAACGCTTCTTGGTTGGTGAACAAACTACCATTAGTCAAGTCAGGCGTCGACAAAAACTTGTTAGCGGTCCTCCTATGATTTTGTTTGGCCAGCGCCGCTTTGAGTTTCGACATTGCGAGTCTCGGTTTGTTTTCGCATGCGATTCTTGAGTCCAAACAATGTTTCTAAGGTGTCCTCCCAGAAGGGCGCGCCGGCACTAAGAAGCAAAGTCATCAAGCCCCAACCGAAGAGTGTTTTGATAACTAACTTAGGCCGGTAATAAGGATCAGCCTGCGTCTTTTGCGCAGAGTATCCGCCGGGCTTAAAAAACTCCGGAATTCCGGTAATCCACTTTGGCCCTTTCAAGCCAATATCAGTCATGTAGTCAATGTTTTGTTGCGAGAAAACTTTCTTGGCGTCTTCGATAACTTGTTCTGGAGTGACGTTAGCATCAGTCGACTCTTTCGGTGGCGTTTGGGTCTTGGTGGATCCATTCCCATCATTAGCCGCTTTCGATTGTGCAAGCACCCTGTCCGCGGACTGGAGTATCAGCGCACGCTTGGCACTGCTGGTTGAGATCTCGCGGTATACGTTCAGCACGTTAATATTGAAGACGATAACAACCACGGCGCTGATCACGATGGTCCACGTTTTCATGCCACGCGTGTAACGCTCCTCAAAACTCTGCATCACGGTGTCGTACCACGTTTCAACTCGCGACTTGAGTCCCTGAACAGTCGTAAAAGCTCTCATTATTTCGCCCAGGGATTCTGACACTTTGTCCGCAGTCGCTTCCATTTTTTCGAGAGTCTCAAGGGCGCCTTTCTTATCACCGGCATTGGGCGATGAGTCGTCGTTAATGAATTTTTTGATTGCATCCAACTGCTGCGGGACGTCCGCCATTAGCTGCGTAACTTGTTTGGGATCAAGCTGGCGCAGGTTTGTGATGTCGACCAGCAACTTTTCCGAATCTGAGGCTCCGCTAAGAAAGTTTCCTAGGTCTTCAAGAATGGGCGCGAGAGTTTGTTCAAGGTTGACGAACGCAGGTTCTTGCACAACATTCTGATATTGGCTCTTGAGTCCGGTGATTAGGGCTTTGTAACCAGCCACTGTTTTACCAAAGCTATCGAGCTCATTTGGCGCGATGTTCGCGAACATTTGTGTGATAAGACCTGCGACCGGCATTCGGTTCATAAACTTGAGCAAGTCATCGCGTGAGATCGAATCCATCATCAGACGTCCCGTCTGAGTCACGCGACCGATTTTCTTGAATTCCCTGGCGACGCCTTTGAATAAAGCGTCAACCTGGGGATCAAATCCTGAAGGATGGCTTGTTCCTGGGACGACCATGCGCACAACCGGGGAATTGTCGATCAGGCTGTTGGCCCATTTCTTGATGGACTGTAGCGGATTTCCGCCCGCATCTTCGTCCAGCACGTTCTTCTCGAGCACATAAGTAAAAAGATGGACCAACGATTGTTCAATTTGGAGCGATTTGATTTTGAAAAGCTTCTTTATCAGATTCTGCAACGACTGAATGAAGAGGCTAAGTGCGAGCAGAACCACGACGAGTGCGATGACCTTGTCGAGAGTTTCCATATTTAGCATGGTCGGCTCCTCTGAAAGTGGTGTTGGTGGTTGACGCCGCGTGAAAGTCTTCTTTGCGCGTCGTTATGAATTGCGTTTGCAGATTATTGTGGTTGAGGAATTCGTTCATATCCGCTGGACCAGGGCGTCGGGGATTCCTGTGCCACGAGATACTTGTGTTGCGACCGACGCAAAGCGATTTGTGAAGCAGGTGAAACTATTTTGCGAACCGGATAAGTTTGGCGTTGGGACAGCCGCCTTATATCCCGCCAAGGAATAGCTGTCAAGAAAATAGGGTTTTCAAAAATCCGTATCTCCCTACCGTCGCGCGAGCGTGAAACCGATCAGGGCCACACGCTGTGCGCGACGGGGCGAGGACTGAAGATTTGTTCTGCTTGATATGCATCCGCAAGGCAAAACATTTCGTATCTGCTATCGCCTTGACGACTAATCGCGGCTGGCAGATTATCGAAGTGACTTCAACGTGCAAACAAAGCTGCGGAGGAATAAAGAATTGACTGCACATCGGTTTGTTCAGCTCGACGTTTTTACAGATGAGCCGTTTTGCGGTAACCCGCTGGCCGTCTTTCCGTCGGGCGACGATGTTGACGACGAACGCATGCTAAAGATTGCACGCGAGATGAACTTGTCGGAGACGGTGTTTGTTCAGTCACCAAGTGACGCGAAGGCTTTACGGCGACTGCGCATCTTCACTCCTGCTCGTGAAATTCCCTTTGCTGGACACCCAATCGTCGGTACCTGGAACTTGTTAGCCCGCGAAGGGATCGTGCCTGTACCAGAAGGTGGAACGGGTTGGGCCCAGATTCATCACGAGGTTGGTATCGGCGTCTTGCCTGTTGATATCGAGTTTCAGAACAACGAACCGGTCCAAGTTGTAATGACGCAGGGCCGTTTTGAAATCGCTAATGAGATCGATTCGTCCGAAGAGCAAGCAGCAATCGCTCGAGCGCTTGGACTTGACCGCGATGATCTCGATGAGACGCTTCCTATCCAGGTAATTTCCACTGGTCTGCCGACCTTGGCCGTTCCGATTCGCTCACTCTCAGATCTCGGCCGCTGTCGAGTGAATGCGGGTTTACTCTCAGAGATTTATTCAGGCGCGGGCGCTACCGGCTGCTATGCGTTTACGCGCGAAACGATTGAAGTCGGAAACGCTCGTGCACATGCGCGCTTGTTCGCGCCCGCCGATAACATCGCCGAGGATCCTGCGACCGGCAGCGCTGGTGGAGCGCTGGGAGGCTATCTCATTCATCACGATGCGATCGCAGTCGACCCGAAGGACGAGAGGTATGAGTTTGTTATTGAGCAGGGTGATTTCATGAAGCGTCCGAGTCGTATTAGCTTAGACGTTAAGGGAAAGCCAGGCGCGGTCGCACAAGTGCGCGTCGGCGGAAAAGCCGTCGTGGTAGCGAGTGGCGAGGTTTACTAACTTGAACGAACTTGATCTATTAATCATCGGCGCAGGTCCGGCTGGGTTGTCGGCTGCATACGCTGCGGCGAACGCTGGTCTTAGCTATCTCGTTATTGAAAAAGGAACCATCGCTGACACGATTCGAAAATATCCGGTGGGCCGCACTCTGTTCTCCACACCTAACGAGTTGGAGATGATTCCCGGGTCGCTCAAACCCGTTCGCGAAAAGCCAACGCGAGAAGAACTGCTGTCGCACTACATCCATTTTGTTTTGGATCACGATTTAAAGATCCACACTGGAGAAGAAGTGATCGCTGCTGAGCGCGTAGAGAACGTTTTTGTAGTCCGTACGAATTGCAACGAATACCGGGCACAGCAACTGTTGTTTGCGTTCGGCGCGATGGCCCATCCACGACATCTAAATGTTCCCGGCGAAGACTTGCCAAAAGTTCATCATCGCTTCGTTGAGCCTTATCCATATGTTAGGCGTGACGCGCTGGTCGTCGGCGGCGGCAACAGCGCTGCCGAAGCTGCGTTGTTTTTATCGGAAGAAGGCGCTCGAACGACGATGGCGATCTGGCGTGAAGATTGGGAGAACCGCGATCCAAAAGCTGGGGCTATGAAACACTGGGTGCGGCAACCACTCGATCGCGAAGTTGCAGAAGGCCGTTTGCGAATCATTCTTTACGATCACATCGATGAGATTCTCCCGAACGAAGTTCGTCTGACATCAGAAGCTGGAGAGCCGTTGACTATAAAGAACGATGTTGTCTTCATCCTCGTCGGCAGTGATGCGGATTTGACTCTCTTGAAAAGTCTGGGTGTCGAGACAGCTCGAGGTAAGTGGACGGAAGTCCCTGTGTACAACGAAGAAACCTTCGAGACGAATGTGCCAGGTGTTTACGTCGTCGGACACTTCACAAACGCGCGTCACATCAAAGCCGCGATCGATGTGCCACGACGCATCGTGCCGCTGATTGGGAAGAAGAGTAAGACGCTCTCGCCGGCTTAAGCGTGGCGAATGCCTTTCAACTCTTCAGTACCCGCGGGAGACCACCTGCTTTAGCGGGTGGAGGTTCAAATTCAACCTACACGATGATTCACTACTGCTTGGGACACCACGTGCTTCAGCTCGTGGAGGTTCATTTTCATCTGGCTCGCTTAAAGACAGAAACTGAATCTCCACGCGGCTAAAGCCGGTGGTATCTCCCGTTTTGGGCGGTGTGGTTGTAGGTTGAAATTGAATCTCCATCGGCTAAAGCCGATGGTGTCTGAGAGATCAGTAATCGTCAGCATTCGTTAACTCTTTCTCCATTCGATCGGCGATTAAGATCACGCTCTTGATTGCGAGCCTAAGCGATTCCGCATCGCTGTCTGCCGAAATCTGTGCGGCGAACATTACGAGGCGCTTCCCGGCGTTTTTGCCTTCATTCACGATGAGAACTCGCCAGGCACCTAACTTTACCGAATTGTTTTCACGCAGGAGACGATTTGCCATGTCTGCTGACAATGGTCCATCCAAGAGGAGGGCCGGAGCTAATACTTCGCGTATTTCGAGTGTCCCGTATTTCTCAGTATTCGAGTTAACGTAAACGAGATTGCTCCGCCACTTGGGCTTCCCATCGGGCGATGTTCCTTCCTGCGTCGTCTCAATCGGAATCAGTTTGTAGTCGTTATTGGAGTCGAGTTCATATTTGTAGCCGATTTTATCGAGCGCTGCTTTCACGCGCGGGTCTGCCGCAGTTTTCGGAGTGCCGGCTCCGATCTGAGAGAAAGCGACAGGCGCGAAGATCAGTAGACAGGCAAGAACTAGAATCATTCGGGTCATAGGGGAAGGGAGTCCTTTCAGACGTGTATTGTTAGAGCGAAAGATTCGGAGAATATTAAAGGATGAAGGCGGAAGGATGAAGGATAAAAAAGACACTCCGAAATTTGGTTTCATGCTTCATCCTTCCGCCTTTATCCTTCATCCTTTACTGGGCCTTCATCCTTTAACTTCCTCCTTTATCCTTTCGCCGCCGCGTTCTCGTCGGGCGACACCAGTTTGATACGCCGCTTCTTCAACACCACGAGCTACGGCTTCTGCGACGCGTTTATCGAAGACTGATGGCACGATGTACTCGGGATGCAGTTCGTCGTCAGTGATAATCTCAGCGATCGCATGCGCTGCTGCGACTTTCATAGTTTCGTTGATCCGAGACGCTCTGCAGTTTAGTGCGCCGCGAAAAATGCCCGGGAAGCTCAGCACGTTATTTATCTGATTCGGATAATCTGAACGGCCGGTCGCCATCACCGCCACGTAGAGTGCAGCGTCTTCGGGCATTATTTCCGGAGTTGGATTCGCCATCGCAAAAACGATCGGCCTCTCAGCCATATGCTGCACGTCTTCAGCGTCAATCACACCTGGTACCGACAATCCGAAGAATACGTCGGCGCCGCGAATGACGTCGTGAACCGTACCCTGCTCTTTGTCGGGATTCGTGTTGCGCGCGTACCAATCCTTGACCCAGTTCATGTGATCGCTACGGCCTTCGTAAAGAGCTCCTTTTTGATCGCAGCCGATTATGTTCTTAACGCCCGCAGCCATGATGATCTTCGTACACGCCACACCCGCTGCTCCCACACCGTTCACGATGACTTTGATGTCTTGCATCCGTTTGCCCACAATCTTCAAGGCATTAATTAAAGCGGCGAGAACAACAACAGCGGTGCCGTGCTGATCATCGTGCAAAACCGGAATGCTTAGCTCTTCCTTAAGTCGATCTTCGATTTGAAAACAGCGAGGCGCAGAAATGTCTTCGAGATTGATTCCACCGAAGGCGACTGAAATTGCTTTTACTATCCGCACAATCTCATCGGGATCTTTCGTGTCCAGGCAAATCGGAAAGGCATCAACTCCGGCAAATTCTTTGAAGAGCATCGCCTTGCCCTCCATCACCGGCATCGCCGCCGCCGGACCGATGTCGCCTAAGCCGAGCACCGCAGTGCCGTCGGTAACGATCGCGACCGTGTTCTTCTTGATGGTTAGGTTGAATGCCTTTTCAGGATCATCGCGAATGGCTTCGCAGACTCGCGCGACGCCGGGCGTGTAGGCCATCGAAAGATCGTCTCGAGTCTTCAGCGGCATCTTGGGTACAACTTCGATCTTGCCGCCGATGTGCATGAGGAAGGTACGATCGGAAACTTGAATGACTTCGAGGCCGTCGATATCGCGAACACTATTAACTATGTCTTCACCGTGCTTGCTCGAGGCTGCATTCACAGTGATGTCGCGAATCACATACTCACGACTCGCACTGACAATATCGATGGCACCAATGTCACCGCCGGCGCGGCCAATCACCGTTGTCACTTCACCAAGAGTGCCGGCGCGGCTCGATAACTTTACGCGAAGAGTAAGGCTGTAACTTGCGCTAGGCGTGACTGCCATTCACATGCTGATCCCTTTCGCTCGAATGTTTCGACTCTAACGCCAAAGAAAAGACGGCGCAACGAAAGAATTGGAATGCTGCAATTGCGGATCTCGGATTTCGGATTGTTGATTGCGGATGCTTGAAATCAACCACCGATAAAGTTGGTAACGAAACTAACCACAATCATCGCCAGAAGAAATCCGCATTCCGAAATCCGCAATCCGCAATCACCTAAATCAGTCGGCTTCCGGCGTGACAATTTCTCGCAGCCGTTCAATGGTTTTCTTGTCTCCACCTTTTTCGGCAAACAATTCCAGTGATCTGAGACCCAGCAACCGATAGATCGCCAGTGCTTCCTCGTGGTCTGAAGCGGTGAGGGCGGCCAGGTGCTTTTGAACAGTTGCTTCGTCTCCGCGGGCGAATGTTCCCGTTAAGGCATCGGCTGGATCAAAGCGAGCGAGGTTTTTCCAGGTGCTCTCCAAAAGCGGCAGCAAGATCCGTCGAGCTTCATCGTTTGTTAGTCCAGCGTGCACCAACATTTCAATAGTGATATCGAATAGCGCGGTGACATGACCTGACGACATAACTGCCGCGGCGTGATACAAAGCTTTTTGATCGGCTTTAATTGAAAAGCTGGTAGCGCCCAGGTCATCGACCAGCTGTCGAGCGATCCTCAAGGCGGAGCGGTCACCCTCCAGACAAAAATAAGCATTCTTTAAGTCAGCAGCTCCGGCTTTAGGATCACTTACTGAAATCAGTGGGTGGATTGAACCGACGTTGCAACCGATAGCTGCCAGTGGTTGGAGCTCCGCTGAAGAAAGCGCGCCACTAGTGTGGAGCACAGTCACGGATCTTGCATTAGAAGACAGGGCGCCAGCGAGCTGTTCAGCTGCCGTCGCGATCGCATCATCCGGCGTGGCTATAAGAATTAAGTCAACCTTTGGGAGGCCCGCTACTTCGTCGGAAGTGAGCGCAACGGAAACTTGCGGAAGTAGCCGGATTGCCTTGCGCAGACTGGCTCTTCGTCTCGTAACCATGGCACAAACGTCGTAACGTTGCTCTGAAAGAGCTAAGGCCAGCGCTGTACCCATCCGTCCTGCTCCGACGACGGCAACCGAGGGTTTATGTGCTGGTCGATGTTTGGCTGGCATTGATGCAGACTTTTCGAGTGCGGTGGCAAGCGCAGCGCGACACCGCTTTAAATTAATGACGGCCGCTGAACTTGAAGCTCATAAGAACCCAAAGCGCCGTCAACTAACGTAGGCAATTTGGTTTAGCTGCCTTATAATGCCAGCACGTCTCCTTGAAAGAAAAGCTCCTCCTGGAAACTTCAGACAAACTGCTTTCCGCGCGCGCAACCATCGTGATAAGGGAAAGCATCATAGGCTCGCGCCAGAAAATAACTAAAGGTTCCGGGTCTGGTCGCCCTAATTCAACCCCATTTGGATGTTTTCTCCCAGCGCCCTTGAAAAATTGGTTGCGGCTTAACGGAGGGAGTGCCTCCTTATCTTCGGGCCACATTTCGCA
>Ga0070673_100002040_pt1 | contig 12191 bp, 10 predicted proteins | sample KBSM23metaG_FD_65342 | JGI IMG/M metagenome (GOLD analysis project Ga0070673, IMG submission 65342) | Miscanthus rhizosphere microbial communities from Kellogg Biological Station, Michigan, USA - KBS M2-3 metaG | ecosystem: Host-associated > Plants > Roots > Rhizosphere > Soil ... | reverse complement strand
GCCAGCGGCCGGCGGTCGGTGGTGTCGAACTGGCTGCCGTTGTAGATGTCGAACGAGATTTGCCCGGCGGGGATGCGCACGTCGCCGACGCGGCCTTCGAGGCGCACGCCGCCGGCGGGGATATCGAAGACTTCGCGCACGGTCTCGGAGCTGAGCTGCACGGCCTTGGCCGCGCTCGCAAGGCCGAAGCTCGCATGCACGACATAGCTGCCGGGCGACAGCACGAAGGTCGGCGCCGCCGCCTTCTCTTCCTTGATCAGTGGGAACACGCCGGTCGTATCAGGCCGGCCGGCATAAACACGCCAGATGAGGCCGCCGGCGATCTGCGGCGCATCCCGCCCGTAGCGAGCGGCGACGGCAAGCGCCACGTGCCCGGCGGGGACAACCGGTGCGACCTGCGCCTGTGCGGGTGCGGATGGCGCCGGAGGCGCGGCAGGAGCGAGCGTCGACCCCGGCGAGCCTGTGCCGGGCGTGAGCTGGCCTGGAACCGTCGGCTGCGGCGAAAACAGATTGCGGGTCTGCGCGTGCGCGGGCGCCAGAACGATGAGCAAGCCGATGAGAACGAGCGCCGGCGTGACCGCCGCTGCCGCCCCGTAGCGCAAAAGCCGGCTCAAGCTCCACCCCGACATGACGGGCTGTTTCGGTCGTAATCGCGGCAATTTCAAGCCGACTGGAACGAAAGTCTTGCGGCTCGCTTAGCCTGTCGCCTTCACCATAGGAAGGCTAACGACTTGTTGCGGTTCTTACCTTGGCGGATCATGTGTCTACGAAGAGGCGACCTTGGGCAGGTCGCTTGGCCGGGAAGAGATCGAGGGTGCAGTGAGTATCGTGGAAGTCGGGCGCAGGCCCGTTGTTGCTCCAACCCGGGACCGGCCTTCGGTCGGGCTGGTGCTCGGCAGCGGCGCGGCGCGCGGCTTTGCCCATATCGGCGTCATTCACGCTCTGCGCGAGCACGGTATCATTCCCGACATTGTCGTCGGCACCTCGATGGGTGCGCTGGTCGGCGGCTGTTATGCGAACGGCCAGCTCGAGCAGTTGGAAGTCTGGGCGCGCGCACTGACGCTGCGCCGGATCATCGGCTACCTCGATGTGAGGATCGGCAGTTCCGGGGTGATCGGTGGCGGCCGCTTGGCGCGACGGCTGGAGCAGGCGATCGGCAACACGTCGATCGAAGATCTGCCGGTGCGTTTCGCGGCGATTGCGACCGAGGTCGGCACCGGGCACGAGATCTGGCTGACGCGCGGCACGCTCGCGCTGGCGCTGCGCGCCTCCTATGCGCTGCCCGGAATATTCCCGCCGGTCCGGCTCGGCGGTCGCTGGCTAATGGACGGTGCGCTGGTCAATCCCGTACCGGTCACGGCGGCACGAGCGTTCGGCGCTCGCGTCGTCATCGCCGTCAACCTCGACGCCGATCGCTTCGCGCGCGGCGCGACCATCGCCAGCCACGGCTCCGACGAGACCGACGACGCGATCACCGTCGCGCCAAGCAAGCCGCGCAACGGATTCCTTGGCCTCGGCGGCATGTTTGGGGCCGAACGCACTCTGCGCCGCCAAATCTTCGGCCGCAGCAGCGTGCGCCCAAGCTTTTCCACCGTGATGATCGAGGCATTCAACATCATGCAGGATCGTCTCACGCGCATGCGGCTCGCCGGCGATCCGCCCGACGTGCACATCACCCCGCACATCGGTCACATAGGGTGGCTCGATTTCCACCGCGCCGAGGAAGCGATCGCCGCCGGGAAAGCCGCCACCGAGAAGGCGCTGGAGCCGATCGCGGCAACAATCGCGGCCTTGGCCTGAATGCTTCGCGCCTCAGACCGCAGAAGCGTCCCGAACGATGGCGGGTACAGTTCGTGCCGCAATTAAACTGGCCAGCGGCTGCGACGACTGACTTGGGGCCCGCGCTCAGGCCGTCATGATGTAGTCGCGCATCGCCTCCGACTCGCGTTCCATTTGCTGGAGCCGGTACTTGACGATGTCGCCGATCGACACGACACCGACAACGCGGCCGCGCTCGACCACGGGTATGTGACGAAACTTGCCCGCAGTCATGCGCGCCATGAGGCGCGAGACGGTTTCGTTCTCGTTGCAGGTCTCGACCTTGCGCGTCATCGTCCGGCTCACCGGCTCGTCGAGTGCGCCTGAGCCGCGCTCCGCCAGGACACGCACGATATCGCGTTCGGAGATGATCCCGCTGATGCGGCGATCGGCGCCGAGGACGAGCGCTGCGCCGATGCGCTTGCTGGCGAGCAGCCGCACGGCGTCGGCAAGACTGGCATTGGGTTCGACGCTGACAACCTCGCGGCCCTTACCCGCGAGTATGGTGCTAACGGTCATCGTAGCCTCCCTCGCTTCACCGCGAATGGCGGCCCGCCAAAAGGACGGGTCGACAGACGTGTAGGTTTACGTTTTGGGTCGGCGCCGAGTTCCGTCACGGGCGGTCATTTTTTTTCGTTCCGCCTCGTCTGCGCCAGTCCTGTTGCGGCGCAGCATCGAGCCTCGCCTGGATCGCCGTTGAGACCAGCGCTGACTCTGCTGGCAATGTGACGGATGAATGCGGCAGCGCCGTGGTGCTACCAGCGAAATCTCGGGCAGCCCTAAGACTCGCGCGGCCCGGCATCGCCCTCCTCTTGCGGCACTGCCGGATCGAAGGCGTTGAACAGGACCAGGCCGGCGAGGAAACCGCCAATATGGGCCTGCCAGGCGACCTGCTGCCCCTCTTCGGCGATCGGCAGCGTGCCGAGGCCGAACAGCGCATTCAATCCGATCCACACCGCGAGGAAGATCAAAAATCGCGGCTCGCGGAGCGTAGCGAATAGTGGCGATGCCGGAACGCGATACGATTTTCCATCGCTCTGCCGCCGCCAGACCGCGAGCGGTCCGCCCTGCTGAAACACAAAGCGCATCGCCGCGGCCATCATGCCAGAAATCGCCGCGGAGGCGCCGATCATTGGCACCATCGCGCCGCGATAGCTGATCAGATGCGCGAAAGCGCCCGCCGCCGCGGTCACCAGCATGAAGGCAGCGTACCGCCAGGCGCCGAACCGGCGCGCCAGCGCCGTGCCGAATGGCAGCAGCCAGGCGATGTTGACACCTAAATGCAGCAGATCGGCGTGGAGAAAGGCATAGGTGAAAAAGGTCCATAGCTCGGCGCCGAAGCCGCCGGGAAGCGAGCCACCAATGTCGGCGTCGTAGCGCGCTGGAATGAAAGCGAAGGTGAGCAGAAAATACGCGTCCGCGCGCTCGCTCAGCAAAAGCGCGCGCGCCGCATGGACGAGCACGAGCACAGCCACCGTCGCAAGCACGGCCGGCGGCACGTTGAACATCGGCTCGGAGGACGGGGAACGCTGCGACACCGGGGGATGGTCCTGCGCCGCCGGACATAGGCCGCGGGAGCAGCGCCGGCAAGCGCGCGCGGAAAACCGAGCGCCGCGAAAAACAAAAGGGAGGGTGTAGCACCCTCCCTTTTGCGCCCTGCGCGGGGGTTCCGCACTCGACGCCGGCCATTCCGGTTGCCCGGAATTGCATGGCAGCGCCCGTTCGGCGCCGCGCGGCGTCGGTCACATCCCCTCGCCTCCCGTATTGGGGTCGCTGCCGAAGGCAGCAGTGGATCGCTGAGTGCAACCGTAGGCGGAGGCAGACGCGCCGCCAACGTCAATGCTTTATTAAGCTTAACAGCGCGCCCCGCCGCCCGCTTAGCCCGGGCGAGCCGCCAGCGGCACGCGCCCTGCTCAACCCTCCGCCAGGCCGTCAATCCTGCGCGCCTTTGTCCCGTTCCGGGACGGGGGGCGCAGCCGCACCAGGGCCGGGGGGAGCAGGTTTTCATGAAGCACGCGGCGAGCCGCGAACTCTACGACTATTGGGAGAGGCAGCGCGGTCGCCGTGCGGCACCTGAGCGTGCCGAGATCGAACCCGGCGCCATTCGCGGCGCGCTCAGCGATGCCTTCATCCTTTCGCTCGAAGCGGCACACGGGCATCCGATCCGGCTCGCCGGGACGCGGATATGTGCGCTCTTCGACCGCGAACTCAAAGGCGAACCTTTTCTGCGGCTCTGGGCGGCCGACAGCCGGACCATCATCGCCGGTCTGCTTGCGATCCTCGCCGACGAGCGCGTCGGCACGGTCGCCGGGGCGACCGGCCGCAACCGCGCCGGCGAAGCGATCGATCTCGAACTCCTGCTCTTGCCGCTCGATGCGCCGCGGCCGAGCTTCGCCCGCGCGATCGGCGTGCTCGCGCCTCTGCATATTCCCCAATGGATCGGCGCGAGCCCGCTCGGGCCGCTCACGCTCGGCAGCCGCCGGCATGTAGGAGCGGCGCTAGAGAAGCGGCTGCTGCCGCGTTTCCTGGCGCCGCGCGGCCGGCGCGGCCTCATCGTGCACGACGGCGGCCGCTCGTAGCATCTTCCCCGGCGAGCGAAACAGCGATCGCTGTTAACGCCGGCTAACGGGCCATTAACGTCGCACGCTTAGGTTTCGTGGCGAGGGGCAGGCAAAGCGCATGGCTCTAGCCGAACGAAGACCGCAATTGCGGGCGATGAGCGAGGAGCGCCGCCGCTTTCAACGCGTCAGCGTCAATCTTCTCGGCCGCTATATGCTTGCCGACCGCCGCGAATTCCCCTGTCAGGTCGTCAACATGTCGCCCGGCGGCATGGCAGTGATTGCGCCGGTCGCCGGCCAGCCGGGCGAGCGCATCATCGCCTACGTCGATCATCTCGGGCGACTCGAAGGCCACGTCGCGCGGATCTTTCAGAACGGCTTCGCGATGACGATCGGGGCGACGACGCGCAAGCGCGACAAGCTCGCCGCGCAGCTCACTTGGCTCGCCAACCGCCACATCCTCGGTTTGCCGGAAGACCGCCGCCACGGCCGTGTCGTCCCGCGTAACCCCATCGGCCGGCTGATCCTGCCGAACGGCCTCAACGTCACCTGTCGTATCATCGACGTCTCGCAGTCGGGCGCCGGCCTCGCCACCGATCAGCGCCCGCCGATCGGTTCGCTGGTCACCCTGGGCAAGATCCAGGGACGCGTAGTGCGCCACCTGGAAGATGGCTTTGCCGTCGAGTTCACCCGTCTGCAGCATCCCGACTTCCTGGAAGAGAACATCACCGGCGCATAGGCCGGTGCTCTTGACATCATTCGAGACGCATCGTCGACGCGGGGCGCCTACAGCTTCAGCCTCACGATCTGCACATCCGCCTCCTCGGGGTCGCTGCTGATCTCGAAACCGAGCTCGCGGCACATCTTCAGCATCGTCGTGTTCTCGCGCAGCACTTGGCCTTCGATCATGCGGATGCCTTCGGCACGCGCATATTCGATGATCGTCTGCATCAGCAGCCAGCCGAGGCCGTGGCTCTTAAGGTCGGAACGAACAAGGACGGCGTATTCGCCGCGTTCATAGGCTGCATCTGCATGCAGGCGCACCACGCCAAGCATCTCACCGGTCGCTTCGTCGATGGCGAGGAAAGCCATGGCGCGGGCGTAGTCGATCTGCGTGAAGCGGGCGATGAAAACATGGCTGAAATCCTTGACCGGCGCGAAGAAGCGCAGACGCAAATCCTCGCGCGACACTGCCGCCAGGAATGGCCCATAGAGCCGCTCGTCCTCGGGCCGCACCGGCCGCACGAACACGGCATTCCCATCCGGCAAAGTCGCCCGCCGCTCCCATTCCTTCGGATAGGGCCGGATGGCAAAGCGCGGATGCCCGGAAGAACCGTCGCGCGGTCTTTCGATCGGCGCGACCGCGACACGCGCATCGACGGCAATGACGCCGGTCTCGTCGGCGAGGACCGGATTGAGATCGATCTCGCGGATCTCCGGAAAATCAGCGACGAGCTGCGCGAGCTTAACCAGAAGAAGCTCAAGCGCAGGGACGTCCGCGGCCGGCACATTGCGGTACGCCGTCAGGATGCGTGCGACCCGCGTGCGCGCAATCAATCCGCGGGCAAGTGCGAGGTCGAGCGGTGGCAGCGCCAATGCCTTGTCGTTTATCACCTCGACCGCCGTGCCTCCTTGCCCGAAGACGATGACCGGCCCGAAAGTCGGGTCGTCGGCGACGCCGACGATCAGCTCGCGAGCCTTCGGACGCACGATCATCGGAAACACGGTGACGCCCGTAATTCTCGCGCTGGGTTTTTCCGCCCGCGCTCTATCGAAAATCTCGGTGGCCGCGGCGTGCACGGCACGCTCATTGGCGAGGTTGAGCCGCACGCCACCGACTTCCGACTTGTGCACGATGTCCGGTGATTGAATCTTGAGCACGACCGGAGTACCGGCGGCGAGATAGGGCTTTGCCGCCGCCACCGCCTCGTCCGCCGTATGCGCCAGCGTGGCCGGCGTGATCGAAATTCCGTAGGCGGCAAACATGCGGGCCATCTCGATCGGATCGAGCCAGCTCCGCTTCTCACGCAAAACGCCGTCGATGATCGGCCGCACGGCAGCGACGTCCGGTACGAAATCCTGCGGCATGCTCGGCGGTGTCGCCATCAGCAATTCGCGCGTTTCCCGATAGCGGACGAGGTGCATGAAGCCGGCGATCGCGCCTGATTCGGTCGCGTAGCTCGGAATCCCGGCCGTATCGAAAGCCTGGGACACCGACTGGCTTCCGCCCAGCCACATTGCGAATATCGGTTTTGCCGCAGGACGCTTTTGTCGGTGACGCGCGGACACGGCGATTACCGATTTTGCCGCTTCGGCGGCGGAAGCCAGCGCCGTCGGCACGTTCATCACGAGGACGGCGTCGCTCTCACTGTCTTCGAGCAAGGGCTCGAGCGCCGATGCGTATCGCGCATCGTCGGCGTCGCCAGCGATATCGACAGGATTGGCGCGTGACCAGATTGGCGGCAGGGCCGCATCGAGTTTCGCCATTGCGTCCAGCGAAATGCCGGCGAGTTGCCCGCCAAGGTCGACGAGTCGGTCGACTGCCAACACGCCGATGCCGCCCCCATTGGTCAATATCGCCAGGCGGCTGCCGGATATGCCGGTCAAATGTCCCAGCGTTTCGGCGGCAGCGAAGAGTTCGTCGAGATCGAGCACACGCAAGAGCCCAGCCCGCCGGAATGCGGCGTCATAAACCGCATCGGAGCCGGCCAGCGCACCGGTGTGGGTGCGTGCTGCCTTAGCACCGAGCGCCTGCCGTCCGGATTTGACCACGAGCACCGGCTTTGCTCGTGCCGCAGCGCGCGCTGCTGACATGAACTTGCGCGCGTCCTTGATCGATTCGACGTAGAGAAGAATGGCGCGGGTCCCGCGATCCAAGGCGAAGTAGTCGAGCAGATCGGCGAAATCGACGTCGAGGCTGTCGCCGATCGAGACCACCGCGGAAAATCCGATCGCGCGCGCTGCGGCCCATTCGACGAGTCCCGCAGCAATGGCTCCGGATTGGGATATCAGGGCGAGGTCGCCGGGCGGCGGCATCGAGGCGGCAAAGCTCGCATTGAGTTTCGCGCCGGGCACCAGCACACCCAGGCAATTGGGGCCGACGAGACGCATCCCCACCGTTCGCGCGACCGTGCGGCATTGATCTGACAGGGAGCCGGAGCCGTGTCCGAGGCCCGCAGTGAGAATGACCGCCAGCGCGGTGCCCTTCTGCGCGGCTGCGGCGAGGGTGGGCGGAACGGCGGCGGGAGGTACGGCGATGACGGCAACATCGGGGGCGACCGGCAGCTCCTGATAGGACTTTATCGCGGGAACGCCTTCGATCGCATGGTAGCGCGGATTAACGAGATGGATGGCGCCGGCAAAACCGCCCCGGCGGAGATTCCTCAGTACCGCATGCCCGACGGATGATTCACGCGGACTCGCGCCTACGACAGCGACCGATCGCGGCGAGAACAATTTGTCGAGCCGGTAGGTTGACATCGAAGCATCAATCTAAAGAGGCGACCGCGGCTTTTCATGAACTACTGATTAAGTCTCACTTATGCGCCTTCTTGTTCCAAGAATTTCACGCGCTCACATGGCGCAGCAACCCAGATCGAGCCGACCTTTGTCCGGAAATGGTCATTTCAGCCGACGAGATGTTTCTCGATCTGGTCGACCGGAAGCTTGGTCAGATCCTTGTCGATTTCGGCGACGATCCGGCTTTTCACGTCCGCGTGAAAGGCGGTACGCAGCTCCGCGAGCGTGCGCGGCGGAGCGACGACGACGATCTTCTTGACCTTCTCGCCGCGAACCAACTGCTCCAGCGCCGCGGCCACCCGCCTGGCGAAGCGTTCCTTCTCCAGCTCATGCCAATCGGTCGTCTCCAGGCCGCTGCGCTTGTTCCTGGCCGCGCTCTGGAATGTCCGCCCCGGACGATCGGTGCCCTGCTCGTGCGTCGGCGGATTCTCGTCGGTGAACACGTGCTCGGTGGTGAGATTGAGGAGCGTCGCGTCGCCGGCATTGCGCAAAAACAGCGCCTTCTGTCCGTCGCCGACGAAGACGAGTGCGTCATGCGGGATCGAGAGTCTGTTCATGCTGGTCTCCGGGTGAGGTCCAAATTTTGCGCGCGCGAGCAGTGCTCATCGGCGCGGCTTGATCGCGTTGCCGTCTGGAACGGCCGAGGGCAGTTCCTCGGCGATTGTCGGTACTTCGTCTTCGCCGAGTTGAGCAGCCTCGGCCAACGCGCTCGCTTCGCCCCTGCCGATATTCTTGAGCGCCACGCGCAGCCGCCCCCCCGCGTCATTCAGTAGCCTTGCCGCCTCCTCGGCGCTGCAGCCGTGGAGCAGCAGCATGGCAAGCTTGACGCTCCCCTCGCCGCGGCGCAGCGCCTCGGCGACTTCCTCGCTGCTGCGGCCGGTCAGCCGCCGCAGAATGCTCTCGCTCCGCCGCACAAGCTTGGCATTGATCGCCTGCATGTCGACCATCAGGCCTTCGTGCACGTGGCCGAGCCGGATCATGACCAGCGACGATAACAGATTGAGCGCTACGCGCTGTGCGGTGCCGGCCTTCATTCGCGTCGATCCGGCAATCGGCTCGGCGCCGGTATTGAGCCGGATCGGACAATCCGCCTCTTCCAGAATCGGCGTGCCGCGATTGTTCGCGATGCCGATCGTCAGCGCACCGCAGCGTTTGGCCTCGCGCAGGCAGGCGAGCGTGAACGGCGTCGTGCCGCTGGCGGCGACGGCAATCACCACGTCCAAAGCGGCCACGCGGTGCTGGCGGATGAGACGGGTTGCCTGCTCGGTCTCGTCTTCGGCTCCCTCGGCCGACCGCAGCAGAGCGTCCTTGCCCCCCGCCATGAGCAGTAAAAGCTTCTCCGCGGGCCAGTTGAATGTCGGGATGAGTTCGGCGCCGTCCTGGACAGCAAGCCGCCCCGAGGTGCCTGCTCCGGCATAGATGAGACGGCCGCCGCGGCGCAGGCGCGCTTCCATGGCCGCCGCAGCCTGCTCGATCGGCGCCAATTCGGCACGAACCGCCGCCACGGCCGCCATCTGCCCCTCGATCATGGCATCGAGGATGTCGGCGGGCTCCCAAAGGTCGATATCGGAATAGCGCGGACTGGCGTGCTCGGTATCCATGGCGTGCCCCAGGTGCGGTAGAGTGGCAAAAACGGCGATTCTGCCCCAAAGGAAAACTATTTCGACCCCAATTAGTTCTTATGTCTGCCAAAGACGAGTCGGGGACAAAGGGGGACAAAGAGAGAACTACCGTGGACCCGAATGTTCTTCTGCTTGGCGTGGACGGCGGCGGTACGAGCTGCCGGGCGCGTCTATGCGATTTCTCCGGCGCGGTGCTCGGCGAAGCGGCGACCGGCCCGGCAAATCTGCGCCTCGGCCTGGGGCGCAGTTTTGCGGCGGTCAATGAGGTCGCGGTGCAATGCCTCGCACAGGCTCGATTGGCGCCGGCACGCTTGGCGCAAACCGTCGCCTGTCTTGCTCTCGCCGGCGCCAGCGAGCCGACACAGCTTGCAGCCGCCCGCGCCCATAAACACCCGTTCGGCAAGGCGATCTTCACCACCGACGCGCACGCCGCCTGCATCGGCGCCCATGGCGAGCGCGGCGGTGGCGTCATTGTCGCAGGTACCGGCTCGATCGGCTGGGCGGTGCTGAACGGAAAATCCCACCGCTTCGGCGGCTGGGGCCTGCCGCTCTCAGACGAAGGGAGCGGCGCCTGGCTTGGCGCCGAGGCGCTGCGCCGCGTGCTCTGGGCATTCGACGGGCGCATCGCCTGGACGCCGCTGCTGCGCGCGCTGTTTGCCGATTTCGCCGACAATCCGCACGCGATCGTGCGCTGGACGCAGAGCGCGACGCCGCGCGACTACGGATCGTTCGCGCCGCGCATCCTCGATCACGCTCTACGCGGCGACCCGGTCGGCACCGAATTGGCGAACCTTGCGGCCGGCCACATCGATGCGCTCGCCGCACGGCTCATCGCCGCCGGCGCCACGCGGCTGTGTCTGGTCGGCGGTTGTGCTCCGTTCCTCAAGGCACGGCTCGGCGATGCAACCAAGTCGCGCCTCGTCGAGCCTGCCGGCGACGCCTTGCACGGCGCCGTACAGCTGGCGCGCACTGCGGCGCAGTCGCTGGCGCAGGTCGCCTGATGCTCGATCGCGCATCGGGAGAAGCCTGCAGATGACGCCGCGCGGCCCGGGCATGGCCGCGGAGCTGGGCGAAGCTCCGGAAGCCGTTGACCGTCAGGCCCGATCTCTCGCCGCGCCGCTCGCCGATCTCGCCGAGCGGCTGAAACTGCGGCCGCCTCGCGTTGTCGTCACCTGCGCGCGCGGCAGTTCTGCGCACGCGGCAACCTTCGCCAAGCACCTGATCGAGCGCCACCTCGGTATTCCGGTCGCCGCCGCCGCACCCAATATCGCGACCATCTATCATCGGCCGCTCGCGCTCCGCGATCAGCTTTTCCTCGCCATCTCGCAGTCGGGCGCGAGCGACGATCTGATCGAAGCGGCGCGGATGGCGCGCGCCGCCGGTGGGCTCACGGTGGCGCTCGTCAACGCGGAGACAAGCCCGCTGGCGGCCGCCTGCGAGATCGTCCTGCCGATCGCCGCGGGGCCGGAACTGAGCGTAGCGGCGACAAAAACCTTCGTCGCGTCTCTCGCCGCCGTGCTGCGTTTGACCGCGAACTGGACCGACGACGATGCCATGCACCGCGCCTGCGACCGGCTGCCGGAGCGGCTCGCCAAAGCGGCGAGGCTCGACTGGAGCGAAGCGCTCGGTCCGCTGGCGGAAGCGCAGAGCCTGGTCGCAATTGGCCGCGGTCCAACGCTCGCGATCGCGCGCGAGGCGGCGCTGAAGCTCAAGGAGACCTGCGCGCTGCACGCGGAGGCGTTCAGCAGCGCGGAATTCCGCCACGGACCGATTGCGCTCGTCTCGCGCACCTACCCGATACTCGTGCTGGCGCCGACTGACGAAGCGGGGCCGGGCATCGCCGAGCTCGTTGTTGATCTGCGCCGCGAAGGTGCGCGCGTCCTGGTCGCCGAGGCCGGCGAGCAGCAACCGGGCCGTCTGCCGGCGCTCGTGCCCGAACAGCCGGACGCCGACGCCATCTGCCTCATTCAAAGCTTCTACGCCTTCCTCGTTGGGCTCGCGCAGCGGCGCGGCACCAATGTCGAGCATCCACGCCATCTGCAGAAAGTGACGCGCACCCGATAGGCGATATAGCGTTCACGGCTACGGCGCACGGGTGCACTGCGTGCAATTGCGTATATCTCATCAACGCATCATTTACCGACGCGCTGAAATCTGCTCCGGCCTCGTGGGCAGCGGTTCGCACCCTTGCCGGTACGCTAGTGAGGTTTGCAAAGGACGCGGTGCAGACCCGCCACATTTGCCGGGAGGGAGCAAGAAGCTCGGTATCAATAACCATGTTCGTGACCGCTGAAATTGCGCTCGCGGTCAGTGGCCGCGGTCGGAATGGCAGCCAACGCACGCTTCAAAACAGCTAAATAACGCCGACGCCGCAGCGGTTTCCGCGCGCACCGCCCAATTTGCTGAAAATTTTAACAAATAAACTTTTGTGCGCCATTCGCCGGAGTACTCCGACGAATTTGGTTTCCTCTTTAGCTGAGATTACTTCAAATTGAAGCATCTGGCTTAGCGGCGCTGAAAAAGCTTTGTGAGAAACGTGACCCCAAGAAGACGGGAGAGGGGGTCACATGAGTTTGGGTGTCAAACCACTTTTGCGGCTGGGGGCCGCTGCGGGTTTTTTTGCTCTTGTCGCGTTCATCGCACCGGCGCAAAGCAATGCTGAAGATCGTCCGCT
>Ga0070673_100002039_pt1 | contig 12191 bp, 15 predicted proteins | sample KBSM23metaG_FD_65342 | JGI IMG/M metagenome (GOLD analysis project Ga0070673, IMG submission 65342) | Miscanthus rhizosphere microbial communities from Kellogg Biological Station, Michigan, USA - KBS M2-3 metaG | ecosystem: Host-associated > Plants > Roots > Rhizosphere > Soil ... | reverse complement strand
CCGGTCTTGAAGATCCACCAGACGATGGCCAGGCACATGACGAGAAACAGGACGGTGATCGCGACGCTGATGCCGATGTGCACGTCGGCAAGCTCGAAGAAGCTCCAGCGGAAGCCGCTGATCAGGTAAACGAGCGGGTTGAACAGCGTGACCGTCCGCCAGAACGGCGGCAGCAGGCTCGTCGAATAGAACGTGCCGCCGAGGAACGTGAGCGGGGTGATGATGAGCATCGGCACGATCTGCAATCGCTCGAAACCGTCGGCCCAGACGCCGAGAATGAAGCCGAACAGGCTGAAGCTGACCGAGGTCAGCACTAGAAAAGTCAGCATCCAGAACGGGTGCGCGATCCGCAGCGGCACGAACAGCGCCGAGGTGCCGAGGATGATCAAGCCGAGAATGATCGACTTGGTGGTGGCGGCGCCCACATAGCCGATGAGGATTTCGACATACGACACCGGCGCGGACAGGATCTCATAGATCGTGCCGACGAAGCGCGGAAAATAGATGCCGAACGAGGCGTTCATGATGCTCTGCGTCAGCAGCATCAGCATCATCAGTCCGGGAACGATGAACGCGCCGTAGCTCACGCCCTCGATCTCGCTGATGCGCGAGCCGATCGCGGCGCCGAACACCACGAAATAGAGCGAGGTCGAGATCACCGGCGAGACGATGCTTTGCAGCATGGTGCGCCGGGTGCGCGCCATCTCGTAGCTGTAGATCGCGGCGACGGCGTGGAGGTTCATCGGCCCTGCCTCAGGAGGCCGACGAAGATGTCCTCGAGCGAGGTTTCCGTCGTGTTCAGGTCCTTGATGCGCAACCCGGCGAGATGCAGATCGTCGATCAGCTCGGTGATCCCGCTTTGGCCGTTTGCGGTATCGTAGGCGTAGACGAGCTTGCGGCCGGAATCCGCAAGTGTCAGCGCGTGCTTGGCGAGCGCGGCTGGCACCGCGGCGATCGGCTCGCGCAGCTCGAGGGTGAGCTGCTTGCGGCCGAGCTTGCGCATCAGCTCGGTCTTGTTCTCGACCAGGATGAGCTCGCCCTTGTTGATGACGCCGACGCGGTCGGCCATCAGCTCGGCTTCTTCGATGTAGTGCGTGGTCAGAATGATGGTCATGCCGCCGGCGCGCAGCCGGCGCACCATCTCCCACATGTCCTTGCGCAGTTCGACGTCGACGCCCGCGGTCGGTTCGTCGAGGAAGAGGATGCGCGGTTCGTGCGACAGCGCCTTGGCGATCATCAGCCGGCGCTTCATGCCGCCGGACAGGGTCACGATCTTCGCGTTGCGCTTGTCCCAGAGCGAAAGCTCTTTGAGGACCTTCTCGATATAGGCGGGGTTCGGCGGCTTGCCGAACAGTCCGCGGCTGAACGCGGACGTCGACCAGGGCGAGGTGAAAGCGTCGGTGGTGATCTCCTGCGGCACCAGGCCGATCAGCGAGCGCGCGGCGCGGTAGTCGGTGATGATGTCATGACCCTCGACTGTGACCTTGCCGGCGGTCGGATTGACGATGCCGCAGATGATGCTGATCAGCGTCGTCTTGCCGGCGCCGTTCGGGCCGAGCAGCGCGAATATCTCGCCGCGCCTGATCTCCAGGTTGATATCCTTGAGCGCCTGGAAGCCGCCGGCATAGACCTTCGAGAGATGCGAGACGCTAATGGCGGCAGTCGTGGGTGCGGCAGTCATCGGGGCTGCAGTCATGGGCGCGGTCATTCCGGGGCCGAGCGCAGCTCGGAGCCCGGAATCCATAGCCCCCATGTCGGCGGATATGGATTGCGGGTTCGCAGCTTCGCCGCGCCCTGGTGGAATCACCGACTGCTTCACGCCCAAGGTCGCGCCGCCTCGGCCTTTTGCTCGAAGGTGTCGATCTTGTCGCTCTTGACCATGGTCAGGCCGATGTCGTCGAGGCCGTTGAGCAGGCAATGCTTGCGGTGCGGGTCGATCTCGAACTTGACCACGCCGCCGTCGGGGCCGCGGATTTCCTGCTTGGCAAGATCGACGGTCAGCGTCGCGTTGGCGCCGCGCTCGGCGTCATCGAACAGCTTTTCCAGGTCCTCCGGCGATACCTGGACCGGCAGAATGCCGTTCTTGCAGCAATTGTTGTAGAAGATGTCGCCGAACGAGGTCGAGATCACGCAGGTGATGCCGAAATCCTTGAGTGCCCAGGGCGCGTGCTCGCGCGAGGAGCCGCAGCCGAAATTGTCGCCGGAGACCAGGATCTTCGCCTTGCGGTAGGCCGACTTGTTGAGCACGAAATCCGGGTTCTCGCTGCCGTCGTCGCGGTAGCGCTTTTCCGAGAACAGGCCCTTGCCGAGGCCGGTGCGCTTGACCGTTTTCAGATATTGCTTGGGGATGATCATGTCGGTGTCGACGTTGGTCATCTTGATCGGCGCGGCGACGCCTTCGAGCACGGTGAACTTTTCCATCGTTGAACCTGCGAAAAATCGGTGCGTGGTGAGCGGCTAGAGCGAGCAAGTTTCGTCGAAGATTGACCTGATCCGCTCGTCCCCGCGAAAGCGGGGACCCAGCTATCATATACCAGGATGTCGGGCGTTCTCCTTCTGGATTCCCGCTTGCGCGGGAATGAGCGGAAGACGGATCAACTCGATCGGAATGTGCTCTAGATGGCGCGGTGCGGCCCGCCGGTCAACCCTGAGCGGCGGCCGGCTCCTCGACCGCCTTGAAGCTCGACTGGCGATCGACCGTGCAGACCTGGATATGATACTCGCTGTAGTACTTCTCCCGCGCGAGCTTCTGCGCGGCCCGATGCTCGGGATTGGTTCGCCACGCGCGCATGCCTTCCTCGTGCTCGAACTCGACGACAGTCACCCGCTCGCCGTCATCGGCGAAGAAGCCCTTATGCGAGATGTAGCCTGGCATCGTCCTGGCGAGTTCGTTCATCCGATCGGCCAGCGCGACGTATTCATCGCGGATGCCCGGGCGCAGGCGGGAGCGAAACACGGTCACGATCATGGTGATGCTCCTCAGTGCGAGGCGATCGGCTCCAGCGGCGCGAAGCGCAGACCAGGCCACGTTCGCCGGTTTAGCATGGCGCTTTCGCCGGCGGCTAGCGGCCGGTGCGCATCGTCCTACTGTGTCGCGTTGCCCGGGACGCTCCCGAGTTCAGCGAGCCACGGCCGTGCCGAGCGGCACCAGATCTGCTGCCGCGGCGCCAGGCGGTCACGCTGGCGCAGGATGCCGACGCGAACGATGTACCATTGCTGCGGCCCGTCGCCCGGCGTCGTCGAATAAATCGGCGAGCCGCATTGCGGGCAAAAGGCCTGCGCGCGCGGATTGCCACTGTCGGCGGTGGTTTTGAGATAGACCGACGGCCGCCCGGTGATCTTGAATGTGGCGCCGGGCACCGGAACGGAAACGCGGAATGCGGTGCCGGTCCCGGTTTGGCAGTCGGTGCAATGGCAGATGACGACCTGCTCAGGATCGGCCTCGCCTTCGACCGTGATGGCGCCGCAATGGCAGGCGCCGTCGACTCTCATGAGATTGCTCCCTTCGTTTGCTCCGCGGCATCCTCGATCGCCGCCATGTCAGCGTCCGACAGGCCGAAATGGTGGCCGATCTCGTGCACCAGCACGTGCTGCACGATCGCGCCAAGGGTTTCCTCATGCTCGGCCCAGTAGTCGAGGATTGGCCGCCGGTAGAGCCAGATCATGTTCGGCATCTGCACCGGGCTGCTCTCGGCGCGGAACGGCAGCCCGACGCCATGAAACAGGCCGAGCAGATCGAACTCGCTCTCGGCGCCCATTGTGTCGAGCACCTCATCGCTTGGAAAATCGTCGACCTGGATGACGACCCCGGCGCACAGATCGCGAAATTTCTGCGGCAGGCGGAGGAATACCTCGCCGGCAAGAATTTCGAGCTCGGTGAGCGAGGGCGCCTTCATCCGTCGCCAGGCGAGCGGGTCGGATGCGATATCGGCCATGGCCGGCCTTGTAGAGCGTTTTCGGCCCGCTGTCCCGATTGACCCATGCGCGCAGATGCGGAAGCTTTGGGCGAACAGGGCAGGGAAGCCATGTCAGCAAAATCGTTCGCGGTGATTGCCGTCTTCACTACGCTGTCGCTCGTTGGTGCGGCGACGCCTGCGGCGGCGCAAAGCCAGACGCCGATCGGGGAGGGCGGGACTTCGCTTACGCTGCCGCACGCGCGCACGCGCATCGACATCTATCCGCGGCAGCTGCTCTACCGGCGCTGCACCGATTGGTATGAGTTGCAGCCGCGGCCGAGCGGGACCGTGCTTTATCCGCGCATGCGCTGCTGGTGGGTGCGCGGGTAGACGCCATTCCGGGGCGCGGCCGCAGGCCGCGAGCCCGGAATCAATAACTACGGAAGGGCGTTCACGATCGGTGGTGCCGTAGCCTAGATCGCGGAGGGTATGGATTCCGGGCTCGCCGCGGAGCCTGTCATCGGGCCGGCCACTTCGGGCCGGACCCGTTGGCGGCGCGCCGAAATGACGCCTCAGTGCCACTCGCGCACGTCGACGAAATGCCCGGTGATCGCGGCGGCCGCGGCCATCGCTGGCGAGACCAGGTGCGTCCGGCCCTTATAGCCCTGGCGGCCCTCGAAATTGCGGTTCGAGGTCGAGGCGCAACGCTCGCCCGGCGCGAGCTTGTCCGGGTTCATGGCGAGGCACATCGAGCAGCCGGGCTCGCGCCATTCGAAGCCGGCCTTGACGAAGATCTTGTCGAGGCCCTCGGCCTCAGCCTGCTCCTTCACCAGGCCGGAGCCAGGAACGATCATTGCCTTGACGTTGCCATTGACGCTCTTGCCGTCGACCACCTTCGCCACCACACGCAGATCCTCGATACGCGCGTTGGTGCATGAGCCGATGAACACGCGGTCGAGCGCGATGTCGGCGATCTTCTCGCCGCCCTTGAGGCCCATATAGGCGAGCGCGCGTTCCGCGGCCTCGCGCTTGTTGACGGCAATGTCCTCGAGGCGTGGCACCCGGCCGGTGACGGCGATGACCTGCTCCGGACTCGTGCCCCAGGTCACCAACGGCGGCAGCTTGGCGGCGTCGAGCCTGATCTCGCGATCGAAATGGGCGCCGTCGTCGGAGGCGAGAGTCTGCCAATAGCGCATGGCCTCGTCCCAGGCCTTGCCCTTCGGCGACTTGGGGCGATCCTTCAGATAGGCGTAGGCCTTCTCGTCCGGCGCGATGAAGCCGGCCTTGGCGCCGGCTTCGACCGACATGTTGCACACCGTCATGCGGCCTTCCATCGACAGCGAGCGGATCGCTTCGCCGGCATATTCAAGGGCGTAGCCGGTACCGCCGGCGGTGCCGATCTCGCCGATGATGGCAAGGATGATGTCCTTGGCGGTGACGCCGTCCGGCAGCTTGCCGTCGACGACGGCGCGCATGTTCTTCGACTTCTTCTGGATGAGCGTCTGCGTGGCGAGCACGTGCTCGACCTCCGACGTGCCGATGCCGTAGGCGAGCGCGCCGAAGGCGCCATGGGTCGCCGTGTGGCTGTCGCCGCAGACGAGCGTGGTGCCAGGCAGCGTGAAACCCTGCTCCGGCCCGATGATGTGGACGATGCCCTGCCGCCGGTCGAACTCGTCGAAATATTCGAGCCCGAAGAACTTGGCGTTCTCGGCGAGATAGGCGATCTGCTGCTCGCTCTCGGGGTCCGGGTTCTTCTGCCGCCGATCGGTTGTCGGCACGTTGTGGTCGACGACGCACAGCGTCTTCTCCGGCGCGCGCAGCTTGCGGCCGGCGAGCCGCAAGCCCTCGAAGGCCTGCGGGCTTGTCACCTCGTGGACGAGATGGCGGTCGATATAGATCAGGCAGGTGCCGTCGGGATCCTCGTCGACCAAATGGTCGTGCCAGATCTTGTCATAGAGGGTCTGGGGCTTGGCCATGGGCCGATTTCCTGTGCAATAGTCTGTCGGGGCTTATTTAGTCGGTTGGAATGGAAAGGAAAAGTGGCGTCGCAAAGGTGTTCGAAGAGGCGTTTTGTTGAACGCTTCACAGTCCGAACCGACGACCGATTGCTCTGTTGCCAATCCGCGCCACGCAGTACGCTCAGGCGGCAAAAAGGGAGGTTCTCATGGCCAAAGCCAAGGCGAAAGCAAAGCCAAAGACAAAGGCGAAATCTTCCGCGCGAAAGGTCAGCGCCCGCCGCGCGCAGGGCCGCTCGGTTCCGCGCGCGAGGGCCGCGCGAAAGGCGCGGCCGAAGCAGTCGTTCGTGGTCAGCCATCACCGCGAAGAGGATTTCGACGCCGGCTTGCGGCGCTACGCCAAGTACCGCGACCTCGGCATCAACAAGGCCACCAAGGGCCTGGTGCGCGCGCATGTGATCCGCTTCGTGCCGCCTTGCCGTCCCGAGGAAGTGTCGAAGCGTCACCTTCACGACGTCGACTTCCAGATGGTCTACGTGCTCAAGGGCTGGATGAAGACCGAGTTCGAGGGCCAAGGCGCCATGGTGATGCAGGCGGGAAGCTCGTGGATTCAGCCGCCGCGCATCGAGCACCGCGTGCTCGACTATTCGGACGATTGCGAGGTGCTCGAAATCATCCTGCCGGCGGATTTTGAGACAGTGGAGCTGGAGTAGGCAGCATCGGCGGAGCTTCTACTCCGCCGCCTTCTCCCCGGCGGCTGCCGTGTCGGCTACGCTCCCGTGCCTATTTGCTGGAATTGTCGTCCGCAACGATCTCGATTTCCATTTTGGCCGCGCCCGAGGAAAGACGGAGCGCGATGTCCCGCGCCTCCTGCGCGCTGAAATGTCCGGACACCTGTCCCGACCCGCCGAGAATTGGCTCCCGGATGACGGGTGCGCTGACCATGCGCCCATCGATGAGAATCGCCGCCTTTCGGCCGACGTTGTGTGTGGTCAATTCGGCAAATGCGCGCGCCGACGATGATGTCATTTTGAATGAAACGACGGGCTCGCCGGTCCGCTGATCATAGGCGGCTTCGGCGGAAGCGACTTCAATACGCAGAGGGTCCGCGGCTGCGGCTAATGTCATTCCAGCCGAGAGCCCACACCAGAGCAGCAGCCCGCGACATACCTTTGCCGCTCGCGCAGCGTTGCTCAAGCCGACGCTACTCCGCCGCTTTCTCAGCCGCGGCCGCAGCGTGGCCGCTGTGGTCCTGGCGCTCGACGATGCGTGCGGACTTTCCGCGCCGGCCGCGCAGATAGTAGAGCTTGGCGCGGCGCACCTTGCCGCGCCGCACCACCTTGATCGAATCGATCATCGGGGAATAGAGCGGGAACACGCGCTCGACGCCCTCGCCGTAGGAGATCTTGCGCACGGTGAAGTTCTCATTGAGCCCGGCGCCGGCGCGGCCGATGCAGACGCCCTCGTAGGCCTGCACGCGGCTGCGCTCGCCCTCTACCACCTTGACGTTGACGAGGATCGTGTCGCCCGGCTGGAAGTCGGGAATCTCCTTGCCGGCGGTGAGCTTCGCCACCTGTTCGTTTTCGATTTGCTTGAGCAGATTCATGGCGAATTCTCCATCGGCTGCGCGTCGGCTGCGCGGCTCCGTCCGGGTTTGCGCGGGTTGGCGCAGCTTCTACGCCAGTGCGCGGGGTTTGTCACCTTCCCGTCACGCGTCATTCGGGCTTCGCAGTTTTGCCCCTGATCCGGAATGACGGACCCAGAGATCGGGGCGACGTTCGCGGGTGAGGCGCTCGGCCTCGCCACGCCGCCAAGCGGCGATCTTTCTGTGGTCGCCGCCGAGGAGGACGTCGGGGATCGGCTTTCCTTCCCAGACCTGCGGCCGCGTATATTGCGGGTACTCCAGGAGACCGTTGGCAAAACTCTCCTCGGCGCCGGATGCCGGAGCCCCCATGACGCCCGGCAAGAGGCGCACGCAAGCGTCGATCAGCACCAAAGCGGCGGTCTCGCCGCCCGAGAGGACATAGTCGCCGATCGAGACCTCTTCGAGCGCGCGCGCGGCGATCACGCGCTCGTCGACACCCTCGAAACGTCCGCAGACGAGGACGATGCCGGAGCCGTATGCGAGCGCCTCGACGCGGGCCTGAGTCAGCGGCGCGCCGCGCGGCGAAAGAAGGAGCCGTGGGCGGTCATCCTTGGCGGTGGCGTCGATGGCGCGCGCGAGCACGTCGGGTTTCATGACCATGCCCGGCCCGCCGCCGGCCGGCGTATCGTCGACGGTGCGGTGCTTGTCGGTCGCAAAAGCGCGGATGTCGATGGCGTCCAGCGACCACACGCCGGCGGCCAGAGCCTTGCCGGCGAGGCTTGCGCTCAAAGGGCCGGGAAAAATATCGGGGAACAGCGTCAGGACGCTCGCGCGCCACATCTCATCCTCTCCGCTTGCCGGAGAGCGTGGCCCTGCGGCCCGAGGCGATATCGGTGTCGGGTTTGGTTACCGCTCGTTTCGCGGCTTGCGGCCGCCCACGGTCCGGCATTGCCTCATCATTCTCTCCCGCGGAGGGAGAGGGTGGAGGCGATGCTTCACTGACGGCGACGACGACCCGTCCCCCTGCCAGGTCGACCACTGGCACCGTCAGCTCGTTGAACGGCAGCATTTCGGTCGAGCCGCCTTCTGCCCGACGGATCTCGATCAAATCGCCGGCGCCGAAATTGTGGATGCCGACGATCGTGCCAAGCTGTTTCCCGACCGGGTCGAGCACCGCAAGCCCGATCAGATCGGCGTGGTAGAATTCGTCGGGTTCCTCCGGCGGTGGCAAGCGCTCGCGCGGCACGTAGAGCTTCGCGTTGGCGAGCGCCCGCGCCGCCTCGCGGTTCGCAACGCCCGAAAGCCGGACGACAAAATGGTCCCCCGCCGGCTTGAGCGCTTCGATCGCAAACACACGGCCGTCGTCGGTTTCCAGCGGGCCGTACGCGGCGATGGCATGCGGATCGGACGTGAACGAGCGCAGCCGGACCTCTCCGCGCACACCATGCGCGGCGCCGATTTGGCCGAGGCAGATGCGCGCGCCGCCCGCCATCGTCGGCGCCTGTTAGGACGCCGGCGGCGTCGCGGCTGCGGCGGGCGCGGGTTTCGGCGCGGCCGCGGCTTTCGCGGCCTCCTCCGCCTTGGCCTTGCGCTCCTTGCGCGGGACCGACTTTTCCGGATTGTTGCGCTTGGGGCGCGCCTTCACGCCGGCGGCGTCGAGAAAGCGCAGCACGCGATCCGACGGCTGCGCGCCCTTTTCGATCCACGCCTTGGCTTTTTCCAGATCGATCTTCAGCCGCTCGGTCTTCTCCTTGGGCAGCAGTGGATTGAAATAGCCGAGGCGCTCGATGAAGCGCCCGTCGCGGGGCGCCCGGCTGTCGGCCACGACGACGTGATAGAACGGCCGCTTCTTGGTGCCGGCGCGGGCCATGCGAATGGTCAGCATTCAGTGTCCTTTCTCAACAGACAGTTTCTCGGAAGACAGTTTCTCAGCAGAGAGTCTCTCGACAGGTGCAAGACTCTCGGTGACGAGGATGCGGCCCTTTGCGCCGACGGCAGTTTCGCCGTTCTCGTTGCGGATGCGGCCGCGCAGATCGATGACTTCGCCGTTGAGGCGAGGGCTATCCTTTACTGAAACGACCAGCCATTCGAGCGTGATCGTCTCGTCGGCGTAGATCGGCCGTCGGAATTTGACCCAGAATTCCAGGCCCAGCATGGCGCCGCGCTTGGAAAAATGTGACGCCGTGAGCGCAAGCAGATGCGCCGTGGTCTGCGGTCCGCTGGCCAGCAGTCGGCCGAAGCGGGTCGAAGCGGCGAATTCGGCATCGTGATGCAGCGGATTGGTGTCGCCGACAGCGCTCGCGAATGCGCTCGCCGCATCCGGCTCGAGCGCCAGCTGAGCTGAAAAGCGCTCGTGCGGCTGGGTGCGAATCATTTCTTCTTCCCCAGTCCCGGAAGGCCGGGGAACGGACCCGGAAGCTTCGGCCCGAGCCCCGGCAGACCGCCGGGCACGCCCGGTAGACCGGGAAAATTCGGTGGCAGTCCGGGCATTCCCGGAGGCAAACTTCCCGGAGGAAGACTCCCCGGCGGAAGACTTCCAGGCGGAAGACCTGGCGCCCCGGGCATTCCGCGCGGAAACCCGCCGGGCATTTTCGCTGCGAGCTTCGCCATTTCCTCGGCGCTCGGCATGCCGCCGCCAAGGCCGAGCATGCTGGCGAGGCCGGCCATCGGCCCGCGCTTGGCCCCGCCCATCGCCTTCATCACATCGGACATCGTGCGGTGCAATTTCAAGAGCCGGTTGATGTCTTCCGGCTTGGTGCCGGAGCCGGCGGCGATGCGCCGCTTGCGGCTTGCCTTGAGCAGATCGGGATTGCGCCGTTCCCGCGGCGTCATCGAATCGATGATCGCCACCTGGCGCTTGAGCAGCTTCTCGTCGAGATTGCGCTCGGGAATCTGGTTCTTGATCTTGGCGACGCCGGGCAACATCGACATGAGCCCACTCATGCCGCCCATGCTCTGCATCTGCACCAGCTGCTCGCGTAGGTCGGCAAGATCGAAGGCCCCTCTGCGCATCTTCTCGGCGACGCGCATCGCCTTCTCGGCGTCGATGGTGGCGGCGGCCTTCTCCACCAGCGAGACGATGTCGCCCATGCCGAGGATGCGGTCGGCAATGCGCGCGGGATGGAAATCCTCGATGGCGTCGAGCTTTTCGCCGGTGCCGATGAGCTTGATCGGCTTGCCGGTGACCGCCCGCATCGACAGCGCCGCGCCGCCGCGGCCGTCGCCGTCGACGCGCGTGAGCACAATGCCGGTCAGTCCGACGCGCTCGTCGAAGCTGCGCGCGAGGGTGACGGCGTCCTGTCCGGTGAGCGCGTCGGCGACCAGCAGGATCTCATGCGGCGCCGTGGCGCGGCGCACCTCCGCGGCCTCGGTCATCATTGCGTCGTCGAGGGTGAGGCGGCCGGCAGTATCGAGCATGACCACGTCATAGCCGCCGAGCCGCGCGGCCTCGCGTGCGCGCGTACCGATCTGCACCGGTGTCTGGCCGGCGACGATCGGCAGCGTGTCGACGCCGACCTGCCGGCCGAGCACGGCAAGCTGCTCCATGGCCGCCGGACGCCGCGTATCGAGCGACGCCATCAGCACTTTGCGCTTCAAGGTCTCGGCGAGCCGCTTGGCGACTTTCGCCGTGGTCGTGGTCTTGCCCGAGCCCTGCAGCCCGACCATCATGATCACGACCGGTGCCGGTACGTTGAGGTCGATCGGCTGGCCGCTCGATCCCAAGGTTTCGATCAGCTGGTCGTGCACGATCTTCACGACCATCTGGCCGGGCGTGACCGACTTGATGACCTCGACGCCGACCGCGCGTTGCTTCACCTGCTCGACGAAGGCGCGGGTGACATCGAGCGCCACGTCGGCGTCAAGCAGCGCGCGCCGCACCTCGCGCAGAGCCACCTCGACATCCACCTCCGCCAGCGCGCCGCGCCGGGTCAGGCGGTCGAGGACCGTGTTCAAGCGTTCGGAGAGATTGTCGAACATCGTTCGAGATTTCCTGTGTCATTCCGGGACGCCGAAACGCGGCGGGCCCGGAATCTACACTCCCGGCGTCGGGGTTATGGATTCCGGGCTCCTCGCTGCGCTCGGCCCCGGAATGACCTCACCAAAGCAAACACGTTGACGCCCGAGGGCGCATCGCGCTGTCGGGCGGGGGCCTCCGGCGTCGCATCCGGTCGGCGGGTACAAAGTTTCGGTCTCTTGCGAGAGCGGCCGGAAAATAGGTGCGGAGCCCGCGGCCGTCAACCGCGGCGTTGTCACTGGGCTGTAGGGCCGGGCAAGGCTGTATAGTGCGGAGCCAATGGCATCACGCTACTATAACGGCCCGGTCTCCGACCATTTCGACGGCGAGCGATTTTACGATCGCCGCGGTGTGGCGCCGCGGCGGCAGGGCGATCTGCTGCGCTGGCTGGTCGATCGGCAGCGACGCGGCACCAAGGCGAAATGGCCGGCCTGGGCGCCTTCGCCTTATGCCGACCGCCCGCCGGTGCGGGTCGGAGGCACGGCTTGGCGCTTGTCCTTTGTCGGGCACGCAAGCTGGTTCGTCCAGACCGCGGGCCTCAACGTCCTGATCGACCCGGTGTGGTCGAAGCGCGTATCGCCGTTCCGCTTCGTCGGTCCGAAGCGGGTCAACGATCCGGGGATCGCGTTTGCCGATCTGCCGCCGGTCGACGTGGTCCTCGTGTCGCACGCGCATTACGACCATCTCGACGTCGCCACGTTGTCGCGGCTTGCCGCCGCGCACCGCCCGCGCTTCGTGAC
>Ga0070673_100002037_pt1 | contig 12197 bp, 14 predicted proteins | sample KBSM23metaG_FD_65342 | JGI IMG/M metagenome (GOLD analysis project Ga0070673, IMG submission 65342) | Miscanthus rhizosphere microbial communities from Kellogg Biological Station, Michigan, USA - KBS M2-3 metaG | ecosystem: Host-associated > Plants > Roots > Rhizosphere > Soil ... | reverse complement strand
GACCTGAATCAGCCGAGCGCCGCCGCTGCCTCGTTCAGCCGCGCGCTGGAGATGGGCGCGCCCCAGAGCTTGCGCGACGCCGTTCGCGCCCGCCTCGCCGAGGCGCAGGCCCGCATTCGCAGCGACGGAAGATAGAAACGGGAACAGATCGCGTGGGGAGCCGGCGAGCTCTGCTCGCCGCGTACCATCGCGGGAGGGTTCGGGAACCCGTTTGCGGGTTCCCGATATAGACTGTCGCGTCCGTCGATGTCCGCCGCCCTCCGCAGGGGAATCATCGCTGTCGCCGCTGTCGTGATCGCGCCGATCACGGCGCGCGCCGCGGACCTCCCGGTGATCCGCGTCTACCCGCCCGAGTGCGCGACCGCGCCCGTCGGGTTCGATGAGTTCGTCGATGCGCTGCGGGTCGAGCTGGCCGGGCGGCAGCCTCACTGCTGCGTGGTCGGACCGGGCGGCGACGCGGCGGCCGACGCCGTCAAGGTGACGCTGGTGATCGAGCCCTGCGACCCGGCCACGCAGCAGATCAGCGTCGGCGTCGACGTCACCGCGCCGCCGCGCACGGTCCAGCGCGAGGTCTCGCTGGCGGATTTGCCGCCCGAGGCGCGACCGCGTGCGCTCGCCCTGGCGGTCGCGGAGTTGATCCGCTCGGCGAGTGAACCCGCGCAAACCGTCGAGCTCCCGACGCCCAAACCCGATCACCCCGAAGAGACGCCGCTGCTGCTCACGGGCGGCGTGGCCGGCGACGTCCGATATTTTTTCTCGCACCCGACCGCGATGATCGGCGCGCGCCTCGGTCTGTCGCTGGCGTATGCGCGCCTGCAGGTGACGCTGGACGTCGGCGCCGCGGCGACCAGCTCGACGCAGACCATGGGCGACGTCAGCGGCGACGTCAGCATCCTGCTCGCGAGCGCATCGCTGTTCGTGGGCCCGCGCTTCGCGCTGGGGCCGACGGTCGCGACCTTCGGCCCGGCGGTCTCGCTCGGCTGGGCGTCCATCAAGGGACGGTCCGACGATCCCACGGTCATCAACGGCGAGGGCGGGCGCGTGGTCAGCACGGTGGGCGTCCGCGTCGGCATCGAGGGCCCCGTCCCGCGCGTGCTGCGCATCTTCGGATACCTCGAAGGCGGGGGCGCGGTGCTCGGCGTGAACGCCGACGTCGCCGGCCAGCCCACCATCGGCGCTTCGGGGCCGTACGGCCTGCTCGCGGTCGGCGTCCGCCTCGGCCCGAGCTAGTCTTCTTCGTGACGCGGGCCACGCGTCGCGATCGCGTTGTTGACAAGCGCGCGCGCGCAGGCGGTCATAGAGGCGAATGAAACGCGGGACGGTGGTCGGGCTTGGCGCGTGCTGCGTGGCGTTCGCGATCGGGTGCGGCGGCGGAGGCGGCATACCCGCGGGCAGCGAGCGCGGGCCGTGCTACCCGAACGGCGGCTGCGATCTCGGGCTCACCTGCGCGTCCGATCTCTGCGTTCGCGTCGAGACCGACGCCGGGGGCCGGGGCGGCGGCGGCGCGGGCGCGGGCGGCGGAGGCGGAGGCGGCAGCGGAACCGGAGGCGCGACCGGCGCCGCCGGAACGTCCGCGGTCGCGCCCCACGCGGCGCAGCCGCAGATCGCGAACCTGGGCGGTCCCGTGCTGAATGCGCCCAAGCTGCTGCCGATCTTCTTCGCCGGCGATCCCAACCGGCTCGAGGTCGAGCAATTTCTCGAGGGCGTCGGCACCGGCAGCTACTGGCGCGCGACGACCTCGGAGTACGGGGTCGGTCCGATCACCGTGCTCCCGGCGGTCACGTTGGCGGCCGCGCCCTCGGGATCGATATCGGACAACACGCTGCAGGTGGAGCTGGCCAACAACACCGCGTCCGCATCGGCGCCGTGGGGCGCCGCCGATCCCAACACGATCTATCTCTTCGCGATCTCACCCAGCATGACGCTGACGTTCTCGACGGAGGCGTGCTGTACCACCTTCGGCGGCTATCACATCGAGACGACCGTGAACGGGGTGGCAGTCCCTTACATCGCCGCCTGCTCGTGCCCCGGCCTCACCGGCCCCGGCGCGAACATCGTGGACGAGCGCACGGCCGCGATCAGCCACGAGCTGATCGAAGCGGCGACGGATCCGTTCCCGCTCAGCGATCCGGCGTACACGGGGGCGAACCAGTCGAACGTGGTCTGGACGCTGGTGACCGGCGGCGAGCTGACGGACATGTGCGTGATCCAGTCCGACGCCTACGGATACCTGGCCGGATCCGGCTGGGCGGTCTCGAAGAGCTGGTCCAACGCCGCCGCCGCGCGCGGCGACGATCCGTGCGTGCCGGCGGCGACGTCGATTCCCTACTTCAACAGCGTGCCGGTGCTGGACCTCATCCCGGTCGACTACACCGGCACGTACGAGACGCGCGGGCTGGCGATCCCGATCGGCGCGTCGCGCACGATCGACGTCGATCTGTTCAGCACCGGCGTCGTTCCGCACGACTGGGACGTGAACGTCTATTCGTACGAGGACTACTTCGGCGGCACGCGCAGCCTCAACCTGTCGCTGGACAGGACCTCGGGCCGCAACGGCGACGTGCTGCGCCTGACGATCACGCCGCTGCGGACGAACCCCGTCCTGGGCGTCAATCCGTTCATCGTCCTGTCGACCTACGGCTCGCCCGGCCAGGTCGATTTCCGCAGCCACGTCGCGATGGGCCTGGTCATCACCCAATAGAAGACACGCCGGAGGCTGCCGCCCCCGGCGGTCGCGGAGCGACTAGTAAGGCTTGCTGACGTTGGGCGACTCGCGGCCGCTCATCGCCGCCACCGCGTCGTCCGCGTCGCTCGGAACGCGGCGGAAACGATCGCGCAGGTCGTCGCGCAGCTCGCGGCCGGCCTTGGGCGCCAGCAGCAGGCCCAGGCCCGCTCCGACCAGCAGGCCCACCGCGAAGATGCCCACCGTTCCGCCCACCACGGCGGACATCGAGCTCTTCGTCTGCAGGCCCATCATTTCCAGAATGTCGTCCTTGTCGAGATTGCGCAGTTCCTTCAAGTTCATGGTTCGTCTCCCCTCGTTCGCTTCACGTTCGCCTTGGTCCCCTGGCCCTTACTCTTGCCGTCCTCGTCCTCGATCGTCTCGATCAGCTCCGCCATCTCCTGCTTCAGCAGTGGAAGCACGGCGAGGCGCAGTCCGATCCGGACGCCGAAGCGGACGATTCGTGACGTCAGCGGCGTGAACAACCCGCCGCCCAGCACGTAGCCGATCCCGATCGCCGCGGCGACCGTCCCGTAGGGATTTCGGTGGACGCGTCCCTTGATGTCCAGCGACGTCCCGATGTCCGAGACCGAATCGCGCGTCCGTTCCCAGACGGTTTCGGCGGTCTGACCGACCTTCTCCATCTTCTTTCCCAGCTTCTTGGTGGCGTCGCCGCCCGGCGCGCGTCCGTTGGGCGGGTTATCTGAGCGCGTCTCCACGACGCCCTCACCCACGCCTGCTGGCGAGCTTGCCGATGAGGTAGCCGACGGCGACCGCACCGACCAGGCACTTCCCGGGGTTTTCCTTGATGTAGGCCACCGCGGACGTGTTCAGCGACTCGATGCGCTTCCGTGCTTCCTCGATCTGTGGCTTCACCCGCGCGCCGATCTCGCGCGCCGTCTCTTCGATTTTTTCGGTCATCTCCATGATGTCACCTCCTGTTTGAACCCCGGCCCCCGCTCCGCCGATAGCCCCACAGAAAACCGAGGAGTACGGCCGCACCCAGGAAAACAGCCGGGCGCTGGGTCACCCAGCCTCGCCAGTCCGTCCGGCGCGCGATCTCGTCGCGCAAGGCGTTCACCGACCGTTCCACCCGCTCGCGGGATCGCTCCAGGGCGGCTTCGGCGCGCGCCACCTCCGTGAACGGTTGCGTCTTCGGCTCCTCGGCCTCGATCTCGGTGTCGACCTCGGTGTCCGTTTCGCCGACGCCGAATTCCTTTTCGTAGTGGACGGCCATGATCAGTGCGACCTCATGCTCAGCGCGGTGACGCTGCGGCTGACCTCGTTCTTGGTTTCATGCATGAGCTGGATGTTCTTCATCCGGCGAAGGATCATCGCGAGGGCGACCGCGCCGACGATCAGATGCGCCAGCGCGAGGGACGCGAACGCCAGCGGGGCGCCCATCACCCCCGCCAGCGCCGTTCCCGCCGCGATGCAGGCCAATCCGTAACCGGCGGCCAGGATGAAGGCGCCGATCAGCAGCATGCTGCCGTCACGGACGTAACTCTTCGCGTCGGCCGTCATCTCGAGGCGCGCCAATCGGATGTGGTCGGCGACGAGCTGGCCAAACCCGCTCGCGGTCTCCTTCACCAGCGCGATGAGGCCGCCGTCGTCGTCCCGCGTGTCACCCAGCGTGGCCATTTCCCGCTGGAACGTAGCCACGACCCCTGACCGTGCAAGACCTGGAGCGTTACTCGCGCCGCCGCGATTTCCCGGCGCCGTCGAGGGGCGCGGGACAGACGTCGCGCAGCTTGCAACCCTTGCAGGCGGCGCCGCGCCAGATGCGATCGAAGAGCTCTTGCACGCGGTCCAGCAGCCCGTCGTCCGAGCCCGCGAAGCCGAGCTCGAAGTTGCGCCGCCCCGCCCCCTTCGCGCCCAGGCCGGCGCCCGTCCAGTTGGCGCTGCCGACGTAGACGAAGGCGCCGTCCACGACGACCGCCTTGAAGTGGACGCGCGGACAGGCGCGCAGCGCCAGCCTCCGGGCCAGGCCCGGGCGCCGCGCCAGCGTGGCGCGGAACGGACGCGACGGCGGGGTGGCGTGCAGGATGCGCAGCTCGACGCCGCGGCCCGCCAGCTCGTCGAACACCTCCAGGATCGATCGATAGGCGCCCGCGGCCGCCGAACGCGCCGAGACGCGCGCGGTACGGCGGCGCCCCGGAACGGCCCGGTGGTCTTCGACCATCAATTCCTTCAGGTTGGCGGTGGCGATCCAGACGCTGCGGCGCGCTTCCATCGCGGCGCGCACCACGCGCTCGTAGTGTCCGCGCCCGCCCACGAGCTCGAGCGCGAACGGCCGCGCCGGCTCGATGAAGTCCATGCGTCGCTAGCTTTCCTGGTCAGGCGGCGGCGCCAGCGTGAGCAGCGGCTGCTGCTGGTTCGTCAGGCGGCGGGGCTTCTCCGGCTTGTCGGGAAGCTGCGGACCGACCGCGCGCGCGTCGATCTCGTCCAGCCCGCCCAGCTCTTTCTTGCCGCGCGCGTCCAGCTCTTCGAGCCGCCGCGCCGATACGACCACCCGCTGCTCGAACGACCGCAGCGACTTGTTGAAGTGCTTCACCGAATTGTTGAGCGAGGTCCCCAGATCCGCGAAGTGCTCCATCACCGTCGCGATCCGCTCGTGCAGGCGCCGCCCCTCGTCGCTGATCCGCTGCGCGTTCTCCGCCAGCCGCTCCTCGCGCCAGCCAAAGCTGGCCGTGCGCAGCAGCGCGATCAGCGTCATCGGGGTCGCCACCATCACCCGCTGCGCCTGCCCCTCCTCCATCAGCTCCGGCATCTGTTCCAGCGCCACGCTGTACAGCGGCTCGCCCGGCAGGAACATGACGACCATGTCGGGCGCGGCGTCCAGCGCCTCCCAGTAGCTCTTCGCGCCCAGCTTCATCATATGGGAGCGCACCTGCGCCGCGTGCTGGCGGTACTTCGCGGCGCGCGTCTCGTCGTCGGGCGCCTCGCGCGCCTCCAGGTACGCGGAGAGCGGCGTCTTCGCGTCGACCACGATGCGCCGCCCGCCCGGCAGGTGGATGATCATGTCGGGACGCAGGCGGCCGTCGACGCCAGCCAGCGTCGTCTGCTCGTCGAAGTCGCAGTGGTCGACCATGCCCGCCAGCTCGACGACACGGCGAAGCTGCATCTCGCCCCACCGACCGCGCACGGCGGGCGCCTTGAGCGCGCTGACCAGGCTGCCGGTCGCGTCGTGAAGCTTCACCTGCGTCTCGGTGACGGCCTTCAGCTGCTGGCGCAGCTCGCCGTAGGCCGTGCCGCGCTCGCGCTCCATCGCGCGGATCTGCTCGTCCACCTTCTCCAGCGACGCGCGCACCGGCCCGACCATGGTCTCCAGCGCCTGCTGCTGCGCCGCCTGCCGCGCCTCCGCCTCCAGCGTCGTCTGCTCGCGGACCGCGCCCAGCCGCTCGCCGGCCAGCGCGAGAAAATCTTCCTGACTGGCGCGCAACGTCTCGTGCGCCACCGCCGCGAACGTGTCCGCGAGCTGCGACTTCGCGCCGTCCATCAGCGCCCGCTCCTCGTGCATCTGGCGCGCGAGCCCCTCCGCCCGCGCCGCCTCCGCCGCGCGCCGGCTGTCGGTCTCGCGCAGCGCCGCCTCCATCACCGACCGCGTGCGGGCCGCCGCGAGCACCCACGCGAACGCCGCCGCGACCGCGCCACCGACGAGAAACGCCGCGATGCCGACGGCCACCAGATCCATGGCTCCGGATACTAGCCACCTGTTCAGGTCACGGTCAATTAATTGTCGAGATGACCTTTGTTCTCGCCGGCTTGGCCGTCAGCCGCCGGACCGCGGCCGCGCTGCATCAGATTTTCAAATGATTTTGAAACTTCTGGTGGCGGCTGGACGGCGCGCGCGCAAAAGTTCTATACGGGTACGTTTCAATGGCGGACGGCGGCATCAGCCAGCGCAAGGCCGATCACCTGGCGATCGCCGCATCGGGCGCGGCGGCCTTCCACCGGCCGTCACTGTTCGAGGATGTTCACCTGATCCACTGCGCGCTGCCCGAGCGCGCGGCCGCCGACATCGAGCTGGGCACGACGCTGCTCGGTCGCGCCATCCGCGCGCCGTTGATGGTGACGGGCATGACCGGTGGGACGCCCGCGGCGGGTGAGATCAACCGCGCGCTCGGCGGCGCCGCCGCCGCGCACGGCATCCCGTTCGGGCTCGGCAGCATGCGGGCGATGATCCTCCACCCCGAGCTGGCGCCGACCTACGAGGTCCGGCGCGCGGCGCCCGACGTGTACCTGTTCGCGAACCTGGGCGCGGTCCAGGTCGCGGCGATGCCGATCGCGACCGTGCGCGAGGCGGTCAAACGCGTCGAGGCCGACGCGCTCTGCATCCACCTGAACGTCGCGCAGGAGATCGCGCAGCCGGGCGGCGACCGCGACTTCCGCGGCGCGCTGGACGCGATCGCGCGCGCCACGGCGGAGGTCGGCGTCCCGGTCGTGGTGAAGGAGACGGGCTGCGGCATCTCGCCGGCGGTGGCGCGGCGGCTGGTCGACGCGGGCGTGCGCGCCATCGACGTGTCGGGCGGCGGCGGCACGTCGTGGACGGCGGTCGAATCGCAGCGCGCGTCGGGCGCGGACCAGGCGCGCGGCCTCGAGCTGTGGGACTGGGGCATCCCGACGGCGGCGGCGGTCGCGTGGCTGGCGGCCGACGCGGTCCCGGGCGCGGGCATCGACGTCGTCGCGTCGGGCGGGATTCGCAGCGGCCTGGACGTGGCGCGGGCGCTGGCGCTGGGCGCGCGGCTGGGCGGGCTGGCGCAGCCGGCGCTGCGCGCGGTCACCGACGGCGGGCGCGAGGGCGGCGAGGCGTTCCTGGCGCAGATCATCGACGGCGTGCGCGCGGCGGCCCTGCTGTGCGGCGTGGCGAGCGCGCGCGATCTGGCGTCGGCGCCGCGCGTGATCACCGGCGAGCTCGCGCAGTGGCTCGCGCAGAGACCGCGATGAGCGGCGACGGCGTAGCGCGGGGCCGCGGCCACGCGAAGGTGATCCTCGCCGGCGAGCACGCGGTCGTCTACGGCCACCCGGCGCTGGCGGCGGGGCTGTCGGTCGGGATCGAAGCGACGGCGCGGCCCGGGAGCGGGCGCCTGCGCGTGCCGGCGTGGGCCCTCGAGGCGACGGCGGGCGACGACAGCCCGGTGGGACGCGCGCTGGCGGCGATCGTGCGGCGGCTGGAGACGCCGGCGCTGGATTTCGACGGCGAGGCGCAGGTGCCCTCGCGCGCGGGGCTAGGCAGCTCGGCCGCGCTGGCCGTGGCGGTGGCGCGCGCGGCAGCTGTGGCGAGCGGGCGCGCGCCCGACGACGGCGCGGTCGACGCGGCCGTCGACGACGCGGAGGCGGTCTTCCACGGCAACCCGTCGGGCATCGACGCGGCCGCGGCGAAGACGGGCGTCGCGGGAAGATTCACGCGCGCGGGTGGATGGCATCCCGTGCCCGTGTACCAGGCGATCCGGCTGTGCGTCGGGCTATCGGGCCGACCGCGCGACACGGCGGCGCAGGTGGCGGCGGTCGCGCGGCTGCGCGAGCGGCTGTCCGTCGCCGACGACATACTAGCGTCGCTGGGCAAGCTGGCCGACGACGCGGCGGGCGCGCTGGCGAAGGGCGACGTGGACGGGCTGGGGCGGACGTTCGACGCCGCGCACGGGCTGCTGTGCGCGCTGCGCGTGTCGGGCCCCGAGCTGGACACGCTGGTCCACACGGCGCGCGGCGCAGGCGCGATCGGCGCCAAGCTGACCGGCGCGGGCGGTGGCGGCGCGGTGATCGCGCTGGCGCCCGGCCACGAACGCGACGTCCTCGCCCGCTGGAAGACCGCCGGCTTCGACGGCTTCCTGGCCGAGATCGCCGCGACGCCCGAGGTGCGCCCGTGAACGCGGTCCCCTCACCCTTACCCTCTCCCCGCTACGCGGGGCGAGGGCAAACAGCCGCGGGGACGCGAACGTCATGACCTCGGCGCATGCCGTAACCGCAATCGCAGGGACGAACATCGCGCTGGTGAAGTACTGGGGGAAGCGGGATGTGGCGTTGAATTTGCCGGCGACGGGAAGCCTGTCGCTGACGCTGGACCGGCTGGGGACGCGCACGACGGTCGTGTTCGACGACGGCGAGCGCGATCGGCTGATCCTCGACGGGGCGCCCGCCGGCGACGCCGAGACGGCGCGCGTGTCGGCGTTCCTGGATCGGGTGCGCGCGCGGGCGGAGATCGCGCGCCGCGCGCTGGTCACCAGCGACAACAGCGTTCCGACCGCGGCCGGCCTGGCGTCGTCCGCGTCCGGGTTCGCGGCGCTGGCGCTGGCGGCGGCGCGCGCGGCCGGGCTGTCCCTGTCGCCGGCCGAGCTGTCGGCGCTGGCGCGCGTCGGCTCCGGCTCGGCGGCGCGCTCGATCTTCGGCGGCTTCGTCGAGATGGCGCGCGGCGAGCGCCCCGACGGCAGCGACGCGATCGCGCACGCGCTGCCCGATGGCGGAAACGGAGAGAACGGTTGGGACGTGCGGCTGGTCGTCGCCATCACCGCGTCGGGACCGAAGGCGATCGGCTCGACCGCGGCGATGACGCACACCGAACGCACGTCACCGTACCACGCCGCGTGGATCGCGTCCGTCCCCGCCGATCTGGCGGCCGCGCGCGCCGCCATCGCCGCGCGCGATCTGCCCGCGCTGGGCGCCGTCGCGGAGCGGAGCGCGCTGCGCATGCACGCCGCCGCGATGGCCGCCGATCCCGCCATCATCTACTGGAACGCCGGGACGCTGGCCGCGATCGCGTGCGTGCGCGCGCTGCGCGCCGCGGGAACGCCCGCCTTCTTCACCATCGACGCCGGCCCACACGTCAAGGCGCTGTGCGGCGCCGCCGACGCGGACGCCGTCGCGGCCGCGCTGCGCGCCGTCCCGGGCGTCAGCGATTGCCTGATCGCCGCGCCCGGCCCGGGCGCGCGCGTGGCGCCCCAGCTGGAGACGAGATGAGCGCCGACGCGGCGAAGGACACGACCGTGAGCGCGCCGGGGAAGTTGTTCCTGATCGGCGAGTACGGCGTCCTCCATGGCCATCACGCGGTCGTGGCGGCCGTCGATCGCCGCGTGACCGGCCGCTTCGTTCCCGGCGCCGCGCCCGCGACGCCGCTGGTGGACAAGGTGGTCGAGGCGGTGCGCGCCTACTTGCTCGAGGACGGCGGCACCCCGCCCGACGGCGCGCCCGAGCTGGACAGCAGCGCGCTCGCCTCCGACGCCGGCAAGCTGGGCATCGGGTCCAGCGCGGCCGTCGCGGCCGCGGGCGTGGGCGCGATGCTGGAAGCGGCTGGCTGCGACGTCGAATACACGCAGGCGCTCGCGTTCCGGCTCGCCCATCGCGCGCACCGGGCCTTCCAGGGTGGGCTCGGCTCCGGCGCCGACGTCGCGGCGGCGGTCTACGGCGGCGTGCTCTCGTACGCGCGCCGCGACGCCGACGTCGACGTGCAACCGCTCGACCTGCCGCCCGGTATAGAGGTCATCGTGTTCTCGACCGGAACAGCGAGCTCGACCGTCGACCACGTGCGCGCGCTGGAGACGACCGTGGAGAGCGAGCGCGAAGCGCGCCGGAAACGCCTCGCCGCGATCGGCGCGGTCGCGGCCGACTTCGTCGTCGCTTGCGCGAACGAGGACGCCCGGGCCGCCGTCGACGCGGCCGCGCGCGCGAACGCCCAGCTCGCCGCGCTGGGAGATCTCATCGGCTTGCCGATCGTGACCCCGCCCGTCGCCGAAGCGGCGAAGCTGGCCGAATCGCTGGGCGGTGCGGCCAAGCCGTCCGGGGCGGGCGGCGGCGACGTCGGCGTCGCGTTTATGACCGACCAGCGGGCGGCGGAGACCTTTCGTGAACGCGCGCCCCACCTCGGACTCGAAATCCTTAGTATAAGGACCGGCGCGGACGGCCTACGCCGCGAGCCGTCAGGTCGAGAAAGGAATCATGTCCAAGAGTAGCTCTCGCATTCCGGGGTTCTACCGACTGCCCGTCGAGGAGCGGCGCCGGCTGCTGCGCCTGCACGCGGACCTGTCGGAGAAGGACATGCGCACGCTGGACGGCGGCGGGATCGACACGGCGACCGCCGATCGCGTGGTCGAGAACGCGGTGGGCGTCTACGCGCTGCCGCTCGGCGTCGGGCTGAACTTCGTCATCAACGGCCGCGACGTCCTGGTGCCGATGGCCGTGGAAGAGCCGTCGGTGATCGCGGCCGCGTCGAACGCCGCGCGCATGGTGCGCGAGGGCGGCGGTTTCGTCGCCGACGCCGATGACCCGGTGATGACCGCGCAGATCGAGATCGTCGGCGTCGATGATCCGGACGCCGCGCGCAAGCGGGTCGAGGCCGCGAGCGTCGAGCTGCTCGCGCTGGCGCACGCCACGCTCCCCAGCCTGGCCGATCGCGGCGGCGGCGCGCGCGAGCTGGAGGTGCGCACGCTCCCGGGGCGCGTGATCGTCCACGTGCACATCGACTGCCGCGACGCCATGGGCGCCAACATGGTGAACACCGTCGCGGAGGCGCTGGGCGAGAAGGTGGCGCGGCTGGCGCGCGGGCGATCCGGCCTGCGCATCTTGACCAACCTCTGCGATCGCCGCCGCGTGCGCGTGCAGGCGCGCGTGCCGGCGGCCGCGCTGGCGACGGAAACGTTCGATGGCGCCGCCGTGCGCGACGGCATCGTCGCCGCGTCGCGCTTCGCCGAGGACGATCCCTACCGCGCCGCCACCCACAACAAAGGAATCATGAACGGCGTCGACGCGGTCGTGATCGCGACCGGCAACGACTGGCGCGGCGTCGAGGCGGGCGCGCACGCGTTCGCCGCCGCCGACGGCCGCTACCGCCCGCTGGCGGTCTGGCGCGCGGAGAACGGTGACCTGCTCGGCCAGCTGGAGATGCCGATGGCGGTCGGCACCGTGGGCGGCACGCTGCACGCGCACGCGGGCGCGCGCCTCGCCCAGCGCCTGCTCGGCGTCACCGACGCGAAGCTGCTGGCGATGATCATCGGCAGCGCCGGTCTCGCGTCGAACCTGGCTGCCCTGCGCGCGCTGGCGACCGAGGGCATCCAGCGCGGTCACATGGCGCTGCACCGCAAGTCGCAGCCGGTCGCCGTGCTGGAACCGCCGCGCCCGACGGTGGAAGGCGGCCGCACATGATCCGGCAGATCCTGCGGCAAGGACGCGAGGAGCGCGGCGCAAGCGCGCCGAAGCTGTCGACCGTCGAGCGCGCGCCCATCCGCTGGCTGGATCCGCCGCCCGGCCCCTGGACCGTCGAGCGCGCCTACGCCTACTGCGAGGAGTTCGCGCGCGCCCACACCGAGAGCTACCCGGTCGCGTCGCGCTTCGTGCCGCCCGAGGTGCGCCCGCACCTGGTCGCGCTGTACGCGTTCGCGCGCAGCGCCGACGACTTCGCCGACGAGCCCGAGTACGAGGGCCGCCGCCTCGAGGCGCTGGACCGCTGGGAAGAGGCGCTGCGCCGCTGCAGCCACGGCGAGGCCGA
>Ga0070673_100002035_pt1 | contig 12202 bp, 8 predicted proteins | sample KBSM23metaG_FD_65342 | JGI IMG/M metagenome (GOLD analysis project Ga0070673, IMG submission 65342) | Miscanthus rhizosphere microbial communities from Kellogg Biological Station, Michigan, USA - KBS M2-3 metaG | ecosystem: Host-associated > Plants > Roots > Rhizosphere > Soil ... | reverse complement strand
GCGGCGAGGAGGGCGTAGATGAGAAACGGAAGCCAGTCGGACAGCACGTTTTCCTCGATCCCTGCCGGGGTCGTCAGCGAAACCTACCACTCTGCCTCATGCTCACGAAATCGAAGGAGAACCCGCTTCAGATGGTCGATTCCGGTGTCACAAAGTCGGGGGCTCGCGCCCTCCGGGCGCTCGGGTACCATCAGGGCATGGAGATCGCCGAGCGCCCGACCGAGACACTGATCGACCTGACGCCGCTTGCCGCGGAGAAGGTCAAGGAGCTGATGGCCGCCGAGCCGGACGCCGAGAGCCTCGTCCTGCGCGTCGCGATCCAGGGCGGCGGCTGCTCCGGCTTCCAGTACGGGCTCGGGTTCGACTCGGGCGTCGCCGAGGGTGACCACGAGCTGACGCTCGAGGGCGTGCGCGTCGTCGTCGACCCGTTCAGCGCCCCGTATCTCCAGGGCGCGAAGATCGACTACCTGAACGGTCTCCAGGAGTCCGGGTTCAAGATCGACAACCCGAATGCGGTCTCCTCCTGCGGCTGCGGCCATTCGTTCCAGGTCGAGGAGGGCGAAGAGCTCCCCGAGGGAACGGAGCTGGGCGGCTGCGGCAGCGGCTGTTCTCACTGAAGCCTTCCTGCCGCTTGATCGCTCGCCGGCGGGGAGGGCACGTCCCTGAAGGCGCCCGCCTCACGGTCGCAACTGCCTCGTCGCATCCGGGCGCCTCGTAGGATCGAACGATGAACGATCGGCTTCGCGTCGCCGTCGTCGGCGCCGGCCCGGCCGGCTTCTACGCCGCCGGCGCCTTGCTCGCGAGCGAGGATCCGCCCGTCGAGGTCGACCTGATCGACCGGCTGCCGACCCCGTGGGGGCTCGTGCGCCTCGGCGTCGCGCCGGACCATCCGAACATCAAGGCGGTCTCGCGCGCGTTCGAGAGGATCGCCGTCCACCCGGGGTTTCGGTTCCTCGGCAACGTCGAGGTCGGCCGGGACGTGATGCATGCCGAGCTCGCCGATCTCTACGGCGCGGTGGTGTATGCGTTCGGCGCGCAGACCGACCGTCGGCTCGGGATACCGGGTGAGGATCTGCCGGGCTCGTGGCCCGCGACCGCGTTCGTCGCCTGGTACAACGGCCACCCCGATTTCCAGGACCTCGAGTTCGACCTCTCGCACGAGCGCGCGGTGGTGATCGGGAACGGCAACGTCGCGCTCGACGTCGCCCGGATGCTCGCTCTGACGCCGGATGAGCTCCGGCCGACCGACACGACGGACGAGGCGATCGCCGCGATCAACGCCGCGGGCGTCCGCGAGATCGTCGTCGTGGGCCGGCGCGGTCCGGTTCAGGCGGCATGGACGCCGGTCGAGGTGGGCGAGCTCGGTGAGCTCGCCGGCGCCGACATCCTCGTCGATCCGGCCGAGCTCGAGCTCGACCCGGCGAGCGAGGCCGAGCTCGAGGCGGCGCCGCCGACCGTGAAGCGGAACGTCGAGCACCTCCGCTCGTACGCCGCTCGCGCACCCGAGGGGAAGCCGCGCGCGATCCGGCTCCGGTTCCTCCGCTCGCCGGTCGCGATCCTCGGCGACGAGAGGGTGGAGGCGATCGAGCTCGTCCGCAACGAGCTCGTCGACGGCCGGGCGAAGCCCACGGAGGACCGTGAGCTGATCGAGTGTGGGATCGTCTTCCGCAGCGTCGGCTACCGCGGCATTCCGCTGCCGGGTGTCCCCTTCGACGAGGGCTCCTGCACGGTGCCGAACGACGGGGGCCGTGTACGCGGCCCCGACGGCGCGGTGGTCACCGGGGCCTACTGCGCAGGCTGGATCAAGCGTGGCCCGACCGGAGTGATCGGCACGAACAAGAAGGACGCCACCGAGACCGTCGCGCTCCTGCTCGAGGACGCGCGTGGCGAGAGGCTCGGTACCGGCGAGCCGGCGGAGGCGATTGACGCGCTCCTTGAGGAGCGAGGCGTCGCGGTCGTCACCCAGACGGGCTGGCAGGCGATCGATGCCGCCGAGCGCGCGGCGGGCGAGCCGCAGGGGCGGCCGCGGGTGAAGCTCGCGGAGTGGGACGCGCTGCTCGGGGCGGCCGGCCACGAGCCCGCCGCACGCTGACGCGGCAGGCACGGTGCCCGACGCTCTCGTTTCCGGCCCGCGGCTAGACTCGTAGGGTGAGCGAGACGGCGGAGCGAGAGCAGCTCTGGGGTGGCGAGACCGCCAAGGCGGTCGACAACTTTCCCGTCTCCGGCGAGCCGATTCCCGTCGCCGTCGCGCACTGGCTCGGCCGGATCAAGGCGGCCGCCGCGCGCGCCAACGCAGATCTCGGCCTGCTCGACCCCGACCTCGCGCAGCGCGTCGCAGCCGCGGGCGACCGCATCGCGGCCGGCGAGCTCGACGACCAGTTCCCGATCGACGTCTTCCAGACCGGCTCCGGCACGAGCTCGAACATGAACGCCAACGAGGTCATCGCGACGCTCGCCGGCGACGACGTCCACCCGAACGACCACGTCAACATGGGCCAGTCGTCGAACGACGTGTTCCCCTCCGCGGTGCACCTCGCGGCGCTCGACCGGGTGGTCAACGACCTCCTTCCGGCGCTCGAGCAGCTCGCCCATGCGCTCGAGGGCAAGGCAAAGGAGTTCGACGGCATCGTCAAGTCGGGCCGCACGCACCTGATGGACGCCGTGCCCGTGACCCTCGGCCAGGAGTTCGCCGGGTACGCCGCACAGGTGCGACAGGGCATCGCGCGCGTCGGGGACGTCCTCCCGCGGCTCGGCCAGATCCCGCTCGGCGGCACCGCGACCGGAACCGGCCTGAACACGCATCCGGAGTTCGCCGCCAAGGTGCGCGCGCTGCTCCACGCCGACACCGGCCTTCCGGTCGCGCCTCCGGCGGATGCATTCGAATCGCAGGCCGCCCGCGACGGTCTCGTCGAGGCGTCCGGCGCGCTCAAGGTCGTCGCCGTGTCGCTTACGAAGATCGCCAACGATCTGCGGCTGATGGGCTCCGGCCCGCGCGCCGGCCTCTCCGAGCTCTTCCTCCCCGAGCTCCAGAAGGGCTCGTCGATCATGCCCGGGAAGGTCAACCCGGTGATCCCCGAGGTCGTGACCCAGGTCGCGGCCCAGGTGATCGGCAACGACACGGCGATCACGATCGGCGGCATGAACGGCCACTTCGAACTGAACGTCTACGTGCCGCTCATCGCCCGAAACCTGCTCCAGTCGATCGGCCTCCTCACGAGCGCCTCGCGGCTCCTCGCCGCCAAGTGCGTGAGCGGGATCGAGGCGAACCGCGAGCGGAACGAGCAGTACGCGGAAGGCACCCTGAGCGCGGCAACGGCGCTGAACCCGTTCATCGGCTACGACAAGGCGTCGGAGATCGTCAAGGAAGCCGCGTCGTCGGGCCGGTCGCTGCGTGAGGTCGCGCGCGAGGCGGGCGTGGAGGAGAGCGTCCTCGACGAGGCGCTCGACTACCACGCCATGGCCAAGCCTCACGGCTAGTCGCACCCGTTCGCCCCTCGGCCATAGGCTGCGCCGGTGAGCGTCGCGCTGCAGGTCGCGATCACCGGGCTGGCCGCGGGAGGCGTGTACGGGCTCGTCGCCGTCGGCTACTCGCTCGTCTTCAGGCTCACGGGGACGATCGCGTTCGCCTTCGGCGACCTGATCGGGCTCGGAGTGTTCGCGACGCTGCTCGTCGCGGTCGGAACTGGACCCGTCTCCCAGACGAGCGTCGGAGGGGCCCGCTATGCCCTCGCCGTCCTGTGCGGCCTGCTGATCTGCGTCGCGGTGGGCGTCGCCGGCTACCTGCTGGTCGTCGAGCCGTTTCTCCTCCGCGGCTCGACGGTCGGGTGGATCGCGGGAACGCTCGCGCTGGCGTTCGCCCTCCGCGCGGTGCTGCAGTCCGTGTTTCCGCGCGAGGCATACGTCTTTCCCGATCCGATCCCGTTCGAGCGGCTCGGGACGGACGGGTTCGTCGAGATCGGCGGCGCGTCGATCCAGATTCGCGCCTTCTACGTGATCGCCGTCGCGATCGGCCTCGCGCTCGGAGCCGTCTGGCTGCTGGAACGAACCAGGATCGGCCGTGGGCTCCGCGCGATCGCGGAGGACGCCGACGGCGCCCGGCTGGTCGGCGTTCCGGTCGATCTGTTCGTCCCGATCGCCTTCGGCCTCGTCGGCGCGATCGCGGCGCTCGCCGCGATCGTCGCCTCCCCGAGCGCCCCGGTCACCGTCGAGACATGGCCGCTCGTCGGAGTGAAGGGGCTTGCAGCTGCGGCCGTCGCGCGCTTCGTCCTGCCATGGCCGGCGCTCGTAGCCGGCCTTGGCCTGGGCGTCGCGGAGGCGGCCGTCGCGGAGGTTCACGTCGGCTCGCTCCAACCCGGCGCCGGCTGGAGCGCGCTGCTGCCTCTCGGTCTCGCGCTCGCGGTACTGGCCGCGCGGCCGCCCGACGATGCCCGGGACGACGGCGAGTGAAAGCGTGACGCCGGGTCGGACCTTCTCGGAGCTCCGGCGCGCGCTCGTGGAGGCGCGCCGCGCGTGGAGCTCGCGCGCCTGGCTCGGCACGGCGGTGTTCACGGCGGCCCTGCTTCTGCCGCTGGTGCTGCCGAGGGACGTCGCGGTCGACCGCCTCGCGCACTACGCGTACCTCGCGGCGGCGGCGGTCGCCCTCGGCCTCCTCGTCGGCCCGGGCGGGATGCCGTCGCTCTGTCAGGGCGTCTTCGTCGGCCTCGGCGCGGTGATCTCGGCGCGTCTCGGCTCCGTGCCGCTGCTCGTCGCGCTGGCATGTGCGACGGCCGTCGCCGCCCTTGCCGGGGCGGCCGTCGGAGCAGGGTTCGCGCGGTTGCGCGCCGTCTACCTCGCGGTCGCGACGTGGCTGATCGCCTGGGGGTTCGCGCTCGCGCTCCTGGCGTCGCCGCGGATCGTGGGCGGCGCCGAGGGAGTCGTCGTCGGTCCGGGCCGCGTCGCAGGCGTCGACCTGACTCCGACGGTGCACTACGAGCTCGGCGTCGTCCTGGTGCTCGTCGCGGTGCTCGGCACCGCCTCCGTGCGACGGAGCGCCCTCGGCCTCCAGCTCGAAGGGGTCGGCGTGACCCCGGCCGGCGCCCTGGCGCTCGGCGTCCCGCGCGGCGCCGCCCGCACCCGGGCGTTTGCGCTCTCCGCAGCGCTCGCCGGGCTCGCAGGGGCGCTCGCCGTCCACCTCGCGCTCGTCGCCGACCCGGCCGCCTACGGCCCGCTTCTCTCCTTCCAGCTGCTCGTCGCCTGCCTGGTCGGAGGGGCTGCGAGCCCGGTCGGCCCGGTTGTCGGAATCGCGCTCGTCGCCCTGATGGGGCCCGCCGGCGAGGCGGTCGGGCGTCTGACGGGCGCCGAGACCGCGCGGTTCGGCGCGATGCTCAGCGCGTTGCTGCTCGTCGCCGTCCTGGCCTCGGGGACCGGAGGGATCGTGCCGGCGATCGAGACGAGGCTCAGAGCTCGTTCTCGGCGAGCCGCGCCCGAGGCACCGGCCGAACGGCAGGCGCGTGCGGGCGAGCGGCTCGCGGCGCAGGGGCTCGTCAAGCGGTTCGGCGAGCACGTCGCGCTCGCGGGCCTCGACCTCGACCTCGAGCCCGGGCGGATCACGGCGCTCGTCGGGCCGAACGGCTCCGGGAAGTCGACGGCTCTGAGGCTCCTGTCCGGGGGCCTGGTGGCCGACGAAGGCCGAGTCCGCCTCGCCGAGCACGTGCTCGACGCGCTCCCGGCTCGGGAGAGGGTCAGGCTCGGGATCGTCCGGACGTTGCAGCGGCCACCTGCGTTCACCGGCATGACCGCGCTCGACGCGGTCGCAGTCGGGGCAGCCGCCGACCGTCCCGCCCGCGCCGGACGCGCCTTCTTTGCGACGCCGGCCGCGCGTGCGGGTGGTCGCCGCGCGCGCGCGGACGCACTCTTCGCGCTGGACGCGGTGGGACTCCGCGAGGCGGCGGGGCGGCGCTGCGACGAGCTCACGGGAGCGGAGCGCCAGCTCGTGGCGATCGCCGCGGCGCTGGCCACGAAACCCGTCGTTCTCCTCCTCGACGAGCCGGCTGCGGGAGCAGGTGCGCAGGAGGTCGCGCACCTCGGAGACGTCCTTCGATCCCTCCGGGGCGACGGCCTGACGGTCCTCGTCGTCGAGCACAACCTCCGGCTCGTCCACGACGTCGCCGACACCGTCGTCGTGCTCGATCGGGGGGCGATTCTCGCGCGCGGCTCGCCCACCGACGTCGCGGACGATCCACGTGTCCGTGCCGCGTACCTCGGCCGCGCTGTGCCGGTCGCGGACGACGACATCTAGAGTCACCCGCGTGCGTGGAGCCGTCGCCGTGGTGGGCGCCCTGGTCGTGCTCGCGTCCGGCTGCGGTGGGTCGAGCGACGAGCACCGAACGCTCACCGTCGTCGTGAACGCGCCGTTCTCGCGCACGCCCTACGTCGGCGAGACGATCGCGCGCGGCGCCGAGCTCGCGGCACAGGAGGTTCGCGCGGCGGGCGGGATCGTGACCGACGACGGGACGTTCGACCTCCGGATCGCGCGGGCTGACAACGCGCTCTCGCCGCAACGGGCCGTGGCGAACGTCCGCGACGCGATCCGCGACCACGCCGTGGCGATCGTCGACGAGGGCACCGGCGTGGATGCATCGTGGATGCTCGCCCGTGATGCGCAGGTCCCTCTGGCGATCACGTACCAGGGAGGCGCGGGCCTGGTCGATCCCGAGACGAGGCCGAACGTCTTTCGCGTCGCGCCGACCGACCGCGGTATCTCGTTCCGGCTTGCCGAGTATCTCGTGCCGAAGGGCCTCCGGATCGCGATCGTCACGGACGACTCCGGCTACGGACGCGAGGGGAAGGCGGCGCTGGCGAAGGCGTTCGGGTCGAATCCGGAAGCCGTCGCGTTGCGTGCAGAGGTCCCGGCGGGATCCGGCGGCGTCTCGACCGCGGTGCTTCGCGCGCGCCGCGCCGGCGCGACGGCCCTGCTCGTGTGGGGGCAGGCGCGGACGCTCGCGGCGGCGATCACCGCCGCCCGGAGCCGTGGCTGGCAGGTCCCCGTCTATGCGCCGCCCTCCGCGGAGGACCCGCTGCTGCGCCAGCAGCTCGCCGATCATCCGGAGTGGGTGGACGGTCTCACGTTCGCGTCGGGCCGGATGACGGCCGAACGGGGGCCCGAGGACTGGATGCGCTTCCAGACCGCCTTCGAGAATGCGTTCGGCGCCGACCTCGTCGGCGTCCGGACCTCGAGCGGCGCGCCTGTCGCCCAGCCGCCGGACTACGCCATGTACGCGTACGACTTCGTCCGCGTGCTCGCGGCGGCGATCGACAGAGCCGACGGGGTGGACGACCGCGAGGCCGTGCTTCGCGCGCTCGACGAGGTCACGGTGCGCGGCGCGAACGGTGACGAGCGCGGCTTCAACGTGCACAACCACGAGGGCGTGGTGGACGACGACGTCTACTTCGCGCGGTTCGAGGACATGACGTTCCGACCCGTCGCGGACGATGCTCTAAGCTCGACCCTCCCCGTCATCGACCAGACCCGTTGACGGGCCATCCACGGGACACAAGGGGACTCTCGAATGATCAAGCGGTATGCCGCACTGATCCTGCTCACGCTCGTCGTGGGCCTCGCCGCCGGCTGCGGAGGAGACGAGGAGGGCGACAGCGAGGCGCAAGGCGCCTGCGGCGACGCGCCGGCCGAGATCGCCCAGCAGCCGACACTTCCCGACGGCTTCCCGACGCCCGACGGCGTGATCTACACCGCCGAGCGCGACGCCGGGCCGTCGCACATCGTCGAGGGCTACCGCGACGGCGAGCTCGAGGATGCGTTCGACGCGTACAAGGACGCGTTCGAGAGCGCGGGCTACGACGTGACGAAGGACGAGCGCGAGGAGGACGACGCCGAGGTCAACTTCGCGGGCGGCGCGAGCACCGGGCAGGTCAAGCTCGAGCAGCACTGCGAGGATCGGACGAGCATCGAGATCACGATTCGGCCTGAATGACACGCGCGTGTGCGGCTGCCGCGGTGCTCCTCGCCGCGGCCGCCGCGCTGACGCAAACCGCGCTCGCCGGGGACGCGCCACGACAGGCTTTGCTTCGCTCGACAGCCGCGCCTCTCGACGCACGCCTGCCGCTGTCGAGTGACGTGACAACGCCACCCGACGTCCTTCCCGGCGGGTCAAGGGTCACGGGGAGCGAGCTCGTGACGGTGATCGTCGACCACGCCGGGACGCCGCAGGCGGTCCGCGTCCGCCAGCGTCTCGTGCTCGTGGGAACGGGTGACTACTCGCTCGTCGTACCGGCGCCGCTCGTGGACGCCCTCCCGGCGCCGGGCAGCGACTCGGTGCCCGGACGTCGCTCCGGCGGGATCGTCTGGCAGGGGTTCGTCGGCTCGCGGCGCGTCCTGGCGGCGGACGCCCCGCTTCGGCGTGCCGCGGCGGCGGCGCTCCCGATCCGGCTGCGGATCACGACGACGGTCGACGGACGTCGCCTCGAGAGCGGCGAGCGCCGCAGCGGGCACGTCGAAGTCCGTCTCGAGATCCACAACCGGACGGCGGTGCAGGCACAGGGGTTCGACGCTCCGGCCGTCCCCGCTCGGATCGCCCCGGTCCTCGATCGACTCCGCACGGATGCGGCCCGCGGTCGCGTCGCCCCCGACCGGTACCTGTCGATCCAGGGGGATCCCCGTCCGCGCTCGTTCGTCGTCGACGCGCCGTTCGCCGTCTCGGGGAGGCTGCGCCTGCCGGCCTCGACGCTCGAGAACGTCGAGGTGGACGGAGGCACGGTCGCTCGGGCCGCCGCGGGCGTGGTGCGCTTCGAGACCGTCCTGACAGGAAGCCGGAGCTCGACCGTCGTCGTGCTCGCAGGCGACGGGTCCGGAATAGAAGCTCCCTCGCTGGAGCTCACGGCGCAGCCCCTCGCAGTCGTGCCGGGCCTCCAGCCGCCCGGTGGAGGCACGTGGCGGGAGGGGGTGGCCTCCGGCCGCGCACCGAACGGCCGCGCGCTCGTCGCCCTCGCCTCGCGCGCATCGCTGCAGCTCGCCCGCGTGCAGCAGTTCGAGGAGTTCCTCTCGGTGCCCGGACGAGGAGAGGCTTCGATCCGGTACCGGTACCGCACCGCGGGCGAGGTGCGGAGTCAGGCCGGCCGACAGCCGGACGACGGGTCGAGCGTTCCGATGGCCGCCCTGTGGCTGGTCGGCGTCGTCGTCGTCCTCGGCGGGCTGACGATGGTCTGGGCGCGGCTCTAGGCGGCCGGGCCGACGCTCGGCGCGAGCGGCGGGGGCGGCGGGCATTCACGGAGGAACCACGGCCTCGGCACGCGCGCCCGCGCGCCGCCGACGATCGCGCTCGCGGTCGCCTCCTGCACCGAGCACGGGTCGATCCCGAACCGCGTGATGAAGCTCCCACCGATGCTGGCCCTGACCGATGTCCGGCGGTCGACCCCCGGGCCCGTCACACGGACGCGCACGAGCGAGCGAGGCGCGAATCCGGACCCGACGAGCACGAGAAACTGGCCGTTCCCGACGCGGAGCGTCGGGACACCGCTGGAGGCTACCCCGGAGCCTGCGCCGACCGGCACCGCGACGAGCGCCACGGCCGCGAATACGGAACCAAGTGCAATCCGCATGAGGAGAGTATGACCGATCGAGGCACACCCAAACCTCGTTCGGGTGATATCAGCCCCCGTTTCTGTCGGTTGATATCAGCAACCCTTTTGGTCATAGTGGGCGCCGCAAGTGTGTTGGGGAGAAGGAACCGCTTCCGCCCGCGGATGCTTGGTCCAGCAGCTCCGTTGTGTCTCTGACGCGCCCGTTGCACAGACCTGGATGCCGCCGGCTCCCCGCCTGTTCGAACGCGCGAACGTTCGCGCTCAGACCCGAGAAAAGAGGGAAGCGCATGCGTACACGACGCAGGCTCGCGGTGGGTGCCGCCCTGCTGCTCGCTCTGGCTGCTGCAGTGGTCGGCGGAGTGACTCGCTCGGACGGAGTCGAGTCGATCGGGGCTCGCGGCGAAGGCGAGCTCCCGACCGCGCTCGGCAAGCATCTCGATCAGTTGGCCAAGGCATATCCGGGTAACCCGGGGCTGAACGAGGAGGGCCCCTCGAGCGCAGCAGAGAGCGCGTTCCTCGAGCGCGCCTTCCCGGCGGAGACGATCTCCGTCGACCAGATGGCACATGCTCGTGCGGCCGTGGCCGCAGCGAACGGAAGGCCGTTCCCCAGCGGCAAGGGGCGGAAGGGAACATGGGTTTCGGTCGGCCCGAGTGAGGCGCTGTATCCGTTCGAGCCCTTCCGCAACGCGTTCAACTACGTTCCCAACAGCTATGTGGCAGGCGGGAGGACGACGTCGATCGCCCTCGCAGACTCCTGCAAGCCCGGCGATTGCGTGGCGTACATCACGCCGGCCGGCGGCGGTGTCTGGCGGACGAAGAACGCGCTCAACGGACAGCCGAACTGGGCATACCTCGGCGGCCCGCTGGGCATCAACGCCGCCGGCAAGGTCTATCTCGACCCCAACGACCCGAGTGGCAACACGGTGTACGTCGGCACCGGTGAGGCGAACATCTGCGCCTCGGGTTGTGTCGCCGGAACCGGGCTTTACAAGTCGACCAACGGCGGCGACACGTGGACCCGCATCGGTGGGAGCACGTTCGACGGACTCGGCATCGGCGCAATCGTCGTCAAGCCGGGCAGTCCGAGCACGATCTACGCCGGCGTGACGACCGCCCTGCGCGGGATGTCGTCCGTGTGCTGCTCCGGCGTGACCCGGCCCGTGCCGGGTGCCGGCAAGTGGGGCCTCTACAAGTCGACGAACGGCGGCGCGTCGTGGAGCTTCATCCACGACGGCTCGGCCAACGTCGCCGACTGCGTGGGCGATCTGACCGAGTGGAACAACCTGCGAACCTGCTCCCCTCGCGGCGTGCGTTCGCTGGCCCTCGACCCGACGAACCCGGAGATCGTCTACGCGGCGTCGTATGCCCGCGGCGTCTGGCGGTCGCCGGACGGTGGCGCGAGCTGGACGCAGATCAAGGCGTCGCTCAACTCGGCGGTCATCCAGACCCGGGCCAATCTGGCCGTTACGACGCTGCCGACCGGCAAGACGCGGATGTACGTCTTCGAGGGGAACGCCGGCCAGAACTACTCGCGGTTGTTCCGGAGCGACGACGTCTCGACCGGGGCGCCCGTGTTCACCGACCTGACCAGCCCGAGCGTGTCGTCGACCGGGTTCGCAACGTTCGGAATCTGCGACCCGCAGTGCTGGTACGACTCGTTCGTGTACACGCCGAAGGGCTCTCCGGACATCGTCTACGTGCTCGGCGACTACACCTACGGCGAGACGGTCGCGAACAAGCGCGGCGTCATCCTCTCGACCGATGCCGGCGTGAGCGGAACGGACATGACCTACGACGGCACAGACCAGTTGCACCCGAACGGGATCCATCCCGACCAGCACTCGCTCGTCACGGTGCCGGGCAAGCCGTTCCAGTTCATCGAGACGGGCGACGGCGGCGTCGTGCGCTCGAGCGGCGAGTTCGTCGACCGCTCGTCGTGGTGCGACGACCCGAACCGCGGACTCAGCGGGGCCGCGCTAGCCCGGTGCAAGCAGATGCTGTCGCGGATCCCGTCGGAGCTGCAGAGCATGAACAAGGGTCTCTCCACGCTCCAGTTCCAGAGCCTCTCGGTGAGCCCGCAGAACCCGAACGTGCTTCAGGGCGGGACCCAGGACAACGGGACGTGGCAGACGAACGGCAACCCGGTGAAGTGGGAGAACACGATGATCGGCGACGGCGGCCAGTCAGGCTTCGACGTCGCGATTCCCGAGTTCCGCTTCCACAACTTCACCGGCGCGTCGCCCGACGTGAACTTCGACAACGGCGACCTCGAGAAGTGGATCTGGACGGGCGACCCGCTCGGACAGGCCGCGGAGTTCTACGCCCCGGTGATCTCCGACCCGGTCGTCTCGAAGACGCTGTTCGCCGGAACCCAGACGGTCTTCCGGACCAAGACCGCGGGCCTCGGCTCGAGGACTATCGCCGAGGCGCAGGCGATCTGCAACGAATGGACCGGTACGTTCACTGCTGAATGTGGTGACTGGGCCCAGCTCGGACCGACGAGGCTGACGAATGCCGCCTTGGGCAGCCGCGCGGGCGGCAACATGGCCGCGATCGAGCGGACGACGGACGACACGTCGAGCGCCTGGGCGGCAACGACCACCGGTCGGGTGTTCATCTCGACGAA
>Ga0070673_100002032_pt1 | contig 12215 bp, 8 predicted proteins | sample KBSM23metaG_FD_65342 | JGI IMG/M metagenome (GOLD analysis project Ga0070673, IMG submission 65342) | Miscanthus rhizosphere microbial communities from Kellogg Biological Station, Michigan, USA - KBS M2-3 metaG | ecosystem: Host-associated > Plants > Roots > Rhizosphere > Soil ... | reverse complement strand
CCAACGTTCAACGGGATTCCGTGTTTATCTCGGAACGATCCCGAACTACGCTGATGCTAATGACGGTTTATTGCTTGATGGAGTTCGGGACGATTCACCTGCGTCAAAGGCCGGGCTGAAAGCGGGCGATAAGATTGTTAAGCTCGCCGGCCGGGATATTAAAAACGTTTACGACTACACCTACGCGCTTGGTGAAATGAAAGCTGGCGAAGAATATGTGATCGAATTGATACGCGGGGGAGAAAAGATAACTGTGAAGATCATTCCCGCGGCGAGAAAGTAAAGAACATCCGCAGATTTCGCAGATTACACGGATTGAGAAAAAGGTTGAATGGCGAGAGCTTTTAGAACTGTTCAATCACCCGCTAAATTTGCTATACGCTGGGCGCGATCGAAAACATCTGTGTAATCTGCGAAATCTGCGGATAGTCCCTCATTAAAGTTAAAGGCAAAAGTGCAAATAACCTTTCTGCACTGTTGCCTTTTCCTTTTGGCAATTATCCGCAAGGGGATAATCAGCTTTTTTACTTGTTCTTACCAGCGAGGCTCACGGTCGCCACGATCTCGATCGCGTCCGCCACCGCCGCCACCACCATAGCCGCCGCCTCCGCGTCCGCCGCCATAACCACCGCGTCCGCCGCCTCCGCCCGCTCGTTCAGTTCTCGGCTTCGCCTCATTTACGGTCAAATTTCGACCGCCGAGATCCTTGCCGTTGAACTGTTCAATCGCAGCAGCAGCCTCTTCTGGTGTTGCCATTTCGACAAATCCGAACCCTCGCGAGCGTCCGGTGTCGCGATCCTCAATCACCGTTGCCGACTCGACAGTGCCTGCGCTGGAAAAAGCTTCGCGCAAGTCTTCGCTCGTCGTTCGGAAAGAAAGGTTCCCAACGTAAAGTTTCGTAGCCATGCTGAACTAATCCTCTCTAATTCACTCCTGAGGGAGCGATTTAAACTGGAGAAGCGGGGGCGGATTTGGGAATCGCGGATTCCGGCGGGGAGCCAGCCTAACCCTGACGCAAAAGCGCGACGTGCCCGATGCTCTCAAACCACAAGAGTCGCTTCTAACCTGGTTGACAACTACCTCACTCTCTCCTCAGCCGAACGTCGTCGCATTCACGGTCACGGACAGGCGCAGACACCGTTGCTACGCGAGAGCAGGAAACTATTTGCGCAATAAATTACAAGAAAATTTGGGTTCAGCGCAAGACTAAACATTTGCAAGTGGCCGCCTTTCAGCTCTGTGGGGGTTCGTTTGCTTTGCGGCGTCCGGCTTCAATCTCGTGGAGTCTCAATTTGAACCTAACCACTGGTGTTCATTGTTAACGAGACACCACTGGCTTCAGCCGCGTGGAGTCTCAATTTTGGCCTCAGTTGTTCAGAACCGTTTCCTGGCTCGAAAGTGAAACTCCATGCGGCTAAAGCCGATGGTGTCTTTTGTGCTATGAAGACGCTTGAGTAGGTTGAAAGTGAAAACTCCATGCGGCTAAAGCCGATGGTGTCTTTGGTGGTATGAAGATGCTTGAGTAGGTCGAAATTGAAGCTCCATGCGGCTAAAGCCGGGGGTGTCTTGGTAAAGGGTGAGCGCTTAATTTCGCACTTCGCAGCAGATCGCTGAAGCCGCGTGTGAATGAAACCAGCGTCAGAATTTGAAATAGACGGGATCAAAACTAGCAATTAATTGCCTGCTGTTCCTTAATCGCTTATATTGCCCGTTCCCGAAATAAAGGTCCGTTCTAAAAACTTTCGAGAGGTATCACTACGCTCATGGCTGAACCTGTATCTATAACCGTTGCGCACGGCGACGGCATTGGTCCGGAAATTATGGCCGCCACTCTCCGCATTCTGGAGGCAGCCGGCGCGGCCCTGAAAATTGAAACCATCGACATTGGTGAGAAAGTTTACCTGGCGGGGAACAGCGCTGGCATTGAGGATAGTTCGTGGGAATCACTACGGCGGACCAAAGTTTTTTTGAAGGCCCCAATTACTACACCGCAGGGTGGCGGCTTCAAGAGTCTTAACGTAACGGTGCGCAAGACGATGGGTCTTTACGCCAATGTGCGACCTTGCGTCTCTTATCATCCTTTTATTCAAACCAAACATCCGGGAATGGACGTCGTCATCGTTCGCGAGAATGAAGAGGACGTATACGGTGGCATTGAGTATCGTCAAACCGAACAAGTTACGCAGTGTCTCAAGCTGATTTCGCGGCCCGGCTCAGAAAAGATCGTGCGCTACGCTTTCGAATACGCACGCCGCCACAATCGCAAGAAAGTTACGTGCTTCACCAAAGACAACATCATGAAGATCACCGATGGTCTTTTTCATAAAGTCTTTGATGAGATAGCTGCGCAGTATCCTGAAAAAGAAAACGAGCATTGGATTGTTGATATCGGCGCCGCCAAGCTCGCAGATACGCCGACAGCTTTTGACTGCGTGGTCATGCCGAACCTCTATGGCGATGTCTTGTCCGACGTGGCCGCGCAGATCGCAGGATCCGTGGGGCTCGCCGGCTCTGCGAACATCGGCGAGAACGTCGCGATGTTCGAAGCTATTCACGGTTCGGCGCCGCGACGCGCAGGACAGAATCTCGCCAATCCGTCGGGCCTGCTGTTAGGCGCAGTCATGATGCTGGTCCATATCAACCAGCCCGATGTTGCCGAGCGAGTTCACAACGCCTGGTTGCGCACGATCGAAGATGGAGTGCACACCTACGACATCTTCAAAGAGGGAATCAGCAAAGAAAAAGTCGGCACGAAAGAATTTGCTGAGGCCGTCGTGGCGCGTCTAGGCCAGACTCCGCAGATCTTGAAGAGTGTGAAGTATGAAAAAGCCGACAGCTCTGTCGCCAAAAAAAGCGATGAGGCCACCCGTACCCGCGCCAAGAAAGAGTTGGTCGGCGTCGATGTATTTCTCGATTGGACCAAAGGAACTTCAACTCAACTTGGGGAAGCGGTAAGCGCCTTTGGTGATGAACAATTGAAGCTGGCAATGATCAGCAATCGAGGTGTGAAGGTTTGGCCTGGCGGACACGCTGAAACGTTCTGCTCCGATCACTGGCGCTGCCGTTTCTTAGGTACTGGAACAATCAATCATGCGCAGATTATCGCCCTGCTCGGCAGAATTACCGTCGCTGGTTATGACGCCGTCAAGACGGAAAATCTTTACAACTTCGACGGCGAGCGTGGCTACTCGTTGGATCAGGGAGCGTGATTGGAAGGATTAAGGATGAAGGCGGAAGGATGAACCGAAAATTGAAAAGACAAACCGCAACCGTCAAATCGAACGAACGAGCTAATAAAACAGGGAAGACCAAAAGCAACGCTTCATCGTCGCCATTAGTTGCAGTCATCATGGGCAGCAAGTCTGACTGGGACGTTATGCGAGCGGCTGACCAAACGTTGACGGACTTTGGTGTGCCCCACGTTTGCCGAGTTATTTCTGCTCATCGCTCGCCCCAAATCGCATCGTCTCTTGCGCAGAATGCGGAAGCTGAAGGACTACAAGTCATAATTGCCGCCGCCGGTGGAGCAGCGCACCTTGCTGGCGTGCTGGCGGCTCACACGGTTCTCCCCGTTCTTGGTGTTCCGATGAAGAGTGATGCTTTGAACGGACTGGATTCGCTGTTGTCAACGGTGCAGATGCCGGCCGGCATTCCGGTTGGCACACTCGCTATTGGCAAAGCCGGCGCTACGAATGCAGCGCTGCTCGCGATTGCCATTCTCGCAGGCTCTCGCTCAGACTTGCGCGAGCGGCTCAAGAATTTTCGAGCTGAGCAGGAACGAAAAATTCGCGAAACAGTTTTAGACTAACGAGCGGATATCGAGACGGGCCTATGCTTCGGGTCTCGGTTAGTGGGTCCGTTTGAGCTCTCATTCTCCCCCGGTTCCAACCGGGGGTTAACGAATCAAAAATTCCGTTAACCGTTTTAACGGTTTCGCCCTTGTTTGCGATAATAACCGTTGAAACGGTTAATTAATCCTCGCCGACTTTTTTCACCGGGCTGAAGCCACGGTAAGAATGAAAAGGGGCTTGTGGATAAAGAGACGCGCCTTGCTTCGTTCGAGTTTGTTCTCTTTCACGCTCTCGAATCGCCGCGACTCCTTGTAATCTTCCGACGTTCTGCATGACAATGCCTCACGATAATCCGGAGTAACGACTGTCCCAAGCGACCTCGCTCTTGCTGTCGTCTCCTCGCTCCTCAAGGAACCACCAAAGTGATAGGCCGGTTAGTCTCACGGTACGACATGCTCGAAAGACTGGGCGAAGGCGCGATGGGCGTCGTCTTTCTCGCCTATGACACCCGTCTAAACCGTCGAGTCGCAATCAAGTTCCTTAGCGCAACGGATCCTCGTTACCGCGCTCGCTTTCAGCGCGAGGCCCGTCTCCTTTCTGCGCTGAATCATCAGAACATTGCTGTGGTCCATGACACAGGTGAGACGGAAGAGGGCACTCCCTTTATCGTGATGGAGTTGGTCACCGGCGAGACCCTCAGCCGCTTGCTCGACGAAGAAGGTCTCACCATCGCGCGTAGTGTCGATATCACGATCGCGATTGCTGAAGCGTTGGCTGAAGCGCATCGAAACGGCATTATTCACCGCGACATTAAACCTTCGAACGTTATCGTGACTGATCAGGGTCAGGTGAAGGTGCTCGACTTCGGATTAGCGAAGCAGCTTGAGCCCGCGTTGGGTGGTCCAGAGAATTCCGAACATTACCCGACTTTTAAGACGCAAAGCGATGTCGCGGTTGGAACTCCTGCTTATTTTTCTCCGGAGCAGGCAAGAAGCCAGTCCGTTGATGAACGCAGCGATCTGTTTTCGCTTGGTGTGCTCTTGTATGAATGCATAACCGGCCGTACTGCGTTTGTCGGCGCCACGGCTGTGGCAATCGGTGCTGAAGTTATTCATTCCGATCCGCCTTACCCGACGAAAATCAATCCGCGCATACCTTACACACTGGCGCGTCTCACGATGAAAGCGCTGTCCAAGAATCGTAGCGATCGCTTTCAAAACGCGGCCGAAATGATCAAGGAGCTGCGTGCTATTCGATCACGACTGTCGACCGACGACGCGACGGTCCGTCGCTTATCGCAAGGTTCGATGAAGTCGACCACCCAATTCGCGGTCGGAAGCACACTGACGAGTCTCATCGAACCGCTGCGACGCCGGCGAATATCGCTGGCTACGGTCGTCGTGCTTATACTAGCCGCCGCGGTAGTCGCGGGCGGCTTATTATTTTTTCTTCGTAATCGACCGCACACACCAGATCAAAAAGCCCTCGCCGCTTACAACGAAGGACTGCTGGCTTTGCGTGCAGGGGCGTTTCATCGAGCCAGCAAGTTGTTTGAGCGTGCGGTTCAAATGGACGGCGAGTTTGCGCTCGCACACGCGAGGCTCGCCGAAGCTTACCTCGAGCTCGATTTCACAGACCGTGCGCGTGATGAATCACTGCGAGTGAGCACGCTCGTACCAGACCGCACGATCTACCCAGCCGAAGATGCGCTTTACCTCAAGGCAATTTCTGAAGTAATCACCCGCGACTTTGCCGGAGCAATTGAAGACTATCGCCGGCTGGTCGCTTTAACGCCCGACCGCGCGGAAGCGTATGCCGATCTGGCGCGGGCTTATGAACGAGCCGAGGACAACAAGAAGGCGATCGAAGCGTATGTTGAAGTGACCAAGCGCGCGCCCGACTATGCCACTGCTTATCTTAGACTCGGGTCTTTGTATGGTCAGGGCGGTGACATTAGCGCAGCTGAAAGCGCGTTTAGTAAGGCCGAGACTCTGAACCGCGCGCGGCAAAACATCGAAGGTCTCGCGGAGTTGCTCTATCAGCGAGGTCAGTTCTACAACCAACTCAATAAGATTTCCGAAGCGCGCGCACAACTTCAACAATCGTTGGACGCGGCCCAGATGACAGCGAACGATTACCAGCGCATCAAGAGTCTCCTGCAACTTGCGAGTGCGGCTACGACCGAAGGCAAGATCGATGAAGCACATGCCAAAGTGAACCAGGCGATTGAGTTGGCCCAGGCAAATGGAATGGAAACGCTGGGCGTGAACGGCATGATCGATCTTGGCAACATTTACCTGGTCAAGAATTCAGATGAAGCTAAAAAGAGTTTCGACGAAGCACTTGAACTATCAAAAAAATATAAGCTGCGGCATGGCGAAGCTCGCGCCCTGCTGTCTTTAGCAAGTCTCAGCTATCAGTATTATGGCGATCCCGATCAGACGCTGAGTTATGCACATCAAGCGCTGCCGTTTTATCAACAGGGGAACTACAAGAAAGAAACCTCGCAGGCAATGCTCCTAATCGGACGTGCCAACGCGCTGAAGGGAAATTTCACTGAAGCGTTGAATACATTTCAAGAACTGCTTCAGAACGCTGAACGGTTTGGCGATCAGAGTTTGACTGCATTGGCGCACGGAGAGCTCGGCGTGTGCTTTGTTCAGCAGGAGCAGTATGGCAAAGCGCTTGAACATTTCAAGACAGCTGCCGACATCCACCGATCACTCAACAATGTTCTCGGTGAAGGATATGCGCGCTCGAATCATGGAAATGCGGAGTGGCAAATCGGCAACTATGAGGAAGCCCGTGCCGACTTCAAGCGTGCTGCAGAAATTGCTGCTTCGCCAGGCACTTCGTTCCAGGGACTGCGCGCGTGGTTGACGGTAACCAGCGCGCGCATGGCGCTGAGTGAAGCTGATGCCGCGACCGCCGCTACTAAAGCACACGAAGCTGAAGAATTGAACAGTTCGCCTAACAGTCAACGCGCTGCCGATGTGGGTGCGGTGAAATGTTTGGCCCAGTCGCAGCTTGGCGATATTGAAAGCAGCAAGAAGACATGTCTCACCGCGTTCGGCGTTGCTCAACAATTGCGCAATGAAGATGCGCTTTGTTCGACTGAACTGGCGCTGGCCGAGGTGCTATTGACTGCAAAGGATGATAAGGCCGCTCTAACTAACGCACTGGCAGTTCGAGATCGCACGAATCGGTTTGGAAAGCTCGATTCACAATGGCGAGCGCTGCTTCTCGCCGCCACCGCTGCGAGCCATTCGGGTGATCGAGTGAAAGCAATTGAGTACGCCACGAATGCCCAAGCTCTCCTTACTCAACTCGAGCAAAGCTGGGGCAGCGACAGTTTTCAAAGCTATCAACGCAGACGTGATATCCAACGTAATACTTTTCAACTCAAACAACTTCTGACTCCCGACTCAGAAAAACCCACTGTAGCCCTCAAGGAGACTCATAATGTCAAACGGTGAACCAATCATCATCAAAGGCGGAGGTTCGATTGAAATCTTCCTGTCCAAAGATACCTTTCCCGCCGACTCACCTACCGCTGACAGGCATCACAACAAGGACCGTCACATTACTCGCATCTGTATAGTCGATGAAAGCACCAATGCCGAAACTGAATGTCCTTTTCCGAAGCACGGGAAGTTTTCAATTCGCATCGAGCATAAGTGATCTCAGCGGTCAGCATTCGAAGGCTCTAAGGTCGAAAACGGAATGACGTTGCTTGCGTGTCATATGCGCATGTGCAGATTGGTCTGACTGGCCCAAAAGCCTATCCGCAGATTTTCGCAGATTTCACGGAGGATGGGTCAGTTTGTAAGTGCGCCTCTCATTCACACCGCCGCTCTAGCCCGGTGACTTTTGAGGCAAAGCGCAGCGATGATGTGTGGAAATGTGAACCGCAGGACCCAGTGTCATAAAATCGGTGAAATCTGCGAAATCTGCGGATAGTACGCCTCTAAATCTCATAACTTGAAATATTCAAAACTTTGGCGGACAATGCGCACCATTGGAACAATTGTCCGGGAGTACACCGCATCCGGGGACAACTCCGTTTCGTCCTATCCCAACTCTTTTCTGAGGCAGCCGCTAATTGATAGGCCAGACAGTCTCTCATTACCGAATTCTTGAGAAATTAGGCGAAGGCGGAATGGGAGTGGTCTATCTGGCCGAGGACACACACCTCGGACGTCGCGTCGCGATCAAGTTTCTTACCTCAACCGATAAACATTATCGAGCTCGATTTTTAAGAGAAGCGCGCGCGGTTTCTACGCTGACGCACGCGAATATCGCCGCTGTTTTCGATTACGGAGAGACCAGCGAGCACAAGCCTTATATCGTGATGGAGCTGATTAAGGGCCGCACCGTCAGCGACATCCTTCGCGAAGGTGGCATGACCCTGGCTCAAGCCGTTGAAATTGCTACTTCAGTCGCGGTCGCGTTGAGTGAAGCCCACCATCACGGCATTGTCCATCGAGATATCAAACCTTCAAACGTTGTCGTGACTGACAGAGGTCACGTTAAGGTGCTCGATTTCGGATTGGTGAAGCACCTTTTCGCAGAAACCTCGACAGGTGCCGATCCGGAAGCGCAAACGTTGCTTTCAGCGCGAACGCGCAGCGACGTCATTGTCGGGACGCCGCTTTACCTCTCTCCTGAGCAAGCCTCTGGAAAAACGATAGATGGTCGCAGTGATCTTTTCAGTCTTGGCGCGATGCTGTACGAGTGCATCACTGGGCGCTCCGCTTTTTCAGGCGACAGCGTGCTTGAGATTGGCGCGCAGGTTATTCACGTAAACCCAGCGGCGCCTTCATCAATAAACAGCGATGTTCCCCCTGAGCTGGATCGCATCACGATGAAGGCGTTGGAAAAGAATGTCGAAGCGCGCTACCAAAGCGCCGAAGAGTTGCGAAAGGATTTGCGCAATGCATTGCCGGCAATCAGCGGTGATGCTCGTCGCACTCAAATTGTCGAAGCTCGGCGCAACACTTTGCCCTCCGGTGCCTGGGGAACGTTGACGCAGAGTCTTAGCCGCACACGACTGTCGCTTGGTACTGTGCTGGTGGTCATTGCCGTGTTGGGCGTAGCGCTGTGGGCCATTCTTCACTACTGGCCCAAGTCCGTTTACAAACCGTCGCCCGAAGCGCAGAGATGGTATGACATGGGAACCGATGCTTTGCGTAATGGAGCGTATTTCGCTGCCGCCAAGTCCTTACAGCAGGCTGTTAATACGGATTCGAATTTCGCCAAAGCTCACGCCGCGTTGGCGGAGTCATATTCTGAGCTGGAATTCACCGATGATGCCAAGGACGAGATGGCAAGCGTTTACCGGCTAGTGCCCGACCGATCACGATTGCCGCGAGCCGACGCTGCCTATATCGAAGCCGTTAACGACACCGTTGCACGAAACTTCTCAAGCGCGATCAATTCTTATCGCGAGATTACTGACCTTTCGCCAAATGATGCTCAATCATTCATCGACCTTGGTCGTGCTTATCAACGCAATGATGAGAACGACAAGGCGCTGCAGAATTATCTGAAAGCTATTGAGATCAGTCCCCAGAATCCAACGGCCCATTTGCGCGCCGGCATAATTTACAGTCGTAAACAAAACGTTCCCTCGGCTACCACAGCTTTTGACCGTGCGCTGGACCTGTTTACGGTCACGAGTAATGTCGAAGGACAGGCTGAGGTTTTTCGTGAGCGAGGCATACTCTTTCGTCGCACCGGGAAATACGTCGAAGCCCAGACACAGTTTCAACGCGAGTACGAACTCGCACGCACGTTGGAGAATGAGTCACAGCAAGTAACTGCATTGTTAGACCTGAGCGGCCTCGCGTTTTCTCAAGGCAACACAGCGGCAGCGAGTGATTACGCGAACAAAGCAATCAGCCTCGCACAGTCAAAGCGTCTGGACAATCTTGTCTCAGTGGCTTATTGGAATCTCGGGAACTCTTACTACGGACAAGGGAACTACGCTGAAGCGGAAAAGTATTTCAAGCAAGCTATGATCTCGGCGCAGTCTGCCAAGTACAAGTTTCGCGAGGAAACAGCGCGCCGTGATCTTGGCAGTTTGTACATTCATCAACTCCGTACTGACGAAGGCTTGCCGCTGGTCGAGCAGGCGAGCAAATATTTTCAACAGGGCAACTATTTGAAAGAACTCTCGCTGTGCCTCACCGCGATTGGCCGTGCTCGCCGGCATAAGGGTGACTACGACGCCGCTCTTGCTGCTTTCCAGCAGCAGTTGAAGATTGCACAGCAGGGTGGCGACGAGCCGCAGATCGCGCTTTCGTCGGCTGACATCGGCGCGGTGTTTCTCGAGCAGGAGCGTTACCCGGAAGCCCTTGAGCAGTACGACAAGGCCTACGCGATGAACAAGTCAATTGGAAATCGGCTTGGGCTTGCTTTTAATCAGGGCAGCCGGGCAGACATTCTCTGGCGGCTTGGCAAGTATCCCGAAACGGAAGCAGCCTTGAATGAGGCCCAGTCCATCGCCGACGATCCTAAGAGTGGTTATAAGCAGCTGACGCCAGAATTGGAACGTATCCGCGCGCAGTCGGCGCTAAGCCAACGTCATCTGCCTGAGGCGCAGGCGAAGGCGGAACATGCTTTAGCGTTAGCGGGCAGCGAATACAAGGGCGTTACGATCGACGCCAAGTTGACGCTCTGTTTGGCCCAAGCCTTCGGCGCCGCCGCCGGCGCTGCTAAGACCAATTGTGAGACCGCGAGCAGCATGGCCACTGAACTCGGCGATCAATCGCTTTTGTCGCGGGCAATGTTGGCGCAAGCCGAGGCGGCCCTGGCTCGAGGCGACGCCCAAGCCGCCCGGGACCAAGCCGTCGCAGTGCAGTCTCGATTTGCAAAATTGGGGCAACTGGAATCAGAATGGCGAGCGCTATTGATTGAGTCGCTTGCCAGTCAACGGTTGAACGAGCCCGATAAGGCTCGTGAACAAGCCGCCCAGGCAAAAGCTTCGGTTTCCCAGTTGGAACAAAAGTGGGGAGCGGAAGCGTTTAAGGTGTATATGGCTAGACCGGATGTACAGGCGAACTACAAGCAACTCGGCCAGTAAGTCAGGACCGACAAACTCAACGCCCAGACTAACTACAAGGAGAATTAAGATGAAGGACGACAGATTGAACGATCCCACGGAAGAGGGCCAGGCTATTGATCCACCCAACAACACCGAGCCTTCGAGTATGCTCGGTCTAGACGGTGAAGCTCCCTCAATCGATCCTCCAAATAACACAGAGACCTAGAAGTATAGCTAGGGGAAAAGTGGCGGCGCGTCCAAGTGGGCGCGCCGCTTTCTTTTTGCCCTCGATTACACTCGGCGGCGCGATAACAACGAAATAATCGCGACGAACACTGCCGAGCCGATGATGGACCAGATAATTGGAAAACTGGTCGCGCCGATGCGAACGGGAAATAGCTCTGGCAAATGCAGGGCCCGCGCCAGCCACGTCCCAATCAAGGCGCCGATGAAACCAAGCGCAATTGACACCAGACATCCTCCATGTGAGTAGCCAGTGATTGCTCGCCCTATCGCTCCGCAAATGCCCGCGATAATCAACAGCACAATTAGCTGAGTTAGATCCATAAGAGCTCCTAAAAACAGTTTCAAGTTTCAAGTTTAAGGTTTCAGGTTTCGGACTGCGAAGATTGCGCCTTGGTCTGAACTTGAGCGGTAAGAAGTTTAAGGTTTCATGTTTAAGGTTTCAGGGTTCCTCCTGCGAAATGCGCCTTGCTTGTTAGGTTGAAACGTACCCGTCCTTCTGAAACCTGAAACCTGAAACCTTCCTCCTCCTGAAACTTGAGACTTAGTTTTCCCCTTTAACCATTCTTGCACAACCTCTGCTGGTCGTCTCTTGTTACCATCAACCTCGTAATTCAGATGGCGCATCTCCTCCGGTGAGATGGCGTGGGCCAGACTTGCCATCACGTCACGTAGCTTCTGTACGCGATCGAGCGTGTCTTGACGAACAAAGTAGATCGCTTCGTAGGGCGGGAAATAATGCCGATCATCTTCAAGCTGCACGAGATCAAGAGCAGCGATTCGTCCCTCGGTAGAATTCCCTGCAATTAGATCAACTTTGTGAGACGCGAGCGCAATGTAGGTAAGCGACAAATCCATGTCTTGCGGCGGACTGCGGAACTGCAGGCCGTAAGTTCGAGCAAGACCTGGATAACCATCCGCGCGCGTGATGAAGTCCTGACCAAAGCCGGCGCTCCAGTTGAGCGCGTGCGGCACGGCGTCCGAAATTGTTTTCAAATGAAGCCGCCGCGCTTCTTCTCCTCGAATCAGGATCGCGAAAGTGTTTTCAAAGCCGAGCGACTCACTCGTCGCGACTTTGAATTTCTCCGCATACTCCTTCTTGACCTGTTCGTTAACCGCCTTGGGATCGCTGATCG
>Ga0070673_100002024_pt1 | contig 12229 bp, 13 predicted proteins | sample KBSM23metaG_FD_65342 | JGI IMG/M metagenome (GOLD analysis project Ga0070673, IMG submission 65342) | Miscanthus rhizosphere microbial communities from Kellogg Biological Station, Michigan, USA - KBS M2-3 metaG | ecosystem: Host-associated > Plants > Roots > Rhizosphere > Soil ... | reverse complement strand
TAGTAAGCCTCTCCACGTTGTCCCGCAGTAGAACTAATGATGACTATGCGTCCGCTTCCCTGCTCTTTCATGGTGGGAACGGCTTCTCGGCAAACACTCCAAGTCCCCTTCAGATTAATCTCGATGGTTCGATTCCAAAGTTCCTCGGACATGCTTTCAATTGGCGCACCTTCCCAAATGCCGGCGTTGCAGATTAGAAAGTCGATACGTTGAAAGTGCTCAATGGATTCTTGAATTAGTTTCTTCGCGTCGTCTGTATTAGCTATGTCGGCTTGCACCGCGATTGCATCGACACCCAACTGCTTAACTGCCTGTACGACTTCTTGAGCGTCTTTTTCGTTCTTAAAAAAATTTACGACCACACTCGTGCCGCATTGAGCGAACAGTTCGGCAACTGCGCGTCCAATTCCACGCGACGCGCCAGTGACTACGGCGACTCGCCCTTTTAATCCAAGGGAGTCAGGAGTCAATTTGTTTTTCCTTCCTTTGAAGTTGTCTCAGAAATTCGAGATGAATAGGAGAGTGAAAGCTGGAGCATCATGAAGTGGCGGCGAACTCCTCACTTTTTCTGCTGGCGACGGAACGGCACTCAGCTACAAACTCATCAAACAAGGATTGCGAGAACGAATCGTTTTGCCAGCCTAATTCAGGGTGCCACTGCACTGCCATTACGAATCGATCAGCCCGACTATCTTCGAGGCCTTCTACCAATCCATCCGCAGTCCAAGCAGTCGCGACGAGATTTTGTCCGATCGTTTCCACAGCCTGATGATGATGACTATTGACGATCGCCTGCTCCGAGCCTCGCAGCTGCGCCATCCTGCTGCTATTCAATAAGGTCACGGCATGGGAAGGTCTATCGCGCGGGGCTCCTTGCTGGTGCTTAATCGCATTCGGCATTTCTGTCGGTATGTCCTGGACCAACGTTCCGCCGCGATGAACGTTCAGCGCCTGCATACCAAAACAAATTGCGAAGAGCGGCAAATTTCGCGCTTCAATCTCATCGAGCACGAGTAGATCGGTCGCATCTTTAAGCGGATGAACACTGCCCAGCGCCGGTTGAGGTTCCCGCCCGTAACGAAGCGGATCCATGTCGGAATCGCTTCCTGGCAACAAGATCCCATCGAGGCCGCTCATTACTGAGCGAATGTAATTCGTATTCGGGATGAGGCTGATGTGCACCGGATCGGCTCCGACGGCTTCGACGGCTTCGCTGTAATGTCGACCAAGATAGAAGCGATCGGTCTCCAGTTCGATGCGCATCGTGATGCCAATTCGGGGTCGCGGTGTGTTCATAAAGTTCTGGAATGATAACCCAAAACCTTTGGTCTCCGAAGTTGTAGCGTAGACTTTAGTCTACGTTTGTTGAATACCACTCAATTCAACGCAGACTAAAGTCTACACTACAAATTCGCCTGCCTTGACTTACATTCGAGCGACTTCCTATAGTGCTCACACCGAAATGCCCACGAGAAATCCAATAGTGCGGAGCACGACCGTACTGCTCGTTCGTCGTGACGGCCGCGTAGCGCTTGCTGGTGACGGCCAGGTTACGCTTGGCGAAACAGTAATGAAATCAAGCGCTCGCAAAGTGCGCCGTTTGTACAACGACAAGATTCTCGCGGGCTTTGCCGGCGCGACTGGAGATGCGTTCGCGTTGCTCACAAGATTCGAAGCGAAGCTCGAGCAATATCACGGCAATCTTGATCGCGCTTCGATTGAATTGAGCAAGGAATGGCGCACGGATAAAGTCCTTCGCAATCTTGAAGCGCTGCTCGTAGTCGCTGATGAGCACAGTTCGTTTCTCTTGTCGGGCAACGGTGATGTAATCGCGCCTGACGATGGTGTGCTGGCAATCGGATCAGGCGGCTCATATGCATTGGCTGCAGCGCGAGCTCTGTTGAAGCATACTCAGTTGTCAGCAGCAGAGGTCGCGCGCGAGGCATTAAGTATCGCCGGCGACATCTGCATTTACTCGAATCAAAATATCTACGTTGAAGAGCTTTAATCGTCAGTTAGTGAAGCAATGGTCATTTATTTAGCAGGAGAGACGGAAGAAGAAGTTCGGCTCGACGAGATGACGCCGCGTCAGATTGTGGCGGAGCTCGATAAGCATGTCGTAGGGCAGAAAGATGCGAAGCGTGCCGTCGCTGTGGCGTTGCGCAACCGCGTGCGCCGTCAAAAGCTGCCACCGGAAATGGCCGTTGACGTGATGCCGAAGAACATCATCATGATTGGCTCGACTGGTGTAGGTAAGACAGAGATCGCGCGGCGGCTTGCTCGTATGTCGAACTCGCCCTTTATGAAAGTTGAGGCGTCGAAGTTTACGGAAGTCGGCTACGTGGGACGCGATGTTGAAAGCATGATTCGCGATCTCACTGAGATCGCAGTAGAGATGACGCGCCAGGAAAAGGTCGCTGAAATTTCTGAAAAAGCCGAGCTTAATGCTGAAGAACGCGTTCTCGATCTGCTGCTCCCGGCTCCGAGATCGTCGAGCGCTTTTTACGATTTTGACTCTGCTACTGCGAATGAACCTGACGTGGCAGAGACTGAAGAAGAACCTGTGCGAGACGATCAATTTCAGCGCACGCGTGAAAAGCTGCGCACACAATTGCGCAGCGGCAAACTCGATAATCGTCTAATCGACATGGAAATTCGCGAGAAGAATTTTCCGGTAATTGAGCTCGCTGGTCCACAAGGCGTCGAAGAGATGGGCATCAACATGAAAGACATGCTCGGCAATCTCTTCCAGGGTCGAACGAAACGTCGCAAGATGCGCGTTGACGAAGCGATGGAATATTTGATTCAGGAAGAAGAAGAACGTCTCATCGACATGGACACCGTCGCACGCGCTGCGATCGACAAGGTGGAAATGTCCGGGATGATTTTCCTCGATGAGATTGACAAGATTGCTGGCCGTGAATCAGGTCATGGACCGGACGTGTCTCGCGAAGGCGTGCAGCGCGACATTCTTCCCATCGTTGAGGGGACCACGGTCAATACGCGTTACGGAATGGTGCGGACGGATCACATTCTCTTCATAGCCGCCGGCGCTTTTCACGTTTCGAAACCTTCAGACTTGATTCCTGAACTGCAAGGCAGGTTTCCAATTCGAGTTGAGCTCGAGTCACTGACGATTGAAGATCTCCGTCGCATTCTCACGGAGCCGAAGACTGCGTTGATCAAGCAATATCAGGCAATGATGGAGACCGAAGGAATAACAATCGATTTCACGGAAGATGCGATTGCCGAAATTGCGAACTTCGCTGCTCGTGTGAATGAGCAAGCTGAAAATATTGGCGCGCGCCGTCTCCAAACCATTATGGAAAAGTTGCTGGAAGAGATCAGTTTTGAAGGTCCGGATCTCGACCCCAAACATCAGGTCATCGACGCTGTTTATGTTCAGGCTATGCTTTCAGAGACGGTGAAGAATCAAGATCTCAGCCGGTACATTCTCTAATGGATGCTCGTCCATCCCGCTTGCGAAAATTGAACCCCAAGTTCCCCAGGTTGATGCAACTTCGCTGGATCATTCTGCCAACTGCAGCCACGCTTCTTTTGTCGTTTAGTGGTTGCGGCAAGCGGCGTCCGCCACAACCACCGTTGGAACGAGTTCAACAACGAACTGAGTTGCTGTCCGGCGTTCAGCGTGGTAACCAGGTGATGTTGAGTTGGCCTGCGCCGTTGCGCAATGCTCCGAATAGTAGTGTCCAAAGCATTCGTCGCATCGACGTTTATAGACTAGCCGAAAAGCCCTCGGCGCCGTTGGCTTTGACCGAAGAAGAATTCTCGGCTCGATCGAATTTGATCGGCTCGGTCACTTACGATCAAATCAAGGATGCGAAAGACCAACTTACTTACACGGACACGCTTGAACTTGCTGGCCAGCCGACGCGCTTACGTTATGCGGTTCGATATGTGAACCAATCGGGACAGAGAGCGGCCTTTTCAAACTTTTTATTGATCGAACCAGCGGCGCGCATTGCTCAACCGCCAACTTTGATATCAAACTCAAACGACATCACCGAGACTGGGATCGCGCTCAACTGGCAGCCACCAACCGCGAACATCGACGGATCGACTCCCGTGAATCTGCTGGGGTACAACATCTATCGCACCAGCGAAGGTCAACCTGAAGTCGGTCAGACGCCGCTTAATTCCGGACTAATTGAAGGCACGCAGTTTGTCGATAAGAACTTCAAGTTTGGCGACAACTATCGTTACGTGGTGCGTTCGGTATCGCTGGGAACTGAAGGAGCACAAGTTGAAAGCCTGAACTCGAACGCGATTTCTGTTGCGCCGAAAGATATTTTCCCGCCTTCGCCTCCTGGTCCAGTCACGTTGGCTGCGGCGGCTGCGCCGGGTCGAATCTCGATCTTCTTCCCTGCTAATCCAGAGCAGGATGTCGCGGGTTACAACATCTATCGTTCGACTGATCCGAATCTGCCGCGCGATAAGTGGACAAAGCTGAACAGTACGTTGGCGACAAAGACAACTTTCCTCGACAATAACGTTGAGTCCGGCAAGACTTACTATTACTACGTTACGGCCGTCGACCAGAGCGGTAACGTCAGCAATCCATCAGATGTAAAATCGGAAACCGTACCGTAAAGATTGCGGCGTGCTGCGGTGCAGTCTCGATCGATGCTGCACGAACATTTGGTCTTGATAAGAAGTAGGAGGTTTTATGAAATTCTTTCTTGATACCGCGAACCTCGAAGAGATTCGCGAAGGCGCTGCGCTCGGACTTGCCGATGGTGTTACGACGAACCCGTCCTTAATTTCTAAAGAGGGCAATGTGGACTTCAAACAGCATATCGGCGCCATCTGCGAAATTGTGCAGGGTCCGGTATCGGCGGAAGTCACGAGTACTGACGTCGACGGCATGGTTCGCGAAGGGCGCGAGTATGCGCAGATTGCACCGAACGTAGTTGTCAAATGCCCGCTAACTCGAGAAGGCTTGAAAGCAACTCGTATCCTTGATGATTCCGGCATCCGAGTAAATGTCACGCTTTGCTTTTCAGCCGCCCAAGCCGTGCTTGCTGCTAAGGCAGGCGCCAGTTTCATCAGCCCGTTCCTCGGTCGACTCGATGACATTGGGCACAACGGCCTGCTGCTGCTCGCTGAGATTGTTGAAATCTATAACAACTACGATTGGAAAACTGAGGTGCTGGCTGCGAGCTTGCGTCATCCGATTCACGTCATCGAAGCGGCACGCATGGGGGCTGACATTGCCACCATGCCTTTCAAAGTCATCGATCAACTTTTCAATCATCCATTGACCGACAAGGGCCAGGCAGCGTTTCTAGCCGACTGGAACAAGCGCACTGCGAAGTGATTTCGCTCATGGCTCAGTCGCAAACTATTACTGTCCAAACGTTCAAGTATGATGGTTCACGCCATCGGCGTTGGTCGGCGAGCTTGTTGAGTCAGGAAAACGATTTGCTGGTTCTGGATGCGTGCTTCGATGAAGAGATCCGGCACGACCTGCTTGGAACGATTGAAGTCGGCACGATCAGTCTTGAATATTACTGGCTCGATCGGTGGTACAACGTTTTTCGATTTTCGGATCCGGTTGGCACGCTAAGAAACTTCTATTGCAACATCAATGTTCCCCCCGCATTCGATGGCGGTACTTTGAGCTACGTTGATCTCGACATTGATGTTTTAGTGGAAGCGGATTTTAGCTACCGCGTACTTGATCTTGATGAGTTCGAACAAAATTCTGCGCGCTATCAATATCCGGATGAGATCAAGCAGAACGCGAAGCGAGGTTTGGCGGATCTAGTCAGTCTTATCGAAACACGTGACTTCCCTTTCAATGTGGTCGCTGCTTCAGCGCGTTCCCAACAGTCAACATGACTTCAAAACAACAACCTAAGCAATCGCGGACGAAGCTTGAAGTGCTGCGCGAAAAATCTAAGACCGCAGAACTCGGCGGCGGCTCAGATCGATTGGAAAAGCAACATTCCGCGGGCAAGCTGTCGGCCCGCGAACGAATTGATTTCCTCCTGGATGAAGGAACCTTCGAGGAATTCGACAAGCTCGTCGTGCATCGATTGCGCGACTTCGGCTTGGATCAGCAGTTATATCCTGGCGATGGCGTCGTTACGGGGCATGGTTTAGTTGATGGTCGAAAGGTTTTTGTATTCGCGCAGGATTTCACCGTCTTCGGCGGCTCTCTTTCAGAAACTCACGCGGAAAAAATCTGCAAGGTGATGGATCTCGCGATGAAGGTCGGCGCGCCGATTGTGGGCTTGAACGATTCCGGCGGCGCCCGAATTCAGGAAGGCGTTGTCAGTCTCGGTGGTTATGCCGACATTTTCCTGCGCAACACGCTAGCGAGCGGCGTTGTGCCGCAGATTAGTTGCATCATGGGACCTTGCGCGGGCGGGGCCGTTTACAGTCCTGCTATCACAGACTTTAACGTGATGGTCCAGGACACCTCATATATGTTCATCACCGGCCCCGACGTTATTAAAACAGTCACGCATGAAGACGTCAGTAAAGACGAGTTGGGCGGAGCGCTCACGCACAATCGCATTTCGGGCATTGCTCATTTCACCGCAGACTCGGATGAGCATGCTTTGCAATTGGTGCGCGAGTTACTGTCCTTCATACCATCAAACAATCTAGACGATGCCCCGCGTGTGATCGCCTCCGATCCTTCGGACCGGATGGAACAGGCACTGAACACAATCGTTCCAGAAGCATCAAATCTTCCTTATGACATTCGAGATGTCATTCATCACGTGGTTGATGATGGTTACTTCTTTGAAGTGCAGAAACTCTACGCGCCAAACATCTGCGTTGGCTTCGCGAGACTTGGCGGACGATCGGTTGGCATCGTCGCGAATCAACCAGCCTATCTCGCTGGTGTGTTGGACATCGACGCTTCAATCAAAGGTGCACGATTTGTTCGCTTCTGTGACTGCTTCAACATCCCGTTGATAACCTTCGAAGATGTCCCGGGGTTTCTGCCAGGCGTGGCCCAGGAGCACGGCGGCATCATTCGTCACGGAGCGAAACTACTTTATGCCTTCGCTGAAGCGACCGTTCCGAAGATCACCGTCATCACGCGCAAGGCCTACGGCGGCGCCTATTGTGTGATGTCCTCAAAGCATATCCGTACAGACGTTAACTTCGCTTGGCCCAGCGCTGAAATCGCAGTGATGGGAGCTGAAGGCGCGGTTGGTATTCTCTATCGACGCGAGATCAATGAGGCGAAGGACAAAGATAGTGCGCGTAAGGCTCGCATCGTTGAATTGGAAGACAAGTTTGCGAGCCCGTACGTCGCCGCTGAACGAGGTTTCGTTGATGAAGTCATCGAGCCTGCTGAAACGCGACCCAAGTTGATCCGTGCGCTTTCTCTGCTTGAGAATAAGCGCGACACCAACCCACCTCGGAAGCACGGTAACATTCCACTCTAAAATCCTCCGCAATTGATTTTTCTACAGCCAAGTCTTCCCAGTGGTATGCACGTTGCCTAGTCACATCGTGGACGACAACATTGCATGTTAATCAATCGTCCCAGGTGGGAATATGCAAAGTGCGGAGAGACTCAATCTACACCGTCGGGCTCTACAAGCGTTGGAGGATTCAACGAAAAAGCTCAAAGTAGCCGCTCAACTTCTGCGGGCGGGCAATTATAAGGAGGCCGAGCGCCTACAGGACGAAGCTCGTACGGAGCGTAATATTTCAGTATGGCTCCTGGCTCAGGGGAAAAATCGGCTGCGGGAGACCAGCAGCAAGACAGAACGCTCGACTGGGCGCTTGCACCGGCGTGCACCTTTAGATGAGTTACTTCACTCGCGATCGTGACGACTTAACTGCGAGCGAGTGATTAGCCGTACCAACTTACGATCGAAAAACGTTCGCCACGCGTTACCGCGACCACCTCGTGTGTCGTCTCTGCTGGAAACGCGACGAACAGCCCGCGTTCACCTCGCAACGGAAATTCCTGTTGTTTTCGCCAATCTCGAAACAAAAGATCACCTCCAGCGTAGGTTTCGGTTCCTTCGCCGTCTGACTGATCATTTAAAAAAATGACTATCGAGATCTTGCGCGACTCTTCTCTCTCGGACTTTATCAAACCTGTATTGCCGTCCTGATGAGCTACAAAGAAATCGCCGATTTGGTAACGCAAAAACTGCGGTGGCTCACAAGTCTTCAAAGAAATTCCAAAGTGCGCTCCCACAGCTGAACGTTGTGTGACCAAGTGGTCCATAATTTGTTGCTGAAGCTCAGTCGATGGTGTTACCTGTGTGACTTTGCGAACGCGATCGTCGACTTTCCCGCCTTGGCTGGAGCCATAAACGGTGGCGGGCGACTGCGCGGAATTCTTCAGCGCTCGAATGATATGCTCGCACGTCTTATCATCGAGAAAGTTTTGGACCATCATGAGGCGAAACTGTTCAGCGTTAGGATCGGTCATAGGGCTGGAATTGTATCGCGTTCGATGTTTGTAAACTTCAGAAAACTTCTTATGCTCAAGGTGTTCGAGGCTTAACACAAAGCTCGGTAATAGCGAGCGGGTAAAGCAGCGTATCACTGAAACAGGAATCTAAAGAGAAGCGATGGCCTTTAATCTGATTGATGTATTGCTGATCGCGATCGTGCTCTTGAGCATGCTCAATGGCTACGGTCGCGGCTTCGTTCTTGGAATTCGAGACCTGGCGGCTTGGGCACTAAGTTTGATCGCAGCGCTTCGTTTTTATCAGCCGCTCGCAGGCTGGATCCAAGCGCTCGCACCATCGCTCGCGCCAAGTTGGAACCGGCCGATTGCATTCCTGCTCATCACGATTGCAGTGATGGTCCTCGTACATCTAATTGCTCACGCCATCTTCCGTCACTTGCCGAGGGACACACACGAGCAGCCGGTGAATCGCATCCTCGGAATCTTTCCCGGCTTCGTTAATGGAATCATCACAGCGGCAATCGTTTCGGCCCTGTTGCTTACAGTTCCTTTCAGTGAAGGCTTGCGCGATCGCGCCGCGGCAAGTCCCTCGGTAAACCGTCTGGCGGTTTACACCGAGGAACTCGAAGCAGCTTTGCACCCGGTGTTCGGCGAAGCGATTGCGCAGACCCTGAACCTGCTGACGGTAAAGCCGGAATCAAACGAGCGCGTCGCACTATCCTTCAAAGTTGCAGCGCCAAAAGCTCGACCGGATCTGGAAGCACGGATGCTTGAGCTCGTTAATCAGGAACGAGCCGCCGCTGGCTTGCGCCCGTTAGCGCCGGATCCGGAACTGACTGAGTCGCTCGCAGGCATTCAGTCGACATGTTCGCGCGCGGCTACTTCGCGCATGTGACGCCGGAAGGAGTTGATCCGTTTACGCGTATGCGTGAAGCGAAGGTTTCTTTTCTTACAGCCGGAGAAAATCTCGCGCTGGCTCCGACACTCCAGATCGCTCATACAGGGTTGATGAACTCACCCGGTCATCGCGAGAACATCCTACGACCAAGCTTTGGACGCGTTGGCATCGGCATCATGGATGGTGGGTTACATGGGCTAATGATCTCCCAGGAGTTTCGAAACTGACGCGGAAAAGGGCAAAGAGCGAAGGGCAAAGAGACCGGGCTTATCCCTTAGCTCCTAGCACTTGCCGGTTGACCTTATGCCTTCGCAGATTCACATCTTCGATTCAACGGAACAACAAACTGATCTGCTAGACGGTCTCCGTTATCAAAAAGATTTCATCACTCCGGCAGATGAGGAATCACTGGTAGCTCGCGTGCGTGAATTGCCGTTTCGGGAATTTGAGTTCCATGGATATCTCGGCAAACGCCGCGTTGTCTCTTTCGGTTGGCGTTATGAATTCTCAGGAGGTGGAAAGCTTCAGAAAGCGGATGACATTCCAGAGTTTCTGCTGCCGCTCCGTGCACGCGCAGCCACATTCGCGGGCTTCGAACCTGAAGCGCTGCAGCATGTGCTTGTGAGCGAATACGCTCCTGATGCGGGGATCGGCTGGCACCGCGACAAAGCGGTGTTCGGTGAAGTCGTCGGTGTTTCGCTTCTTACACCATGCGTCTTACGCTTCAGACGAAAAGTTGCCAGACACGATGCCACCGCGAGGCAATCTTGGGAGCGAGTGAACGTTCAAGCCGAACCACGATCTGCTTATCATTTGACTGGTCCAGCAAGATTGGAATGGGAGCACAGCATCCTACGAGTAGATGCGCTGCGATACTCGATCACATTTCGCAGTATGAAGGAGGCGCGATTCGAGCGTTGAAGCGCAATCCGAAGGTTGAACCGATCGGTTACGAATTCGCGTACGGCTCAAGACTCCTCTTCCTGCACAATAAAACGCCGAAGGCGTTTGCGAATTCCAGCCTGGGGTTGCCGCAACCCCAGGGGATCACGTGTTCATTGAGATTGAAACTCTGAAGGAGTTGGTGAATTAGTAGTTGGCAATTTGCCAACACTTTCAGTGTTAAATGATTTCCAACTCTTCCATCGTCCTGGGGTTGCTGCAACCCCAGGCTGGAATTCGCGAACGCCTTCGGCGTTATCAGCGGAACTGCGCTAACCGCCGCGCTTCGAAAGCGGAAATGTCTGCTTCGTGCCGCAGCGTTAGTCCAATATCGTCCAAGCCTTCCAACAGACAGTGCTGTTGAAAGTCATCGATCACGAAGGTCGCACGAAAGGGAGGAACGATTTGAGTATCACTGATTAGACGCTGTTCGAGATCAAGCGTGAGTTCATAGCCATCGATCAGGTTGGCGTTAATCATTAGAGTCGCCACTTCCTCATCGGTAAGCGTGATAGGTAACAAGCCGTTCTTGTAGCAATTGTTCGAGAAGATGTCGGCGAAGGACGGCGCGATAATCGCTCGGAATCCATAATCCGCGAGAGCCCACGGTGCGTGCTCTCGTGACGAACCACATCCAAAATTCTTTCCGGCGATCAGAATTGAAGCGCCTTTATACCTCGGCTCGTTCAGTACGAACGACGAATCCAACTCACCATCAGTCGCATGTCGCCAGTCATAAAAAAGAAACTCCCCAAAGCCTGAGCGCTCGATGCGCTTGAGGAACTGCTTCGGGATGATCTGGTCTGTATCAACGTTCGCGCGATCAAGCGGCGCGACCGTTCCAGAATGAATTCGAAAAGGCTTCATAAGGGCAAAGGGCTAAGAGCTAAGAGCGAAATACAGAACCCGGAGCGCTAACGACGGTTCTAAATGCGCATAAAGAAAATCCGTTGTGTAGCTCGGCCGGTCGCTAGCGTTGCCGGTTCTCCAAGCTACTCTATCTAAAACTCCACGTTCTAACATCCGTGAAATGTCCGGCTATCGCGGCTGCTGCCGCCATCGCTGGACTCACTAAATGTGTGCGGCCTCCGCGACCCTGACGTCCTTCAAAGTTCCGATTACTCGTCGAGGCACAACGCTCACCCGACTCGAGAATGTCAGGATTCATACCCAGACACATCGAGCAGCCGGCTTCCCGCCACTCGAATCCTGCTTCACGAAAAACGAAATCCAAGCCTTCTCGCTCTGCGTCACGCTTGACGGCTTGTGAACCCGGCACAACCATCGCACGCACCGAATTAGCGACACGGTATCCCTTCACGATTCGCGCGGCAGCTCGAAGATCTTCGAGGCGAGCGTTGGTGCAGGATCCGATGAAGACTCGATCGATGCGAATCTCTTCAATCTTTGTTTGGGGCGTGAGTGCCATGTATTCCAGGGCGCGCTGCGTGGCAGCTCGATCAGTTTCCTGCTTCGATTCGTTTGGATCAGGAATAAAGCCAGACACCGGAACTACCATGCTCGGATTTGTTCCCCAGGTAACGAACGGCTCCAAACTCGAAGCATCGATTCGAATCGTTTTGTCGAACTCGGCTTCAGGATCGGTCTGGAACGTTCGCCAATAAGCAACGGCTTTGTCGAACTCAGAACCGCGAGGTGCAAAGCGCCGATTCTCTAAATAAGCGAAAGTCGTTTCATCGGGCGCTATCATTCCAGCGCGAGCTCCCGATTCAATGCTCATATTGCACAGCGTCATCCGACCTTCCATCGAAAGCGAACGCACCGCTTCACCGCTATATTCGATTACGTGGCCGGCCGCGCCATCGGTGCCGATTTGACCAATGATGCCCAACGCGAGATCTTTCGCGGTCACTCCCGCGGGCAACTGCCCTTCGACCTTCACCAACATTGTTCGTGGCTTGTTCTGCGGCAGGCATTGTGTGGCCAGCACATGTTCGACTTCACTGGTACCA
>Ga0070673_100002022_pt1 | contig 12231 bp, 5 predicted proteins | sample KBSM23metaG_FD_65342 | JGI IMG/M metagenome (GOLD analysis project Ga0070673, IMG submission 65342) | Miscanthus rhizosphere microbial communities from Kellogg Biological Station, Michigan, USA - KBS M2-3 metaG | ecosystem: Host-associated > Plants > Roots > Rhizosphere > Soil ... | reverse complement strand
GGCCTTCTTGCCCTTCTTGGCCTTCTTCTCCTTCTTCGCATCGCCAGCGGCCTCGCCAGCGGGGGCGTCAGCAGCGCGGGCAACCGTCCAGGCGGTCGGGAGCATCACGGCGAGAGCGAGAAAGATCGAACGAACGAGCGTCATGGGTGACTCCTGTTTGATGGTTGACGCGGCTGACCGAAGTGGCCAATCGCGGTCGCGGGCAATGCAGCGGACATGCCATCTTCGCCGACTCGTTACAATCGATAAAACTCAATCATTTCAATATTATAAAACGACCAGAATCGCTGACCCGGCTCCCGAGTGGGGCGTTCTTGCAAGGCGCACGATGGCCGTGTGGCGCGTTGCCTCACAATGTAGGCAAACGCGATCGTGCGTGAGGCGATCTAGCCGGTCGGCAGATTCGCGAGCGCGGCCGTGACGACCTTGCCGCCCGCCGCCGCGATGTAATCGTTCGCGGCGACCGCGTCTGGAATGCCAAGCGCGGCCCCCAGCGTGCGCGCGGCGGAGACCTGGGTCTTGGTCGCGTCGATGTCGCCGCCGCTGGCCACGGACGAGCCGCTGGCCGAATCGATGCCGGACGCGACCAGCGTCCCCTTCGAATCGGCGGTGACGCCCCCGATCACGCTCGGCTTCACGTTCTTGCCGATGATCACCATGACGTTGTGGTTGCCGAAGTGGTCGCGGCCGCCCGGGCTGGTCGTGGACGACAGCTTCGAGATGTTGTTCAGGTTGCGTCCGAACACGTTCATGGTCGCGAACGTCACCCGATCCGTCAGTGGGTTGCCGGCGGCGTCCTTGGTGCCGGCGAGCGCGGTCATGATCGCCTGGATGCCCTGGATGCCGCTGACGTGCTGATCGGCCTCCGCCTGCAGATTGTTGTCGGTGTGGTTGTCGCCGCCGAATCCGATGTGGACGGTGACGACCGGCGTGACGTTCGCGGCGATCAACGCGGCCGCCGCCTGCGCCTGGCCGGCGACGTTGTCGTTCGAGATCGCGTTCAACGTATCGGCGAGCGTGTCAGCGAGCTGCCGCACCTGGGTCTGACCCAGCGCCAGCCGCTCGAGGAAGTCCTTCTGGACGGGGCTCGCGGTGCGCTTGGCCAGCTCGTTCAGCTTGCTCAGCGAGGAGTCGCGCAGATCGCGGAGCGCGCCCTTGGCGGTCAGCGCGTCGCCGCGCGCACCGGTGAGCAGCTGCTTGAGCTGCGTCGGCGAGATCGACGGCAACATCCGCCCGCCGAAGCTCACCAGCTCGCTCGAATTGCCGCGCGCGCCGACCGAGATCGGCGCGGCCTGCACGGTGCCGAAGCACGTCGCCAGGTGCTTGGCGTACGACGACACGATCATCTCACCGCCGGTCGTGTCGCCGAGCAGCTTCATCACCTTCGGCTGATCGCCGTGGACGGTGGTGCCCGTGCGGTAGTGGAAGAACGTCGTCCTCGCCAGCACCGCGGAGCTCAGCTGCCCGGCGTTGGCCGCCGACGCGTTCTTCACGGACGGATCCGCCCACGGCAGCGCCGCGCCGTAACTCTGCCCGCCGAGCTGCACGCTGACCTTCTCGACCTCCGGATCCGGCGGGTGGACGACGGCGGGGTTCTCGTAGGTTCCCGGGCAGTTGCAGTTCAACGGATCGCCGTTGCTCGACGTGCTGACGATCAGGTACTGCAGGTTCGCCTTCGCCGTGATGGCGCACTGTAGATCCTGCGCCGTGGCGCGCCGCGGGTTCAGGAGGTACCAGGCGGGCAGCCCGGTCGCCAGCGCGCGCAAGCCGAGGGTGCCGCCGCCGAACAGCCCGGCGAGGAGACCATCGCGTCGTGTGAATCTCGTCATTGGCGGTTCTCCTTTAAAGGCCGATCCCGACGGCGGTTGGTGATTCGCACGCCAGGATGAACGTCGAGCGCAACGCGTTCGTCGTGCTGGTCGTGCCGCGCCCCCCGGTGCCGGACGTCGTCGTCCGCGCCATGTCGTAGTGCTCCTGCAGGATCTGCATCGCCTCGGCGTGCGCCGGGTGCCCGGCCGGGTACCCCATCAGCGTCTCCACCATGTTGGAGATCGCGCCCGGAACGTCGCTCATCGAATAGACGCCCGTGCCGGACGTCGGGTCGACGACCTGCGCCGCGATGTTCGAACAAAGGAGCTCGCTGGCGGAACGATAGAACAGCGTCGGATCCGAGGGCGTGACCGGAATCTGCGACCCGCGGCTGAACGCGTCCGTCGCCACGCTCTGCGCGATCGTCGCGGTCGCCGACTGCGTCGAGCTGGGACGCGGCACCGTCTGCGCGCACAGGTCCGGCTTGCCCAGCCGGTTCGACAGCGCCGCGCAGAAGTGGTCGCGCCGCGAGATGCTGATCGGCACCGCGCCGGCGGTCGGATAGGTCCCCGTGGCGACCGCGCCGGTGACCAGCGGCGACGCGAAGAACTCCTTGACCAGCACCGCGAAGTTGTACGGCATCGGCGTGCTGTTCTCGAACGCGCCCACCACGCGGCGGAACTCGGCGTCGGTCTCGCTGCACGGCGCCGAGTTGGCCCAGAAGCAAAGGTCCTGCGCCATCGTGATCGCGAACCGGTGCAGGCCGGAGCCGTCGGTGACCCGCGCGATCAGCGTGCCGATCCCCGCGAGGTCGGGCCCCTTGTCGTTGACGTCGCCGAACGCGAAGCCGCCGCCGATGGTCGCCGGCCGCGGGTTCGCCGCCGCGCCGGTGAAGCGGTTGCCCGCCGGAAAGTCGTTGCGGTCGTTGAAGTCCAGCTGGTTGCCCCAGAACTGGCGCATCGGGTCCAGGCTCTTGTGGCAACCGACGCACTCCGAACCCGCGACCGCGTGCGTGGCGTCCAGGCCTTCCTGGCTGAGCGGCATGATGACCGAATCGCTGGTGAACGACTGCCCCAGCGCCGCCAGCAACGTCTGGTTCGCCGTCACCCGGTGCTGGTTGCTGTCGTTCGTGTTCCACAGCGCGAGGAACGCCGGCGTGGAGTAGAAGCCGACGCGCGGTATCGCCAGGTCCAGGGTGGTCGTGGCGCGCAGCATGGGCAGGTCGTACGGCTTGATCGGCACCGCGGTCCGATCCGTCGGCGTCGGAACGTGGTTGATCGTGACCCAGTTCCAGTCGCTCAGGTCGGTGGCCGTGAAGTACGGCTTCGACGCGTGCTCGTAGCACATCACGCCGTTCCCCGTGAACGGATAGCGCGGCGTGAATCCCAGCAGGCGCTGGAACAGCAGCGACGTGCCATTGAACGTCCCCGTCGGCGCGCCGGAGCCGCCCGTGCAGGTCGGAAACGAACCACCGCCGACGTTGGACCGCCCGGCCGCCGGGGCCTCGTCGCTGAACACCAGGTTCTGCAGGGCCGACTCGAGCGCGATCGGGTTGCCGCTGTAGTCGACGGTCCACGCGGGCTTCGCGCTCCCGTTGTTGAAGGGCGCGTCAGCCGGCATCTCGACCTGGATGTAGAGGCTCTTCAGCGCCGTCGTCATCACGAACTTGTTCGTCGTCAGCACCTCGGTGAACGGATGCCCCTCCTGAACCAGCTGCCACGCCGTCAACGCGAAGCTGTCCTGGAGGTTCTGCACCAGGCGCGGAAACGCGTCGTCGCCGACCGCGCTGGTTCCGAATGGCCCGAAGTCGAACCCGCCGTTTTGCAGCAGCTGGATCTTGAAGTCTTCCGTCGGCGTGAAGCCCGTCTGCTGGAAGGCATTGCGGAAGAAGCCGACCATCTTGTCCCTGAACAGGAGCTTGGTCGTGTCGCTGGTCTGCCAGGTCGACACGAGCATCTGCAGCCCCGCGGCGCCGGAGTTCGTCACCAGCGCGACGTCCTCGTCGGTCGGCGGCATCCCGATCAGCAGGTTCTTCACCTTGCGGACGGCGACGTACGCCATGTCCTGCGAGATCGGCGTGGGCGGAACGGTGACGTCGCCGGGCTTGACGTTGTTGCCGCCGATGCCACCGCCGCCGCCCGCGCCCGCCGTCATCGCGTTCGGGCTGATCTTCCCGTTGCACGCGCCGGCCGCCAGTCCTGCCAGCAGCACGGCGACGCCACCGGCCCGGACAGCCCTTCGCCGAGAGTCTTTCGTGAACATGGGTCCCTCCTCGGGTCGGCTCGAAATCACAGGGAAAACCACGGCAATCGTCGCGGGACGCGCCCCCGCCCGATAGACACAGTAGCGACCAAAATCATGAGCAGGTCATCATTTAATGCAAGAACAGAAACTAATCCGGTGTCGCCCCGCGTCCCACCCGCGACGCACGAATTGTTGCGCAACAACGGGACGCAGTAGACTTCGGGCCATGCAGGTGACTTTGCTATTGATGGCGGTGCTGGCGGCGGAGGGCGCGGCGGCCAAGCCGGCGCCTGCGGGGTCTGGCAAGTTGTCGCCGGCGGTTTCGAAGGAGATGACCGAGTCGATCATCGCGGTCAACAAGGTGCTGGGCCTCGAGAGCTGGCCCTCGCACGGGGCGACCCCGTGTGTGGATCGGGGCGGCCAGGGCATCACGGCGAAGAGCGTGACCGCCGAGGACACGCGCAAGTGCGCGACCACCGCGCTCGACAAGAAGTTCCCCGAGCTGGGCAAGTCGTACGTGCTCGCGATTCCGATGGTGTCGCTGGGACCGATGACCGTCATCGCGCTGGGCATCGGCGAGAACGACGGCTGGGGTGCCTACTCGTGCGATCCGGGGCGGGACTGCAAGCCGGTCAAAGTGGGTGCTGCCAGCAAGTGGGGCAAGCGCATGGCCGAGCGGAAGGCGAAGGCCTGCGGCGAGGCGACGACGCTGTGGTTCCCCGAAAATCAGAAGGCGTGCGGCGACACGACGCCGACCGCCGCCGCCCCGCCCGCTCCCGCCCCGACCACGCCGCCGACGGCCGCGAAATAATCCGCCCGCCCTCGTGGTCGCGGTCGGGCTAGCCGACCCAGACGCGCGCGTTCCGGAATAGCCGCATCCAGGGGCTGTCTTCCTTCCAGGCGCGCGGGTGCCATGAAAGCTGGACGGCGCGGAAGACGCGCTCCGGATGCGGCATGAAGATCGTGACGCGCCCGTCGGGTGTCGTGACCGCGGTGATGCCGCCCGGCGATCCGTTGGGGTTGTCCGGGTAGAACTCGGTCGGTCGCCCGCGGTGATCGACGAAGGTGGCGGCGACCAGACCCGCTTCCTCCAGCGCGCCCCGGCCGTCGTCGGTGCGCCACTCCGCGCGTCCCTCGCCGTGCGCGACCGCGATCGGCAGCCGCGAACCGGCCATCCCGCGCAGCAACACCGACGGGCTCGCGGCCACCTTGACCAGCGCGAGCCGCGCCTCGAACCCTTCGCTGCGGTTGCGCACGAAACGCGGCCACGACTTCGCGCCCGGGATGATCTCCTTCAGCGCCGCGACCATCTGACAGCCGTTGCAGACGCCGAGCGTGAACGTGTCCGCGCGCTCGAAGAACGCCGCGAACATGTCGCGCGCGCGCGCGTTGAACAGGATCGACTTCGCCCATCCCTCGCCCGCGCCCAGCACGTCGCCGTACGAGAAGCCGCCGCACGCGGCCAGGCCGCGGAAGCTGGACAGGTCGGTGCGCCCGCCCAGCACATCGGTCATGTGCACGTCGACCGCCTCGAACCCGGCGCGATCGAACGCCGCCGCCATCTCGATCTGGCCGTTCACCCCCTGCTCGCGCAGGATGGCGACGCGCGGGCGCGCCCCGCCGCGCGCGCGCACCGGCGCGGTCACGTCCGCGTCGATGTCGAAGGTGCTCACCACCGACAGCCCGGGATCTTCGCTGTCGACACGCGCCGCCTGTTCCTCGTCGGCGCAGGTCGCGTCGTCGCGCATCGCCTGGATCGCGTGCGTCGTCTCCGACCAGATGCCGCGCAGGATGCTGCGCCGTTCCTCGAAGACGGTGCGGCCGTCGCGCCGCAAGATGATGCGATCGCCACGCTGGACGTGACCGATCGCGCGCACGGTGTCGCCCAGGCCGTGCTGTTCGAACACCGCCTTCGCGCGCGCGACGTCGTCGGGGCGTACCGACAGCACCGCGCCCAGCTCCTCGGCGAACAGGCCCGCGAGCGGGTCATCGCCCAGACCGCCGATCTCGATGTCCAGGCTCACGCCGCCGGCGAACGCCATCTCCGCGAGCGTGACGAACAGGCCGCCGTCGCTGCGATCGTGGTACGCGGCGATCAGCCCCGCCGCCCCCAGCTCCTGGATCGCCGCGAAGAAGCCCTTCAGCAGCGCAGGATCGTCGAGGTCGGGCGGCGCCGCGCCCAGCTGACCGTAAACCTGCGCCAGCGCCGAGCCGCCCAGCCGATTCTTGCCCCGGCCCAGATCGACCAGCAGCAACTCGCCGGCGCCGTCGTCACCGTCCGCCCACAGCTCGGGCGTCAGCACGCGGCGCACGTCGCTGACGGGCGCCACCGCCGTCACCACCAGCGACAGCGGCGCGGTGACGCTGCGGCTCTCGCCCCGGTCCGTCCAGGTCGTGTGCATCGACAGCGAATCCTTGCCGACCGGGATGGCGATCCCCAGCGCCGGGGCCAGCTCGACGCCGGCCGCGCGGACGGCGTCGTAGAGGCGCGCGTCCTCGCCGGGGCGCCCCGCGGCCGCCATCCAGTTCGCCGACAGCTTGATGTCGCCCAGCTTCGCGATGGGCGCGCTCGCGATGTTGGTGATCGCTTCCGCGATCGCCAGCCGCGCCGAGGCGGCGGCGTCCAGCAGCGCCACCGGCGCCCGCTCACCCATCGCCATCGCCTCGCCCGTCGTCACGTCGAAGCTGGTCGTCGTCACGGCCGCGTCGGCGACCGGCACCTGCCACGGCCCCACCATCTGATCGCGCGCGACCAGCCCGCCGACGGTGCGATCGCCGATGGTGATGAGGAACGTCTTGTCCGCGACCGCCGGCAGCCGCAGGACACGGCGCACCGCCTCGGCCAGATGGATCGCCTCGGTCGCGAACGGCGCGCCCGCGGACGGAACGCGCGACGCCTCGCGCGTCATGCGCGGCGGCTTGCCCAGCAACACGCCGATCGGCAGATCGATCGGCGTGTCGCGCAGCAGGCTGTCCTCGACCAGCAGCGTGCCGTCCTCGGTGGCGCGCCCCACCACCGCGTACGGGCAGCGCTCGCGCGCGGCGATCGCGGTGAACGCGTCCAGCCGATCGGCCGGGATCGCCAGCACGTAACGTTCTTGCGCCTCGTTGCACCACAGCTCCAGCGGCGACAGGCCGGGCTCGTCGCTGGGCAGGTCGCGCAGCGCGACGCGCGCGCCGCGGTCGCTGCCGTGCACCAGCTCCGGCAGCGCGTTCGAGATGCCGCCCGCGCCGACGTCGTGGATGGACAGGATCGGGTTGTCGTCGCCCAGGGCGACGCACCGATCGATCACCTCCTGGCAGCGCCGCTGCATCTCGGCGTTCTCGCGTTGCACGGACGCGAAATCCAGATCCTCCTGCGACGATCCCGCGGCCAGCGACGACGCCGCGCCGCCGCCCAGACCGATCAACATCGCCGGTCCGCCCAGCACGATGATCGCCGCCCCCGCCGGGATGTCCGCCTTCTTCACGTGCGCGGGCCGCACATGGCCCAGGCCGCCCGCGACCATGATCGGCTTGTGGTAGCCATACACGCGGCGCTCGCCGTCGACCTGGGCCTCGGCCTCGAACGTGCGAAAGTACCCGGCCAGGTTCGGGCGCCCGAATTCGTTGTTGAACGCGGCGCCGCCCAGCGGCGCCTCGATCATGATCTCCAGCGCGCTCGCGATCCGGTCGGGCTTGCCGTGGTCCTTTTCCCACGGGCGCACCGAGCCCGGCAGGCGCAGGTTCGACACCGAGAATCCCGTCAGTCCCGCCTTCGGTCGAGCGCCCCGCCCCGTCGCGCCCTCGTCGCGGATCTCGCCGCCCGATCCGGTCGCCGCGCCCGGGAACGGCGATATCGCCGTCGGGTGATTGTGCGTCTCGACCTTCATGACGATGTGCATCGGCTCGCTGTGCGCGCCGTAAACGCCGGTCGTCGGATCGGGGAAGAAGCGGCCGCCCACGTGGCCCTCGATGACGGCGGCGTTGTCGCTGTAGGCGGACAGCACGCCGCCCGGGCTGGCCTCGGTGCTGCGCCGGATCATCTGGAACAGCGACTGCGCCTGCGGTTTGCCCTCGACGGTGAACTGCGCGTTGAAGATCTTGTGGCGGCAGTGCTCGCTGTTCGCCTGCGCGAACATCATCAGCTCGACGTCGGTGGGATCGCGACCCAGCCCGTGATACGCGTCGACCAGGTAGGTGATCTCGTCCGGCGACAGCGCCAGGCCCAGCGTCTCATTGGCGCGCTCGAGGACCGCGCGGCCGCCCGCCGCCAGCCCGATGCGCGCCAGCGGGCGCGGCAGCGCGTGGTCGAACAGCTTCGCGGCGTCGCTGGTGTGCTCGATGATCGATTCGGTCATGCGGTCGTGCACCGCGCGCCGCAACGCCGCCTCGTCGTGAACCTCGCCGACGATCACATAAAGGATGCCGCGCTCGATGCGCTTGACCTTCGTCAGACCGCAGCTGTGCGCGATGTCGGTCGCCTTCGACGACCACGGCGAGACCGTGCCCAGCCGTGGCACCACCAGCAGCCGCCGTCCGAACGCGACCGTGGCGCGCCCCGCGCTGTCCGACGTCGGCCGCGGTCCGTAGTGGAGCAGCCGCTCGAGCACGTTGATCTCGTCCGGCGTCAGCTTGCCGTCGACGTCGACGAAATGATCGAAGGACGCGTTCAGCGCGCGGATCCCGGGGTTCGCGCGCCGGACCAGCGTCAGCTTCTTCTGCAGCCGAGCCGTTGTGAAGGCTGAGCCACCGCCGAATTCGATCATTTGATGCCGCAGCAGCGTATCACTTACCGCGGCACGTTACCCGTGCTATCCGGCGACGGTCCGACGGCTATCCGACGGCTGTCCGGCGCCTATCCAGCGATTTGCCGGCGATCTGGCGCCGCTACATCTTGTCGGGATCGATCGGCGGCGGCGGTGGCGGCGGCGGCGGCGGCGCAGGCGGCGCCGACGTCGGCACCGGCGGTGGATTTGGCGCGGTGCCCGGCTTCGGAATGGGCGGCAATTCCGGCGTGCCGGTTTCGACCTGTACGCACGATGACAGGTCGAAGAACATGAACTCCAGCGCCTTCTCCTGCGGCGTCAGCGTCAACGGCGCCGTGCACCCCATCGGGAACGGCGTCTCCGGGTGCGAGCTGTCGCCCGATCCCAGCGATACGTGCACGTCGGTGAACACGACGCGGCCGCACTGGTTCGCCGCGGCGGATTCCACCGGCGTGTTGAAGGTCAGGTACTGCGTGGACTGCCGCTTGGCGCTGTCGTTGGCGTTCTGCGGGACCCAGATCCACCGCCGCGCCGCCGGCGCGTTGACCTCGGCGACCGAGTGCTGGCCCATCACCAGCGACAGCTGGCCGGGCGTCGTCGACGCGCCGGTGTTCACCAGCCATTGCGACAGCGCCATCCCCTTGGGGAACGACGTGTCGACGCTGGCGACCACCGGGCTGGGCAGATCGTCGCCGACGCCGATCCAGTTCGCGGTCGCCGGCCAGGGCGGCAGGCCGGTGCGGATCCACGCCGAGTGCAGGTGATCGGCGAACACGCGCCCGCCGTGGTCGGCGTACTTCTTCATGTTGCCGAGGAACGGCATCTTCTCGCTGGTCAGCTGCTCCCCCTCGCACTGGAGCATGATCATGTCGTAGCCGGTCATCTTCCCGTAGTTGGGGAACAGCGTGCCGTACGAGTCGGCGAACTTGGCGCCCGACGCCAGCATCGCCGAGCCCTGGTCGCCCGATTTGCCCGCCCCGCCGACGTACATGTGAACGCGGCCGCTGCCGCTGTCGGGCGTGAACTCCGAATCGGCGATGCCGATCTTGCGCAGCAGGCAGTCGAGCGCGTCCGAGTGCCCGGTCGACAGCGCGATCTGCGGCATGTGCACGTCGCCGGCGGCGTCGCCCGCCGCCCGATCGCTCATGCTGCGCGGCAGGCGGACCGTGTTCGGATCGCTGAACACGTTGTCCTGGCACTTGGTGACCGTGGGCAGGATGATCTTGCGCCGCCACTTCCCGATCTGGATGACCAGCGGGATGTTCGTCCCCGACGGCGCGTTCAGGATCTTGAACTTGCCGTCGGCCCCGCTCAGCCCCGCCGCCACCGGCGTGCCCGAGATCGGCGAATCGCAGCGATCGCACGACGCGCCCGTCGGGATCGGGCCCAGCGCCGTGTTCGGCACGTACAGCAGCACGTTGTAGAGCGGGACCTTGCCGGCCGGATCGAACACCTGGCCGCTGATCGTCGTCCCGGCGCCGGTGCATTCACCCGCCTTGTCCAGCTGGCACTGCAAGTTGGTGCACGGCCCTGGCCCCGTCGACGGACAGACGTGGTCCGTGCGGCACGCCATGCCGTTGTCGCAAGTGCCGCAGTCGATCGTGCTGCCGCAGTTGTCACCGACGACGCCGCAGTACTGCCCACCCATCGGCTTGCAGTTGAGGCGGTTCGTGCAGCTCGTGAGCGGCGTGCCGCACACGCCGGGCACGTAGGCGCCGCATGTCTGGGGCGCGCTGCAGCCCTGGCAGTCCAGTGTGCCGCCGCAGCCGTCGCCGATCCTGCCGCAGTACTGGCCGCCGCCGGCGATCGCGCAGGTGATCGGCATGCAGTTCGCGGAGACGCAAAGGCCGCCGCTACACACCTGGCCGGTCGCGCACGCGCCGCAGTCCAGCTCGCGGCCGCAGCCGTCGCCGACCTTGCCGCAGTACTTGGCGCCGCCGCCGGCGGAGTCGCAGGTGATCGCCGGGCAGCTCGGCCCGCCGATGCAGATGCCGGGCATGGTGGTGCCGCCGCTGCAGGTGGCGTCACCGGGACACGCGCCGCAGTTCACCGACTGGCCCTTGCAGCCGTTGCCGATCGTGTTGCAGTAGCGGCCGCCGACGGGATCGCAGGTGTACGTCGGCACGCACGCGCCGCCCGCGCCGCCGCTGCCGCTCGTCCCGCCCGTGCCGACGATGTTCGGGCCGGTGCCGCCGCTGCCGGTCGTCCCGGCCGTTCCCACGGTGATCGGCCTGTCGACGCCCGCGTCGGTTCCTTGCGTCCCGGCGGTGCCGCTGGAGTTCGTCGCCTTGACGCCCGCCGAGCAGCCGATCGCAAGCGCCAGCACGGCGCCGGCAGCGATCAAGGCTGAAACATTGTTTTCGGGCTTGGACATTGGAGCTTCTCCTTTGCGTGCGCGCGCGGAAGCTAGGCGGAGACCAGCCACTCGACGGCGGCCATCAGCAGCTTGAAACCCTCGATGGTGAGGTCCTGGACCGAATCGATCTTCACGCCGAAGCCGACGCGACGAGCGGCGGCCGTCCCCGTCATCAACGCCGCGCCCTTCTCGTAGCCGAACGAAACCAGCTGGGTCGACTGACCCATGATCGACACGGCGCGAATCGCCGAGGCGGTCGGCGTGCCCCAGTAGAGCGACGTGCTGCGGCTGTCGAGGATCATCTTGAAGCCGACGCCCGTCATCAGGTCGGAGACCAGCGGCGTGGTCGCGTCCGCCAGCGACACCAGCGTCGTGCTGTTGACCGAGCCCTTGCCCGACGAGCTGGCGATCCAGCCGAGGTTCGAGTAGGCCGAGTTGCCGAACACCAGCATCGGCACCGCGACGTCCTTGAACACCGGGACGAAGTCGCCCGAGCCGACGCCGGACGAGACGATGACGATGTTCTGGCCGTTGGCCAGCGTCGCCGGTCCGGTGGCGGGCGAGAGCGTGACGATCATGTCGCGGTTCTCGAGCGTCTGCTTCAGGATCATCTCGCCGTCGTCGAGGCTGCCGGTGTTGTCGACGACCAGCAGCGCCTTGCGGCCGACGAGGGGATCGACGCCGACGCCCGTACCGCCGGCCCCGGCGCTGCCCGTCGTGCCGCCGCGGCCGGTCGTGCCGGCGGTGCCGGTGGTGCCACCGCGCCCGGCCGCGCCGGTCGTACCAGCCATGCCGGTGGTGCCGCCGCGCCCGGCCGCGCCCGTCGTGCCCGCGCTGGCCGTCGTGCCCGCGCTGCCCGTCGTGCCGGCCGTGCTGACCGATCCGCCCGTGCCCGCGGCACCCGTCGTTCCCGCCGCGCCGCTCGTCCCGGCGGCGCCGGTCGTTCCCGAGTTGCCCGAGCTGCCCGAGCTGCCCGAGCTACCCGAGCTGCCCGCTGCGCCGGCTGGCTGGCCGCCCGTTCCGGGAGAGCCGCCGCCGACGTCGGTCGCGCACGCCATCAACGGCAGCGCGAGA
>Ga0070673_100002013_pt1 | contig 12260 bp, 13 predicted proteins | sample KBSM23metaG_FD_65342 | JGI IMG/M metagenome (GOLD analysis project Ga0070673, IMG submission 65342) | Miscanthus rhizosphere microbial communities from Kellogg Biological Station, Michigan, USA - KBS M2-3 metaG | ecosystem: Host-associated > Plants > Roots > Rhizosphere > Soil ... | reverse complement strand
CCAAAAAAAGCTGCGTTGCGCGACGAGACTGTGCTGTAGTCGCGCCTGAATTCGCGAGGAGGCTCACATGCGGCTCCTGTCCGTATGGGCTATGGAATTCATCAAGCTCCTTGGCGGGAAGCGGCTTCATCCGGTAGTTACGCAGTGTCCCATCTGCAAGCAGATGGTTCGGCTCCATGTCGACAAGGCTGGCCGGCGCCACGTGTTCCGGCACGCCCGCACACTGTACGAGGGCTCCCGGCTGCGCGTGCACTACACGGCGGAGATGAAATGCGTCGGCTCCGGCACGTACAAGATGTTCGACCCCCGCCCGAACGAACCGCAACGGTTCAAGTTGCCTGACATCCTGCTCGACGACTGATCCGCCGGCGGGTGCAAAAATCGATTGCCGCGGTGCGCAGTGCCGCGAAGGCCGACGGTTCCGGAAAGAAAGCGTTGACTCAGCGGGTATAGAAGCGGTGCAGTTTGCACGCGCCCATTGACGCGGTCGCGGGCTGCTGTTTCCATATCTCATCACGCGCCTGTTGCGGTATCGGGGAGGGCGCGATGCCAAGATGGCTTGCATGGTCTGGCGCGTTGCTCGTCGTGAGCACGAGCGCCTTTGCGCAGCCGAAAGGGACGCCGGCGGCGCCCGAGCCCAGCCTCTGGGATCAGAACGGTTCGGTCGTGTCCCTCATTGCGCAAGGCTCTGCGCGGGAGTTTCATTACAAGGAGCCTCGTCCCGGAATACTGGAGACGGGAGCGCGTCCGGGTTCCTTGCTGTTCCGCGGCAAGGTGACGAACGGCCAGTACACCGGCGCGGCGTTCATGTTCGACCGCCGCTGCGGACAGGTTTCCTACGCGGTCAGCGGGCCGATCCTCGACAACGACCAGCGTGTCGTACTCACCGGGGAAGCGCCGCTGTTCGGAGCCAAATGCCGCGTCCAGGGGTACTTCACCGAAGTCCTGGAATTCAGGCTGAAGAATGCAAACTGGGCGGCGAGGGCCACGGCGCCTGGGAGCGAGCCGCCGCTCGAGACCGATAAGCGAGGCGCTGCGCCGGTGCCGGCGCCTCCAGCACCGTCACGGGAGATGCAGACTGCGTCGCCAAAACCGCCTGCTGTAGTTGCGGAGCTTGTCCCCGTGCAGAAGCAAGCTGCGGCCCCACCAACGCCGCCGTCAGCGCCAAATCCGCCGGCGGCAGTGACGGATCACGCACCAGCGCAGAAGCAAGCTGCCGCGGCACCTGTGCCATCGTCGGCAGCAACCTCGCCCGCAGTGGTGGCCGACAATGCGCCTGCGCCGAAGCAAGCTGCGGCGCCATCCGCACCGGCGTCAGCAGCGAAGCCCGAGTCAGCCGCTGAAATCGAGAGGACGCGGGCGGCTCGCGAGCAGGCCGCGGCGGCAGCGGAGGCGGCACGGACAGCTGAGCTGGCGACGCATCGGGTACTTGCCGAAGCCGAAGCCACCCGTGCGGCGGCGGAAACGCGCCTGCCGCAAACCCGCGACGCCCTGCAAGCGGCCGGCGATGAAGATTCGGGCGGGCGCTTCCGGCAAACTCTCGTTCTGCTGGCGATGTCGTGGATGCTCCTGCTGTCGGGCGCCACGATTGTCCTCCTGATCATCAAGCTGCGCCGATCGCGATCACTCGGCGAAGCTGCAAATCCGAAAACCGAAGACACCTCCGCGGCAATGACGTTCGAACTACCGCTCTATTCGCGCTGGTCCGAAATCGCTGCCAGAGCCGACGCAGCGAATGCGGCGAAGCCGCAGGGATATCAATCGGGCGGGCGAACGCGCGTGTTTTTCCAGACGCGGCCGGCTCACAATTAAGATGACGTGCGATGCACTTGCCCGCTTATTCGGCAACGCCGCACTCAATGAAACACTGCAAGTTCCAACAATGCCGGTTCCCCCGGAACAAGCCCAGCGTTCCTTTGTTGACGCTGCAACGGGTGGGACAGGAGGTGACACGATGCGTTTGACTCTGATTGGAACCGCCGTTGCGGCGCTGACCACGGCGACACTGCTGGCGGCGCCTGCCAATGCCGACCGCTATTGCCGCAAGGTTTGCGACAACGGGTTCTGCCGCAGTAGCTGCGTGGAAAGCCGCGACCGCCTCTACATGTATGATCGCGGGGACTATCGCGATCGGGACTCTTACCATCACCGGCGGCATGGTCTTGACGTCGAAGGTCCCGGGTTCGGCGTTGAAATCGACCGCTAACTAAACACAGACCAGTATCGCTACACAGCGCGCGGCCCTTAACCGGGCCGCGCGTTTTCTGTTGCTGGCGCTGTTTGCGGCGCATCATCAACGACAAACCCGAGCTAAAGACGTGAGAACTCTGCCGACTGGTTGGCGCGAGGTGAGCATACGCGTGGAATGAGCATGAGCGTGCCGGACTGGCTTTCGCGATGCCCGCCAGGGACTTGCGATGAATTGCTCCGTGCAACTTGCCCGGATCAGCAGTCGAGCAACGCGCCGATGAAGGCGAGGGCGCGCCCGTAGATGCCCGCAGCTTCACTCTCGCGCGGGCCGCCGATTGCGAGTGTAAAGTTTTCGCCGAAACGCTCGCGCTGCGTGCGCAGCCACGCCGCCGCGCGTCCCGTCACGTCCGCCGCGCGGAGTTCAGCAATGAAGATCGGCTTGCCGTAGCGCGCCGCTTGCTCGCGCGCCAGCATGGTGCCGTGCGAGACCGCCAATCCCCGAGCCTCGATGATGATCAGGCACGCGTCGGCGTCGCGCACGTTCCATTCCGTCCGCTGTGCCGGGTCGGCAAGCGGGGTCTCGGCAAGTTTCGGATAGCGCGCCAGCAGTCCCGGGGGGTGCGGATAGTCCTCGGCCCAGCCGCCGCGCGGACACCAGCCGCCGTATTCGAGGTCGCGCGCCAGTGCCGCGTCGAGCGCGGCGCGGTCGACACCGGATTGTCCACCGGAAAGGATCTTCATGACGCGGGCGTCGGGATTGTGCAGCCGGGGAGCAACTTACAATGTCGCCCCGCTCACGGCTTTTCCATCAAAATCAGATGGCCCTAATGCCCGCCCCCGGATGCCGGGGCCATCACCGGCGGCCGGCGCATGAACCACACCAGCGCTGCAAATACCACGAACATCAGCGCCAGCAGCAGGAACACGTCGGCGAACGCCATGACGACTCCCTGCATGCGGGTAAAGACGAAGAGCTGCTTGAGCGCCATCGCCTGCGCGTCGGAACTGGGGACGCGCGCGGCAAAGTTGTTCAGGGATTCGAGCACCTGCGGCCGGTTCCAGCTGATGGAATCGTGCAGCCGCGCGAGGTGCAGGTCGATGCGCTTGTCGAACACCGTGTTGAGCGCGGCGAGCCCGACCGCGCCGCCGAGATTGCGGGTCAGGTTGAACAGCCCGGAGGCGTTCTTGAGCCGGTCGGGCGGCAGCGTGCCCAGCGATATGTTGGTGATCGGGACGATGGCCAGCATCATGCCGAAGCCGCGGAGGATCTGCGGCACGAACAGCTGCCAGAAATCCCAGTCCTTGGTGAGGTAGCTCATCTGCCAGTTGCTGAGCGCGACGATGGTGAATCCGGCGGTCAGCATCAGGCGCGGGTCGAGGCGCGTCACCAGCCGGCCGACGACCGGCGCGCATAGAAACATCGTGGCGCCGGACACGAACATCGTCTCGCCGATCATCAGCGCGTTGTGGCCGCGGATCTGGCTGAGGTAGATCGGATAGAGGTAGGTCAAGCCGTAGAGGCCGATGCCGAGCACGAACGAAAACACGCTGCCGACCGCGAAATTGCGATCGGTGAATGCCTGCAGATCGACGATCGGCTGCTGCGCCGTGAGCACGCGGAGGAAAAACACTGCGGCGGCGGCGGCTGACACCACCGCGGCGAGCGCAATCGTCGAATCTTCGAACCAGTCCCAGCGCGGTCCGTCTTCGAGCACGTATTCGAGGCTGCCGAGAAACAGCGCCATGGAGATGAGGCCGACCCAGTCGAAGCGCTCGAACAACTTGAAATCGGGCTGGTCGAAATCGATCAAGGTCGCCGCCGCGATGGTGACCAGGATGCCGGGCACGATGTTGATGAAGAACAGCCAGTGCCAGGAGAACGCTTCGGTCAGGATGCCGCCGACGGTCGGGCCGATGGTCGGGGCGAGCGTTGCCACGAGTCCGATCAGCGGCGTGATCACCATCATGCGCGAGCGCGGGAAGATGGTGTAGGCGGAGGCGAACACGGTCGGCACCATGCCGCCGCCGATGAAGCCCTGCAGCGCGCGCCAGACGATCATCTGATCCATCGTCGTCGACAGCCCGCACATGAGGCTAGCCACCGTGAACCCGGCGGCGGCGGTGGCGAACATGATGCGGGTGCCGAGCGCGCGAGAGAGAAAGCCGGACAGCGGAATGGCGACGACCTCGGCCATCAGATAGGCGGTCTGCACCCAGGTGATCTCGTCGGCCGAGGCAGCGAGGCCGGCCTGAATCTGCGCAAGCGAGGCGGATACGACCTGAATGTCGAGGAAGGCCATGAACATCCCGAAGCACATCGCCAGGAAGGCGACGACGCGCGCGGGATCGACATGCTCGACCGCGGGCGGCGCGGCGGCCGCCAGACTGGGGGAAGTTATGCTTGCCGCGGAGCTCATGGCGCGACCTCGCCGCGCGATCAGCGCGTCGCGGTGCTCTGCAGCGGCGCCGGCGCGCCGCTATCGGCGGAAGCGGTCGACTTCTTCGTGTTGACGCTCACCACCACCGACATGCCGGGGCGCAGCACGCCCTCCTGGGCGATGGCAGCCGGCACCTTGATGCGCACCGGCAGACGCTGCACGATCTTGGTGAAGTTTCCGGTCGCATTGTCCGGCGGCAGCAGCGAGAACACGGCGCCGGAGGCCGGCGAGAAGCTTTCGACCGTGCCTTCGATGACATGCTCGGGCAGCGCGTCGACGGCAATGCTGACGGTCTGGCCGGGCCGCAGCCGCGCGAGCTGCGTCTCCTTGAAGTTGGCGTTGATGTAGACCGCATCGAGCGGCACCAGGCTTGCGAGCCGCTGGCCCGTCTGCACGTAGTCGCCGGCTTGCACCGCGCGATTGCCGATCACGCCGTCGAGCGGCGCGCGGATAACCGTGAACGACAGATCGCGTTCGGCCTTGGCGAGCGTGGCCTTAAGCTCGTCGAGCGTGCTGACCGCTTCCTGCTCCTGGCCCTTGAGCACGTCTACCGTGGCCGCCGCCGAATTGATGGCGGCCTGGGCGCCGTCGACGGCGGCGACCGCCTGGTCGCGGTTCGCCTGGGCCTGCTCTTGCTGCTGGCGGCTCGACGCTTGGCGCGTGACCAGCATGTCCTGCCGCTCGAGCTCGAGCTGCATGCGGGTCGCCCCCGCCTTGGCGGAGACGAGCTGCGTCTTGGCCTGCTCGACGGCGGCCTGCTGGGCGGCGATCTGATGGCCGATGCGGGTGATGGTCGCCTGCTGCGTCGCGACTTTGCTGCGCGCCGAATCGACCGCGAGCCGATAGTCGCCGTCGTCGATCGTGGCGATGATATCGCCGGCGCGCACGCGCATGTTGTCGGTGACACGAACATCGGTGATGTAGCCCGCCACCTTCGCGGCGAGCGTCGCGTTATAGGCCTGGACGTAGGCGTCGTCGGTCCACACCGTAAACCGGCCGACCGTCAGCCAGTGATACCCGTACCAGCCGGCGCCGCCGAGAATGGCCACCAACAACGCGCCGACAGTGAACCGGCGCCGCGCGGACACCCGCCGCTTGCGCGCGGCGACCGGCGGCGCGACCGCCGCTTCGGCGGGGGCTTTAAGAGAAGGCGCGGGGGCGGCCGGCGCGGGGGCTGCCGCAGGCGACTCGGCCAGTTCCGCGATCGGCGGAGTCGATTTCTGCTCTTCAGTCGCCGTCGGCACTTGAGCCCTCACATCCCCTTGCGGCCAATCGGCACTCTCAGTCGGCACGACCTGCAGGCGGGAACCCCTAGCATCCCACTGGTTGCGAAACATGGCCGTATTTCCTCATTTAACCAACCGGCCGTTGGTGGCCGGATGCAATGACCGAACGGTTCGGTCACTTATAGGAAGGGATATTGGGCGAGTCAATATTGACCGAACGGTTCGGTCATTATATCTTTGCGTCAAGAGACGTTAATTCGGGGTGTGGCGGCACATCGAATGTTGAACGAATATAATCCTATGTCGGGTCGCGAAAATGACTGATCTAGCTGTATTGGAGAAGGTTGCGCCCGCCACGGGCGAAGACGAGAGCATCAAACGCCGCCAGATCATCGATGGGGCGCGCGCGGTTTTCCTCTCGAAGGGTTTCGACGCCGCGAGCATGAACGACATCGCCCGCGCCGCGGGCGTCTCCAAGGGTACGCTGTACGTCTACTTCAAGGACAAGGAGCGTCTGTTCGAGGCGATCGTCGAGCAGGAATGCGAGGCGCAGGCCGAAGGCATCTTCGACATCGATGCCAACGATCACGACGTTGCGGCTGTGCTCAAGCGGCTGGGCGCCGCCTATGTCAGGTTCCTCTGCCGGCCGGAGAAGGCGTCGCCGATCCGCACCGTGATCGCTATCGCCGACCGCATGCCCGACCTCGGGCGCAAATTCTACGAGGCCGGCCCGGCGCGCGGCATCGCCAAGCTCGCGCGGTACCTTGCCGCGCAGGTTGCGGCCGGCGTCCTGGTGATCGAGGATTGCGAGATAGCGGCGGCGCAGTTCATGGAATCCTGCCACGCGACGCTGTTCAAGCCGATCCTGTTCAACTTCGCCCCGGCGCCGGGTCCGGAACGGATCGAACGTGCGGTCAGCATCGCGGTCGCTGTGTTCATGAAAGCCTACCGCGCACCGGCGTGAACCGCCGCGGACGCCGGCGTTCATTTTCCCAGCACGAAATCCACCAGGACCTGGGGCTACAGAAAAAGTCCGGAAGTTCGTGCGCGGCGCTGGGTTACTTCGGCGGCTCGCTCGCCGAGCTCTTTGGCTCTTGCCGTGAGATCGAATACCTCATGTTGGCTGCGCTGCCCTGCCAGAAGAAACGATAGTCGATATTGACGCTGGCGCCGTCGGCGAGCGGCAGCAGGGCGTTGCATACGACTTCGGCCTTGCTCGCGGAAATCGTCTTGATCGGCTCGAAGCGAAGCGGCGCGATCTGGAGCTGCTTGAACACATCCGCGAGCGTGTCCTTGGCGCGGGTCGAGTCGCAATCCGGCAGCATCAGGCGGTCCTGCACCCCGCGATAAACCAGGACGCCCGCGACCGCGAGGATCGGGATGCCGAGCAGGCGGAAGGTCGTCCGGTAGGATCGGCCCGCCGTCGCGCCGGTCGCGGCCCATCGCCGCGTCAAGCTCGAAGTTGGACGTTTGGTCGAAGGTCTTCCGTGGCCATCGCGGCCATCCTCGGGCGCCGTCACACCGCCTTGGCGATCTCTTCGGTCATCTTCTTGGCGTCGCCGAGGAGCATCATGGTGTTGTCGCGGTAGAACAGCGGGTTGTCGATGCCGGCATAGCCCGACGCCAGCGAGCGCTTGTTGAACATCACCGTGCCGGCCTTCCACACCTGCAGCACCGGCATGCCGTAGATCGGCGATTTCGGGTCGTCCTCGGCGGCCGGGTTGGTGACATCGTTGGCGCCGATCACATAGGCGACATCGGCCTGCGCGAACTCGGAATTGATGTCCTCGAGTTCGAAGACCTCGTCGTAGGGCACGTTCGCCTCGGCGAGCAGCACGTTCATGTGGCCGGGCATGCGTCCGGCGACCGGATGGATCGCGTATTTCACTTCCACCCCTTCGGCCTTGAGCTTGTCGCCCATCTCGCGCAGCGCGTGCTGTGCCTGCGCCACCGCCATGCCGTAGCCAGGCACGATGATGACCCGCGAGGAGTTCTTGAGGAGATAGGCGGCGTCCTCCGCCGAGCCGAGCTTCACCGGGCGGTTGTCGGCGGCGCCGCTCGGGCCCGCCACCTCGCCGCCGAAGCCGCCGAGGATCACCGAGATGAAGGAGCGGTTCATGCCCTTGCACATGATGTAGGACAGGATCGCGCCGGAAGAGCCGACAAGGGCGCCGGTGATGATCAAAGCCGAGTTGCCGAGCGTGAAGCCGATACCGGCCGCCGCCCAGCCCGAATAGGAATTGAGCATCGAGATCACGACCGGCATGTCGGCGCCGCCGATCGGGACGATGATGAGTACGCCGAGCAGGAACGAGACCGCCGCGATCAGCCAGAATGCGACTGGGTGTTGCTGCAGGAAGAACCAGACGATGAGAAGGACGAGGGCGACACCGAGCGCGATGTTGACCACGTGCCGGGCGGGCAGAATGATCGGCTTCCCGCTCATGCGGCCGGAGAGTTTCAGGAAAGCGATCACCGAGCCGGTGAAGGTGATGGCGCCGATCGCGACGCCGAGCGACATCTCGATCAGGCTCTGGCCGTGGATCGCGCCCTCGGCGCCGATATCGAAGGCCGCCGGCGCATAGAACGCGCCGGCCGCGACCAGGACCGCGGCCATGCCGACCAGCGAATGGAACGCGGCGACGAGTTCCGGCATCGAAGTCATCGGCACGCGCCGCGCGATCACCGCGCCGGCGCCGCCGCCGAGCGCCACCCCGACCACGACCAGCACCCAGGCGGCAAAGCCGGCCGGCGGATGCGCGGCCAGCGTGGTCGCGACTGCGATCGCCATGCCGATCATGCCGAACAGATTGCCGCGCCGGCTGGTTTCCGGATTCGACAGGCCGCGCAGCGCCAGGATGAAGAGGACGCCGGCCACCAGATAGGCCAGCGCGGCAAGATTGGCGCTCATTGGGCGCGCTCCCGTTGTGCGCTGTCGATCCCGATCACTTCTGCTTCCTCTGGAACATGCCGAGCATGCGCTGGGTGACCAGGAAGCCGCCGAAGATGTTCACCGAGGCGAAGATCAGCGCCACGAAGCCGAAGGCGCGCGACCAGATCGGCCCGTTGTCGTTGGCGACAAGCGCGACGCCGACGGCGAGCAGTGCCCCGACGACAATGACCGAGGAGATGGCGTTGGTCACCGACATCAGCGGCGTGTGCAGCGCCGGCGTCACCGACCAGACGACGTAATAGCCGACGAACACGGCGAGCACGAAGATCGAGAGGCGAAACACAAACGGGTCGACTGCGTCGGTGACCGCGTGCATCGCGCCGCCGCTCGCTGCCGCGATGATATCGAGCTGCGCCAGGATAGAAAGAGTGACCATCCACGTCTCCTGTCAGACGCCACGCCGGGGCATGATCCGCGCGCCTATTTCAGGTTCGTCATGCGCGGGCTTGACCGGCGCATCCATGCCGAACGGCGGTGATCGAAAGATTTGCGGAAAGCGGCTTGACCGCGTGGATTGCCGGGTCAAGCCCGGCAATGACGAGGAACGTTCATGTGAAAGTCGGCTCACGCAGCGCTCTTCGGTTTGAAGTTCGGATGCACGATCTCGCCGTCGCGGGTGAGCGCCGTCCCCTTGACGATATCGTCGTCCCAGTTGACGGCGAGCGCTTTTGTCTTTTTGTCGATCAGGATTTCCAGGAACGCATAGAGGTTCTTGGCGTAGAGGCTCGAGGCGGTGGCGGCGAGCCGGCCGGGCACGTTGTTGTAGCCGACGATCTTGGTGCCGCCGACATTGGCGACCGCGTCGGCGGCGACGCCTTCGACATTGCCCCCGCGCTCGACGGCGAGATCGACGATCACCGAACCGGGCCGCATCGATGCGGCCATTTCCTTGGAAATGAGCCGCGGCGCGCTCCGGCCGGGAATGAGCGCGGTAGTAATGACGATGTCCTGCTTCTTGATGTGTTCGGCGACAAGCGCGGCCTGCTTGGCCTGGTACTCCTTCGACATTTCCTTGGCGTAGCCGGCGGCGGTCTCGGCGGCGCGGAATTCGTCGTCCTCGACGGCGATGAACTTGGCGCCGAGGCTCTCGACCTGCTCCTTGGCCGCCGGTCGCACGTCGGTCGCGGTGACGATTGCGCCGAGGCGGCGCGCGGTGGCGATCGCCTGCAGGCCGGCGACGCCAGCGCCCATGACGAAGACGCGCGTCGCCGGCACTGTGCCGGCTGCGGTCATCATCATCGGCAGCGCCCGGCCGTATTCGGCGGCGGCATCGATCACGGCGCGATAGCCGGCGAGATTGGCCTGGCTCGACAGCACGTCCATTCCCTGCGCGCGGGTGATGCGCGGCAGGAGTTCCATGGCGAAGCCGACGATCCCGGCGGCGGCCATGGCGCGCAGCGCGGGCTCATTGCCGTAAGGGTCCATGATGGCGATGACCATCGCGCCTTTCTTGTATCGCGACAGCTCGGCAGCTTGCGGACGGCGCACTTTGAGGACGACATCCGCGTTCTCGACCGCCTGGGGAGTGACGCTCGCGCCCGCGGCAGAAAAATCCGCGTCGAGGATGCCCGATTTGATTCCGGCGCCGGGCTCGACCGCGACCTCGGCGCCGAGCGCGATCATTTTCTTGACCGTCTCCGGAGTGGCGGCAACCCGCGGCTCGCCCGCCTCGGTTTCCGCAGCAACCGCGACCTTCATGGTGCCTCCGACGGCGGCCTGCGTGCGCGGCCGGTTTCAAGCCCGTGCGCACGCGGCTTGGTGCCGGCCCTCACCGACGGCGTGCGACGAGCGGACGAGTTCAGACGAGGAATATTGCCATCAGGATGAGGATGACGACGATGACTGCGATCCCGCCCTTCACCAACGCGACAAATGAACGGTACATCTGCTCGTGCTCAGCATAGTCGTTCCCGTCCGCTGTCGCGTATTCGAGCTCGCCGTGGTCGGCCATCGCGTTTCTCCAAAATTCGGCCCTGCGCACGGGGCTTAGCTTAATTGCACGTCCGGAGCAACGCGACGCCTACATGTCCAATACCAGGCGTTCGCTCTTGCAGCCGCAACAGCAGATCATGACCTTTTCGTTGCTCGCCTGCTCCTCCTCGCTCAGCACGGAATCGTGGTGCTCGGGGACGCCGGAGATGACACGCGTGACGCATTCGCCGCAGATGCCGAGCTCACAGGAATAGTCGACGTCGATGCCGGCCTCGTAGAGCACTTCGAGGATCTTCCTGCCCTCGGGGATGAAAAATTCCTCGCCGGAGCGCGCGAGTTCGACCCAGAAGCCGCCGAGCGTCCCTGCTGCCGCTTCCTCCTTCGGGGTGAAATATTCGACGTGCACGTTGCTGCGCGGCCGCGAGGCCGCCGCCGCCTCGAACGCCTTGAGCATCGGGTTGGGGCCGCAGCAATAGAAGTGCGTGTTCTGCGGCGCGGTCGCAAACACGGCCGCGAGATCGAGGAACTTGCCGTCCGCTTCATCGTCGAAATGCAGATGCGCGGTGCCTGGGGCGAATTTCGCCATCGTGTCCAGAAACGCCATGTCGGCGCGCGAGCGGCACGAATAGTAAAGCTTCCAGGAACGGTTCTGCGCCGCGAGCTGCTGCGCCATGCACCAGATCGGCGTGATGCCGATGCCGCCGGCGACGAGGACGACGTGCTCGGCACTCTCGACGAGCGGGAAATTGTTGCGCGGTGCGCTGATCTTGACCGCGTGCCCGACGCGCATCTCGTCGAAGATGTAGCGCGAGCCGCCACGGCTTTGCGCATCGCGCTTGATGCCGACGACATAGCTTTCGGGATTGTCGGCGGGGTTAAGCAGCGAGAACTGGCGGACGAGCCCGTTGGGGATGTGAATGTCGATATGCGCGCCCGGTTTGTAAGCGGGCAGGGCGCCGCCGCCCGGCCGGGCGAAGGTGTACAGGTTGGTATCGCGGGCGACGACGGTTATGGCGGTCAACGTGACGTCGATCAAAGCCCCCGCGCGGCCCGCCTCGGGCGCTGCCGATACGCCTGCAGATGGTGCGGTTATCGTATCCATGCGGGCATAGATAGGCGGCTCGGACAGGGTTCTGCAACCTGTTCTTTCCGTGCCTGCTGCATGGGTTCCGCCGCTTCTCAGTGGCACGCGAACTCGCCCGATTCTTCATTGCGCTCGATGCACGCGCCGCGTTGTCGACCGCGCCTCAAAACTGGCGGGCGCCCGCCGGATGATTTCCGCCGGGCGCCCTTAAGCTAGCGTCAGCCAGCCTATAAGCCGGGTTCTGGATGGCATGCAGGCACGCCTGCATGCGTGACGGCCATTCCTCTAGGACGCCGGTTGCCCGGCGCCTCCAGCAACCTACCCGGACGGGCGGATCTGGACATCGATCCAGCCGCTGTCGCACTCGCGTGCGGAGGCGGCGCGCCGTCCCTATTCGGTCTTGCTCCCGGTGGGGTTTGCCGTGCCGCCGGCGTTGC
>Ga0070673_100002008_pt1 | contig 12277 bp, 12 predicted proteins | sample KBSM23metaG_FD_65342 | JGI IMG/M metagenome (GOLD analysis project Ga0070673, IMG submission 65342) | Miscanthus rhizosphere microbial communities from Kellogg Biological Station, Michigan, USA - KBS M2-3 metaG | ecosystem: Host-associated > Plants > Roots > Rhizosphere > Soil ... | reverse complement strand
TCGCCAGCGCGCGACGGTCCGCCGAAGATCGCCTGACGCGGCAGCAGGAGGCGCTGCGCGAGACGCTCGAGCGCGAGCGCGCGGCGCGGAACGACGCGGAAACGGCCAGCCGCGCCAAGGACGAGTTCCTCGCCACCGTGTCGCACGAGCTGCGCACGCCGCTGAACGGGATCCTCGGCTGGGCGGCGATCCTGAACCGGCACGACGTCAACGCGGCGGTCAAGACGCAGGCGCTTCGCACCATCGAGCGCAGCGCGCTCGCCCAGGCGCAGATCGTCGAAGACATCCTCGACTTCTCGGGGATGGCGCGCGGCCAGCTGCGCATCGATCCGCAGCCGGTGGCGTTCGCGCCGCTGGTCCGGGACGCCATCGACACCGTTGCCGCGTCGGCAGACCTGAAGCAGATCAGGATCGAGACCGTCATCGAGGAGGATCAGGTCATCGTCGGCGACGGCGGCCGGGTGCGGCAGATCGTCTGGAACCTGCTGTCGAACGCCGTGAAGTTCACGCCCGAGGGCGGCAGGATCATGGTGCGGCTGCGGCGAGCGGCAGACCAGGCCGAGCTCGAAGTGGAAGACACCGGCATCGGGATCGATCCGGCATTCCTGCCGCACGCCTTCGAACCCTTCCGGCAGGCCGACGCGACCTTCACGCGAGAGCACGGCGGACTGGGGCTGGGGCTGGCGATCGTTCGTCACCTCGTCCACCTGCACGGCGGGACGATCACAGCGCACAACAACGAAGCCGAGCCCGGGACCGTGTTCACGTTGCACCTGCCCATCGCCGTGCCTTCCGCCTCCGGCAGCTGACGAATCTGCGAATCCGGTTACGAAATTGCCTGTCCCCGCGAGCGGAATCGGGCATTCGGCCTGAGGATCCGGTGGGCACGGGATCGGCAGTCCGTGCGGCATGGCTGGAATGCTGCTCGTCGCGGCGATCCTGCTGGGTCCCGCCTCCACCGTCAAAGCCGAGCCCTGGGAAGCGGCCGTCAAGCGCGGCGACTTCGCCGCGGCGGCGACGCTGCTGCAGCGCGTGGTGTTCGAGCCGGCGCGCGGCGCGCGGCCCGACGCCGCCGCACTGAGGCAGCTGGCGCTCCTCTACGCCGACGGCAAAGGGGTCGACAAGGATCCGGTCCTCGCCTGCGGTCTGCTGCGCGCGCACGCGGTGGCCACCGCCAAGGCGCCGCGCGTGACGGCCGCCGCGAAGCGCGCCGCGCAGACGGTCGTCGATCGCTACTGCTCGCCGCTGAGCGTGACCGAGCGCGCCGCCGCGTTCGCGGCGATGTCGTGCCCGCGCGTCGGCCTGCAGCGCGGCGCAACCGTGGCGCTCGAGCCCGGCTGGTCGATCCGTTTCAACGACCGCAGCGTCACCGTCACGCGCAACAACGACGTCCGTGAGCAGCCGCTCGCCGGCGACGGGCTGTGCCGCTCGCAGGTGCTGCTGATGCGGCATTCCTCGCTCGATCCTTCGACCGGCGCCCTCGTCGAACCGCAGACCGGCACGAAAGCCCGCAACGCGCGCCACGTCATCGAGCTGGTGACGCTGCACTCCGCCTGGCACAACGGCGCGCTGGCGCGTGAAACGATCTGGCAGCTCTATGAGGTGCGTGGCCTGGCGCTGGATCTCGCCGCCGTCGAGCGCTGGCAGGAGCCGGGCTCGGCATGGCCTGCGCCGGAGCTGCCCGGGGCGATCGCGCGCGGCGTGACGTTCGCGATACCCGCGCCCGGACAGCTCGAATACGCCATTCCGGACGATCCTCCCCGCCGCGGGTCGATCGCGCCGCAACAGGCCCGCCGCTGATTGACGCCGGGTGGACGGCGGCGGTAGCTTTACCGTCTTCCGTGGCTTCGATAGCGTCGTTCCGCCGCCTTCGTCCGCTCGCGATCTAGGCAGCGATGCTCGCGATGAGCTGTGGCGGACACTCGAACGCGCCGACGCAGCCGACGTCGCCCGCCGCGCCCGGACCCGCTCCGGTCACGGTCGCCGACGTGCGCGTCGGCACCGCCGGCAACGCCTCACCCAGCCTCTCACCCGGACAAACGCTGCAGCTGTTCGCCCAGGCGACGAGCTCAGACGGCACGAGTGCCGACGTCACGAACCTGGCAGTCTGGCAGTCGTCGAACCCGGTGGTGGCGACGGTCTCGCCGACCGGCCTCGTCACCGCCGCCGTCGAGGGGACGCTCGACGTCACCGCAACGTACTCGGGAAAGAGCGGGTCGCTTCACGCCGACGTGCAGAAGCCCGGATGCGCCGTCACGCTCTCGCCCGAGAGCACGGTGTTCGGCGCGCTCACCTCGAACGCCACCGTCGCGGTCACGACGACGCTGAGCACCTGCCGATGGAAGGCCCGCAGCGATGCCCCCTGGTTGTCGTTCCAGTTCGATCCCAATCGGAGCGGCAACGGGTCGTTCACCTATTCGGTGCCGGGGAACAACAACACGATCGTTCACGCTGACAACCGAGCCGGGCGATTGCCAGTGGCGGATCAACGACACCGTCTTCGAGCTCTCTACGCTGGGACCAACCAGCGGCACGGGATCGGCGACGATCCGGTATGCGGTCACGCCCGGGTCGTTCTCCTCGACACACGATCACACGATTAGCGTCCAGGGCCTGAGCGGACTGAACCCGCATGGCGTTCATACGATTCACCTGATCGCCCAATAAGCTCGGGGATGGATGCGCGGGGAACCTCCGCGCGCATTTTCTCGTCCATAAAAACTACTTTGTAGATTTAATATGGCCAAGGGAGACTTCGTCGGGGAGTTCGAGCTCTACGTCCTGATCGCGATCGCGCACGCCGGGGACGAAGCCTATGGCGTGACGATCCGCCAGGAGATCGAGCGGCGCACGGGACGCGTGGTGGCGATCGGCGCGGTGCACGCCACGCTGGCGCGGCTCGACGAGAAGGGCCTGGTGCGCTACCGGGTGTCGGACCCGCAGCCCGTCCCCGGCGGAAAACGACGCAAGTTCTTCCGGCTGACGGCCGCGGGCGAACGCGCGGTCCGGCACTCGGCCGGCATGCTCGCGCGGATGCTCGACGGCCTGTCGCCGGAACTGCGCGGATTGCGATGAGCGGCCCCCCTCCACGCCTGCCGCGCATCGCCGCCGCCATTCTGGCGCTGGCGGCGTCGCGTGAGACGCGCGCCGACGTGCTCTCGGACCTCGAGGACGAGTACCACCAGGTGGCGCGCGAACGCGGGACCGCGGCCGCCAGGCGCTGGTGCTGGACGCAGGTGGCGCTGTCGCTGGCGCCCCTGGTCCGTTCCCGCAAAGGAGATCGCGTGATCACGACTGTTGCTTCTGATCTCCGGTACGCCGCGCGCCTCGCCCGGCGGGCGCCGCTCGTCACGCTGTCGGTCATCGTGGCCATCGGCGGCGGCATCGCGGCCGCGACCGCCATCGTCAGCGTCATGGAAGGTGTCTTCCTGCGGCCCCTGCCGTTCTCACGTCCGGGCGAGCTGCTGCAGCTCAGCACAGTCATCGAACGGTTCGGGCGCGCGCCGGAAATGAACTATCTCGACGCCGGCGATCTGCGGGCGCAGGCCTCGTCGCTCGCCGGCGTCGCGCAGTACGACGCGGGCCCGGGCACGGCACGGCTGGACCCGGGCGCGCCGGCGCTGTCGATCACCGTGGTCTCGGCCGGCCGCGATCTCGCGGGGCTGCTCGATCTCCCGGCGACCACCGGCCGGAGTTTCGCCGCGTCCGACTTCGCGAACGGCGCCGCGCCAGTTGCCCTGCTGACGGACCGATTCTGGCGCCGGCGATTCGGCGGAGACGCGGGCGTCATCGGCCGCTCGATCGACATCGGGTCCGACCGCACGCAGATCGTCGGCGTGCTGCCCCCGGCCGCCAATCACTTTCCTGCCGGCGGCAGCGACGTCTGGATACCGCTCACCTTTTCGGCGGACTCGTTCCTCAACCAGCGCGGCTCGATTGCGCTCGCGGCCATCGGGCGGCTGCGCACCGGGCAGTCCCGGGACACGGCGCAGGCCGAGGTGAGCACGATCGCGGATCGCCTGGCGAAGACCTACCCCGACACGAACCGCTCCCGCCGCTTCGCGGTGGACGAACTGCAGGGAGCGATGGCGGGGCCCGTGAGGCCGATGGTCATGCTGATCGCCGGCGCGATCGCGCTGCTGCTGGCCGTCGCCTGCGCCAACATCGCCAACCTGCTGCTGGCGCACGCACAGGCGCGCGCCCCCGAGCTCGCGTTACGTGGCGCCATCGGTGCGAGCCGCGGCCGCCTGCTGCGCCAACTGTGGACCGAAACGCTCGCCCTGTTTGCCGTCGCGGGAACCGCCGGCGTCGTGTGCTCGTTGCCGCTCGCACGGGCCCTCGTCGCGCGCTACCCGGAAGCGCTGCCGCTCGCGGCGGACGTGCAGCTCGATCTCCGCGTCCTCGCGATCGCCGCCCTGGTCACGCTGGTCGCGGCACTGACGGCGGGGCTGCCGCTCGCGCGGCGCGCCTCGGGGTGGAGCGCGTCGGCGGCGCTGGCCGCGTCGGCACGCGCGACGGCGGGACGAGGGGATCGGCGCATGTCGGGGCTGTTCGTTGCCGCGCAGGTGGCGCTGTCGATGGTGCTGCTCTTCGGCGGCCTCGTCCTCGCCCGCACGTTCCTCAACATCGCGGCCGTCTCTCCGGGCTTCGATCCGCACGACGTCGTGACGCTGCGCGCCTCGATCCCCTCGTCGTCTCTCGCCGACGAGCGGCGGATGCTGGCGATGCAGGACACGCTGCGCGACGCCGCCGCCGCGCTGCCGGGCGTGGAGTCGGCGGCGCACGCCATGTTCATTCCCTTCACGCCGGGCTCGTGGGGCGACGGGTTCAGGCGTGTCGGCACGGCCGATCGCATCGGACCGGACGGTCCCTTCGGCCACTTCTACATGGTCAGCCCCGAATATTTCACCGTCATGCGGCTGCCGCTGCTGCGCGGGCGTCCGCTCGCGGCAACCGACGACGAGCGCGCGTCGAAGGTGCTCGTGGTGAGCGAGACGTTCGCCCGGAAGCTGTACTCGAACGCCGACGCCGTCGGCCAGCGGATCGAATGGAACGACGGTGTCTGGCAGATCGTCGGCGTCGCCGCCGACGCGCGCCACGGATCGCTGTGGGACGCGCCCGACGCCGACGTCTACGTGCCGCGGCGGCAGGTGCCGCGCGGCAACACCTGGCTGCTGCTGCGAACGCCGCGTCCCGCCGCGGCGGTCCTGGCCGATCTCCAGCGCAAGGCAGGCGCGCTCGATCCCGGCATTATCCTCTCGGACGCGATGCCGATGGCGGATCGGCTGGCCGACAGCGCGGCCGCGGAGCGGTTCCGGGCCCTGGTCACCTCTGGGCTGGCGCTGCTCGCGCTGGCGCTCGCGCTCGTCGGCCTCCATGGGGTCGTCGCCTACGCCGTCGTCCGCCGCACCCGCGAGATCGGCATCCGCCTCGCGCTCGGCGAGCGCCCGGCCGCCGTGCGGCGCACCGTCATCGTCGACGCGCTCCGCGCGATCGTGACGGGACTGCTGCCCGGCGTCGCCGCCGCCTGGTGGATCGGCCGCTGGCTCGACACCACCGGCCTGGTCCGCGCGGATCTCAACCTGTCGCTGGCCGCGGTCGCGATGACGTTTCTGCTGGCTGGACTGCTGGCCGCTGCGGGCCCGGCGTGGAGGGCGAGCCGCGTCGATCCGATCGCGGCGCTACGAGCCGAGTAGGCTCACTTCCGTGCCGCGCGTGGAACCTGGCGATGCTGCAGGGTGGAGACCCTGGCCAGCGCCGGGTAATCACGATCGGCGTGCAGGACCGTCAGATCGTGGCGGATGGCGCAGGCGGCAATCAGACAGTCCGCGGCCGAGCGAATGGTCAGGCCGGCGCGCCGGGCGCGGCGGTACAGATCGACCGCTTCCTCGACCACGGCGACTCGCAGCGGCGATTCCACGATGGGCAGCGCGAGCATCGCGCGGCGCGCCGTGCGAAACGCCGCCTCGTCGGTGAATCCCTGCAGCACTTCCTGCACCACCGGCAGGCAGGTCACGATGTCGTCGAAGTCGACGACCGACTCGATCACCAGCCGAGACGGCTTGCGAAAGACCTCGATCCACGCCGAGGTGTCAACGAGCACCACGGCGCGGCTTCCCGTAAGGAGGACGATCCTCCCTGACCACGCCGAGGTCCCCTTCCCACGCACCGCTGCCGGCCAGTTCGAGGATCTGCCGGGCGCGGGCGCGCCGCACGAAATCCTCCATCGCGCGCTCGACCGCGCGCGAGTAGGTCCGTTCGCGGCTGACTTTCAGCGTCTCTTCGAGCAACGCCGCATCAAGCACAAGATTTGTGCGTTTCATGTGTATACGGTGGCACATGGCGGACGCGGCGTCAACCGGCGAGCCGCCGTGGTGCCGGCTACCGCCGGGCCGCGAGACGCTCGAAGATCGGGCGGAGTTTCCCGGCCGTGACCGGCAGCTCTTCCGGCAGCACCCGCGTCTGGCCGACGACGGTCATGAAGTTGGTGTCGCCGTTCCAGCGCGGGACCACGTGCATGTGCACGTGATCGAGCACGCCGGCTCCGGCCGGCTTGCCGAGGTTGATCCCCATGTTCATCCCGTGCGGCGCGTAGGCCTCCGTCAGCGCCACTTCCGCATCGCGGGTCAGCATCATCATCTCGCGCAGCTCGTCGGCAGTCGCCGACGCCAGCGTCGCGATGTGACGGTTGGGGATCACCATGAGGTGACCGTTGTTGTAGGGGAAGAGATTGAGGATGACGAAGCAGGCGGCGCCGCGGTGGACGATCAGGTCAGCCGCCGACGCGTCGCTGAGGGCCGCACAAAAAACACAGCCCCCGGTGCTGGCCCCACCGGTGATGTAGGCCAGCCTCCAGGGGCTCCACAGATGATCCAAACTACACTCCGGCGAGGTCGGATCCGGACACCGCGGGCGGTGCGGCCGGTCCCGGCGCGTCCACCTCGCGGTTGATCAGTTCCTTCAGCTCCTTGCCGGGCTTGAAGTACGGCACCTTCTTCGGCGGGACGTCCACCTTGTCCCCCGTCTTCGGATTGCGCCCCTTGCGCGGCTCCCGGCGTCGCAGCCGGAAGCTGCCGAACCCCCGCAGCTCGATCTTCTCGCCGCGATGCAGCGCGTCGATGATGCTCTTGAAGACCGTGTCGACGATGACTTCCGAATGCTTCTTCGTCAGGTCCGAGACCCGCGAGACTTCTTCGACGAGTTCCGCCTTGGTCATGCTGCCGGTGTTCATTGGGGCCCCTTCCTACTGCTGGTGCTTGAAGTGGTCGCCGAGGGTCACTTCCGGACGTCCCGTCGTTTCCGTGTAGGCTTCCCAGTCCGCACGGAACTCCTCGTTCTTCAGGGCGCGGATGCTCAGGCCGATCTTCCGTTCGCCGGGGATCAGCTTGATGATCTTCATCTGGTAGCTCTCACCCACCTGGAGATCGAGCTTGCCGTCCTTGCCCTTCTGGGTCGAGTCGTCGAACTCCGAGACGTGGATCAGCCCTTCGATCCCTTCCGCCAGCTCGACGAACGCGCCGAAGTTCGTCATGCGGACGATCTTGCCCTCGACCGTGTCGCCGACCTTGTGGTGCTGGAAGAACTCGTCCCAGATGTCGGTCTGGAGCTGCTTCAGCCCCAGCGACAGCCGCTGGTTCTCCGCGTCGATGTTCAGCACCATCGCCTCGACGGTGTCCCCCTTCTTCAGGGCCTCCGACGGGTGCTTCAGGCGCTTGCTCCACGACATGTCCGAGATGTGGATCAGGCCGTCGATGCCCTCTTCCACTTCGACGAACGCGCCGAACTCGGTGAGGTTGCGCACCTTGCCGGTGATCGTCGTGCCGATCGGGTACTTCTCCGCCAGCTCGTGCCACGGGTTGGTCTCGACCTGCTTGAGGCCGAGCGAGATCCGCCGCGCGCCCGGATCCACGCCGAGCACCATCGTCTCGACGGTGTCGCCGACGTTCAGGATCTTCGACGGGTGCTTGACGCGCTTGCTCCACGACATCTCGCTGACGTGGATCAGCCCTTCGACGCCCGACTCGAGCTCGACGAACGCGCCGTAGTCGGTCAGGCTCACGACCTTGCCCGACAGGCGGGCGCCGACCGGGTAGCGCTCGGTGACGTTCGACCACGGATCGTTCTGGAGCTGCTTGTGACCGAGCGACACGCGTTCGGTCGCGGGGTCGTACTTCAGCACGATGACGTCGATTTCCTGGTTGACCTGGAACAGCTCCGACGGGTGCGTCACGCGCCCCCACGACATGTCCGTGATGTGGAGCAGGCCGTCGATGCCGCCCAGATCGATGAACGCGCCGTAGTCGGTGATGTTCTTGACGACGCCGCGGAGGACTTTGCCCTCGGCGAGCGTGTCGAGCGTGTGCTTCTTCTTCTCGGCGTTCTCCTCTTCGAGGAGCACCTTGCGCGAGAGCACGATGTTGCCGCGCTTCTTGTTGACCTTGATGACGCGCATGCGCAGCTCCTGGCCGCGCAGGGCATCGAGATTGCGCACGGGACGGACGTCGATCTGCGAGCCGGGGAGGAAGGCGCGGACGCCGATGTCGACCGCGAGACCGCCCTTGATGCGCTCGATGACGCGGCCGATGACGACCTTGCGCTCGGCATAGGCCTTCTCGACTTCGTCCCAGATCTTCATCTTCTCGGCCTTCTCGCGCGAGAGCACCACGTAGCCTTCGCGGTCCTCGGTGCGCTCGAGCAGCACGTCGACGATGTCGCCGGGCTGCACGGTGATCTGGCCGGTTTCGTCCAGGAATTCGTCGACCGGGATGATTCCCTCGGACTTGTAGCCGACGTCGACGATGACTTCGGACGGCGTCACTTTGAGCACCGTCCCCTTCACGACCTCGCCTTCCGCGATGTTGCGGAAGCTGTTATCGTAAAGGTCCAGAAGGCGCGCGTATTCCTGCGGATCAACCTGATCGTCTACGCCGGTTGCGCCACCTCCTTGCGGAATGATCTGCTGCTGTTTGTCTGTTGCCATGCTCAGCGGGTCCTCTCTCAACGTACTGCCGGGATCTCAGCTCCGGCGGGCTGTAGATTTGCAACCACCTTGTGGGCGATAAGCAGTAGATTATCCAACAGTTACAGCCGTTCGGTCAAGGAGAAGCGTAATGGCCCGGAAACCGGCGCGGAAAGCGAAAGGCCAGAAGACCACTCCCTCGAAACGTAAGGCTGGGGCCGGCGCTCGGGCATCTGCCCGACGTGCTGCCGGCGCCCGCCGGACCACGGCCACGCGCACGACCGGCCGGACCTCAGGCGCGAAGAGCGCCAAGGGCAAAGCGCGCCGCAAGCAGACGAGGCCCCCGGCGCGGCCACGCACGAGCGCGAAGGCGGCAAAAAAGACCGCGAAGCGCGGGCCGGCCTCGCCCAAGCGCGCCAGCGTGAAGGCGGGCGGTACGGGGCGCGAGTCGACGCTCGCACAAACGCCGGATACCGGACGAACGGTCCGCGGACGCACCAACCCGATGCCGACGAAGCGGTCCACCGGGACCGCCGCCGGAGCCGGCGATCTTCGCCGCGCGCCCGGTCTCGAGCGCGAGCGCCGGCGCCTGCGCGAAGTCGAGGAGACCGTCCCCGGTCCGCCCTCGAGCCTCAACATGGATCGCCACGGCTCGGCCGCGCGCACCGGCCGCGCCGAGCTGCGTCAGGCGAAGCGCGAGCACACGGAGACGAGTCCCGCGATGACCGGCGGCGACGTGGATGCTGACTGGGAAGACGCCTACGCGGTAGGCGACGAAGCGCCCGGCGGCGACAACCCGACGCCGGATCAGGATCGCGTGGACGATATCGGCCGCGCGCTCGGCATCGAGTACCAGGACAACGAAGAGCTCAAGGGCGCGGACAAGATCACCGACCGCGACAAGCACCGCTGGGAGCTCGACCCCGCGTCAGCCGAAGACTACAACGAGCACGACGAGGACTGATCGGTCATCGGTCATCGGTCATCGGTCGCGTGCGGATCAGCGCCAGCACATCCTCGATGACGACGTCGATCGGCACGCCCGTGGTGTCGACGACGGTGGCGTCGGGAGCGATGGCGAGCGGCGACGCGGCGCGCGTCGAGTCGTTGCGGTCGCGCTCGGCCAGCGCGGTCGCGACGTCCGACAACTGCGCACCCTTCGAACTGGTGTGCGCCGGGTCGCTGGCGCGGCGGCGCGCGCGCTCCTCGGGCGACGCGTCCAGGTAGATCTTCACGTCGGCATCCGGGAAGACGACCGTGCCGATGTCGCGTCCTTCCATGACGACGCCGCCGCCTTCGCCCAGCGCGTGCTGGCGCGCGACGAGGACGCGGCGGACGGCCGGGTGCCGCGCCACGGTCGTGGCGGCGCGATCGATCTCAGGCGTCCGGATGGCCGCGGCAACGTCGTGGCCGTCGATCACCACCCGCCCTGACCCGAGATCGAAGACCGCGCGCTCGGCGACGGCGGCCACGCGCGACTCGTCGGTGAGATCGATCCCTTCCTGGCGCGCCTTCCACGCCACCGCGCGATACATCGCGCCGGTGTCGATGTGGCGATAGCCGAGGCGCGCCGCGACGGCGCGGGCGACCGTCCCCTTCCCCGCCCCTGACGGGCCGTCGATGGCAATGGTAAGCCTGTCCAGCCTGTCGGGCCTTTCGAGCCTCGCGTCGTCCATTTCGCTATTATCCTCCGCGATGCGCCGGCGCCGGAGTGTCCTCGTCATCTTTCTGCTCCTCGCGGTACTGGCGGCCACTTTCATGCCGCGCTACCTCCGCGGCGCGGCCTTCGTCGTCCGCGCCGCCGGCATGGAGGGGACGCCGCGGCGCGTCGCCGAGTGGGACACCAGCCCCGTCCGCGAGATGGAGTGGTCGCTGGCCTGGCGCGACGGCGCGCTCCGCTCGCGCCGCTACTTCCCGCAGTCGAGCGGCGGACGCCCGGTGCTGCTCGTCCCCGGCGTGCACGCCGCGGGCATCGACGAGCCGCGGCTGGTCGGTTTCGCGCGGCAGATCGCCGCAGCCGGGCACGAGGTGTTCACCGTCCAGCTGGACGATCTCGCGCACTACATGATCACCACGCGCACCACCGACATGATCGAGGATGCGGCGATCTCGGTGTCGAACAACGCGGGTGGACAGGGCGTCGCCGGCCCGATTGGAGTCCTCGGCATCAGCTTCGGCGGCGGGCTCTCGATCGTCGCGGCGGGGCGGCCGTCGCTGAAGGGTCGCGTGTCGTGGGTCCTCGCGCTCGGCGGCCACGCCGACCTGCCGCGTACGCTGCGCTATCTCTGCACGGGCGTGCAGCCGGACGGCGTCGTGCGGCCGCCGCACGACTACGGGCTGGCGATCGTCCTGCTCGGCGCCGCCGATCGCGTCGTCCAGGCGGCGCAGGTGGGGCCGCTGCGCGCGGCCATCCTCTCCTACCTGGAGGCGTCGCGGCTCGACATGGTGGACAAGGCGAAGGCGAACGTCGAGTTCGCGCGTGCGAAGACGCTCGCCGCCGCGCTCGACGAGCCGTCGCGCACCTACATGAACTACGTCAACGCACGCGACGTGACGCATCTCGGGCCGGTGCTGCTGCCGCACCTTTCGGATCTCGGCGGCGATCCCGCGCTGTCCCCGGCGCGCTCGCCGGCGCCGGACGCGTCGGTGTTCCTGCTGCACGGCACCGACGACAACGTGGTCCCCGCGATCGAGTCGACCCTGCTGGCGAAGGATCTGCGCGCCCGGAACGTCCCGGTGCACGTCCTGCTGACGCCGCTCATCACGCACGCCGAGGTGGATCGCGCCTCGACCGCGACGGCGATCTGGCGCTTGATACACTTCTGGTCGGATGTGTTGAGTGAGTGAGCGCCTTCAGAAAATCCTGTCGGCCGCGGGCATCGCCTCGCGGCGGCTGTCCGAAGAACTGATCCTGCAGGGACGTGTGTCGGTCAACGGCGAGACGGTCCGCGAACTGGGGACGAAAGCGGATCCCGCCACCGACGAGATCAAGGTGGACGGACGCCGGGTCAAGACGGCACAGCGGAAGCGCTACGTGCTGCTCAACAAGCCGCGCGGCTACATCACCAGCCGCAGCGATCCGCAGGGACGGCCGACGGTGATGGACCTGCTGAAAGCGGTGAAGGAGTACGTCTACCCGGTCGGGCGGCTGGACTACGACACGGAGGGGCTGCTGCTGCTGACCAACGACGGCGAGCTGGCGACGCGCCTGACACATCCGCGGCACGAGGTGGACAAGGTGTACGAAGCGCGCGTCCGCGGCGTGCCTGACGCGCATACGCTCGATCGCCTGGCGCGCGGCGTCACGATCGAGGGGCG
>Ga0070673_100002006_pt1 | contig 12282 bp, 27 predicted proteins | sample KBSM23metaG_FD_65342 | JGI IMG/M metagenome (GOLD analysis project Ga0070673, IMG submission 65342) | Miscanthus rhizosphere microbial communities from Kellogg Biological Station, Michigan, USA - KBS M2-3 metaG | ecosystem: Host-associated > Plants > Roots > Rhizosphere > Soil ... | reverse complement strand
CGGAGCGCAACAGTTCCCCCTCGGCTCCAGCACCGGCCATTTCGCCTCGTGGCAGTCGACCAGCGTGGCCACGGCCAGCACCTTCCCGAACAGCCCACGGAACTCCGCGCCACTCAGGCTTCGTTGCGCCTCGTGTCCGTACCACCAGCGACGAAGCCGCGGATCCGCAACCGAGGCTGCGTCCCACACCGAGCCGGCATGGATCGCGACCCGCTGGCCGATGTGCTCCGCCGCAACCATCCGGCCGCGGTTCTCGACCAGCTTGTCCCCGTCCCTGATCGCCGCCGCCCAGGGCAGCCGGACCGTGATCGCGTACAACTCAGACACCGGACACCTCCCGGGAAGGCTCGGGGTACTCCCGGATCCGCAGGTCTTCCGGCCACCGCGACCAGTCCGTACCCTTGCCGCCGCCGGACAGCACCGCGCCGAGCTGCTTCACGAACACGGCGGTACCGGACCGGCGGGCCAACGCGATCAGGTCGCGCACCCAGCCGAGGTCCATCGGGCGCGAGCCCGGGCCGGACTCGCCGCCGATGATCAACCAGTCGATCCCGGTCAGGTCCAGCCCGTACAGCGCACCAATCAAGGGCTCGGCGGAGATGAACCGGACGGCGGCCGATGTCCGCCGCAGATGGTCCGCACGCCCGACGTGCTGCTCCGACTCGATGCTCGTGCCCAACCACACGTTCTCCAGCGGCCACGGCTGCTCGTACAGCGTCGTGGCGGCCACCTCGTCGAACAGTTCGGACAGCAGCGCCTGACCGCCGCCGAAGTCGTCCCCGACGATCCGGGCCATCCGCTCCGGCCGCTTGCTGAGGATCTGGTAGGTGTGCTGCGGCGTAGCCGCCATCACCGCCCACACCCGGGCCACGAACTCGCGCGGCACCCGGGCATGGAACAAATCCGACATTGAATTTACGAAGACGGTTCTCGGCTGCCGCCAACGCAGCGGGATCCTCAGCGCGTCCTCGTGGACGGCCAACCCGAACCCCGGGCCGGACGTGCGCGGATCCCCGTCGGTCTGGTACTTCGCCTGGCCCATCGCCTTGAGCCGCTTGGCGAGCGTCAACGCGTAGCAGTTATCGCAGCCGGCCGAGACCCGGTCACAGCCCGTCGTCGGATTCCACGTCTCACCCGTCGTCCCGGCGCGATGCGTCCACTCGATGCTGGTCTCAGACATCTCCGTCCCTCCAGATCCTCAACCGGGCACGCAGCACGGACTCGGCCAGTTCCGGGTGCTCACGGGCCAGCTCGGCCAGAACCCGGCCCACACGCTGGAGACGAACCTGTGCACGCACCCTCAGCACGCACTCGTCCTCGATGCGTTTTTGAAGTCGCTGTGCTCCAGCCGCTACGCGGCGGGCCTCATCCAGTTCGGAACGCAGACGTTCGTTCTCCTCGATCAGCCGCAGATCCCAGCCGACGACCGTCGCCGCCCGGCCGTGCAGCAGCCGGCCTCCGAGCCCTACCGGGGTGATGGTGTAGGCGGTCATGAGGACACCTCCGCAGCGTCCGCGATGTCGTCGTAATCGATGACCTGCACCGGGATACCGGCCCGCTCGGCCAGCCGGATGCAGTCCTGCGTCCCCGGTGAGGCGTCCCGGATGAACGCCAGCACCACGTCGCCGCCCTTCTCGACCAGCGCCTTGTTCCTCAGGTGCCCCGCCGCGCGGTGGTGTTCGCGCCACTTCGCCGGCATCGCGTCACGTAGAACCGGCAACGGATGGCCACCCCGCCGGACCCACAGGTCCGCGAGGTAGTCCGCCGAGCGCTGCGGCAACAGCCCGGTCTCGTCGTCGCGCCTCGGCCAGCACGCCCCGTGCGCCACGACCAACTGCGGCTCACCGATCTTCGCCGCCTCGGTGGCCAGGATGTCGAGGGCCGTCCAGATGACGTCCTTGCGATCCCACGTTCGCGAGCCGGTAACGATCACTCTCATGCCGGAACCACCGTCCAACGGCCCACACAAACCAGGCACGCGGGATCGAGCGGACAGCCGTGCAGACACGAGCCGCAGGACTGCTCCTCGCAGTGGCTTCCGTCCGGAACCGCGTTCTCGCACAGCACCGGATCGCAGCGGCACTCAGGGCACTGCTCCGCCTTACGCCAGTAGCCCTTGTCGTCCAGGAACACCGCACCCCACCAGGTGGACACGGGCACCTTCTGGGGGTCCTGCTTCCAGCGCATCGACAGGCCGGCCAGCCGGGCCTCAGCGCGGTGCGATTCGACATGCTGGTGGCAGCCTCCCGCCGACGTCGCCGAGCCGCACAGGACCACCAGGTTGGCCGGAAGGTTGGTCTCCGGACGCGGGTCCGAACCAGCTCCGCGGGCCCGTCGGTGCTGGCAACTCCAGTCCTCGCCGCGGGCTTCGAACCGGACCGCCCGGCCACAGCGGACACAGCAGCCGCCGTCACGGCGGAAGACGAGCTGGACGACCAACTTCGAAGGACCAGTTTTGATGGAGCGCTTCGCGCTCTGCGCCCTGCGGCACGCCGTGGACAGCTTCGTCTTCGCCCGCAAGGGTGTGTACCGCCGGATCTCGGTGCGCTTCATGCCGCCACCGCCTCACCGGTGATGGCCTCGACCACGGCGGCGATCAGGTCCCGCGCGGCCGGCGGCGTCACCGCGTTACCGAGCTGGCGCACCCGCTCCCGCTTGTTGCCGAGCACCACGTACCCGGCACCGAAGGCCATCGCCGCCTGGATCTCGTGCGGTTCCAACATCCGGAACGTGCAGTCCTCGACGAGCACGGCCGGGCCGAGCAGCCCCTCCGACTGGACCGTCGTCTGCGTGCCCGTCGGCTCCGTCACCGGCCGGGCGACCCCGGTCCGGTAGTACGGCACCAGCAGGTGATCCCAGCGCACCAACGACTGGCGTGGACCCTCGGACAGCATCGTGCGGAACGGCTCCCCCACCGGCGTGCTCATCTGCCCCTGGTCGCCGCGGGCGGTCATGTTGCGCATCACCAGGGCGTGGTGGTTCCCTGCCGCCGCGACGGTGTCCAGCGGCTCCGAGTCGGCGCGCTTGGCTGTGTTGTTGGCCCGCATCGGCACCACGAGCGCGTCCTGAAGGCGTGCGGTCTGGGTCCGCAGCGGCTCCGCGGCGGTGCGTGACGCGATCCCGTCCCGCCCCTCGACCGGGACGACCAGCGCCTCCGTGTCCCGCGTGGTGCGGGTGCGGAACGGCTGGTCCACCGTCTCGGCGCTGTCGTTCCAGGTCCCACCGGCCGGGGCCAGCAGCGGCCGTGCCGCGTGCCGCCGGAGGCCCGCCTCGATCCGGGCGATCGTCTTGTCCGCCAACGGCCGGAGTCGGCCACCGATCCGCTCCGCCGGCAGCGCCCAGTCGATCGCGACCGCCGCCGGCAGGACACCCGGATGCACTTCGGCACCGCAACGAGCGGTCGGGCACCGCCACACGTACTGTGCCCGGTACCGACCGCGCGGGCGATCCGGGCGTTTCCACGCCTGCGCCGCCCGGCCCATCGTCCCGCACCGCCCGCAAGCCGCGACCGGGCGGGTCCAGCGCCCGAGGTCAGGCCGGCGATCCTTCGCCCGCCACGCGACCACGTAAAGCCGATCGCGCGACTGCGGCGCCGGAGCACCGGCCGCCCGGGCGAACATGCTGTTCAGATAGACGACCTCGAACTGGTAGCCGAGATTCGCCAGCCCCGTCGTCCAGGCCGGCCACAGCACCCAGTCCCGCACGTCGACCACGTTCTCCACCACGATCGCCCGGTACCGGTGCACCTCCGCGAAACGCAGAACGTCGAACATCGTGGACCGGGAGCGCACCGCAGCCTCGTCCGGCAACACCTCGCCGAACAGGTCCGGCTGGCCGTCCACCCGCCGCCGGCCCCTGGCCTGGCTGTGGTTCGTGCACTCCGGGCTCGCCCACAGAATGTCGGTGCGCGGATACCGGCGCGGGTCGGCCTGGCTGATGTCGGCCACGTCGTGATCGGCGTGCGGGAAGTTGCCGTTGTGCGTGTCCACCGCGAGCTTCCAGTGGTTCGCCGCCATCCGCACCAGTACCCCGGGCACCAGCTCGGCACCCGAACTGCTGCCGCCGGCACCGCAGAAGAGATCCGTGATCGTCAGCACGACGCACCCCCGTGCTCAGCCAGCCACGCCTCGCCAGCCGCATTCAGGCGCACCTTGTACGGGGGCCTTTCGCCCTGCTCGCCTGGAGGTTCCAGCAGGGCGGCTGCACGGAACTGACCGACCCGGCCTGTCACCTCGGTCTCGTTCAAACCGTCGCGCCAGGTGACATGTCCTTTGGCCCAGCCGTGATCGACGACCTGGCCGGCCTTGATGCCCCGGGCAAGAGCGATCCGGGAGTTCGTGGGAACCAGAGCGGTCATGACCCACCGCCAGGATCAGAAGCCTTTTCAGGTGTCGCCTTCGGCTCCCCGCCTACGGCGGACGGGCTCAGGCCGGCGGCAACCCGTGACGTTGCCGGGTCGCTGATCCCGTGGGCCACGATGTGCAGCAGCGCCATGATGCCGTCGCCCAACGCTCCGCCCTCAGGCGCCGAATGCAGCACCGAGTAGAAGCCGTCCTCGTCCAGGGCCGCGCGCATCGAGATCAGCCGGCCGGCCCAGCGCATCGAGGCGGACACCTCGTCAGCGGTCTCTATCCGGCCGGTCGGCGTGAACAGCCAGCGGACCGCGATCTGCTGCCCCTCCTCGTGCTCCGGGTAGACGGTGGAGATGTAGGTGTCGATCCAGCCGACGATCGCGACGATCAGGCCGTTGGACCCGTCGAGGCGCTTGATGTAGCTGGCCGCGTCCTCCAGGTCGCCGGCCATGGCGCGGTTCAGCGCGACCGCCGCGATCTTCAGTGCGCGCTGGCGCTCGGCCGTCCGGTCGACGCTCATGCGGACTCACCGTCCTCACGGAGCACCGAACGAGCCACGGCGAAAGCGGCCGTGTTCGGCGCGTAGAGCTGCGATTCGGCTTCCAGCCACTCAGCTAGGGCCAGAGCCACCGCCGGCTGCATCAGTGCGATGAACCCCGCCAGGCCCTCGGCGTACGTCTCGATGTACTCGCACAGGTCGCAGGCGTCCGATTCCATGTCGACCGTGTGGGTCTTCCGGCACGCCCGGACTCCGGTCAAGCTCTCCGAGTCGGTGAAGACCGGGAACCACGGGCGGTCGTGCCAGACGAGCGGCAACGCGGCCGTGTCCTTGCGCAGCTTGGCTGCTGCACGGCGGAGCAGGTCAGCGGACATCGAGACCCTCCTGACCCCATGCCGTGTTGCCGGCGTCGATCCCCGCCATCTGGGCCATCTCCAGCGTTCGGACGTCCCAGTACTCCTCGTTGATGCCGGAGCACTCAGGGCAGATCTCGTCGCGCTCACCGGGCTCACCCGGCCCGAGGCGCCAGCCTGCGGCCCGGGCGGAGCCGTCGCTGCCACCTAGTGCTGGCGGGATCTTCACGCGCTCGGCCCGGTCGCAGCTCTTGCAGCGGTATGTGGTCAGGTTGCTCACCGCTCGTCTCCGATCACGTAGAACCGCTTCAGGTCACGGTCGAACTGCTGAAGATCCGGCGAGGAGTTGATGAGGTCGGCGAACTCGTGGGTTACCCGGACCGCCTCGGCGGCCGGCAATGGCGAGTCCCCGGTCTCCTCGTCGGCGACGTCGGCGATCTCACCCCGGCCGGTCAACCGGCGCACCAACTGCATGGCGTCCACCAGCCACGCCCCGAGCAGCACCACGATCGGCCCGACGAGCAGCAGCAGTCCGAACAGGAGCGTCATGACCCACCGCCCAGCACGCCACGCCACCGGGTGTACGTCTCCACAGGCACCGCGTCGGAGCGCATCGACAGGACCCTGTCCCCGTCCATGCCTTGACGGTGGAAGTGGTCGAGCATCTCCTCGGCAAGGGACCGGTAGGCCTGCATCGCGGTGGCCATCGCCTCGTACGCGTCGGAGGACGGCGAAGGATCGGCACCGAGGAGGCGTCGGAGCCGCTCGACCTCCGCGATCAGCGTAGGCACGACGTTGGCCGGGTCGCCCGGCTCGATGTCGACGTGGTCCCAACGGGCGCGGATGGCGTCGAGGTCCAGTTCAGTCACCGGACTCACCCGCCTTCGCCAGACGTGCCGGCGGCCGGCGCTTAGCGGCGCTCGTGGCCGTCTTGACGCGCTCCCGCATCAGGTCCGGCAGGCGGCGCAACTCGTCCGGAGTGAACGACGGCTGGTCGTTCTCCGGCGCCAGGACCATCACCTCGGGCGGCGGCGACCCCAACGACCACGTCCGCGCCGAGCACGCCTTGCGGGCGTTCTCCTCGTCGTACCGGCCGGCCAGCCAGATGTCGTGGCGGTAACCGCGCGCTTCCGGTCCCCACCAAGCTTGAGCCGCGTTGGACCAGACCAGGTAGATCGGTTCAGGCACCGGGACCGACCTCCTCGTCGTGCAGTGGACCGGGCTGGACCAGCAGCGGAAGGGGCTCATCGGTCACCGGCTCCGCCCATCCCGGCAGGTCTTCGGGTTCGGGTCCGGCGAACGCCGGCCACGTCCGGTACCGGCCCTTGTTGTCGATTCCGTAGAGCGGGGACACGTAGGTCGGGTTCTCGATCACGAGTCGTCACCACCCCGGCGGCGGCTTTGCGCCCAGGTGCCGAGCACGGCAGCGGCGGCGATGATGACGAGGACCAGCAGGCAGAAGGTCTGGTTCGGGCTCATGCCGCTTCCACCCCCGCCTGTTGCGCCTCGACCCGTCGGATCCGGTCGAGCAGCTCGGCCCGGTTCCACGAGTCCGTGAAGGACTCCTGAACCAGGTCATCCGGGTACCGGTGCCTGCCCGGGGCGAAGAACAGCGGCGTCGGCTCTTGCGGATCCGCGGTCCAGCGCTGCGGCTCGACGGCGGCCGGCCGGCCCCACCAACCCGGGTCGTTCGACCAGGTCGGCTCCTCGAACTCCGGCTCGGCCGGCTGCTCCTCGTCCTCGGAGCGCTCTTCCTCTGTCGGGCCGGCTCGGTCCGGTGCGACCGGGTCCACCCGCACCACGCTTTGACCACGGCGTTGACGGGTGACCGCCCGGGCCGCCGCCACCCGGATCCGCTCCGTCGTCGGCCAGATCGCCCACACCAGAACCCCGGCGGCGAGCAGTCCCAGCGCCATCGCGCACAGGAAAACCTGCGTCATCATGCTCATCGCGCACCCTCCATCAGCTGGGTGATCAGCCCGTCGACGTCGTATGTCTCGGCACCCGGCTGCACGAGCAGGCAGGTCCGGTGCAGGAACACCTGCACCGCCGCCCACGGCAGCCGCACGGTGACCTTCTCCCCACCCCGGCCGAGCGCGATGTGCAGCGCCATCTGGGCCCGGACCGGCCACACCTGCACATCACCGGAGCCGACGAACTCCACCAGCCCGGTCAGCAGCAGGTCCCGGGCGAACACCCAGTCCGGCGAATCTCCCGGCTCCACCGACCCGGCATCGAACCGCAGCACCACCGCGGCCGGATCGTCAGCGGTCCACCGCAGCAGCACCGGCGGCAACGTGGTGCCGTCCGTGAACTCCAGCGGCATCCGCCGTTCGATCACCCGCTCAGTCATCGGACTCACCCGGCGCGGCGATCTCCAGAGCAGTCGCAAGGGCGACGCCCCACGGGTGACAGTTGTCCTGTCCGTCCTGCACGCAGGCGAGCAGGCTCCGGGCCCGTTCATCCGCCCACCTCAGGAACGCCGGGCAACGGCTCGTGTCCATCGGCGTGCAGTTCTCGACCGCGCGCAGATCGGCCAGGCCCACTCCGGCCCGGACCAGAACGTGGCCGACGATGCAGCCCGGCTGGTCGCCGTGGACGTAGCGGCAAAAGTCGTCCGCCTCGACTGTCTCGTAGACGAAGGCCTCGCCCTTCTCCGCTATCACCTCGCGAAGCAGTTCCAGGGCTCGGTCGTAGGTGAGGAACTCAGGCATCGGAACCACCGCCCGGCTTCCAGTCCTTGAGGGCGGCGAGCATGGCCCGTGCCCGGCAGATGCTGCGGTCGGGCGTTACGCCGGCTGCCGCGTTGTCGAGCGCCTCACGCACATAGCCGGCCATGAAGTAGTAGGCCTGGTCCCTGTCCCGCAGGCTGGACTCGTCGAGGCTTCGCCGAGCCTCTGCGATGTCCCTGGCGGTTGGCTCCCACCGGTTCGGGGTGCTCACCGGTCCGACCCCTCACCGAGCGCCGCTTTCCATGCCTGGTGAGCGGTGGGCACGTGCACCGTCCCCGCGTCGATCGTTGCGGCGGCCTGCGCGAGGGTGGCGTGAAGAGTGCCGGCGGCGAGGAGGTTCTGGACCTGCGCCGAACCGGCCAGCACATCCTCGGTCCGGGCGATCGTGCCCAATCCGCCGATCTGCTTCATGACCTCGCGTGCCTGCCGGGCGTACTCCTCGGCCTGCTTGAAGTGCTCCGGTCCCGAGGCCATCAGCCGACCCTCCTGGTGGCGGCGTGGTGCAGACGCTGTCGGGCGTTATCGCAGGTCCGGCACTCGCGCTTGCCGGGCCGGTTCGGGCGGCGGATTGTGTTCGCCTCAGTAAAGGCGTGTCCCCGCTGGCACCGATTCGTCCGGTAGGCAATGGCACTCGGGGCCATGCCGCGACGGGTGTTCTCACCGTGGGTTACCGGGTCCAAGTGCGCTGGGTTGACGCACCTGGGCGTACGGCACAGGTGATCCAGGACCTTGCCGTTCGGAATCGCGCCGACGATCAGTTCGTACGCAACGATGTGCGTGCGGCGCGTCTTTCCGCCGACCTTGAACTGTCCGTAGCCTCCGCGCCTGACCTGCACTGAGGCCGTCCACAGCCAGCAGCTCCCGTCTGGTCCTTTGGCAACCATGGACCAGAAGCGATCCGTGTCAGATCCGTTCATGGGATGATTCCCTTCTTCGGGGCGGTCCCGCCTTCGTTTGGACACGGCGAGCGGGGCCGCTTCGGTTTGTTCGGTGTCCTACTTTTGGTGCCGGTTTTGTTCAGGTGCACGGTCGGCGGCGGAGATCATCGGAGGGTCACGCCGCCGGCCGGCGTCTACTGGGTGGCCGCGGCGGCCAGCTCGGCGAGCGCGTACGCCTCCACGTGCAGCGCCGCGGCGTCCTTCTTCTCCGCCCTTCGCCGCTGCCTGGGCGTCAACCGGTAGCTGCCGTTCTGCGCGTAGTAGGCGACGAGTCGTTCCGTCTTCGTCATCTCGATCCCTTTCGGTGCCGTAGTTGGTTCGTCCCGCCCACCCGGGGTCGCGGGGTGTCAGCCCCCGGTCCTCTCCCGCCGGTCGGAGCGGTCTGCGGGTGGACGGGAACACTTCGGGTCCCCGACCGGCCAGCCAGAGCGACGTAGCGATCGCTGGGACCTCAGCAATGGATCGGCCATGGCTGGATGTGCCGACCGGTCGGGGACGTTCATGAGCCGCAGCCGCGCTTCCAGGCGTCGACGGCGTTCTCGTTCTCATCCGATGAGCCGTCGAGCATGGCGCGCAGGGCTGCCTCGATCAACGCGAGTTTCTTGCCGTAGTTCTCGTGGACCTGGGCGTACATGTCGCGGTACGCCCGAACGTCGGCGACCGTGGCGTCAGCGAGCGCGATCCGGCGGCCGGCGACCTTGAGGGTCGGCGCGAGCCCGGGGATCAGGGACAGCTGCTCCCACTCGTCCGGCGCGCCGAGTTCCAGTTGCTCCGCATCGCCGAGATCGTCGACCTCGACGGGCGGGAAGCCGGCCTCCGCGATCGCCGACCAGGACCCCAAGTCCGCCAGAATCTGGCGGACTTGTTGATCAGTCTCATAGACGGTCGCGAACCTAATGCGGCGCTGGATCTCCCGTTCGGAGATCTTGAAGCCGGCCGCCGTGGCCGCAGCCACGAGATCGCGGATCAGTCCGTCCGGCAACTGCTTGCGGCCGGCCCTCGCCTTGAGGAGTGCGCGGCCGTACTGCCACCGGTGCATGATGCCGCCGCGCTCGTCGACCGCGATCCGGCGCTCGATCTTCAGGTACTCCGACGATCGACTCATCGCGCACCCCGCGCTTCCCGGCACCGCTCGATCGCAGCAACCAGGTCAGCCCTACCCGCTTCGCTTTCGGTGAGCAGTTCGTCTGTGGACAACGCGGACAGCTCAGCGACAGTGAGATCCTTTGACTTCGGTCGGAAGCTCCAGACCACTTCATCCGTGACGACGGTGTTCATGCCGCAGACCTCCCTCGGATCTCACGGGCCTTCAGGAACTTCGCCAGCGCTTCCTCGGTGATCCGGTACGACGGACGCTTGCCGGTCCCGACGTCGACGACGTCGACCGCACGGGCGGCGACGAGGTCGTAGGCCGCACGCCGCGAGCGGCGGATTCGTACTGCGAACTCCGCGACGGTCATCACCGGTAGCTGCTCGGCCATCACGCAGCCGCCTCGTCGTTGGAGCTGGCAGCGTCGTCGAACAGGACGCTGTAGAAGACGTCACCGAAGGTGGTCAGCAGCGCGTCCACGACCTTCGTCCCGGCGAGCACTCGGCCAGCGCGGAGGTTCGTCAGCGTGGCGTGGCTGATGCCGAGCTGGCGCGCCCGCTCCGCATCCGACGTCCAGCCCTTGAGGCCGGTCATCCGGTCGAATCCGGGCCACCAGATCTGCTTTCCCGTTCCGCTTTGGCTCACGAAAGCCAAGCTACTCGCTCACTCAGGCGCGAGCAAGTCAACCGTTCGGCTGAGGCGCCGAGCGCCTAAGGCCGGCCCGGTTTTGCCTGAGGAAAGCGATCGAGGACGGCTGGCCATCAACGTTTGCAACTTGCTGATGCTTGCCCACCTGCATAGGTACTTACTTGGTCGCGAGTGACCGCCGGGCAAAGTTGCCTTACCGTCTTTCGTGTGGCACCTACGTGGCCAGTCGACGAGTTCCGCGAATACCTGCGGATGCTGATGACTGCTGCCCACATACCGGACTTTGCGGAACTTTCGCGACTGACCGGAGTTAGCCAGACACAGCTCAGCAACTGGCGGCGCGGGCTGGCGCAGCCGAGCAAAGAGAGCCTGAAGCGGATCTCGCCCGCCCTTGGCGTCCAGCCGGTGAGGCTGTACTTGGCCGCCGGAGTCAACGACGCCGAGGAACTGGACATCTCGGACCAGGTCGACTTCACCGTGCTGCCGGCGGAGATCCGCGACTTCATCGACCTGTACCTGGACGAACGCCTTTCGGAGGATCAGCGCCGGTACGCGCGTCAGACCGTCGCCTACATCGCGTCAGGGATACGGGCCGAACTGGCCAAATCTCCAATCAAGCCGTCCGGGCGACGCCGGGCCGGCTGACCGGTCATGGGTACCTGCAACATGCGGATCGTCAAACGTGACGGATCTTCCAGATTCACTCATCCGGTCTGTTGTTACGCCGCAGCGTGGCGTAACGATAACCGGAAATCAGCACTTGAGCCCCCAGGACCCCGGGGTTGCCACGTCCCAGGTCGCGCGTCCATTGGCGGATCGGCGCCCGGACCTGAATCCGCCGAGGGAATCAGGGGGCACCCCGATGTACCGCATCGTCGTCCGGGCAGCCGGCACCGCCGCCGCGGGCTGCGCCATCTTCTACACCATGGCACTCATCGGTGCCGCGATCGACCCGGGCGGCATCACCGTGCCGCGTCAGCTCAGCCGGATCCTGCTGACCGTCACCATCGTGGGCGCCGTGGTCGCGGTCCACGGCTGGCAGGTCGAGTCCGGCGCCCGCCGCGCGGCCGACGAGGCCGCCGAGCGGATCGCCGCCGCGGTGACGCACGCCGTGGCCGGCTCGATCGAGCAGTTGCTGTACAAGGTGGCCGAGAGTACTGCCCGGACCGCGCACGACGAGTTGGTCGCCGCGATCCGTGAGGTCGCCGCCGGGGTGAGCGCCGACCTGTCCGACTCGCTCGGTGGGCGTGTCGAGACGTGGCTCGGCCGGGCGCACACTGGCGGCATGATTGCCGAGGCCGGTCAGCGCGGCGCGTCGCTCACGTCGATCAACGGGCGGCGGGAGGTCTGATGTCCCGTTCGCGCCGCAACGGCTACGTCCGGCAGCTTCCGTCCGGCCTGTGGGCGGTGACGGTCCGGACCCCCGCCGGCCGGATCACCGAGTCGTTCGACCGGGAGCGCCAAGCCCAGGCGTGGGCGGACGACCAGCTTTCGAAGATCCGCGCCGGGGACTGGATCGACCCCCGCCGCGCGAAGAAGCTGATCGGGGTGTGGTGGCAGGAGTGCCTCGGTGGCCGTCACCTGGAGCTGGCCAGCCGCAGGCGGGACGCCTCCCACTGGAAATGCCACGTCGAGCCCCGCTGGGCGAGGACGGAACTGGGCGCGGTCAA
>Ga0070673_100001999_pt1 | contig 12304 bp, 12 predicted proteins | sample KBSM23metaG_FD_65342 | JGI IMG/M metagenome (GOLD analysis project Ga0070673, IMG submission 65342) | Miscanthus rhizosphere microbial communities from Kellogg Biological Station, Michigan, USA - KBS M2-3 metaG | ecosystem: Host-associated > Plants > Roots > Rhizosphere > Soil ... | reverse complement strand
GCAGGCGTCGTTCGGAAGTTCAATTCAACACGCGAGTCGGAGTCGGCGCTGCCGGCTGAACCCTAATAGAAGGAGACGCATGATCAGGATAAGAGGCATTTATGAAATCGCGATTCCCGTGAAGGAGCTATCCAAAGCGGAGGCCTTCTACAGAGATGTTCTCGGCCTTGAATTCGGATTAAGAGATGAGACTCGTAACTGGCTGTTCCTGCGAGCAGGAGGACCAGCGGGGATGATCGTGCTTCAGCAGAATGCTGGCGACTGGAAGGCCCAGCACTTCGCTTTCGGTATCTCAGACGAGGAATTGGATGAGGCTGCAGCGGAGTTGGAAGGACGGGGAGTGGCCGTTGATGGGCCTTACTTCCACGAGTGGATGCCGGCGCGCTCGGTTTATTTCAGTGACGTGGATGGACATCAACTGGAGCTGTGCGCTCCTCTATGACACCGGGAACTTCCCTGGAGGTCGGCAGATGCGCGTTACTGAAACGTTACTCTTGTTTTACGGCAGGCTTATGACTCCCATGGTTTGAAAATCTTACTCTCATCACCGGATTAAAGAATGACTGCAGCGCGGCGGTCATGGCCGCAGGTTTGCAACACGCAGGGACAACGCTTTGACACAACGCGGTGTTCTGCGATTTTCAAAGGTGATGATGCGGTGGCTAAGAGAGAAGGACTGTCAGACCCCAATGAATTGATCGGGTTTAACGATGCGGTCCTGCCGCATATGGACGCAGCCTACAATCTGGCGCGGTGGTTAACACGCAACGATCATGACGCCGAAGATGTGGTTCAGGAGGCATCAATGAGGGCTTTTAAGTATTGGGCGGGCGTTTCGCACCGAGACAGCCGCTCCTGGTTCCTCGCGATTGTGCGAAACACCTTTTACACATTGCTCAGGCAAAGGTTACCGGAAACGCCTCGCCAGTCCGATGGAGAACTGGATGACGCCGATACCGATACTCCAAACCCGGAGAGCGCCGCGCTTCGAGAGGCCGACCGAGAAATGCTGAAGTCCGCCCTTGAGGATTTGCCAAACGAGTTTCGCGAAGCAATCGTCCTTCGTGAGATGGAAGGTTTGTCTTACAAGGAGATTGCAGATATCGCGAATGTCCCACTTGGCACCGTGATGTCACGTCTGGCACGCGGCAGGAAAAGACTCCAGGCGATTCTGATTCACCAGGGTGTAAGGAGATGAAATGACCTGCGATGAAGCGCAGAAACTTCTCGATGCTTACGTAGATGGCGAGCTGGACTGGTCGTCAAAGCTCGCTATCGAGAGTCATTTGCAGGGATGCGGCACTTGCTCCAGTGTCCTTGCAAGCCTCAAGCTACTGGTGTCGGCGTTGCAGAGAGGAGCGCTCAGGTTCAATGCGCCACAACACTTGAGGTCCGTGGTGCTGTCGGGCATTGAACGGGCAAATCCCGCGATCCTCCACTCTTTCGCTGGCTGGCGCTGGGCTGGCTTTGCGGCAAGCATTGTCGTGATCGTTGCGATGTCCTGGTTGGTGGCGGCATGGACAATGAAACCTTCCGTCCAGACGGAGCTGATCGGAAATATCGTCTCCAGCCACGTGCGTTCGCTGATGGCGGATCATCTCACGGACGTCACCTCTTCGGACACACACAATGTGAAGCCGTGGTTTTCGGCCAAGCTTGACTATTCGCCGCCGGCCAGGGATCTAAGCGCACAGGGATTCCCGCTACTGGGCGGCCGCATGGACTATCTGCAGAACCGGCCGGTCGCTGCGCTCGTTTACCGACGCAACCAGCATTTCATCAATCTTTTTGTGTGGCCGGCGAACGAGAGCACGCTGGAGAGTCGATTGCTCGTCCGGGGATATAACCTCATACACTGGGAAAAGTCCGGCATGACGTACTGGCTGGTCTCTGATCTCAATCCGGAAGAGTTGGGGGAATGCGCCGGTTTGCTGAAAGAGTGAAATGGAGTCTTCATGATCAGGAACCGTCGCACGATCAACGAGTCTTTCGTGAGTCCTGGTTCCAGCCGTCGTGGGGCAGAGCAGAAGAGGTACGAGATGATGTCTAAATTCGTCATTGAGAGAGATCCAACGCTGGAACAGATTCAGTATTTGGAAGATCGAATTTACGAATTCAATTCAACCGTGACAGGCCTGACGGATGGCGAGATGATAGCGATCTTCGTGAGGGACGCGGACGCTCGAATCGTCGCGGGCATTTGCGGCAATACCTGGGGCGGCTGCTTTGAGATCCGTCAGTTTTGGGTGGAGGAACGCCGACGAAAACACGGCGTGGGAACGGCTCTGCTCTATGCGGCGGAAGAGGAAGCCCATCGACGCGGCTGTAGTCAAATCATTTTGATGACGTTCAGTTTCCAGGCGCGGGGGTTCTACACGAAGCGCGGCTTTCGGGTTCTTGCAACCGTGGACCATCATCCGCGTGGTCATAAGAATCTGCTGATGCGGAAGCAGCTTTGACGCTCTTTGGCTTTCGAAACACCCGAGCTTGCCCCAATTCTTCCAATAGAACTTCACTCGGGAATGAGAAACGGCATCTTCAGGCTTCTCGGTAGTATTTGCGGCCCAGGGAGGTGTTTTGTGGAACCCGAATCGTACCTTCTTCTGACAGAACGTCACTTTTTTGCGGCACTCGTGGACTCGTCCAGTGACGCGTTAGATAGATTGCTGACTGATGACTTCACCCTGATCGATGTAATGAAAGGTGACGAGATCTCAAAGGCCGCGTTCCTGGACGCATTGCAATCCGGTCTTCTCCATTTCGACAGAATAGAGCCTTTGGAATCTCGCGTACGTTTCTACAACGGGACGGGAATTATTACCGGCCGTACCGAGATGAGGGGGCGTATTGACGGAAACGCGTTCGACAGAAGCAGCCGTTACACTCATGTGTTCATCGAACAGGACGGCGCCTGGCGGTTGGTATCGGCTCACGGCACGCTAATTCAGACTGACCCTGGGCCTGAAAAGGGCCAATTAAAGGATGTGTACGTGCCCGCGACGGAACAACTCGTGACCGAGGTCGTCGTGAGAGACATAAAACGATCTACCGAGTTCTATTGTCGCATGGGTTTCAAACTTCTACGTGACGGTGGCGATTTCGTCGAACTCACATGGGAGAATCACCGTTTGTTTCTTGCTGAACTGTCGGCTTTCGACGGTATCCAGGGGGTGGAATCGAAGGCACCTCCGGATGTGCCTGTAGCGAATGTTCGTGTGATGGTTCCAGAAGTGGGTGACCACTGGAAGATAGCCAACCAAATCGGTGCGCGGATTATCCTGCCGGTTTCCGATCGGTATTATGGTTTGCGCGATTTCACCATCGCCGATCCGGACGGATTTGGCATTCGTTTCGCGACTGTCTTGTGATGCAGAAGATCCTGCTGTTGGTGCGCTTGGACCATATGCCTGGAGAGAACGAGAACTGGAGCTCGCGCGCCGTAGTCGGTTAAAGCCGGTACAACACCGCAGATGGAATTTCTGCTTTCCTGAGCTCAATCAACCTGAAGATCGAGGAGATCGCTGAATTCCCAGTTTCTGCATCCGGCTGCGGAGCGTGCTGGGACTCATGCCGAGAATGCGCGCAGCACCACGCTCGCCTTCAATCAACCATTGAGCCAGCCTGATTCAGGATCGATTCGATATGTCGCCGCTCGACGACGTCGAGAGCACCCGTGCTGTCGGCCTTGCTCGCAGCTTCGATGGGGATGGTCTTTGTTGCCTTGACGGGAGCAGTTGCGGCCGCTGCCGCATGTAGCTTTTCCGCCAATACGGATGCCAGCGGCAACACTCAGTGCGTTGTCTATACTTAGGCCAGATGAGATCTGTGGAGGCTGACCCAGGAATTAAGCTGTTCGCCCTACAACACGATTTCTAAGACCGAGAATGCGTGACACGGAGGCCAGGTCCCGTGAAGATTTCGATTCTGGATGACTATTTCGATACCCTTCGCACTCTCGCGTGCTTTCGCAAGCTGGACGCACACGAGGTAACGGTGTGGAACGATCACACGCAGGACCTCGACACGCTTGCCATACGCCTGAAAGACACGGAGGTGCTCGTGCTGATTCGCGAGCGTACGCAAATCCGCGAGCCATTGCTCGAACGCCTCGACGCGCTGCGGCTGATCAGTCAGCGAAGCGTCTACCCTCATATCGACATCGACGCGTGTACGCGACGCGGAGTCATCGTATCGTCCAATCAGCATGCCGGCACTCCGTCCTATGCGGCAGCCGAACTGACCTGGGGCTTGATCATCGCTGCGATGCGGCAGATTCCCCAGCAGATGTACGCGCTACGGAGCGGAAAGTGGCAGATTGGGGTGGGCAACAGCTTGCGCGGGAAGACGCTGGGAATCTACGGATACGGACGGATTGGTGCGACGGTGGCAGGCTATGGGAGAGCCTTCGGGATGAATGTCCTGGTGTGGGCACGCGAGACGTCGCTGCAACGCGCGCGTAGTGACGGCTACGCGGTGGCGCAGAGCAAGCGTGCCCTCTTCGAATCATGCGACGCGATCTCTCTGCACATGCGGCTGGTAAAAGAGACGCGGGGCATCGTCACCAGGAGTGATTTATCGTGCATGAAGTCCACCGCCGTGCTGGTCAACACGAGCCGGGCGCCGCTGATCGAGCCGGGCGCTCTCGTTGATGCTTTGCGCGCGGGACGGCCCGGCATGGCCGCAATCGATGTCTACGAAGAGGAGCCACTGCGCGACCCTGACTACCCCTTGCTCAGAATGGACAACGTCGTTTGCACGCCCCACATTGGATACGTGACCCGGGATGAGTACGAGATCCAGTTTTCCGACATCTTCGATCAGGTCACGGCCTATGCTGCAGGTAATCCAATCAACGTGGTCAACCCGAAAGTCTTCGACATATTAAACGGTCATCGGGCCTTTTAACGATCTTCGGAACATCAGATCGCGTTCACACGTTCAGAAACTAAGGAGGGCCCCGGATTCCAGGGCCTTCCGCTCTTGCTCCGCCCGGGCTTACTGAGGGTTGGGTGTAAGATCTTGCCCGCTTCGTGACCGGCTAATGGTGACGATGTTTCGGGCGACCCCGGTGCGTGCGAACGTGTCGGTTACCTTGGCTGTGATGGTTACCGTGTCCTCATTGGCCGGCAGCAGGAGAGCTGTTCCCACCACCCAAACCGCTGAGACGCGAACGCGCCCGCTTGCGTCAATTTCCGAACCGGCAATGTTGAATAGCGGGGCCAGGTTCACGCCCGCGGGGACGATGTTGCCGTTGGCCTGCCGGACTGGAGCTGAGAACGTGAGTTCGAGGCCGGGGAAGTTGCGATTCCGCCCGCCCGTTGCCCCCGTATTCGGGTTGGGAATTTGCGAACCATCGGCGATGAGCCCGACGGTTGGATTCACGACGTCCGGACGGAGACCGTTCTCGCTGACCGCGATCTCGGCGTTACCTTCAGCCACAGCACTGACCTGAATGAAGAACAAGGCGCCGTTGGTGGCGTTGAGCGTATTGTCCTGCGCGCCCAGAGCGATCGAGGTGGGCACGCGCGGCGCGATAATTGTTACTTCGGGTGCACCGGGAAGGCCTTCGGCGCCAATTCCGCCAAAGGGCGCGGGCGTGAGGGCCTGGCCAGAAGACTTAGAACGATCCACCTTTACCGTGATTCGGTCCATGCCAATGCGGCCGTCGTCATCCACAAAGGCAGCCGTCATCGTGAACTCGCCCACGTCCTCGGGCACCGACTCGAGCACGTGCCAGCCGAGCCAGGCTGTGATCCCGTCGCCGGGTGTATCGTCCGTGCCAGCAATGTTGAACGCCGAAGCAAAATTGTTGAACTTCGGCAGGACTCGTCCATCAGGAGTAATAAGGTCAACATCAAAGAAGAAATACAGACCCGGGGCATTCGGGTTGAGCGCTCCCACATCGAGGAGGTCCGCGCGCCGGATGTTGGTCGCCTCCCGTAGGCTCACTGGGGTCTTGTCGCGCGTGACAATCTCCAGGTTAACCAGGAAGCCGGTGCCGTTGGGGCTTCCTGCTCCAATCCTGCCTTCGCCGGGCGCGACGCGTGACTCGGCGAGCGGCGATACGATACGCACAATGGGAGTCAAGTCGCCTCTCACGCCGTCGTGTGGCCCAATTTGAATCACGTTCGTGTAATTAACTGGTTGCGTCTGCGGAGTCAGGTTGCCCTGCCCCTGTGCAACCGCGTATGTGGATACAAACAGCAATGTGATGGCACCTGAAGCAACGAGCTTCTTCAGACCGATGCCCGCCAGTGATTTAGCACAACGACCCATGAGGCTCCTATTCTTTGAGTAGCAGAGATCAGTGGCCGCCTTGCCCTCGATGCTGTCTGGGCCCAACAGAAATTCATCAAACCTGTTCATTGTTCCATCCTTTCATTTCAAGTATTCGTCGAGCAAAAGGAGGTTAGCCTTGTCAGTTGAGGGAAGTCGTAAACTTGCAGTTAATGTGGAGTGAGGTTTCGGTGATGCCGAAAAAGGAAATGCTGTTGAAGGATCCTGCCATTGATAATCACGTTCGAGCTGAGTCGCGGACTTGAGCTAGTACGTCGGCGATGAATGTGAACAACTCGTCGAGGGAATGAAATCGCGTTGCCTTACTCGACGCAACGTGCTCAACCCTGCCCTCGAGTTGCTTCGACTCGACGTTGCTTTCCGGCCGGAAGTGAATAACGAAAGCCGCTTTGTATTGCCATCCTTCCATGAAGGATGGAGAATACTCCCGCATCGCGTTGAGCGTCATAATCCTGCCGTAAAATTTCCGTAACGTCGGAGCATCGTGGCGAACGAAAAACGCATCATCTTCCACCCTTTTTGTCTCGACTTGAGAAACGAATGCCTGTGGGAGGGCCAAAAGTCGATAAAGCTCAGACCCAAGGCCTTTGCAGTACTGGATTACCTGCTTCGGCATCCTGGCCAACTCGTCACAAAAGAGGAACTTCTTAACGCAGTTTGGCCGGGAACCTTCGTTGCTGAAGGTGTCCTCAAAGTTGCCGTTCGCCAGCTGCGAGAAGTTCTCAGCGACGATCCAAAGTCTCCACGGTTTATTGAAACCGCCCATCGCCGAGGCTATCGCTTCATCGGTGAGGTCGCGGAGAGCAAACCGATGCAGGCAAAAGAGCTGGAAAGCAAACACACCCATTCGGCTTTGGGTTCGACGAAGCTCGACGCAGATTTCCATCAGCGAGTCGTTGGGCGTGATGAAGCCTTGTCGCGGATGGGACGCTGGTTGCAAAAGATGCTCGGAGGAGAACGGCAGATCGTATTTGTTACGGGTGAAGCTGGCATCGGCAAGACCGCTCTGGTTGACACGTTCGCCCAGCACATAGCTGATGATCGGAGCATTCGGATTGCTCGAGGTCAATGTTTGGAACAGTACGGGGCTGGCGAAGCGTATCTGCCTGTTTTCGACGCGGTCGGTCGGCTGTGTCGAGAGCAAACGCAGGTCGTCGATGCTTTGCGCGCTCATGCACCGATGTGGCTGCTGCAGATGCCTTCTCTGGTGAGCGCTTCAGATCGCGAGTTATTGGGCCGAGAAGTATCGGGAGCAACTCGCGAACGAATGCTGCGAGAGATGGGCGACGCAGTGGAAGTTCTAACGGCAGAGGTGCCACTGGTGCTGATATTGGAAGACCTTCACTGGAGCGATTACTCGACGCTCGACCTGATCTCATACCTGGCAAATCAGCGTCAGGCTGCGCGGTTGATGTTAATTGGGACCTACCGGCCCGTGGACGTGATTGTGAGCGCGCACCCACTCAAGGCTGTCAAACGGGCGTTGCTGGCAAAACAACAGTGTGAGGAGCTACCGCTTGAATACCTCAGTAAAGAAGCAATCGCCAGGTATCTGGCCGTCAGATTTCGCGGCAATCGGTTCCCGGCAGACCTTGCTCGGTTGATCCACGAGCGGACGGAGGGGAATCCGCTCTTCATGGTCAACGCCGTCGACTACCTTGTTGCAGAAGGATTGATTAGCGAGTCCGAAGAAAGCTGGCAGTTAGTTGTGAAGATCGAGAACGTTGAGGTGAAAGTGCCCGACAGCATCAAGCAGATGATCGAGAAACAGGTCGATCATCTCGATGCAAATCAGCAGCGGATGCTTGAAGCGGCAAGCGCGGCGGGAGCGGAGTTCTCAGCGCTCGCGGTCGCGGCGGCGCTGGGTGATAATCGAACAGCTGTCGAAGAACGGTGCGACGAACTTGCTCGTCAACGTCACTTTATTAAGGATTGCGGGGTCCAGGTATTACCGAACGGGGAAGCCATAAGCCGGTTCGGCTTCATACACGCTCTGTATCAGAACGTGCTTTATGAAAGGGTGCCCGCATCGAGGCGCGCTCAACTCCACCGGCGAATAGGCGAGCACGTAGAATCGTTTTATGGCGAGCGCGCCGGAGAAATTGCGGGCGAGTTGGCGATGCATTTTGCGCAAGGGGCCAAGTATGAGCAAGCTGCCAAGTATCTGCAGCAGGCTGCAGACAACGACATCCGTCGGTTTGCATATCGGGAGGCAGTCGCGCTATCACGGCAGGGGTTGGTGTTACTCGCGAGGTTGCCGGATAGCCGCCAGCGCGTCGAGCAGCAACTCCGTCTGCAACTCACTCTGGGTGTGCCATTGATTGCGATCAATGGCTATGCGACGGCTGATGTAGGCAGTGTATACATGAGGGCGCGCGAACTGTGTGAGCAGTTGGGCGAAACCCCGGAAATCTCACGGGTTCTCTGGGGGCTTTGGACGTTTCGCCTATTGAGGGGCGAGTTGGTAGTAGCCCGCAAGATCGCCGAGCAGTTTCTGCGCCTGCCTGAACGCCTCTCGTACCCTGCGCACATGATGCGGGCTCACCTGGTGATGGAGGTTACCTGCATGCATCGGGGAGAGTTTACTTCGGCAATGGAACACTTTGAGAAGACCCTCTCGCTTTATGATCCCGAGCGGCATCGCGAAGATGCTTTCTTCTATACGCAGAACCCTGGCGTTGGGATGCGGTGTTTTGCAGCGTGGGCGCTGTGGTTTCTTGGCAAACCCGATCAGGCTTTGAAGCGGGTGCAGGAGGCCCTCACGCTGGCGCGGGAGTTATCCGAACCTCACGGTGTAGCATACGCCCTGTCCTTTGCGGCGATTCTGCATCAGCTACGCCGCGAACCTCGGATGGTGCAGGAATACTCTGAGGAAGAGCTCGCCATTTCCACCGAACACGGGCTGGTGTTGTACAAAACACAGTCAACGATGACGCGTGCCTGGGCGTTGATCGAGCTGGGGAGGCAAGGAGAGGGGATTGAACAAATGCGCCAGGGTTTTGCCGACTACGAAGCGACAGGCACTGAATTGATGACCCCCTACTTTGGGTCCTTGCTGGCTGAGGCATTAGGGAAGGAACGCAAGCCCGAGGAAGGACTCCTGGGATTGAAAGAGTGGGTGGAGGTGGCCCATCTGAACGGAAATGGATCCCACCTCGCTGAAGCCAATCGCATTATGGGGGAACTGCTGCTTATTCAAGGCACAGGTCGAGCCGTTTCCCAGGCGGCTTCAGCTGGAAAGGCTGCATTTGAGGCCGAGCCGGCCTCCATTGCACAGGCCCAAGCCTGTTTCAATCAGTCGATCAAGATCGCACGAGAGCAGAAAGCGAAGTCCTGGGAGCTGCGCACGGTGATGAGCGTAGCTCGTCTCTATCAAAGCCAGGGCCACCAGAAACAGGCACGGGTGCTCCTCGCAGAAATCTACGACAGGTTTACCGAGGGATTCGATACGGGGGACCTGCGTGAAGCGAAAGTACTGCTTGATGACTTAGCGTGACCAAACGTCGTCAGCTAGGTGTGGATGGCGAATTCGTGAAATCATGCAGCGATAGGTGTGTGATAGGGCCCCCGACAGTGTTGCTGCCATCGATACGACGCAAAGTTCAACGGAGCCCGTAGTGTTCGGAAACTGCAGTCACGTCCGTGTTATCCTGATGTCGCGTTATGCCGCACGGCAAGGCTCTCGGCTTGCATCGTAGCTCGGCTACGATGCGGCGGTAAGAAGGGAATCGAGCATCATTGATATAAGGTGGAGCCGATTAGTCCACGAAGGCTACCAACCTGGGTCTGCAAGTCCAATATTTGGAATGCACATTGGGAACCCCGATGAGGTTTTCAGCCGGCACAATCGCCGAACGTTCGCAGAAGGCAAACTTCAGGCGCGTTCGCGAGTGAACAATTTTCCCCGAATGAGATGAACTGAGGCCAATTGAGCTGGTCCAGATCCACGAAGAGCCAACAAGATAAGCTGCTAGGACCTGACTTTTAAGCAGGGGGGCGCTGGTTCGAATCCAGCACGGCTCATTAGACTTAGCGTTTTTTAATGACCAATAAAAACTCGATATGTAACGCGACATGTAACAAATCGGGTTTGCCAGTGTAAGGCGCACTGAAGACAGCCCCAATATCAATGAACGATCAGCAAACTCTTCATTTGAGGCGCGATTGAAGGCGTGCATGGCTGCAGTCAATTCGTTGCGACAGAGGGTAGTGGGGTCTTTTGAATTCTCACCCCATTGAATCCCGCTCGCATTCTGCCATACTTGGCTCATGCCTAATTAGCTGGATACGCCGCTATCCACCTTTCAACTCCGTCGGTAGCTCTGCCCGCTCGCGAGCTGAAATAAAGCGCCAAGCCCCGGATGAATCGACATCAAAGCTGCCAACAAAGGCACCTTCCTTCCGCCGAGTATCGTCCCGCTCAATAGTCTGCCGAGCCGTGTCTACGACGAAGCTTTCAAAACAATCGCGAATCAAGAATGCGGAATCACTGATGCGATAGAGGTTTACGCGGCTGTACCCGCCGCTATCGAAATATAAATCTGCCTGAGCCAGCTTGCGCGTTTCCAAGTTCAATTCGACCCGGCGGTTGTACTCCGCAAAAAATGCGTGACCCGGCCTCCGTTCAATCACTATCACAGCATTAACCTGTTGGGGCACACGGTACGATGCGCGATCAATTTGTGAGGGATAACATGCGCCGGCTGCGGCAATAACTAATAGGATGCAAATCGATCTGCCTTGCATAACGTCCGTGATAGTAAGTCGGGGCCATGCTACGTTCGCAATTCCTCAAACAACTCAACGCGCCCTTCAGCCTGCGTGTAGTTTGGATTCTTCACTTTCAGCCATAGAGTTTTTCGCGTGTCATAGAGTCCGTTGCGCTGCTTGCAGACGATGCCTTAGAGGTTGCGCTAGCAGGTGAGCTGATACGGTGCGTTCCCTTAACGCTGTGTGTGGCGCGGCGGATCTAATCGACTACTTTGTATCCTTGACGGCGCAATTCCGTAATGAGCGACTTTCGATGGAAAGTGAAAAATTTAACAAACTGCGGGCATTCCGAACTGCAATGCTCGAAAATGAGGCCAGTCGAGACGAAACCACGCCTGGGGTGAATTCCACTCACTAGTTCCTTTTGAAGCACAAATTGCTGATTACGTCTTAATGTGCTATCCGCAAGACCGAATAGTGCACGTACCGGTTTCCACAGTTGGACGGCGAACGTCAACCGCTGTGGCGTGATACGAATCGAGGCAAAGGGCCAGGAAGCATTCACTCTCCATCCAGTGTGAGTTGACGACCATGTCATTCCCCCGATGTCACTGTAGACCACCGAATCGTCTGTCTCACTTCCTCGTTTTTCCACCCTTGTCTCCAGAGAAACGACGTTACAGCAGTCGAGTTAAGTCGAAAATCCTATGGACGTGATCAAACGGGCGAGGTCGGCGAACAGGCCGCATCGGTTCACACTTCAGAAGCACGACTAATTATATCGGGCGTTACACAACGATTAGAATAACGGCAATGTTTTGCGGTAACTGCGGTGAAAAAATCGCTCTTAACTCAAACTTCTGTGGGGAATGCGGAGCGATCGTGTACAGAGCGAAAGAGTGCCCGAAGTCCACTCATGCTTCGAACACCGGCACGATCTTAAAGCGGCAGTCCGGGAGGAAACTCTTCGGTTGGGGCGTGTTTTTGGCCATCATAAGCTGCATAGTCTTGCTGATAGCAACAATTGGCATTGGTGGCGTTACTTACTTCGTGTACATTGCTGCGCTTCTGGCTACCGTGATTGGATCCTATCAGTTCTATATGGCTGCACGAGACCAAGATCGACGATAACCTACAACAGCCATGCTCAACCACCCGGCGACAAAGTACCTTCACAACGGACCCCAATGCCTACTGGTGTGCGGACTGCTGGCGCTTCACGCTGGATTGCGCGCACCTCGTGGAGCCGTTGACCTCGCCGGAAGTGAAGCTGAGCAACTTTCAGTATCTCGCCGCG
>Ga0070673_100001996_pt1 | contig 12308 bp, 7 predicted proteins | sample KBSM23metaG_FD_65342 | JGI IMG/M metagenome (GOLD analysis project Ga0070673, IMG submission 65342) | Miscanthus rhizosphere microbial communities from Kellogg Biological Station, Michigan, USA - KBS M2-3 metaG | ecosystem: Host-associated > Plants > Roots > Rhizosphere > Soil ... | reverse complement strand
CAGCATCGTGGACAATCACGGCCAGCACGCGCTCGAAGTCGACAAACCGATCGCCGGCCTCATCAAGGATTTGAAGCGTCGGGGCATGCTCGAGGACACGCTGGTTGTCTTTCACACCGAGTTTGGTCGCATGCCGATTTCACAGCGCGGCGTCGGCCGCGACCACAATCCGAACGCCTTCAGTATCTGGATGGCGGGGGGCGGAGTTCCGGGCGGGCAGGTTATCGGCCAGAGCGACGACTTCGGATTCAAAGTGGTCAAACAGCCCGTCAGCGTGTTCGATTTCCATGCGACGATCCTGCACCAACTGGGGATCGACCACAAGCGGTTGACCTACTACTTCAACGGTCGCAATATGCGTCTGACCGACGTACACGGCGAGCTAATTCCGCAAATCGCGACGGCCTGAATTACTCCTTCGCGCCAGCCCCACCAATACGAATCGACTGGTGAGCAGTCATCTGCCACTGACCGTTGTTCTCGACATAAAATTCCAGCGTGTGCACACGATAAGGCTTCTGGTCGATCATTTTGACATCGACGAAGCCGTCCAACACCGCGGATTTTCCATACACGCGAATCTTTGTTTCACTGTCGGTGAACGACTCGTATTTTCCGGAACCTGTGACTTCCGCGATGTAGTCGGCTTTGCTCTGTGCTTTGCCGTTGGCGTGGAAGTATGCGAGATCATCCGCCAGAAAACGCTTCAACGCCGCCGTGTCTTTCTTGATCGCACCCTGCCGCCAGCCGGCCGAAGCCTCGCGGACGCCATCCGCGGGATCTGCGGCGAGCGACACGGCGCCAACAACTACCAGGACTGCGAGGAAGCGTGACATTGTTCTGTCCTTTTTGCAATTAAATCAACGGTAGTCTTTGTCGAGCAGGTGCGTCAAATCGACCTTGTCGTCGAATACACCCAGAGTGATTGCCGCGAACGTGAACACGTGTGTGTCCGGCTCGATATGTCCGCCGAACGCCTTGTCTGGATCAGTCATCGTCATGTGAGCGTGAACCTCCCCATTGACGATGTACCCGTTCACGCTGACAATGTCCGCAGGCGCTGATGGGTCCTTGACGAACGTGTTCTTGGAGGGGAAATCGCGGTTACTCACTGAGTGCACCTGGTAGTCCCGCACCGAGCCCACGCCCGACAGGATCACCGCATTCTTGATCTTCTGCTCTTTGGCCATCTTTTCGAGGCCGCCCAGTAGATCGGCCTGATTCTTGAAGCGAAGCACCAGGATCCTTTGGAACTGGCCGGGAATTGCGTAAACATCCGGCACGCTGCTGTTGTTTGGTTTTGCATCGCCGGGTGACGCTTTGGTGATGCTGCGGCGGCTTTGTTGTCCCAGCGCGTATCCGCCGGCTAAAGCGATGGCGAGAATAAGTACGAAATAATATCGTTTCACTGTTGATAGGTCCTCTACAAGATTCTAGCTACCAGAGCACTTTCATTGCTAACTGGATCTCGCGCCCGGCTCCGGCGCTGGTGATTCTGCCGAAGGTCGCCGAGGACGCGGAAGTGTTCGGTGCTCCCAGCGTCACTTGGTTGAAGGCATTGAAGAATTCGCTGCGAAGCTGGAGCCGCAACTGCTCGCGGATCACAATATCTTTCATGAGCGTGATATTCGTGCGATTGGTCGCCGGCCCGCTGATGACGTTGCGTCCAATCGAGCCGTAGACGCCGCGCGGTATCAGAGTCGGCGAGACGAATGCCGCAGTGTTGAAAAATTGCTGCACGGCCGCGTCGCGGGTCGGATGATCGCGGACGATATCGTCGTAGGTCGCGCCGTTGACTAACTGGGCCCGCTGCTGCTGGCCGGTGCCGTTCAACGCGACATCGGTTCCCATGGTGAAGTCGAGCGGCGCGCCGCTTTGGATCGAATGGAACACGCCGACGCTCCAGTGCTCGAGCAGCTTCTTGGCGACGGCATTGCTGAACTGGAAATCGGGGCCATATAGCCAGCTGATGGAAAGCACGTGGCGGCGGTCGAAGTTGCCGCGACCCTTGTCAAGCGTCAGATTAAAAGGATTCGATACGCCCGGAGTCAGTCCGGGCTGAGGAGCAACAACGTCGTCTACGCCCTTCGATAAAGAGTACGAACCCAAAAGCGACAGGCCGTGGCTGAAACGTCTGTCCACTCGGAATTGCGCGGCATGATACCCCGACCGGTAGTCGTTCCCCAAGTAGCGGCTCTGCGGGTTGAAGAGGCCTCTTGTCTGCGGATACAGTACGCGATCATTGACGTTTTGAGCGGAAGGAGCCTGGCCATTCAACGGATCCGGACCGAACACTGCCGGGTTCCAGTGCCGGTGGCCTTCCAGTTTCTGCGAGAGTTTCCCCACGTAGCTCACGGATAGCAGCAGATTGGAGGACAACTGGCGCTCGATCGTCAGGTTCATGGATTGCGTGTACGGAACCACCAGATGAGCGTCTGTCGTCACCAGATTGGCCGGCAGCGGGAATGCGCACTGTACTCCTGGAAATGCACTGATCGGCACACACCCGAAATTCCCCGGCAGAATGCCTTGCGGCGGCAACGTTTTCTTGAGGGAACCGTATGGATCGTCGAGCATACCCTGGCGTAACACATCGGTTCCGGCAAAAGGCGCTTCGGTGGTATGGACCACATTGGCGCTTAGCTGATCGAAAAAGATCCCGTACCCTCCCCGGACGCTCATCCGGCCGTTCCCGAAAACGTCCCAAGCGAAACCGACGCGCGGGCCGACGTTGTTCAGATCGTTGAAGCTCATCTTGCCGTTTTCCGGCGTTCCTGGATCGCCCGGGAACAACACATACGGCAGTGAATCTGGATGCACCGTGGACTTCACCTTAAAGTTGGGGATGTCGACCATAGTGTGCCGGTGATAAGCCTGATCCCAGGCCAGGTACGGTTCCCACCGCACGCCGAGCGTCAGAGAAAGCCTGGGTTTAACTTTGAATTCGTCCTGGAAAAAGAACTGGTGCTTCCAGACTCGGGGTGAACTGCCCGGCTGACCGAACAGAAGATTGAACGTGTCGAAACGCCCGGTGAGGAAATCCGCCAGCGCATTGCCGGTATTGAGCGTCGTGAATGTGACACTGCGGGTCTGGGTGAAGAATGTATTCAGCTCCCAATCGACTTTGTGAACCTCGTAGCCCCACTTGAGCGTATGCCTGTGAAAAATCCAACTCATCGAATCGCGGAAATGCCAGTCCTTGTAATCCTGCGCGTTGGGGTTCGGCGGATTGACGCTGAACGATCCCGCCACACTCACTGAGACGCCCTCGCCGTTGATGCCGGACGGCACCTTGATGCCCATGCTCTCCGGAGGCGTCTTCGCGCTGGCTACGGTCGATGACGTGGTGAGCAGATAATCGTACGTCGCCTCGTTGATCAGGCTCGGACTAAACGTATAGGTGCTGGTAATCGAGTAATTCGTCGTGTCGACAGCGGTATTCGCCGTGAACTTGTTGATGTAACCGCTCGAGGCGGTCTGCGCGTAGTGGTCCCGGTAGAAGTGCCCGTACAGATTGTGCTTACTGCTTTGCAGGAAATCGATCCGCCCCATATAACTATAGTTACTGGATGGCTGTGGATTAAAAGCTACAAAGAGATTATTCGGTGTAATTGGAACATATTGGTCCAGGATACTCTTCGCAGAGGGGCTGATACAGCTTGGGCTGATAATATTGCCCGCAATGCAAGGACGCCCAGTGATGTCCAGCAAGGGCTGACCCGTGAGCGCATCAGTCGGATTCTTAAGCGCGGGCGATCCTGTGAAGTCGCCGGCGCGCTGCGCTGCGGAAGGAAGCGTGGTCTGCGTCGACCCGGTTTCCGGGCGGTTCTCCAGCCGCTGATAATATCCGAAGAAGAATAACTTGTCCTTCTTGATCGGACCGCCATCGGCGCCGCCAAACTGGTTCTGTCTGGTTTGCGCGCGACGGGTTTGAAAAAAACTGCGGGCGTTCAGTTTGTCATTGCGCAAAAACTCCCAGAGCGAGCCATGATACTTATTGGTTCCGGCCTTCGACGTCACCGATACCTGGCTTCCGGAGTTGTTGCCGTATTCCGCCGTGAAATTGCTGGTCTGAATACGGATTTCCTGGACCGCGTCGGGCGGCGGCATATTGACGCCTGTCGTTTGTCCGAAATGAGTGAAATTCGCGCCGTTGAAGGTGAAGTTATTATTGACTTGCCGTCCGCCATTGACGCTCATATCGGGGCCCGCCCGGGTGTTCGCCACTTCTTGCGGCGCGTCGACATTGGTGATTCCCGGTAGGATACTCGCCAGGGCGACAATATTGCGCCCGTTAAGCGGAAGGTCCTGAACACGGCGATCATCGACCAGGCCAGAGAGCGTCTGGTTCGTCGTGTTCACCAGCGTGGCTGTGCTGGTCACGGATACCTCGCTTTGGATCGAGCCTACCTTGAGCGTCACATCCACTCGCAGGCTTTCTCCTGAGGTCAGCCGAACATTGCCTTGGACGAGCTTTTCGAATCCCTGGGCCATGGTCGCGATCTCGTACACGCCCGGCGGCATCGAGAGCATATTGTAGAAGCCCGTGGAATCCGCCTGGGCGGTGCGAGTCAGTTGCTGCCCGGTAAGCACCGCGGTGATATTGGCGCCCGGCACAATCGCGCCGCTTGGATCTTTGACGAATCCGCTGATCGTGCCGGCGACCTGCGCGTCGAGGATCGATGCCGAGCAGAACGCGGCAAAAAAAATGATTGATTGCGAGAAAAGAGATCCGGCACGTCTTGAGTAGCTGCGGCTCATACTCCCCCGTGGGCTCCAGCGTATCTATTTGTTCACGCAGGAGCGGAAATCGCGTGGCCAAGTATATCATTAGCGCCAATGAAGTCAAGGGGCTTTGGGTCCTCCCCGATGACCGTGTGATATACATTAGAGACTACGTAACTAATCTCCAACACGTGTCGCCGTTGCATGTTGGCGCTAAGATCGCTGCAGCTATATTTTCTAAATTTGGTGGAGGCTCCTCGTGAGCGAACGAATGACGACAATCAGAATTACGCAAAACAACGCATGGATGTGTCTCGTGGCAGGTCTGATTCTCTGCGCCGCGGCATGGGGACAGGGACAGGCCACCATCTCCGGAACGGTCACTGACGCGTCGGGCGCGGTCGTTCCCGGAGCCGCGATCAAGGTGATTGAAACGCAGACAGGCGTCTCGCGCAGCACTGTAAGCGACAACGGCGGTTTGTACCTTCTTAATGCGCTGCGTCCCACGAGTTACACCTTAACGGTAAGTGCACCGGCTTTTCGCCAGTTCTCCCAGAGCGGCATTACGTTAACCGCCGATCAGAGCGCCAATATCCAGGTCAGGCTGGAAGTGGGCTCCGCCGCGGAAACAGTGATGGTCGAGGCGGCCGCGGCGCAGGTGGACACCACCACGTCGACCATCCGGCAAGTCGTCGATTCGGCTCGAATGGTCGAGCTGCCGCTGAATGGTCGCAACGCGGCGACGCTGACAACGTTGGTGGCGGGAGCGGTCACTGCTCCGAACCAGAATGCGGACCAGGGCGCCACCAAGACCTTCCCGGCCGCGGTGACCGTTTCGACTAACGGAAGCCGGCAGAACTGGGTCAGCTATTTGTTGGATGGAGTTCCCAATGTCGACATTCTGGATGGCGTGAACATGCCTTTCCCGGCTCCTGACGGCCTGCAGGAATTCAGCGTGCAGACCAGTAACTACAGCGCGGAATTCGGGCAGAGCGCCGGCGGCGTGGTGAATATCGTCACCAAATCGGGGACCAACGCGTTGCACGGAGATATGTTCGGCTATCTGCGCAATGCCGTGTTCAACGCGCGAAACTTTTTCGCGGCGCAACGGGACCAGCTCAAGCGCGGCCAGTTCGGCGCGTCGATCGGTGGACCGATCATCCACGATAAGTTGTTCTTCTTTGCCCAGTACCAGGGAACGCACATTCGTAACTTACAAGGCGGTCTAAGCTCTTTTGTGCCTACCGACGCCAATAGGAACGGCGATTTCTCCTCGCTGTTGACGATCAATCCCAATAACCCGCAAGGTAAAGTCATCGCACTCAAGGATCCGCTCACTGGTCAGCCGTTTGCCGGCAATATTATTCCCGTCAGCCGCTTTGATGTCGCCTCTTTGGGCGTGATGAAAATTCTGCCGCAAGCAGCGGGCAACGGGCTATCGTTCTACACCAAGCCGATTGTGCAGACGTTCGACGAGGTGCTCGGACGGGCGGACTACAGCATCTCGGCCAAGGACCGGGTGGCTGTGCGCTTCTTCTGGGATCGCTATATTGGCAAACCGGTTTACACGCCCAGCCAGATCCTTTCCTATACGTCGGGCTCCACTACCCCGGCGCAGAACATCGTGGTGCAGAATCTCCACATTTTCAGTCCCACCCGGCTGAACGATCTGCGCCTGGGCTTTTCGCGCGAGAACATCAGCCGCGCGCCGGCTCCGGATGTGCCGTCGGTTACTGATTTTGGCGTCACTAATATCACGCAAGGTTTCGCCAAGGGTGTCGAAGGCGTCGCCGCGACGGGCTACTTCAGCTTCGGAGACTACACCAAGGCGCGTTTTCCGCGTCAGACCATGAGCATTAACGACGATCTCCGCTGGGTAGTCGGACGGCACAGCATCGCCTTCGGCGGCATGTACGAGCGCGACCGCTTCGATCAGGACAATAACTTTACTCGCAATGGGAGCTTCACATTCTCCGGCGACACTACCGGCGCGGGCTTGGCCGATTTCGTACTCGGAAAGCTCCGCACCTTCACCCAGGGCGGCGGCCAGTTTGCGCATAACCGGTTGATGTTGGCTGGAGCTTACTTCCAGGACAGTTTCCGAGTCTCTAACCGCCTGACGCTCAATTACGGACTGCGATGGGAGCCGGCGTTGCCCTGGCACGATGTCTTGAATAAGGCGGAAGTGTTCCATCCCGATCTGTACGCCAAGGGCGTGCACTCGACGTTGTACCCGCTGGCGCCTCCTGGAATGTTGTTCGTCGGCGACCCCGGCGTTCCGGACGATGGCGTCAAAGGGGACTGGAATAACTGGGCCCCGCGCCTGGGCTTCGCTTATGACGTATTCGGCGATGGCAAGACCAGCGTCCGCGGTGGAGCCGGAATCTTCTACCAGTCGCGCGCGAATGGATTCGCCAATAATCGCTTCTCCGGCGTGCTGCCTTTCAGCCCGCAGGTCACTCTCACCACTCCGCAGGGTCCGTTCAGCAATCCATTCCTGGGAATCACCGATCCTTTTAAGACGTGGTCCGGCGCCCCGAACGCGAGCACGCCGTTCCAAACACCGGTGTTGGGATACACTTGGGATCCCGGCAATAAGTTGGTCCCGCCAACTGCCGACAACTGGAATCTGGCCATTGAACACCAATTTCAGGGTGACGTGCTACTCCGGGTCGCCTACGTCGGCATGCACGGCAGCCATCTGAATGAGAATATCCAACTGAACCCCGCCGCCTACATACCCGGCAGCACGCTCTCCACCGACCAGCGCCGGATTTTCCAAGGCTTCGCCAGTCTGCAGGAAGGGACTCACCAGGTGAACTCCCGATACAACTCGCTGCAGGTATCCGCGCAGAAGCGGCTCAGCCACGGATTCACGATTCTCGCTAACTATACGCTATCCAAAGCCACCGACAATATGGCGCTGCGAACCGATGCTACTTCGCTCGGCGCGAATGGCTCGATGGTATTGCCGTGGTATTTTCCAAACTCCGACTATTTCGAGCACGGCCCAACCGACATGGACCGGCGCCACGTTTTCGTAACGTCTTACGTCTGGCGGTTGCCGGGCCTTAGCCACGCGAACCGCTGGGCGCGTGGGGTAGTCGGAAATTGGGAAGTCAGTGGGATCGTATCCGCCCAGACCGGCGGCCCGCTTACCATCGAAGCCGGCAAAGACCAGTCGTTGACCGGGATCGGCTACGATCGCGCGGTGCTGGTGGCGGCCGACGCTCCGGTTTATGGTGGCTCCGCCTGCGGCAGCACGGCGCCTTGCGTGAATTTCGTCAACCCGGCCGCCTTCACGCTGCCGGCAACCGGCACTTTTGGAAATGTCGGCAAAGGAATGCTGAGAGGTCCTGGTCTGTTCAACTGGGACATGGGAATCCACAAGGGCTTCATGGTTACCGAACGTTGGCAAGTCCAGTTCCGCGCGGAGTTCTTCAACGCCACTAACCGGGTAAACCTGCTGGCTCCGACCGCAGCCGTTAATTCGGCCGGTTTCGGTTCCATTCGTAGCGCGAGCGACCCGCGCATCGGACAAATGGCTCTCAAAATCCTCTTCTGAGAAGGATGCGAGTCAGTCGCGACCGATAGGCGCGCGTTAGCTAGAGTGACGCGGTATCATCTCGTTCCTTTGACGCCGCGTCTCCCTTCCGGTCCTTCGACCGATGTTCAGGCCGCTTTCGTCGCGCCGTGAGGATCGATGACGAACTTCTTCGCCGCGCCCTTGTCGAAGTCCTGATAGCCCTGAGGCGCCTGATCGAGCGGGATGACCTGCACGTTGCAAGCCTTGGCGATTTGTACTTTCTCGTGCAGGATGGCCTGCATCAATTGCCGGTTGTAGCGCAGCACGGGACACTGGCCGGTGTGGAACGAATGCGACTTCGCCCATCCCAATCCGATGCGAATGCTCAGTGAGCCCACCTTCGCCGCCGCGTCCACTCCACCCGGATCGCCGGTCACATATAGGCCCGGAATGCCCAGTGACCCGCCGGCGCGCGTGATCTCCATGATCGAGTTCAAAACGGTGGCAGGCTGCTCGACTGCGGCGTCTTTACCCTGTCCATGCGCCTCAAAGCCAACGCAATCGACCGCCGCGTCGAGCACCGGCTCGCCGACAATTTGAGCGATCTGATCGGCCAGTGTCGCGTCTTTACGAAGATCGATGGTTTCGCAGCCGAAGCTCTTGGCCTGCGCCAGCCTCTCCGGAATCATGTCGCCGACGATCACCACCGCCGCTCCCAGCAAATGACACGACGCCGCGCACGCCAGGCCGACCGGTCCGGCGCCGGCCACGTAGACCATCGAACCGGGCCCGACACCCGCCATCACCGCGCCGTGATACCCGGTTGGAAAGATGTCCGACAGCAGCGTCAGATCCTTGATCTTCGCCATCGCCTTTTCCTTGTTGGGAAACTTGATCAGATTGAAATCGGCGTAAGGAACCAGCACGTACTCGGCCTGCCCGCCGACCCAGCCGCCCATGTCGACATACCCGTAAGCCGCTCCAGGACGCGCCGGGTTCACGGTCAAGCAGATTCCCGTCTTGCCTTCGCGGCAATTGCGGCACCGTCCGCAGGCGATGTTGAACGGCACTGTCACCAGGTCGCCGATGTTCAACATCTCCACGTCACTGCCCTTTTCGATTATTTCGCCGGTGATCTCATGTCCCAGAATCAGGCCTGGCGGAGCCGTTGTTCGTCCACGCACCATATGTTGGTCGGACCCGCAGATATTCGTGGTGACGATCTTCAGGATCACGCCATGCGGCGCATCCTTTCCGCCAAAGGGATCCGTCTCGCTCTTTGGCATCTTGAGCTTCGGGTAGGGGATGGTGCGCAGCTCCACCACACCCGGTTTAACGTACGCTACTCCTCGATTAGTCGCCATTCTTCACCTCCATCACAAAATTCAAAAAGCCGCCGCACCAGCTTCCGCTACGGCGTGATCCTGATCGCCGGAGCCGCCGCTGACGCCGATAGCGCCGACAACTTTGCCGTCTTTCTTCAAGGGAATCCCGCCGGCGAAGATCATGATCTTTCCGTCGTTCGAGGCGTGAATTCCGAAGAACTGTCCACCCGATTGGGAATGAGTCGCCAGATCTTTGGTTGAGATATCGAAGGCACGTGAGGTGTAGGCTTTCTTCTGCGATATATCGATGCTGCCGAGCCACGCTCCGTCCATACGTACATGCGCAACCAGGTTGCCGCCTCCATCCGCCACGGCGATATTCATCGGCTGGCCGATCTCCTGCGATTTCTTCTCTGCTGCTGCGATCACTCTGCGTGCGTCTGCCAAGCTGACCATTTAAAGGCTCCAATGTTTTTAAGATTCCAGTTCAAATCGCCTGCACTACTAGCGCCCGTCAGTATACATCCGATCAACAAGTCTATTGAAATCTGAATCACATCATTCTGAAAAACATTTGCTCTTCGTTCACATAGGCTTTACGCGTCCGGCCGGTCCCAGGTCCAGCTCCGTCGGCGACCATTGGGTCGAGGAGAAAACCATTTGTTCCAGAAGCTGAAGCGTTTTCGACGATGTGTCGAATGTGTCGAGTGTCGAATGTGTAGTGATCTGTTGAACTGGCGGCCGTAAGCAACGGCGCGTTTAACTAAATGACGCCGCCGTCCCTTTTTGGCAACTGTCTTGCACTGTCGCTTGTTATGACGCATTGACGCCATCACGACTCAGGAAGACCAGGAGCAGTTGAATCATGTTGTCGCACGTTGTTTTTCTTTCTCTCACCTTATTAGTCAGTCTCGCGCCGCGCGCCGAGGCTCAATTCACCCGGGAAAATAGGATTTCGGTTTACGGACAAGTAGAATCTGGCCGTTGCGACGGTCTGATCGCGGTTCTTTCAGCGCGTGGTGAATTGGACAACCGGACCGATATCGGGTCCAATGGCGATTTTCAATTTCCAGACTTGCCTGCAGGAATGTATGAGTTGACCGTAACAACGCTCAATGGCGATGTGATCTACCGCCAGCAGGTCTCTCTGAGCTCGATGATGAATCGCATTTCGGTACGGCTACCCGCGCAAAATGAGGAACAGCCTGGGGCCGGAACCGTATCGGCGCGGCAGCTCCTATACAAGGTTCCTTCTAAAGCGCTCAAAGAGTTCGACAAGGGCATGGCGGCGAAGAAGAAAAACGATTCTCAGGCCGCGATGGAACACCTGATAAAAGCTGCGGAACTCGATCCTGACTTCATGGAAGCCCACAACAATCTCGGGCTGCAATATCTGCAGACAGGCAACATAAGCGAGGCTGTTGCGCAATTTCAGCGTGCGGCGGAACTAGATCCGGACGCTGTCTCTCCGGAGATTAACCTTGCCGCTACTTTAGTTTTGCTCAACCGGTCCGGCGATGCCGAAACGGCCGCGCGTCACGCTGTTCGTCTCGACGCAGCCAGCCCGACCGCCCACTACCTGTTGGGAGTCGCGCTCCTGGATCAACAGAAGATCACCGACGAAGCGTTGGGCAACTTGGAGGAAGCTTCGAGAACGATCCCACGCGCGCGGTTGGCGATCGCCGAGTTAGTTGAGCGCCGTGGGGATGTCGAGCGCGCCAGAAAGGAACTGTTGACTTACGTCAACTCCGGAAACGTTGAATCCCTCGACCAAGTTCAGACCTGGCTCGCGAAACTACCCAGTCCCGCTGAGTAGCGAACGCTGAAGCCCCGTCCGCATCAAGCCTGCTACGATCATGGTAGATGGCCCCTGTGTTGGCAAGCTACGCGAGGTTTGGAATTGTTGGGACAGTTATGGCGGCGATTGGCTCGTCGCAAACCGGCATTCCCACGGTAGACTACAACCGGCAGGTGCATCCGATTCTCGCGGCCAAATGTCTGTCGTGCCATAGCGAAGAGAAGCGTTCTGGCGCACTGTCTCTCGCCACCTACGCCGGCGTGCTCGACGGCGGACGCAATGGCGGATCGATCAAGCCGGGGAAGAGCGCCGACAGTCTGCTCCTGCGCAGAATCAACGGCGAACTGCAGCCCGTCATGCCGCTTGGCAAAGATCCGCTCAGTCCTTCCGAGATCGCCGTCATTCGGACCTGGATCGACGAAGGCGCGCGCGCCACTCCCAAGTCGCAGCCCGGCAAAGCGAAGTGGGAAGCGCCGCTGACCTTGTCTGCGCCACCCGTACCGTCGGCCAGCTGGGCCGGTTGGACACAGCCTCTCGATCGCCTCGTCTCCGCCTATCTGGCAAAGCACAACGTCGCGAAACCGCAGCCCGTATCTGATAGCCTCTTCGCGCGGCGCGTTTATCTCGATATAACCGGTCTGCTACCCGCGCCGGAGGAGCTGCAAGCTTTTGTCGCCGACCGTTCCGCCGGCAAGCGCCGCAAGCTGGTTGACCGGCTGCTCGCCGACAATCAGAAATACGCGGAGAACTGGGTCACGTTTTGGAACGACCTTCTTCGTAACGACGAAGGCGTCGGCTACGCCGGATCGCGAAAGAGCATTACCGAATGGCTCGTTCCCGCGCTGACATCAAACCTGCCCTACGATCAATTCGTCACCAAGCTGCTCAATCCGATCTCACCGAGCGATCCGGATGGTTTTCTGGTCGGTGTAAA
>Ga0070673_100001994_pt1 | contig 12319 bp, 13 predicted proteins | sample KBSM23metaG_FD_65342 | JGI IMG/M metagenome (GOLD analysis project Ga0070673, IMG submission 65342) | Miscanthus rhizosphere microbial communities from Kellogg Biological Station, Michigan, USA - KBS M2-3 metaG | ecosystem: Host-associated > Plants > Roots > Rhizosphere > Soil ... | reverse complement strand
ATTTATAATAATATATTTTCATGCATTTAAAGTGATATTTTACTATATCAATTAAATTCGTGTAATTATCTACTGATACCTTTTAGTTCAAATTCGATGCGTTGATTTAAATATGTAAATTATTTTAGTTAAAGATCTGGAAAAACAAAAACAAAAAGGCGTTCATGCCGACATCTTTCACCCATTTCCCCTGATTTTGCTTCATACCCCATTTGGACTAAAATTCTTTGATTATATAGCAAAGACAAGAATCGCAAAGGCCTATGCGAGAGCAAATACTTATTTAATGCCAGTAATAACCGCGATTGCTATCTTATTAATAGTCGGTGGAATAGCGACTCTTATCACAAATGTTTCTCTAAGAGAGGATGTCAGGGAGATAGGTCCCAGAGGTAATTTTCTTATCCCTATACTTAATCCGCTTCTTCCAATTACCTACACCTTAGTTGCGCTCGTAATCAGCGTCTTTATACACGAAGCAGGTCATGGCATAGTTGCAAGAGTATATGGAATAAAGGTGGAATCAACCGGAATTGCTTTTGTGCTCTTTATTCCAATTGGGGCTTTTGTTAATCTTGACAAAACAGAATTAGAAAAGGCAACATTGAAGGAGAAGAGTGCGGTTCTGACTGCAGGACCGCTTAACAATATGATTCTTGCTGCTATCTCTATGGCTCTGCTATTTGTGGTAATATCCACCTTAACACCTATCCATACGCAGGATATTGAAAAGAACGGATTGCAAATAATTAGTGTAACAGATGGCTCTTTGGCTGACAGTATTGGTTTGACGAGAGGTTCTAGCATACAAACTATTGCTCAAACTGAAGTGCATAGTCAGGAGGCTTTGTCTAAAGTTTTAAGATCAAATATAGGTAAAGAATTTCAAATAGTTTGGACTGACAGACAGGGCAAACTAATAACAAAGACTCTATCGATACCAGCGGGGGCAGATCCAACCAAACCTATTCTCGGTGTAGTAGCAATATCACTTGATCCAGATGTAACGCTAGAATCGTACAAGAGATTCTTTGCTTTCACATTTGACATCAACCGGCCGGTTCCTATGCTCCCTATGCCAACTCTAAATGGTCAATTTATTCCATTTTCAGATGCCATGGCTCCAAAATACAATTCAATTGTGTTTGGCTCAACCTTTCCTATAATTGCAAACACACTCTTCTGGCTTTGGTTCATCAATTTTAATTTAGGGATATTTAATGCGCTTCCTATCGCATTTTTGGATGGCGGTCAGCTTTATGGTTCACTCATAGAAAGCAGATCAAGGATTGATAAGAATCGTCTTAAGCAAATCTCTTCAGCAGTATCCTTGATCATGGTTATTATTGTTATTATGACTTTTATTCTTCCTTACGCACCTTTCTAGAGTAAAAAATAGTTTATGTCAATTTAATTCCAAAATATATATTAAGAGAGAAGTTCACTTTCAATATGGATACAACCGGTAAGAACTTTAATGACCATGCGATGTCGTGTTGTGATAGTAATTGATTATCACTATTAGTGTAAGGATAATGGAAAACGAGACCGAGTATCTAGAAGAATGTTAAAGTGGCCAATGAAAATTTAAGTAAAAATTCTGTGGATGAGAGTATTCCTGCTATAGAGAACAATGGCAAAGTTAAAGAACAAAATAATACACTACCCCCTAATCAAATCCAACGTACAAAAAAAGTTGATGAAGATTTTTTCAAAGATATAATACTCAAATCAATTCCAAAAGAATCACAGATTACAAATATACGATTTGAAGGCCCGTATGTTGCCCTTTATACACTAAATCCTAAATTTTCCTTGACTGAATTGACTTACTATCTTTCCGCTCTTTCGAAAAATGTTAAAAAAAGATTTGTGGTAAGAACCGATACTTCTATTAGGCTGTCAGAAGAAGAAACAAGAGCCGCCGTCATAAAGATGTTACCAAATGAAGTTACAATCTCTGCTGTATTTTGCGATGATGCAACAGGCGAAGTAGTTCTTGAAGTAAACCGTCCAGAGTCAATAGATGCAAACATGGTCATCAATATTGCTCAAACCACTGGTTGGATAGCTCATACACTGAGGTCTCCTCATATCCAATCAAGTAGCATGAACATGATACACTCTACTCAAAAGAGCTCCACTAAGGAAAGAAATCTTTTCCTACAATCACTAGGCAAAAGGGTCTTTAGACCTCCACTTGTTCTCCAAAGTAATGATTCCAATCTAAATTTTGCAAATCATTCCAGTGAAAAGAGATCAGAGTTTGCCGAATTCAAATCAAAGTTGCGAAACAAGGAGGAAATAGCCCTTTTCTGTCTTGGCGGGGTTAAACAAGTTGGTAGGTCATGCTTCATTGTCGTAACTTCCGAAAGCAAGATAATGCTTGATTGTGGCATTAACCCCGGAGAACCATTAGGTTTATCAGCATATCCACGATTAGACTGGTTTAACTTTGACCTTGATGAGATCGATGCAGTAATCATAAGCCATGCGCATATAGATCATCAAGGATTCTTACCGGCATTATTCAAATTTGGATACAAGGGGCCGGTATATTGTACCGAACCAACTCTACCGTTAATGACACTTTTACAATACGATTCAGTCAAGATATCCAAAAGCAATGGCACGTTTTTACCTTATGAAACAAGAGATGTCAACGAAGTGATTAAGCATTGCATAACTTTACCTTATGGAAAACCAACCGATATTTCGCCTGATGTTACAATAACTTTCAATAATGCCGGCCATATAATGGGGAGCGCTACAGTACATATCAATGTATTCGGAACTCATAATATTCTTTATTCCGGTGATTACAAATATGCCAGGACACAATTACTTGACAGTGCCGTTTCAATTTACCCTAGAGTCGAAACGCTAATTACAGAAAGTACGTATGGTAATTCTGCTGACATAATGCCGGATCAATCCGTAGTATACAAAACCTTTACTGATGCTATCAACAAGACATTATCGTCGGGAGGTAAGGTATTGATTCCAGTTCCTGCTGTTGGAAGGGCACAGGAAATAATGTTGGTCCTTGATAAGGAAATGAGAGAAGGACGTTTAATGGAGGCCCCTGTCTTCATTGAAGGTATGATTTCTGAAGCTAGCGCCATACACATGGCATATGCACACTACCTTGGCTTTGATGTTAGAAAATCCGTGTCAAACGGCGTTAATCCGTTTCAATCAGAATACTTTACAGTCATTAATGGCTATGAACGAAGGGAAGATGTATTCAATGATGAAAATCCCAGCGTCATAATGGCTACCTCTGGTATGTTAGAAGGAGGTCCATCGGTGGAATACTTTAAGAAAATTGCACCAGACAAGAAAAATAAAATAATGTTTGTTTCTTACCAGATAAATGGAACACTGGGAAGAAGGGTGATAGATGGAGGATTGATGGAGATAAGCATGATGGATGAAAAAGGCAAGGTCAAGGTCATTCCAATAAAATGTGAGAGTCAAAAAATTGACGGATTTAGTGGACATAGTGATTTTAGTCAGATTATGAATTTTACTGCAAGAGTCAAGCCCAAACGGGTACTAGTTAACCACGGAGAAAAATCCAAGTCGGAAAATGTAGCTAGCAATATATTTTCTAGGTTAAAAATAAGGTCAATTGTTCCAGATAACCGAGAAATAATCAAACTAAGATAAGACATAATCATTTTATTCGTAATTTTAGTGAAACATTACAGATACAATTCCACCTAGATTGAAGTGATATTAAAGTCCCCATTTTGGTAAAATTTAGCGTATGCGGATTACATCATTTATATGATAAATATCTAATCAAATACATTATGCAATTGACCTCTATCTAAAAGCTAATTAGTATAAAATATTTAGATTGATTGATTGTTATTTACAAAGTTCCATCAGTGACTAGCTTGTTTCAAGTGATGCTTTATGTGTCACTTTACCAAGAGCTAAATATGCAGAATTGAGCTACGATGTCTAAAATCGTGAGATTGATATGGAGAAGTGGGAGTTGGCTTCAGTATCTTTTTAGATATGTGCGTATAAGTAATAATGTAATTGGCTATAAGATACAAATGTATTAATTGTAATATCGTCCTTAGCGGTGAAGGTGCATCTAGACATTATCTTGCTAATCCAACTCATAAACTTGAAAAACTTCCACCTCAGTTAAAACAGGCCAAGAATGTTGATTCCTCTTGATTAAGTAATCAGTTTCTATTCTCTTATGCTCTCCAGGGTCGAAACGACTTGCCACAGCAGCGTTCGTATGTGAGATTGCATCTGCGGATTCTGAGTCACATTATCTAGCATACTAATGGTATTTGCCGCTCTAACAGATATGGACCCATTTTTTTCATCCTTTATTCCCGTCAAGATCTCCCTCACAATGTTTCGAATATTTTTTTGAATATTGTTGTTTCTAGCTATACTATCTAAAGTATTGATAGCATTTGCAAGACGTTCTTGATTTTCCTTGTCCCTTAACTCTTTCTTTGTAGCCAATGACGATAACACTCTCCACTTTTTTTAACTTACAAAACAGTGACTTTTGAATGTTGTTCCAGCATTCCTAGTTTTATTTTACAGCAAGTCTGAAATTTATTATACAATACCAATTAATATAATCAAGAAGCCCTTATTCTCATTAATGTCCGAGGCAGATGAGACGGATATGACAACAAAGAAGAGCATTTCTCAACCGCCACTTGATTTGCTTTTTAATCCCTCGGTATTATCAAAAAAAGATGTTTGGGAAATCGATGTTTCCGTGCTATTGGAAATGTTGTTAGAATTGATCAACAAAAGTGGCAAAAAAGACCTCAGGATGTGTGGAATAGCTGCCTTGTCTTCTTCATTAATTTATCGCCTAAAAGTGGAAAGTATTTTGCGTTTAGAAAAAATCTCTAAAACAAAAAAAGGTATTGAGACTGTTGATATTCAGCCAATACCAAATCTGAAGCCGCTCGAAATTCCTTTCAGAATAGAGCCTACTTATCCTGTAACACTTGAAGAACTGTTACACGTACTTGAAAATATGATAAACGGACTGACAAATCCCAAACCTAAAAGAAATCAACTCAATCTGGAATCTGTCGAGACTTTCAACTTTGACGAGTATTTAGTAAAATTCGAGAAAATTCTAGAGTCTTATGAGGACATGATTTTTGATATTGTTACCGCTGACAAACGTATTGAGTTTAGAAATCTTACGCTTAAAATGGACTCAGTTGAAACGGTCAGATGCTTTATTGCAATGCTTTATCTTGCCATGAAACAAAAAATATTTCTAGAGCAAAAAGATGATGAGATATTGATTTATCTTAACGAAAACATTGATTAAGATTGGCTAAATAGTTACAGTCAAGTGCCTCAATCTCTTCCGGACGGTGAAATTACTGCCAGAATTGAAGCAGCGCTCTATGCTGCGGGCAGACCTTTATCCATTAACGACTTGATGAGAGCAGCAGGAATCACATCTAGAGAGAAAGTAATCAAGATACTCGATGAGCTAATAAAGAAAACGCGGAACGTATTGACTGCTTTAGAGATTGCACAACTCGATGATGATAAATTTGTATTTCAAGTCAAACCTGTGTATATGCCATTAATTAGACGGTTCGCTCAACAGCCTCTTATCCCGGTAGGTGCATTGAAAACATTGTCGTTCATAGCCTATGAGCAGCCTATTACTTCAAAAAGGCTCGTTCAAATTCGAGGTAGTCAGGTTTATACTCATCTCAAAGAGCTTCGAGCTCACTCTTTTATCGAGTCAGAGAGATTGGGAAGGATGAAAATTTACAGAACAAGTAGAAAATTCCAGGAATACTTTGGAATAAACGATCTAAATGTACTTAAGAATAAAATGATTCTCAAATGATCATACCGAGTATTGTGTTTGTCCAATAGAAAACCTCATAATATGGATCAATTTCACTTATGTTGCAAACATGAAGAAATCTATTGAGAATTTATCCGGTCGCAAGTACACCGGCGGAAGAATAATTGCAATGCGCAGTAGACGCAAATTTGAAATAGATAGGTATCCAAATGAGGCGGTTATGGGAAGTAACATCCAGGTTACCAGAAGAGTAAGAGGAGATAACAATAAGACTGCGCTAAAAACTGTTGAATTTGCAAATGTATCAAATCAGGAAGAAAATAAGACTACCAAGTCAAAAATATTGAGAGTAATCAAGAATACGACAAACAAAGACTATGAAAGAAGAGGAGTAATCACAAAGGGTACTATAATTGAAACCGAATTAGGATTAGCAAGAGTAGTATCAAGACCAGGACAAGTAGGTCTGGTCAATGCAGTCCAGATGAAAAAATAATAGCCAAAAAGAGGAAAACCTGGACTTAAAAATTCAATTGGATGCAGTTTTTTATTATACATTGTAACAAACTAAAGCATCGATTTTACTGTTCACCAAGGAGTTCAGCGATATTCTCGGCTTCGTATGTTATAATAAAATCTGCTCCTGATCTAATGATACAAGTAAAATATCCCAAAAGCCAATTGTACTTATTAATTAGATTCATACGCGAGGCTGCTTTGAGCATAGCGTATTCGCCTGATACATGTTGAACAGCAATTCTGCAATCTATAATTTCACGAACTCTACTTATTATATCGAGATTAGCAATCGATGGTTTCATAGTTACAACATCGGATCCTTCGCGATAATCCAAGGCTATTTTTCTTAAGATTTCTCTCGAATTAGCATAATTTATTTGATAATTGGATTTATCAATCTTGGAAACTTTCTTGTACGCAGTTAATCTAAACGGCGAGTAAAGACTAGAAAATTGTTTTGAGAATGACATTATTTTAGTTTCTCCAAATCCATTTGAGTTCAATTTGTTCCTAATTGATAAAACCAATCCGTCCATCATGGAAGAAGGTGCAACGATGTCAGCACCAGATTGAGCGTAATTCAGTGCTATTTTCGACATCAGATTCAAGGTTTTATCGTTATCCGGATAGTTATTTTGATTTACAATTCCGCAGTGGCCTGATAAATTATACTGACAAACGCAGACATCGGCAATTACTTGAATTTTCCTATCAAAATTATCTCGTATTATTTTCAAACTGCTTTGAACTAACCCTTTTTTCTCCAATGCCTGTATTCCATTCGAATCATGTAAAGGAGGCACGCCAAATACGATAATTTTATCAATTTTAAGAGACAAAATTTTTTCAAGTCGATTTATCAGGTCTTTAGTAGTCATTACCTGAAGTCCAGTATTACTAGAAGACGAGTTTGTTCCTATAATAATTGGAGCAATTAGGCTACTGGTTTTAATGCTAGAATTGCTATAAGCGTCTTGAATTGTCAAATATTACCATATGATTTTTTTGTAAATATATTCATATTTGATTGATTCAAGCATTACAGTATTTCCTGTTCTTTATACCTGGCTCACATGGAAGAATAAAATATGTTACATCCTTAACTAAGTAAGTTTGAAATCGGTATCTGTTGGGATTCCATCATACAATGAGGGAACAAATATTGTAACAATTCTGAATAGTGTAATCAACTCAAAGCTAAATTCAATGGTACTCGGAGAAATTATTATATCTGATGATTCTACAGATGAGACTCCAAATATCGTAAAAAAATTTATCGAGAATAATTCAGAAAAGATTGTTTTTCTCCATAATGACAGTAGGAGGGGAGCAGCAAGTGCTTGGAACAATATTATACAAAATGCAAAGGGCGAAATAATTGTGCTCTATGATGCAGATGTCATTCCAAACCCAGATTGCATGTCAGAATTGGTTAATAAGATAAATAATAACATCGGCATATGTGCTTCCAATACTAGACCCATTGAAGATAGTGGAATTCCAGCGAAAGGTACTATTTTTATCAGTGATTGGTTGGCCTCAATAAGAAAAAAGCAACTATCCGAATACACTGTAATGGGAAGAGGTTTATCGATACGAGCAGATATTGCGAAAAAAATAACTATACCTGAGAATCTCATTGCGATTGACCTTTACTTGCAAAGTCAAGTAACGAACATGGGGTATGAAGTGGTCTTTAGTCCCGAAGCAGTTGTCATGTTCAAGCCAGCCAAGACTTTTGTCGATTTTTGCTCGCAGGTGTTAAGGGCCATAAAAGGCCATAATCAGATAAAAAAGCTGGGATACGAAGCAAAGTACGGACTAACACTAAAGACATCCATTCTTGAGTTTATTCACACAGCGTTAAGGAACCCGGTTGGAGCATTTTCTGCGTGCGTTTGCTATCTTGTCATGCCATTTTATATGCTGAGAATTAAAAATCTTGACTCTGCATTGTGGCATACTGCACAAAGTACCAAATAACTAGGGATTCGTACTAGAATTTCTATATTTTGGGCTAGAAAATAGGGTCAATTCGAAAAATAAAAAAATGGTATAAATAGTCCTCTCCAATTACGATTGTAGAATTGAGTGATGCAACCATTGCTTCTCGTGGCTATGTATGCTATCCTAGAGATAACAATGCTCAAAGTTTAATCGAGTACTGGAAGGATAGCGATGTTGTAAGAGATTTGTATTTTGCTACAGCCACATTTGCGTTTGAAAGTAAACCGTATTTTCCTAACAATTCAAATCACTATTTGCTTGTAAAATATGATGGACTGGACAAGATTGTAGAAGGAATTTCAAAATACCCAAGTCCCAATAGCTCCCTCTTTCTATTTAGTAATGAAACAGAATTATTCGAAAAATATCATGAAAAAGTTAGTTACCTTTCAATTTATTACACAAGGTACGATCAAGACAATCAGGAGGTAATGGATATTGCAGGCATTCTGGCAAGAAGGGATATGGTCGTAAGTGCAAATTTGGGAAATCTAAAATTCATAGTTAACAAAAAATTACCATTTATTTTCCCACATTCAGATAACATTATTATTTTGGAAGTTGAAGGCAAGAAGAGTCACCAAAGTGATCAAAATTATTGTGAAAAGACACGAAAGGATGTTGCAAGAAAAGGGATTCCCCTCATTAATCTTGTAAGCTTCTCTATTTTGGAAAAACTAAGATAGTAATTAATCTGATCAGAACCGTTAAATATGAAGCTATTTTCTATTTTTTCGACCAATATTGAGCAAACCAATGGATCTAGGGAGTCTGAAAGTAGGTTCCTATATAATTATAGACAATGAACCCTGTAGAATAGTTTCGTACGATCATAGTAAGCCTGGGAAACATGGTTCAGCAAAAGCAAGAGTTTCTGCGATCTCAGTTTTCGATGGGTCAAAACATAGTTTAGTATCACCTGTTTCAGCTAGTGTTGATGTTCCGTTGATCGACAAGAGAAACGGTCAAATTATTTCCATTGCTGGACAGACATTTCAAGTGATGGATCTTGAAACATTCGAAATGTTCGAAACTTCATCTGCAGAAGACGAAATTAGAGAAAAAATTGTTCAAGGGGCAGAAGTGGAATATTGGAAGGTACTTGAAAGGGTAAAAATAATCCGAATTAAATCATAGTTTTAGAAATCAAAAATTATTAACAAACATTACCAAGAAGGGTACCGTACGTCAAAGGTTCATAAATGGATAAACTGATAAGATTTATCTAAAGAATTAAAAATTATAATAGACGGTTCTGCTTCAATAATTCCATCTATATTAGGAAAATCTTTGTGTGCACAACCAGGGTTTAATACTAATGTATTCTGTATTTTGTCATCTCGCCTCTTATGAGTATGCCCATAAATGACCAAGTCGTACAGTTGACTGGTGATTAGCGCTTCCGTAATCTTGTCACTTGTTCCATGATATATTGCAATTCTCAGTCCGTCCAATCTGAGATCACCAAATTCTCCTAATAATTCTCCTCCTATTTCTTGAAAATTTCTCAATAATCCAAATTTTTCACCATCGTTATTTCCAAGTACTCCTACAAGTTTTCCATTCAAGTTCTTGAATTGCTTTACTACACCAGGGAAAACATAATCTCCGGCATGGATTACACAATCTACTCTTCTTTCATTAAAGGAATCTATGGCATTTCTGAGAGTGGAGAGGTCATCGTGCGTATCGGATATTATACCTATATTCATTAATTATTTACAGTATACACAAACAACATGATTGCAAATAAATCAATCTGTGTAAAATAATAACTACATCAATTGAAAAATACAATTGAAAAGATAATGACATTCAAGTAATTTTATTTTCTCGGCTACTCTTATTTCTTCTTCTGGCCTTTACTACGAACCAAATGACAAAACCCACTATTACACAAACTGCTACTACATCTAGATATATTGCATATTTGTCAATATTCTTCCAGTTATTTCCAAATAATATACCTACATAAGTTAACATTGAATTCCAAATTAGGGATCCTAAGAATGTATATATAGTGAACTTCACAAAGTTTGCTTTACCTACTCCACATGGCAGCGAAATATAAGTTCTCACTGCCGGTAACAATCTACAAAAGAATGAAATTTTATCACCATATTTTTCAAACAATTCCTCGGTTAATTCAAGATGGCTTTTCTTAAACAGAATATATTTTCCGTATTTTAATATGAACGCCCTTCCTGCCTTTATTCCCAAATAATATGTCAAAATTGAGCCGATCAAATTTCCGAATGTTCCAGCGAGTACTACACTAATTGGATCAAATGTCCCATTGCTGACGAGAAAACCTGAAAAAGGCATAATAATTTCACTTGGTATTGGAATGAGGGCGCTCTCAAAGATCATTAGTAGGAAGATTCCCGGATACCCCAAACTGGAGATAAATGAAATTACAAAATCAATAACTGGTTTAAGAATCTCAAATGTAATTGACAATTAACTTTTAAAAAATGGATGGCATAAATATCTGTTTATTTTTGCAGCAATGTACTTTTGTAATACATTTAATACGTGCCGGAGGCGGGACTTGAGCCCGCGGCCTTTCGATTATGAGTCGAACGCTCTGACCAAGCTGAGCTACCCCGGCGCTCAGCTCCTTGAGCAAGATGGTTTTTGGAAACATAATATATTTTATTCAAAGTAGTGACCGTAACCAATTTGAAAAGGTCAGAAGTAATAGAGATAAGCTGTGAAATTGAATTTCTCAAATAAAGTATATTTTTCTTTACAGGAACCTTTTAATCTAGATCTCGGAATTTCGTAGATTATGAAGGATGCCATCAAGGGCGTAATCGTTAAAACAATGAGCAATGGAAAGTTATTTTCGAGACAGGGAAGAGGATTTTCAAAAAATGAGTTAATACAATCAGGAGTAACGGATATCCGTGTTGCTAGAAGATTAAATTTACTGATTGATCCTTTCAGAAAAAGTAGTCATGAGGAAAATATTGAGCAACTTAAGGCTCTATCAAAAGCCCCGGCCCCGAAGAATACAAAGGTTAATGCAAAAACGGTCAAGAAGCCTACCAAATAAGAACATAAAATTAATTTTTTTCCAATGGCAAGGTTATGGATTAGGATTTCTATTCGACGTCATTAATTGTGGATATATATAAATATATCCTCCCAATAATATATTCATGACTAGCGCACTTATTTCTGAAAGCATTTCGTCACTACTTTCGTGGCCAGTTGGGAACATAATGAACAATGATGCAATTATTCTTGAGGCAGATAAAAATTTAGATGAAGCAATAAAGAAGATGAAGGAAAGAAATCAGCGCAGTGTTCTTGCAACGCACCTTGGAGAAGTAGTAGGAATGGTCAGCAAGACCGATATACTTTACAAAGTAACATCTGAAGGGAAAAATCCTTCAAAAATTAAACTTAGGGAGATAATGACCTCTCCTGTTCTCGCGGTAAATCCTCAAAACACAATAAAGGATGCCCTTACCATCATGAATAAGCGCAATGTAAGACAATTAATGGTTCATGCATACTCTGCAGTCCTTGGAATAATTTCACGTGAAGATATTTCTAGGAAAATGGAATCTATTGCTCTTTCTTCGATAGATGAGGTCCTACATGGAACACCAGTATGCATTATAGACACAAAGTCAATAGAATATGTTAAGGACTCGAGTAAGGCAAAATTTAGTTGTGCTTATTGTGGTTCTCCGTTTGATACAAAAGAAGGGCTTTCTAAACACATCGATAGACTACATAATGAATCTGGTATCTTGGAAGGAGATGTCAGGCATTTAATGGATTGACAAACATTATCTTTTGTTACATGCAAATATTCTGTGCTCGATACTCATAATAAGTAACTTGTATTTTTATTGATTTTGGACTTGATAGTAATTGAATGTTTAGTGAACTTTTCATTTGATCATTGTAAATCCAACATCGGAGAACTAATATGATTAAGGA
>Ga0070673_100001984_pt1 | contig 12337 bp, 10 predicted proteins | sample KBSM23metaG_FD_65342 | JGI IMG/M metagenome (GOLD analysis project Ga0070673, IMG submission 65342) | Miscanthus rhizosphere microbial communities from Kellogg Biological Station, Michigan, USA - KBS M2-3 metaG | ecosystem: Host-associated > Plants > Roots > Rhizosphere > Soil ... | reverse complement strand
CCACGCCGACGAAGCCGCCCTCGGCGATGGGCGTGTCGATCACGCGCTTCTCGCCGAACTTCTTGAGCAACCCCTTCGACACCTTGTAGGCGCCGTCGTAGTGGCCGACCTCCTCACCCATGAGAAAGATGCGGTCATCCTTCTCCATCTCCTCGGCCATGGCTTCATTCAAAGCCTCGCGAAAGGCTACAGTCCGCGGCATCGGTCTCGTTACTCCTTGTACGTGAACTCGGAAAGCTTCTCGAAGGCGAGCTCCGGGCTCTCCTCGGCGAACTTCACCGCCTCTTCGATCTCCTCGGCGACCTTCTGCTCGATGGCGACGATGTCCTTCTCGTCCATCTTCGCCCGCACCAGCAGGTCGCGTCCGTAGGCGATCGGATCGCGCTTCTTCCACTCCTCCACCTCTTCCTTCGTCCGGTAGAGGCCGGCGTCCGACATCGAGTGACCGCGGAAGCGGTAGGTGATGATCTCCACCAGCGTCGGGATCGACTCGTTGCGCGCGCGGCGGACCGCCTCGGCGATGCGTTCGCGCACGCGCAGGACGTCGTCGCCGTCGAAGCGATCGCGGGCGATGCCGTATCCCAGCGCCTTCTGCGAGACGTCCGCCACCGACAGCGACCGGTACAGCGGCGTGCCCATCGAGTAGAGGTTGTTCTCGCAGATGAACACCACCGGCAGGCGCCACAGCGCCGCCAGCGCGACGCCCTCGTGGAACGCGCCCTGTGGAACGGAGCCGTCGCCGAAGAAGCAGAGCGTGACCCGGCCGTCGTTGCGGTACTTCGATGCGAAGGCGGTGCCGGCCGCCAGCGGGATGTGGCCGCCGACGATGCCGTAGCCGCCGAGGAAACCCTTGTCGGCGGCGAACAGGTGCATCGACCCGCCCAGGCCCTTCGAGCAGCCGGTCTCCTTGCCGTACAGCTCGGCGATGATCTCCTTCGCGCTCATCCCCTTCGCGTACGCGTGGGCGTGCTCGCGGTAGGTGGCGATGACGTAATCGTCCGGCTTCAGGGCGGCGAGGGCGCCGACCGCGACCGCTTCCTGCCCGATATAAAGATGCAGGAAGCCGCCGAACTTGCGCAGGGCGTAGGCCTTGGCCAGCGCTTCCTCCATGCGCCGGATGGCCAGCATCTGGTGGTAGTACCGGGCGAGGGTGGTCTTGTCGGTGGTGCGAGGGGGGTGGGGCTCGGAAGCCTCACTCTCAATTGCGCTCATTGCCAAGGTTTCTCCGGGCCTCTGCTGATGTTTCGGGGGTTCGGGTTCTTCGCGGGGGTCAAGAGCGCGAAGATATACCAAGAGGCGCGGGCGTCGGGAAGATTTGATGTCAGCCGCCCCCGAGCAAAGCGAGGGTCCGCGGCTGCCCATAATGTTCATCCACCCAGGGATGGCCCTCAACTCCCGGCGAGACCGGCCGATGTGAAGGCAGCCATGGAAGCCTCGACTCCCGGGGGCCCGACTTCGGGCCCGATCGAGGCCGCGCCAGGTCCCGACCCGGTCGCGGTCGACGCACCGAGCCGAGGCCTGATCCTGCTCGTCGACGACGAGCCCGCGATCGCCCGGGCTTACGCGCGGACGCTGGGCGCCGCCGGCTTCACGGTGGTGACCGCGAGCGACGGGCGCGAAGCGGCTGACGTGGCGCGCGAGAGGTCGTTCGACGTCATCGTCAGCGACATCGCGATGCCCACGATGGACGGCCTCGAGCTGCTGCGCATGGTGCGCGAGTACGATCTCGACGTCCCGTTCGTGATCATGACGGGCGGACCCGCGGTCGACAGCGCCGCGCGCGCGATGGAGTACGGCGCGCTCCGCTACCTCATCAAGCCGGTCACGCCTGAGGATCTGGAGGCGGTGATCGCGCGCGCCGTGCGCCTGCATCAGATGGCGAAGATCAAGCGCGAGGCGCTGGAGATGTTCCGGCTGGAGGGGAAGCACCTGGGCGATCGGGCCAGCCTGGAGGCGCGGCTGGGCCGCGCGATGGAGACGCTGTGGATCGCGTACCAGCCGATCGTGTCGTGGTCCAAGCGGGCGACGTTCGCGTACGAGGCGCTGGTCCGTAACGAAGAGCCGACGCTGCGGTCGCCGCCCGATCTGTTCGAAGCGGCGGAGCGACTGGGGCGGCTGCAGGACCTGGGGCGCGCCGTCCGCGATCGCGTCGCGCGCACGCTGGACGAGCAGCCCACGTCGTCGCTGCTGTTCATCAACCTGCACGCGATGGAGCTGGACGACGACTCGCTGATCTCGGCGGCCGCGCCGCTGTCGCGCCACGCGGCGCGCGTCGTCCTCGAGGTCACGGAGCGCGCGCCGCTGGAGAAGATCCGCGACGTCACCGCGCGGGTCGGGCAGCTGCGGGCGCTGGGTTACCGGATCGCGGTCGACGACCTGGGCGCGGGGTACGCCGGGCTGACGAGCTTCGCGCACCTGGAGCCGGAGGTGGTGAAGGTCGACATGTCGCTGGTGCGTGGCATCGACGCCTCGCCGATGAAGCAGAAGCTGCTGCGATCGATCGTGTCGCTGTGCCGCGATCTCGGCATCGAGATCATCGCGGAGGGCGTCGAGACGCCCGAGGAGCGCGACGCGCTGGTGAGCGTCGGCGCCGACCTGTGCCAGGGCTACCTGTTCGCGCGCCCCGACAAGCCCTGGACCCCGATCAAGTTCTGAATTTCTCTCCCGCTTGCGGGAGAGGGTCGGGGTGAGGGCAAGCCGCCTCAGATCACGTGCGCCGCGTGCTACCTTTCCCGCGTGGACGTCGAGCTCACCAAGGAGTATCGCTTCGAGGCGGCGCACCGCCTGCCGTGCGTGCCCGAAGGGCACAAGTGCTCGCGGATGCACGGCCACAGCTACAAGGTCGAGGTCACCGTCACCGGTCCGGTCGACCCGGCGACGGGCTGGCTGATCGACTTCGGCGTCATCGACGACGCGTGGGCCGAGCTGCACGCGCGCTTCGACCACCACAACTTGAACGACGTGCCCGGGCTCGAGAACTCGACCTGCGAGAACATCGCGATCTACGTCTGGCGGGCGCTGCGGCCGCACATCGCGGTGCTGTCTGCGGTGACGGTCTGGGAGACGTACGACAGCAAGTGCACCTATCGGGGCGGATGATTCCTCCCGCAAAACCTCCGGGCACGCTGCGCTTCCTGACCCTGAACCTGTGGGGCGAGAACGGTTCCTGGCAGGGGCGCATGGGCCTGCTGCTGGACAGCCTGGCCGCGCTGGCGCCGGACGTGGTCGGCCTGCAGGAGGTGCGCGACGTCCCCGGACGCGTGCCCAACCAGGCGGCCGAGATCGCGCGGCGGTACGGCTGGAACCACGTGTTCGCGCCGTCGACCGCCTGGGGCGGCGGGCACGAGGGGCTGGCGATCGTGTCGCGCTTTCCGATCGGCGCGCACGAGGCGCAGCCTCTCCCGCACAGCACCGAGACCGAAGGGCGCATCGTCCTCTCCGCGCGCATCGACCCGCCGGACGGCGCCGCTCCGTTCTGGGTTCACACGACGCACCTCGCGTTCCGGGAAGGCGAAGGCCGAAAGCGCGAGGACCAGGTGCTGTTCGTCGACAAGGTCGTCTCCGCGCACGCGAACGATCACGTGCAGATCATCATGGGCGACTTCAACACCGTGCCGGACAGCGACGAGATCCGCTGGCTGACCGGGATGACCACGCTGGACGGCCGGCGCGTCGCTTACCAGGACACGTGGGCGCGCGCGAACGCGGTGGGCAGCGGCGGCGCCAGCCTGGCCGGCGTCACCTGGGCCAGCTTGAACCCGTACGTCGGCCTGATGCACTGGCTGCGTCCGGATCGCCGGCTGGACTACATCTTCACGACGCAGGTCCGGCGCGATCGCCGCGGCACGGTTCACGGCGCGTGGGTCGTGCTCGACGAGCCGGGCGAGACGGCGGCCGGCGAGCGCGTTTTCGTGTCGGACCACTTCGGCGTCGTCGCGGATGTGCAGATGGTCCAGATGGTCCAGATGGTCGCGGAGCCTGGCCGTGCACCGGCCTGACCGCGGCGGGATGTTCCTGCTCGCGCACGTCACCGATCCGCACTTTCGCGGCTTCGCGGGCGCCAGCCCGATGGATTTCGTCAGCAAGCGCGCGCTCGGGACGTTGAACCTGCTGGTGAACCGTACGCGCAAGCACAAGATGCAGTTGCTGGAGGCGCTGCGACAGGACATGCGGGCCCAGGCGCCCGACCACCTGGCGCTGACCGGCGATCTCGCGAACGTGTCGCTGCCGGGCGAGTGGCGCGCGGCTCTGGCGTGGATCGACACCTGCGGGCTGGAACCGGCGGCGATCAGCGTGATCCCGGGGAACCACGACGCCTACATCGAAGCGGTGGTCGCATCGCGCGCGTTCGAGAAGCTGTTCGCTCCGTACATGACGCACGATCTGGCGCCGCGCGCCGACTCGGGCGAGCGGGCGGATTATCCCTTCGTTCAGGTTCGCGACGCCGTCGCCTTCTTCGGTGTGTCCAGCTCGGTTGCGACCGGCGATACGGGCGCGTGGGGACGGATCGGCGACGCTCAGCTGGCGCGGCTGGAGGCGATGCTCACCGCGCCCGAGCTGGCGGGCAAGACGCGCGTCGTGCTGGTTCACCATCCGCCGGTGCGGCAGAAGCACGGCGAGGAGCGGAACCTGCGCGACCGTGCCGCGCTGGTGGCGCTGCTCGCGCGCGTCGGCGCCGATCTGGTGCTGCACGGTCACGACCACCAGGACGAGCACACCGAGCTCGGCGGGCCAGGCGGGAAAACGATCCCGGTCATCGGCGGCGGCTCGGCGTCGTACACCGGCAGCCCCGAAAAACGATCGCGCTACAACCTGTTCGAGCTCGAGGGCGGCCACGTCACGTGGGTGACGCGTGCCCACGACGAAGCGTCCGACGCGTTCAAGGAAGTGCGGCGCGAGCGGCTCGCGTAGGGCCGACCCCTCACCCTAACCCTCTTCCGCAAGCGGGAGAGGGGACCAGATCTGATCTCCTCCCTCTCCCGCTTGCCGGAGAGGGTCGGGGTGACGGCAAGCCGCCTCGGATCACCAGCGGATCACCCGTCGATCCGGACGGCGGCGTAGCCGACGACGCGGCCGCGATCGCCGCCCGCGTCCGCGCTGGTGGCGTAGCCGACGACCGTCGCGCGGGTGGCGCCCAGCGCGCGCGCCGCGATCAGCGCCACGGTCGCGGGGATGTAGCCACACATCGTGATGCCGTGCGCGCGGACGGTGTCGAAAAGCCCGCGTGCGTCGGCGGCGCCCAGCGGCGCCAGCGCCAGGCGATCGATCGCGCGCGCCTCGTCGTCCGGAAGGTAATGGCTCATGTCGGACGACGCGACGATCAGCGTCGGGCCATCAGCGCGCTGGACGGCGCGGGCGATCCCGGCGCCCAGCGCCTCGCACTCCTTGAATGACTGGCCGCCCAGCACGATCGCCGCCAGGCGCAGCCCCGGCTGGCGCACGGCGATCAGCGGCAGCAGCACCTCGATCGCGTGCTCGTCCTCGTGTGCGTCGCGATCGGCGCGCAGCGCCGGCACTTCGGCCAGCAGCGACGTGCCGAACGCGTCGTCGATCGGCACGTCCAGACCGGGCAACTGCCAGCTCGCCGGCCCGTCCGCCGACCACAAGCTGGCGCGCTCGCCGCGGCCCGTGTGGTTCGGGCAAAGGACGAGCACGCGCTCCGGCACGACGACGCCCGCGAACAGCTTTCCGGCCAGCGCGCCCGAGTACATCCAGCCCGCGTGCGGCGACACGACGGCGATCGCGGGCGAGGGCAGGGTGGCGCCACTGACGAGGGCCGCGGCCTCAGCCGCCACCGCGGCCGCCGATCGCGGATAGAAGCTCCCCGCCACCGCCGGTTGCCTGTTCACGACGAGAACCTAACTCTTCTTCTGTTCCGGACGGACGACCTGCGGCTTGGTCGTGCCGTCGTCGTCGCGCTTGCGGTCGGGCAGCGGCATCAGGTCCGCGATCGTCACGCCCGCGATCCGCCGGCGCCGTCCGTCCTCCAGCTCGCCGACCAGCTTGGCGAACGAAGGCGCGGTCGCGCCGTGCGCGATCTCGATGTCGCTGGAGCGGAACGCGGACAGCACCTCGTCGAGATGGATAGTCGAGGCCGGACGCGCCGGGATGTAGCCGTTGATGTCGCCGCGCACCTCGCCGATCAGGCCGCGCAGCTTCAGCCGCGCGACCACGCGCTCGACGTTGTCGGGGGTCAGCCCGAAATCGGTGACCAGCTTCTCCTTGGTGTGGCCGGCGCCGCCCACCTCGTGCGTCGCCGCCACCGCCGCCAGCAGCTGCGCCGCCAGCAGGCCGTTGATCGGCTCGTCGTCGCGCCGCCGCCGATCCTCGGCCTCCAGCAAGCGCAGGTTCTGCAGCGCGTGCGCGATCTCCGCCCCCAGCAGCACGAGCAGCCACGACGTGTACATCCAGACCAGCACCAGCGGCACCAGTCCCAGCGGACCGTACACGCTGCTGTAGCTCTTCATCATGATGCGCACCGCGAACGTGACGAACGCCCACTTCACCACCTCGAGCAAGATCGCGGTGACGAGACCGCCCAGGCCCGCCCAGATCCATTTGACGTTCGCGCGCGGCAGCAGCCAGTTCATCAGCGTCAGCGCGAAAAACTGGATCAGCAGCGGCGTGACGAAACGCCAGAAGCTGCTGGATTCGATCAGCTTCCCCGACCAGTACAACGACGATGCCGCCAGCGCCGGCAGGAACGTGACCATCGCGTTGAACGTCAGCAGCTTCCCGATCAGCGTGCGGCGCTCGCGCACGCGCCAGACGTCGTTGAAGATCTTCTCGACGTAGCTGTACAGCGAGTAGCAGGTGACCAGCGTGAACAGCAGGCCAGCGCCACCCAGCGCGCCGATGCTGACCTTGCCCGAGAACTCCTGGATGCGGTCGGTGACGTCGGACATCTGCGGAAAAAGGTGCTCGGAGACGAACGTCGACAGCCGCGACTCCGACTCCAGCGAGCCGAAGGCGCGCAGCAGGCTGAACACGATCGCGGTAACCGGCACCAGCGATAGCGCCGTCTGAAACGCCAGCGCCGCCGCCTGCTGCGGGCACTTGTCGCGCGCCCACTGAGCCAGGATGCTGCGCGACAATCGATAGAGAAAGATCGCGACGCGCGCCCGCCGCGAGATCTGGGCCGCCGCTCCCGCCGTGTACGGGTTGCTCTCCAGGAAAGCGCGGAACTGTTTCAGCGTCTGCCGCATGCGGTAAAAAAATGAGCGTCGATCGCGTGAGACGCAGGCGGCTTTGCCGCCGGAGTCTCGTCGCGGGGGGTCTGGGACCCTTTGAGGGTCCCAGGGTGAACAGTAGACCGCGCCCGTGACCCGTCGCGCAAGCCGTCGGACACCTAACGCGCACCATGAAGTCGTTTTTTGGCGCGGCCGGAATCGCCTGTGTCTGCGCCTACATGTCGTCGCTCGGCTGCGCGGCGGTCGACGCGCCCGGCAGCTCCGGAAGGAGCGGCAGCGGCGGTTCGTCCGCGGGGACGGCCGGTACGTTCGGCGGCGGCGGCAGCATCAGCATCGGCGGCTTCGGCGGCAGCGGCCAGTCGGGGACCTGCGTGAACCTGCAGTGCCAGCAGGACAACTGCACGCGCGGCGTCTGCACACAGACGACGCCCTGCCCGAACGGCGCCAAGACCACGGTCAGCGGCGTCGTCACCGATCCGGCCGGCAAGACGCCGCTTTACAACGTGGTCGTCTACGTTCCGAACGAACCGCTCGCCGACCTGGCGACCGGCGCGTCGTGCGACACCTGCGCGTCGCCGTATTCCGGGCGGCCGATCGCCGCCGCGCTGACCGATTCGGCCGGGCGCTTCTCCGTCGAGCACGTCCCGATCGGCAACAACGTCCCGCTGGTGATCCAGATCGGGAAGTGGCGGCGCGCCGTCACCGTTCCGTCGGTCGCGGCGTGCGCCGACACGCCGGTCGACGCGGCGCTGACGCACCTGCCGCGCAACAAGAGCGAGGGCCACCTTCCGAAGATGGCGATCGCGAACGGCGGATCGGACGCGCTCAACTGCTTGCTGCGCAAGATCGGCGTCGACGACAGCGAGTTCACGCCGCAGTCGGGCGGCGGCCGGGTCAACCAGTACGCCGGGCTCAACGCGCCGACCACCGACGCCGACGGAACCGCGCTGATCGGCACGTCGATGTTGTGGGGCAGCGTCACGGGCATGAAGTCGTACGACATCATGCTGATGTCGTGCGAGGGCAACGACAACAGCGGCGCGGGCGCGGCGTCGCTGGCGATGCGCCAGGCGGTGAAGGACTTCGCGGACGCGGGCGGCCGCGTGTTCGGGTCGCACTGGCACAACAGCTGGGTCTTCGACGGACCTGCGCCGTGGCCGACGGTCGCGAAGCACGCGTCGGGCGCGCACGGCTTCACCACCGACATCACGGTGCCGATCGTGACCAGCTTCCCCAAGGGGAAGGCGTTCGCGGAGTGGATGGTGAACGTCGGCGGATCGGCGACGTTCGGCGAGATGGTGATTCACGGCGCCGAGCACAGCGTCGATTCGACCAACGCGGGCGCGCAGAGCTGGATCGCCGGGACGGATTCGCAGAACGGCAAGCCGATGGTCCAGTACTTCTCGTTCAACACGCCGGTCGAGATGGCGCCCGAACAGCAGTGCGGCCGCGTCGTGATGAGCGACCTGCACGTGTCCGCTTCGGCGGCGGCCGGGATGCCGTCCGACTCGGGCAAGCAGCCGTTCCCCAGCGGCTGCGTGACGACCGACCTGACGCCCCAGGAGATGGCGCTGGAGTTCATGCTCTTCGACCTGTCGTCCTGCGTGTCGCCCGACGACAAGCCCCCGCCCACCATCGACGTCGGCTTCATCGAACCGCTCTGATCCCCTCGCCCCGCGGAAGCGGGGAGAGGATTAGGGTGAGGGTCAGATCCCCTCTCCCCGCTTCGCGGGGCGAGGGGATCTGATCGCTCGTCCGTGTGCTCCCTACGCCAGTGCCTTGAGGATCGCGTTGAACGCGACGGGCGTTCGGACGGTGTCGCGGTGGCGGCTGACGGCGATGCGGACGATCTCCGCGTCGGCGCCGGTCCAGGCCGATGCCTGCTCGACGGTGAGCGCGCCGTCGCCGTCGGCGATCGCGGCCGGCGGAATGCCCGCCAGGCGTCCCTCGCCGGGAAGATAGGCGCGGCCCTTGCGCACGACGACGGCGATCTGCGTGGGCAGCCCGGTCCCGCAGATGCAGATCAACTTGCGCGGCGCCGGCGCGGCGTCGAGGGTCTGCCACGTCTGGCGCATGTCGGAGAGGCGTTTCGTCATCACGTCGACCCACACGGGATCGTCGGGCTCGCGCCGGAACACCGAGATGCGCAGCCGCCGCCAGGTCGCCGGGTCGTAAAGGTCGGCGTCACCACTGCCGGCGCCGCCGCCGTCGCCGTCGACGACGAACTTCGCCAGCGCCGGCGACGGGATCGCCTGCAGCGCGCCCGGGCACGCAATGAACTGCGCGGGTGTCACGGTGCGCCCGAGCGGCGCGAACTGGAAGCCGCGGTCCAGGCAGGCCAGCGTCTCGACGGTGCCGCCGAAGGGCGCGCCGGACGTGACGACGCGCTCGACGGGCAGGGTGCGATCGGCGGCGAACGCCGCGCGGATCATCGGGCCGCCGTTCGACAGCCCGAGCATGTCGATCGGCCCGCCCGCCTGCTCGGCGATCCGGCGCACCTGGGCGGCAAGCGTCACGCCCAGGTCGATGATGCGCAGCCGCCAGTCGTACGCGAAGTAGTGCAGCGTCTCGCCGATGCGAAGACCGCAGCCACACAGCGCGCGCTCCAGCGACCGCATCAGGTCGTAGTCGAAGATCCCGGGGATGATCGGGATGACGCGAACGATGTTGCCCGGCTTTCCGCGCAGGCCGTCCAGCGTCGCGATCGGAGGCCCGCCGAAGATGTTTCGCAGCCGTCCCCAGATGTGGCCCTGCTCGCCATCGACGATCTCCGTCGAGAACAGGCCGGGGACGACGAGCAGGGGACGCAAGACGGGCGAAGTCCTTTCTTGTCGAGGTTACCAGATCGGATCTTCGGCGCCGTCGGGGTGTTCCTTGAACGCCGGCGTCAATCGGCGCGGATCGGCGCGCGCGGGCCGCTCATTCGAGCGCGCGCTTCATGTCGTCGGAGGGGTCGAGGCGCAGCGCCTCGGCGTGGACGGCCTGGGCGTCGGCGTTCCGGCCGGCGGCGCGCAGGCTGGTGTGAAGGTCGGCGACGCTCTTGCGGAACTGCGTCGTCATGACCTTCTCGACGGTCGCGCGCGCGCCCTCGGGAAGGACGCCCGCCATCATCGGCAGGTTCGCCTGGGTCAGCGTCTCGTGGTGGAACGCGAGCTCCTTCAGCGGATCGCGGTACAGGCGCCCGACGTCGGCCCACCGCCCGCGCGCCTTCAAGAGCTCGATGAGAAAGCGGCCCACCGCGCGCACGGTCGCCTCCGCCTTCGGCTCGTCCTTGACGCCGTCGAACCAGGCCAGCGTCTGTTCCTGATCGCCGAGCACGTTGTTCAGGACCACCCAGTCCAGCCGCTTGTTGTTCGCCGCCGGATCGGCGTCGGCGGCGCGGCCGGCCTCTTCGCGGATCGCGGCGAAGCTGTCGCGCGCCGCCGGAAAGGCGCCGACCAGCCGCTTGATCTCGCCCGCCATGAACGAGACCCGCACGCCGCCCATGCCCGGTTCGACCTGCTCCATGTTGTGCCACAGCCAGACGTAGTGCTCGGTCGCCTTGGCGTGGTCGTTGTTGTGCATCAACTCCTTCGCGAACGACAGCCGGCCCTGCATGTCGGTGTCGAGGTCGCCGCCTCCCTGCCGGATGTGCTTGTCGTAGATCGTCTTGATGTCGCGATCGAGGCTGAGCAGCCACATCAGCAAGCGCGTCGATTCCAGGAACCCCGCGATGCGGTCCTTCTCCTTGCCGTTCTTGAAAGCGAGCACGGTCGGCACGCTGTCGATGCGCAGCCTCGCCGCCAGATCACCCCGCGCGTCCGCGTCGAGTCGGACCGCGATGGCGTTGCTCGCGATCCACTCCGCGACACGCTGGTGGCGCCACGCCGTCCTGTCCATCAGCTGCGCCGGCTCGTCCGACGCCGCCGTCACCGCGACGATCAACCAGACGCCCTTCGCTTGGGCCTCCGCCTTCGCCTCCTCGAACGTCGCCGACCGGAAGACGTCGCTCATGACTCGTCGCCGCGCCGCGGCCTGGCGGCAACCGATTGGCTCCGGGGCCGCACCGAAAGATCGTCGCCTCCAGCCATTGGGCCTCCCCGCGTCCCCACGTGTTGGCGTAGTGTAGCCCCGTTGAGCCTCCCGGCGCTTGACGGCGCGAGCAATGTGCTCGAATTGCGGCCGCGTTGCGGCGGTCGCGCCACTCTGACCCGGACGACCGAGCGTTGTGGTGACTGAGACGGCGGGGGGTGGCGGCGGCGGGCGTGGCGGGCGCGGCGGTCGCGACGGCGGCAGCGGCAACGATCGCGACGACGAAACCAGCTGGACGGAGGTGGAGGATCTCCGGCCGGACCTCGCCGAGGCGCTGCCCATTCGCCACGGGATGGTGCTGGGCGGCCGCTACACGATCGAGAAGGTTCTGGGCCGCGGCGGCTGCGGCGTGGTCGTGCGCGCGCACGATCGCGATCTGAAGGAGGCGGTCGCGATCAAGATCGTGCGCGCCGAGCTGGCGGGCGAACAGGTGTGGGCGGCGCGCCTCGCCCGCGAGGTGAAGCTGGCGCGCCAGATCCAGCACCCGCACGTCTGCCGCGTGTTCGACTTCCAGCACGCCGACGGCCGCGTGTTCCTGGTGATGGAACTGGCCGCGAAGGGAACGTTGCGCGAGGAGATCCGCTCGGGCGCGATGACGGCGCGCCCGCTGGCGGAACGCATCGCCGACGCGCGCGCTGTGGCGTCGGCCCTGTCGGCGATCCACCACGCCGGTATCGTCCACCGCGATCTGACGCCGCAGAACCTGCTGCGCATGGCCGACGGGCGCGTCGTGCTCACCGACTTCGGCCTGGCGACCGACGCGCGCGACGGCGCCAGCACGGTCGGCGGCGGCACCATCTCTTACATGGCGCCCGAACTGCTTCGCGGCGGTCATTCCAGCGTCGCGTCCGACCTGTGGGCGCTGGGCGTCGTCATGCACGAGATCGTCTTCGGCGTGAAGCCGCGCTGGAGCGAGGGGGCGGCGCCCGAGATGCTGGCGCCCGACCTCGGCCCCGGGCGCAAGCTGACCCCCGCGGAAGAAATGGTGCTGGAGGCGTGCCGCGCCTGCACGGTGCCCGATCCGGCGAAGCGGCTGCAGTGTCCGCTGGAGGCGGGGCGCCGGCTGACCGAACGCG
>Ga0070673_100001982_pt1 | contig 12351 bp, 12 predicted proteins | sample KBSM23metaG_FD_65342 | JGI IMG/M metagenome (GOLD analysis project Ga0070673, IMG submission 65342) | Miscanthus rhizosphere microbial communities from Kellogg Biological Station, Michigan, USA - KBS M2-3 metaG | ecosystem: Host-associated > Plants > Roots > Rhizosphere > Soil ... | reverse complement strand
AGGTGTCGGCCGAGGAGCCCAAGTACGTCACGCCCGACCTGCTGGTCGACCGCGTCGACGACGAGTACGTCGTGGTGCTCAACGACCGCCACCTGCCGCGCTTGCGGATCTCGTCCGCATACGAGAGCGTGCTGCGCGAGAAGAAGAAGGCGGAGGCGAATTCCGACGCCGCCAAGACGCGCGAGTACATCCAGGGCAAGCTCAATTCGGCGAAGTGGCTGATCCAGACCATCGAGCAGCGCCGCAAGACGATGATCAAGGTGATGAACTGCATCATCCGCGAGCAGCGCGAGTTCTTCGACAAGGGGATCGCGTTCCTGCGGCCACTCACGCTGCAGCAGGTCGCCCGGCAGATCGACATGCACGAGTCGACCGTGAGCCGGGTGTGCAGCGGCAAGTACGTGCAGACGCCGCGCGGAGTGTTCGAGCTGAAGTTCTTCTTCTCGAGCGGTCTCGAGACGGAGGACGGCGAGGACGTCTCGGCGCGCTCGGCCAAGAACATCATCAAGACCCTCATCGACGAGGAGGACAAGCGCAACCCGCTGTCCGACGACGCGATCGCGAAGAAGCTCCATGAACGCGGGCTCAAGATCGCTCGCCGCACGGTGGCGAAGTACCGCGAGCAGCTGAGCATCCTGCCGGCGCGTTTCCGCCGGCGGGTCGCCTGAACCTACACGCGCCGGCGACGGAATCGCCTCACTCGCGCGCCGGGCACGAGGCTGGACGCATGCAAATCCACACCACCGCACGACACTGCGAGCTGGACGGCGACGTCCGCCAGTTCGCGCAGCAGCGTCTCGAGAAGTTCGGCAAGTTCGCTCACGACATCACCGAGGCGCACCTGGTGGTCACCGCCGAGGGCTATCGCCACGCGGCGGAGATCACGCTCAAGCTCAAGCGGCGCGAGATGGTGTGCCGCGAGGAGTCGACCGAGGCGCGCTCCGCGATCGACCTCGCCGCCGACCGCCTCGAGCACCAGCTCCGCAAGCTCAAGGAGTACCGGGTGTCGCGCCGCCGCGGGCGCACCCACGAAGCCGCCCCCGACGGCGCCACGACCACCAACGGCGCCGCCGAGCCCGAAGTCGATGCGGACCTCGAAGCATTCCTGGAAGAAGACGGGGAGGAGTGATCGGGCGTGCATACCCTGAGCGTCGCCCGCTTGTTCGAAGACCAGCACCAGGAACTACAGCTCGAGCAACTCACCGAATCGCTGGCATCCCGGCGCGAGATCACCGTCAGCGACATCCACCGGCCCGGCATGGCGCTGATGGGGTTCGTCGAGAACTTCCTGCCCGAACGCATCCAGATCGTCGCGCAGACCGAGCTCACCTACCTGGCGACGCTCGACGAGCCGGGGCTGTGCGCGGCGATCGACCGGCTGTTCCAGTTCAGCATGCCGCTCATCATCGTGTGCAAGGGGCTCGACGTGCCCGCCGTGCTGCTCGAGCGCGCGAATCAGCACCAGGTGCCGGTGCTGCGCACGCCGCTCAGCACCACGCCGTTCATCCACTCGCTCACGCTCTACCTCGACCACATGTTCGCGCCGCAGACCACGGTCCACGGCTCGCTGGTCGACGTCTACGGCGTCGGGCTGCTGTTCACCGGGCGCAGCGGCATCGGCAAGTCGGAATGCGCGCTCGATCTGGTCGAGCGCGGCCACCGGCTGGTCGCTGACGACGTGGTCACGGTGACGCGGCGGCACGGCGACGTGCTGATCGGCACCGGCAACCAGCTCCTGCGCCATCACATGGAGATCCGCGGCCTCGGCATCATCGACGTGCAGGCGGTGTTCGGCATCCGCGCGATCCGGTTGCAGAAGCGCGTCGAGCTGCTGGTGAACCTTCAAGAATGGTCGATCGAGAAGGACTACGAGCGCACCGGCCTCGACGAGAAGCACTACGACCTGCTCGGGGTGCAGATCCCGATGGTCGAGGTGCCGATCACGCCGGGCAAGAACATCACGGTGATCGCCGAGGTGATCGCGCTCAACTACCTGCTCAAGGTGACCGGCGGCTATTCGCCGGCCGAGCGCCTCAACCAGCACCTGATGGAGCTGATGAAGCGCAAGAGCGCGGCGCGCACCTGGGTGCGCGAGGACACCGAGTGATGGCGCGCGTTCCCGGGCTGCTGGTGACGCACGCCGACCTCGCCGACGCGCTGGTGCGCGCCGCCGAGCGCGTCTACGGCCCGGTCGAGGAGCTCGAGCGGCTGTCGAACGAGGGCCTGTCGCGCCACGCGCTCGAGGACGCGATCGCCGAGCGGGTCGGCGCGTGGTCCAACGGCGGCATCGTGTTCATCGACTTCTGGGGCGGCTCGTGCTTCACGTGCGGCATGTCGGCCGCGCGCGGGCGCGAGGTGGTGGTGCTCACCGGCATCAACCTGCCGACGCTGCTCGACTACCTGCACAACCGCGATCGCTTCGGCGTCGTGGAGCTGGCCGAGCGCCTGCGCGCGAAGGGCCAGGACAGCGTGCGCCTGCAGCGCGCGCCCGGCGCATGAGCTGGATCCTCCACCGGATCGACGATCGCCTGATCCACGGCCAGGTGCTGATCGCCTGGGGCGAGCGCCTCCATCCCAAACGGATCTGGGTGGTCGACGACGCCTCGGCCGCGAACCCGTGGGAGCGCGAGCTGCTCGCCACCTCCTCGACCGAGATCGAGGTGCGCGTGGTCACCGTGCTCGAAGCGGCGGCGGCGTATGCGGAAGAGGCCGCTGCCGCGGGCGGCGCGTTCCTGCTGGTGCGCGATCTCGCGACCGCGCAGGGGCTGGCGGCCTCGGGTGCGCCGGTGCCGGCGTACAACGTCGGCGGACTGCACTACGCGCCGGGCAAGGACAAGGTTCACGATTACGTGTACCTCGACGCGGGGGATCGCGCCGCCGCGCGATGGCTGCTCGCGCGCGGAGTGGCGCTCCACGTGCAGGACGTTCCCGCGAGCCGGCCGCTTCCTTTGGAGTCGCTCGACGCTTCGCTCGGCTCGGTGCCGGGCGAAGCCTCGCGGTGATCGTCGCGCGGGTGCTCGCCACGATCCTGCTCGGCGGGGTCGCGGCGCTCGACGCCACGCCGATCGCGCAGACCCTGTTCTTCCAGCCGCTCGTCACCTCCGCGGTGCTCGGCTGGATCTGGCAGGACATGCCGCTCGCGCTCACGGTCGGCGCGATCCTCCAGATCCTCGCAGCCAGCACGTTGCCGATCGGCGCGCGCACGCCCGAGGACTACGCCACCGGCGGCGTGATCGGAACCGGCGTGGCGCTGGTCCTGGCGACCCAGCAGCCCTACAGCGTGGCGCGCGACGGCGCCGCGCTGCTCGGCACGTTCGCGGGCATGCTGGGCGCGACTGCCGGGGTGCCGTTCATCAAGTGGCAGCGCCGCCGCAACGAGGGGCTCGCCCGTTGGTGCGAGGGCGAGCTACGGGTGGGCAACGAGGGCGCGCTCGCCGCGGCGCACGGCGCGGGCGTTGTCCTGTCGTTCGGGACCGGTGTACTTTGGACCGCCGCCGGTCTGGGGGTGGGCACGCTCGCCCTGCTCGCGCTGCTCCGTGCGGAGTCGCTGTGGCTCGCGCGCGCGTGGACGTTCGCGCAGCCGCTGTGGATCGGTCTCGGGCTCGCCCAGCTCCTCAATGCGTTCGTCCAGCGCCGGTTGATGCGCGTCGCCGCGTTCGGCGCCGCGCTGTTCGTGACGTGGATGCTGCTCGTGTTCGGAGCGCCCTGACCGTGGGCGCGCTTCGTGGGGGAGATCTCTGGCGCATGGCGGTGCGCGCATCGTTGCTTCAAGCGACGTGGAACTACGAGCGCCAGCAGGGACTCGGCTGGGCGTTCGCGCTCGCGCCCGCGCTGCGCCGTCTCTATCCGGACCGCGAGCGGCGGCTCGAGCGCCTCGCCGAGCACACCGCCTACTTCAACACCCAGCCGACGCTCGCCTCGTTCGCGCTCGGCGTCGCGGCCGGCCTCGAAGAGCAGCGCTCGGACGGCGCCGGGCCCGACGCCGACGGCATGACGCGCGTGAAGAACGTGCTCGGATCCTCGCTCGCCGCGATCGGCGACCGCATGTTCTGGTTCACGCTGCGGCCGCTGGTCGCCTGCATCGGACTCGCGCTCGCGCTCAGCGGGTCGGCTGCGGGCGCGTGGGTGATGTGGATCGGCTACAACCTCATCCACCAGGGACTGCGCGGCGCCGGGACGTTCTGGGGTTACCGGCTCGGGCCGGCCGTGCTGTCCGGGCCGCTGCGCCAGCGGCTGGAGGGGATGGTGCGCGCGTGGGCCATTCTCGGCGCCGGCGCGGTGGGCGCGGTGACCGCGGTGGCGCTCGTCCCACACGGCGTGCCGCGGCCGCTCGCGTTCCAGATCACGTTCGCGATCGCGCTGGCGTTCGGGTTGATCGCGGCGCAGCGCCACCGGCCGTCGCCCACCGAATGGGCGCTCGCCGCCGGGGTGCTGAGCCTCGTCGTGACGTGGCCGCGATGAAAGAAGCCGAGCTGCTGATCCGCAATCAGCTCGGGCTCCACGCCCGCGCGTGCGCGCTGTTCGTGAAGACCGCGGCGCGCTTCCAAGCCGAGGTGACGGTCAGCCGCGACGATCTCGAGGTCAACGGCAAGAGCATCATGGGCGTGATGATGCTGGCGGCCGAGGAAGGCAGCAGCATCTGCGTGCGCGCCGATGGCGTGGACGAAGAAGCCGCGGTCTCGGCGCTCAAGGACCTGGTCGACGGCAAGTTCGGCGGCGAGCCATGACGCGGGCGCCGGCATGAGGTTCACCGGCATCGCCGCGGCGCCCGGAATCGCGCTCGGGCCGATCGTGCGGCTCGAGCGCGAGGAGTTCTCGGTGCGCGACGGACCGATCGCGGAGGCGGACGTCGAGCGCGCGCTCGCGCGCTTCCACGCCGCGCTCGAGCAGTCGCGCCACGACCTGGTGCGGATCCGCAACGGCATCGCCGCCGAGCTGGGCGAGTCGGACGCGCGCATCTACGACGTCCAGATCATGATCCTCGAGGATCCCGAGCTGCGCCGGGCGGTCGAGGAGGGGGTGCGGCGCGAGCATCGCTATCCGGGTTTCGTGTTCCGCCGCTGGATGGCGGGAGTCGCGGCCCACCTCGAAGGCGTCGACGACGAATACCTGAGCGAGCGCCGCATGGACGTGCTCGACGTCGAGCGCCGCGTGCTGCGCCACCTGGTGGGCGACGGCACGCGCGGCCTCGCGCGGCTCGACCAGCCGGCGGTGATCGTGGCGCACGAGCTGGGCCCGAGCGAGGTCGCGCTGCTCGAGCGCTCGCGCGTGCTCGCGTTCGTCACCGAGGTCGGCGGGCGCACCTCGCACAGCGCGATCGTGGCGCGCGGCCGCGGCATCCCGGCGGTGATGAGCGTGCGTGGCGTGCTCCAGCACGTGAAGAGCGGCGAGATGGGCGCGGTCGACGGCTACTCCGGCGTGTTCGAGCTCGCGCCCGACGAGTCCGCCACGATCCACTACACCGCGCGGCGCGGGCGCTTCGAGCTCGAAGCGCGCGAGCTCGACAGCATCCTCGCCGAGCCCGCCTCCACGCTCGACGGGCGGACCATCGACCTCGGCGGCAACATCGAGCTGCCGTCGGACGTCGACGCGGTGCTCGCCGCGGGCGCCGACAGCATCGGCCTGTTCCGCACCGAGTTCTTCTACCTCAACCGGCTCGAGCTGCCGAGCGAGGACGAGCAGTACGAGGCCTACAAGACCGTCGCCGAGCGCCTGACGCCGCGGCCGGTGCTGTTCCGCACCATGGACCTCGGCGGCGACAAGGTTGCGTCCTATCTCGGCATGACGCACGAGAGCAACCCGTTCCTCGGCTGGCGCGGCATCCGCTTCGCGCTCCAGCATCCCGATCTGTTCCGCACCCAGCTGCGCGCGATCTACCGCGCGAGCGCGCACGGCCGCGTGCGCATGATGTTCCCGATGGTGTCGTCCGAGGACGAGCTGCTCGCGGCGCTCGCGATGTGCGCCGAGGCGCGCCGCGACCTCGCCGCGTCCGGCATCGAGCACGACGCCGACCTCGAGATCGGCGTGATGGTCGAGACGCCGAGCGCCGTGTGGCTCGCCGACGTGCTGTCACGTCATGCCCGCTTCCTGTCGATCGGCTCGAACGACCTCACCCAGTACACGCTGGCGATGGATCGCGACAACGAGCGCCTCGCGCACCTGTACGAGCCGCTCAGTCCGGCGGTGCTGCGCAGCATTCGCCACACCGTGCGCGCGGCGCACGAGGCGGGACGCTGGGTCGGCGTGTGCGGCGAGATGGCCGGCGACCCGCGCATCGCGGTGCTGCTCATCGGGCTCGACGTCGACGAGCTGAGCATGGCGCCGTTCGACGTTCCGCGCGTGAAGGCGGCCGTGCGCAGCGTCGAGTACGCCGCGATGCAGCGCATCGCGGACGAGGCGGTGGCGATGAGCTGCGCGCGGTCGGTGCGCACGTTGCTGAGCGAGCAGGTCGACACGCGGCTGCCGGACTTCCTGCTGGTGGATCGCTGAGTGGACGATCGGCTCGAACCACCCTTCGAATCGCGCGACGCGCACGGCATGGCCGCGCGCGTGATGGGCATCCCGGAGCAGATCGAAGCCGCGCTCGACGCCGATGCACGCGAGCCGTGGGTGCTTCCCGGCGCGGCCGGCGCGCCCACCGCGCTCGCGGTCGGAGCGCTCGGCGGCTCGGCGATCGCGGCCGACCTCGCGTCCTCGGTGCGCGCCGATGAGCTGCCATGGCCGGTCGCGATCGTCCGCGACGTGGAGTGGCCGGCCTGGGTCGGCCCGCGAACGCTCGCCGTGCTGTGCTCGTATTCGGGGAACACGCAGGAGACGCTCGCGCTCTACGACGCGGCCGGCGCGCGCGGCGCTGCGCGCCTCGCGGTCAGCACCGGCGGCGAGCTCGGCGCGCGCTGCGCGCGCGACCGCGTGCACGTCGCGCACCTCGCCCCGGGTTCTCCGCCGCGCGCCGCGCTGTTCGGATCGTGGGTGCGCTTCGACGCGCTGCTCCATGCGCTCGGAGCGATCGGCGATCCACGCCCCGAGTGGCGCGAGGCCTGCGCCCTGGTGCGCCGGCGGCTCGAGCAGTGGGGGGTGGACGTGCCCGAGAGCCGCAATCCCGCCAAACAGCTCGCGCGGCGGCTGAGCGGCAAGTTCCTGTTCGTCTACGCGGCCGAGCGCCGCGCCGCGCTCGCCACCCGCGTGAGGAACCAGATCAACGAAAATGCTAAGCTGCTCGCCCATTCGGCGACCGTGCCCGAGCTCGACCACAACGAAGTGGTGGGCTGGGAACGGCCGAAGGCGGTCGTCCACGACGCGGCGGTGCTGATGTGGCGCGATCGTGAGGATCCGGCGGCGGTGGCGCTGCGGCTCGATCTCACGGCGCAGTACCTGCGCGACCAGGGCGCCGAGATCGCGGAGCTCACGGAGGAGGACGGATCCCGTCTCGCGCGCGAAGTGTCGCGCGTCGTGTTCGGTGACTTCCTCAGCGTGTACCTCGCGTTCGTCACCGGCGCGGACCCGACACCCATCGCATCGATCGACTGGCTCAAGCAGAGGCTGGCAGAATCCAATCCCGCATGAATTCCCCCATCGCGATCATCCCGGCGGCCGGCACCGGCACGCGGCTGCGCCCGCACACGCACACGCTGCCCAAGGTGCTGCTCAACGTCGCCGGCAAGCCGATGCTCGCCTACATCCTCGACGAGCTGCCCGCGCTCGGGATCCAATCGGTGGTGCTGATCGTCGGCTACCTCGGGGACAAGGTGCGCGAGTGGGTGGCGGCGAGCTACCCCCAGCTCGACGTCCACTACGTCGAGCAGCCCGAGCGCCTCGGCCTGGGCCACGCCGTGTCGCTCGCCGAGCCGCACGCTGCCGGACGCCCGATCCTCATCATCCTCGGGGACACCATCTTCGAAGCGGACCTCAAGGGCGTGCTCGCGCGGGGCGAGAATGCGATCGGCGTGAAGGAAGTCGAGGATCCGCGGCGCTTCGGCATCGTCGAGACCGACGCCGAGGGCCGCGTCACCCGCATGGTCGAGAAGCCCGAGCACCCGACCTCCAAGCTCGCGATCACCGGGATCTACTGGTTCACCGACGGCTCGCCGCTGTTCGCCGCGCTCCGCGAGCTGCAGGAGAAGGGCGTGCGCACGCGCGGCGAGTTCCAGCTCACCGACGGCATGCAGCTGCTGGTCGAGCGCGGCGCGACGATCCGCACCTTCCCGATCGGCGGCTGGTACGACTGCGGCAAGCTCGAGACGCTGCTCGAGACCAACCGCGTGCTGCTCGACCGGGCAAACCCCGCGCCCCGGCGCGCCGGCGCGATCATCCACCCGCCGGTGTCGCTCGCCGACGACGCGATCGTCGAGGACGCCGTGATCGGCCCACACGTCACGATCGCGGCCGGCGCCCAGGTGCGCCACGCCGTGATCCGCGATTCCATCATCAATCAGAACGCCACGGTCGAGGACGTGTTGCTCGAGGCCTCGGTCGTGGGAGACTCCGCCGTCGTGCAGGGCGGCTTCCGGCGCGTGAGCGTCGGCGATTCGAGCGAAGTGTTTCTCGACTGAATTCCCGCGCGGCCCGCGGTCCGCGCTGCCCCGACCCCAACGACCGAGGAGCTTCATGGGCGCCCGTCACCTGTTCACGTCCGAATCCGTCACCGAAGGTCATCCCGACAAGATCGCCGACCAGATCTCCGACTCGGTCCTCGACGCGCTGATGGCGTCGGACAAGACGAGCCGCGTCGCCTGCGAAACGCTGGTCACCACCGGCCTCGCGGTCGTCGCCGGCGAGATCTCGAGCAAGGCCTACGTCGAGATTCCCGAGCTGGTGCGCAAGGTCATCGGCGAGATCGGCTACGACAGCGCGGAGTACGGCTTCGACAGCCACACCTGCGCGGTCATGACGACGATCGACAACCAGTCGCCCGACATCGCGATGGGAGTCGACAAGGGCGGCGCGGGCGACCAGGGCCTGATGTTCGGCTTCGCGTGCCGCGAGACGCCGCAGCTCATGCCGCTGCCGATCATGCTCGCCCACGGCCTCACGCGCCGGCTCGCGTACGCACGCCGCAAGGGCTTGGTCCCGTACCTGCGCCCGGACGGCAAGTCGCAGGTGACGGTCGAGTACGACGGCATCCGTCCGCTGCGGGTCGACACGATCGTGGTGTCGAGCCAGCACGCCGACGGCATCAGCCAGAGCAAGATCCGCCGCGACATCCTGGAGCACGTGGTCGATCCGGTGATTCCCAAGCGCTATCGCAAGGGACGCCTCACCGTGCACGTGAATCCGACCGGCAGCTTCGTGAAGGGCGGCCCGATGGCCGACACCGGGCTGACCGGCCGCAAGATCATCGTCGACACGTACGGCGGCGTCGGCAGCCACGGCGGCGGCGCGTTCTCGGGCAAGGATCCGAGCAAGGTCGACCGCTCGGCGAGCTACGGCGCGCGCTACGTCGCGAAGAACCTGGTGGCGAGCGGCCTGTGCGACCGCTGCGAAGTGCAGCTCGCATATGCGATCGGCATCGCCGAGCCGGTGAGCGTGATGATCGACACCAACGGCACCGGCAAGGTCAGTGACATCAAACTGACGTCGCTGGTGCGCAAGCACTTCGACCTCACGCCGCACGGGCTGATCCAGCACCTCAAGCTGCGCCGGCCGATCTATCGTGCGACCGCCGCGTACGGCCATTTCGGCCGCTCCGAGGCGAGCTTCACGTGGGAGAAGACGGACAAGGCCAAGACGCTGGCGGCGAGCGTCTAACTCCGTTCAGCCGTCCGGAGTCGCGGCTCGGTCGAGCTCCTTCGCGCGACCGAGCCGTTCTGTTTGGTGCGATTGGTCGCGGCTCCATTTCCCCTGGCCCGGCCACGATCGACCGTGGGATGATCGACCATCCGCCACCTGTAGTTCCCATCCCGCCCGCCTGACGCTTGGAAACCGCCACACCTGCTGTGAGGCACCCATGAAATCCGTAGCACACGTTCGGTCAATAGTTCCGTCGTTGCCGTGCGGCTGCGCCGCGATGTTCCTGACGCTGGCAGTGGCCCTCGGTACGACCATCGCCCCGCGCAACGCCTGCGCGGCAGGCACCTATTACGTCGACGTGGACAACCCCAACGCGAACGACGCCGGGCCCGGCACGGAGGCCGAGCCCTATCGCACCATCGGTACGGCGGATCACATCCGCGGGGGGCCCGGCACCACGATCCTGGTGAAGCCTGGGACCTACTTCGAGGACGTGCGGATCGACCACTCGGGCTCGGCAGCCGAGCCCTACGTGATTCGCGCCTCGGGAACCGGCGTCGTGATGATCGGCACCGGCCCCGCTAACAGCTATAACGCCTTCCGCCTCTACCAGAAGCACGACGTCGTCATCGAGGGCTTCGAGATCCAGAGCTATTTCGTCGGGATCTATCTGTTCCAGACGACCGCCGCCACGATCCGCGGCAACCGAATCTCGCAAATGACGACGCAGGGCATCAACGTGTCCTACGGCAACGCCCGAATCGAAGGGAACACCGTGTTTCTGAACGGAGACCACGGGATCGTCCTGCTGGGAAGCCCAGGCAGCCAGGTGATCGGGAACGAGTCCTACTCCAACGGCGGCACAAACCATCCCGCGGCCAACGGCATTCGTGCGTTCGATTCCGCGCGCTGCCGCTTCGAGCGCAATCGGCTCCACAACAATGCCGACTCGGGCCTGGATCTTTCCGCTGCCTTCGACGCGCTCAGCATCCAGAACATCTCGTGGAACAACGGCGACCATGGCTTCAGCGTGTTGAACTCGAGTGGCTCGCGCCAGCTCAACGACGTCGCGTGGAACAACAACCACGACGGATTCTCGTTCGAGGGCGGTTCGACCCGTTGTCAGATGTGGAACTGCATCGCCGTCGATGCGGGAACCCAGGGTTATCACTGTGTCTTCGTCGACTCGTCGTCGACCGAGGGCCACCAGTCGAACTACAACATCGTGTGGTCCGTGACCGGATCGTCGCCGGTGCGCTACGGCGGCGTGACCTATCCGACGCTGTATGCGTTCCAGCAAGCCACCGGACTCGATGGCGCGTCGCGCCAGTCCAACCCGCTGTTCGTAGATCCGACGGCGGGAGACTTCCACGTGCAGTCCGGATCCAAGGCGATCGACTCGGGCTTCTCTGGCCTGCCCGACTGGCCGCTCACCGACGCGTCGGGCGCGCCGCGCAACGACGATCCAGGCACGCCCAATTCAGGTCTGGGGCCGATCACGTATTCCGAGCGCGGCGCGCTGGAGTTCGTGCGCTCCGGTCCAGTGGCGGTGGAGGATCGGCTCGTCACGCGGATCGCGCTCGGCCAGCCGTTCCCGAATCCCGGACGCAGCGCGATCGCCGCTTCGCTCGAGTTGCCGCGTGGCGGCAGTGTGGTCTGGTCGGTGCGCGATGTCACAGGCCGGACCGTCTGGCAGGAGTCGGCCGAGCTCGCTGCCGGACGCTCGATGCTGCGCTGGTCCGGGAGCGACGCGTCCGGCCGAGCGGTGCCACCGGGCGTCTATGTGCTGAGCGTCGAAGCGGGCGGCAGCAGCGCCGCGCGGCGCTTTGCCGTAGTCCGCTGAGCTGGCCCGGCAGGCCTTGCTGTGTAAGTCGAGCCTGGCCTGTCGGGCGCAAAGCTCATCTCCCGACGCGCATTTGGTGCGTGATATCCTCATGGCACTCGAGCGGCTCATCGGGGTTGGAGGATCCATGCGCGTGAAGGCTTTCTCCCTGGCGCTGTTGGCTTTGTCGATGTCCGCCTCTCACGTCCATGCCGCCGCCGTGCTCGGCTTCCGCGAAGACTTCCCGACCGCGAACGGCACCGCCGGCTGGGCGGGCGGCGCGCTGGTCGACAATCCCGGCGCGGGCGGCGCGCCCGGCTCCGCGGACGGCTGGCTGCGCGTCACGCGCGACATCGTCCAGCAGCTCGGCACGAACTCCACCGGCGCCGAGTACACCGGCAACTGGACGGCGGCGGGGATCACGCAGGTGCGCCTGTGGCTCACCGATCCCGGCACGAACGAGGACCTCGAGATCCACTTCGGCCTCGGCGTGGCGTTCACCAATTTCTGGCAATACAACGTGGGCTTCATCCCGCCCGATCACGCGTGGGCGCCGTTCGTCGTCGACCTGGGCTCCGCCGCGTGGACGCGCATCGTCGGCGCGAGCGGTACGTTCGCCGATGCCAAGGCGAGCGTCGAGCGCATCCTGCTGCGGCACGACAAGGCGCCGTACGGCCAGTCGCCGGATCCGATCATGGGCGACTTCGGCGTCGACCGCATCCTGCTCACCAATGGCATCGTCGGCGTCGACGATGCGCCGGTCGTGACGACCTTGCCGGTTCAGCTCGCGGCGCCGTACCCCA
>Ga0070673_100001978_pt1 | contig 12369 bp, 8 predicted proteins | sample KBSM23metaG_FD_65342 | JGI IMG/M metagenome (GOLD analysis project Ga0070673, IMG submission 65342) | Miscanthus rhizosphere microbial communities from Kellogg Biological Station, Michigan, USA - KBS M2-3 metaG | ecosystem: Host-associated > Plants > Roots > Rhizosphere > Soil ... | reverse complement strand
CGGCGGGCGACGGCGTCTGTGCCGTCAGCGTCCATTGCAGGGCGGCGATCGCGCCCACCATGATCCAGATTGCGCGGCCGCGCAGCGGCTTTCGCATGCTCTCCCCCTCCAGAAGTGCCGACATTCTAGCCCTATGTCGGTGTCGGTGCTAAGGGTGCTAAGGGTGCAAGGGTGCTAGAGGTGCGAAAAGGTGCTAGAGGTGCTAGAGGTGCACGGGTGCTACAGGTGGTGAGGGCGCACCCGTTGCACCCCTTGCACCAGCAGCGTCAGTCTGCTTTGCACCAGCACCTTTAGCACCCTTGCACCCTTAGCACCGCGCGCGAAGCGCGCCCAGCACCGGCGCCGGCCGCTCCTATTTGCCGCGGCCGTACTTCTTCAGGATTGCCGTCAGCGCGTCGATCGGCAGGGCGCGGATGGTGCGTCCGTTCGCGGTGACGTCGGTGGCCTTGAGCAGGGAGTTGTCGACCGCCTCTTCGGTGGCGTCGAGGACGGCTTCGAAGAGCCCCGACACGCCGTCGGTGGGGAGGACGCTGCGCGGCTGCGGTCCGGCGGCGCCGGTGACGCGCTGCGACGGGTGCGTCGAGAACGCGATCGCGAAGTCGCCGCTGCCGTTGGAGTAGGTCGAGCCGGTGCGCGCCAGGGCGAAGATCGCGCGCGCGGCGAGGCGTTGCAGGCTCTTCGCGTCGAGCGGCGCGTCGGTGGCGACGACGATCATGCACGATCCGTCCGCCGAAGCGTCTTCCGCCTGAAGGCGGAAGCCACGGGAATCCACCGCGCTCCTGTGGCTTCCGCCTTTAGGCGGAAGTCGATCGCCTTTAGGCGGAAGTCGATCGCCTTCAGGCGGAAGTTCGCCAGCGCGCTCGCCGCGCGGAGTCAATTCCTTCCACACGGGCACGCCGTCGATCACGAGCTTGCCGCCGTAGTTGCTCTGCACCAGCACGCCGACGGTCCAGGTGTCGGTGCTCTGCGGTCCCTGTTTCAGCGTGCGCGACGAGGTGCCGATGCCCCCTTTCCAGCCGAAGGCGACCGTGCCGGTCCCTGCGCCGACGGCCCCTTCGTCCACCGCGCCGCTCTTCGCGCCGGCGATCGCCGCGGCCACGTGCTCGCGCGTCACGTGCAGGCCACGGATGTCGTTCAGCGTGCCGTCGTTGGTCTCGCCGACGAGCGCGTTCACCGATCGCACGTTCTCGTTGCCCGCCTGCGCGATCGTCCAGCGCACCACCGCGTCGACGGCGGTCCCCACCGACAGCGTGTTGGTGAGCACGATCGGCGTCTCGATCGTGCCGAGCTCCTGCACCTGCGTGGATCCGGCGAGCTTGCCGAACGCATTGCCGACGAACACCGCGCCGGCGACCTTCTCCTGGAAGAGATTGCCGCCGTGGGGAAGGATCGCCGTGACGCCGGTGCGGACGGCGTCCCCTTCGACGATCGTGGTGTGCCCGACGCGCACGCCGGCGACGTCGGTGATCGCGTTGATCGGCCCCGGCGTCAGCGCGCCCGGCGCGATCCCGAGATCGCGCGCCCGTGGCCGTCCGGTGGATTGTTCGACCAGTGCAGAAACTGCGATCAGGGACGCCAGCGCCAGCCACCGCATCCCCGCATCATACCCACGCCCGCAAGTTCGGGGTCAGGTCTGCAAACCTGCACTTCGTGGTGCCAGGCCGGGCGAGTTCGGGGGTCAGGTCTGCAAACCTGCACTTCCTGGTGCCAGGCCGGGCGATTCGGGGGTCAGGTCTGTAAGCCTGCAGTTCGAGGGTGTCAGGCCGGGACAGCCAATCGTGTCAGGGCTCGGGACGATCTACAGACCTGACCCCCGAGCCGCCGCTTTGCAGACCTGACCCCCGACGTGCGGGTTTGGAGACCTGACCCCCGGGGGGCGCTGATTTACAGACCTGACCCCGAAGAGCCCCCGAAGTGTCGGTTTGCAGGCCTGACCCCGAACCGGCGACCGGCGACCTACTCCGTGCGCAGGGCGGTGAGCGGTGTGACGCGCGTGGCGCGGCGCGCGGGGATTAGGGTCGCGACGAGCGCGGCCACTGCGAGCGCGGCGGGCGCGGACAGGAAGACGATCGGATCGAGCGGCTTCACGTCGTAGAGCAGGCGGCTCAAGAGGAACCCGAGCAGCGCCGCCAGCGGCAGGCCGAGCGCGACCCCGGCGGCGGAGAGCATCGCGCCTTCGCGCAGCACCATGCCGAGGACGTCGTTGGGGCGCGCCCCCAGCGCCATCCGGATCCCGATCTCGCGCGTCCGCTGCGAGACGATGTAGGACTTCACGCCGTACAGCCCGACCACCGCGAGCAGCAGCGCCAGCAGGCCGACCGTCAGGAACGCCCGTCCGCCGGATCGCACCGCCCACAGCTCGATGCTGCGATCGTGGAACGCCGTCATCGTCGTCGACTCGACCTGCGGCAGGCGCGGATCGAAGGCGCGGATCTCGCGGCGGATCGCGTTGAGCAGATCCCCCTCGCTGCCCGCCTGCGCCGCGCGCACGTGGACGAACATGTTGCCGCGGTAGTTGCGCCCCCACGGCTCGTAAACCGCGGGACCGGCCTCGCGATCGAACAGCTCGTCGCGGATCGGCGCCGCGATGCCGACGATCTCCATGGCCTCGCCGTCGTTCTTGGTGTGCTCGCCGGGACGCTCGGAGTAGCGAATCATCTGGCCGAGCGGCTCGTCGTCGCCGAAGAGCCGCCGCGCCAGCCGCTCGTCGACGATGGCGACGCGCGGCGCGGTCGGCGAGCGCTCCTCCGCTTCAGTGAACTCGCGGCCGCGGACCATCGGCAGGTTCAGCGTCTTGAAATAGGTCGAGCCAATCACGCGGTACGCGGCGTTGACGTGCTGCGGCAGATCGGGGCGCGCGGGGCCGCCGACGCGCTCCACGGGATTGCCCTCGTGAAAATCGCCGAAGGGGACGGTCGCGGCGAGCGCCGCCGACGCCACGCCCGGCAGCGCGCGCACGCGGGTCAGCACTTCGCTCGTGGACGCGCGGCCGCGGCTCTCGTCGTACTGCACCAGCGTCGGATCGATGCCGACCAGCAGCTGGCGGTCGTAGCTGAAGCCGGGATCCGCGGAGGCCGCCTTGAGCGCGCCGCGCGCGAACAGGCCGCCGGCCGAGAGCAGCATCAGCGACAGCGCGATCTGGCAGACGACCATGATGTTGCGCCCCGAGAAGCGCCGGCCGAGGCGCGGCGATCCGTCGGTGGTGAGCGCCTTCAGATCGGCGACGAGATCGGTCTTGGACAGCTTGAGCGACGGCCCGAGGCCCGAGCCGACGGTGGCCAGCACCGCGAACGCCGTGGTGACCGCGAGGACGGTGAGATCCGGCCTGGGCTCGAACGTGACGCCCAGCGGCATGACCGCCGCGAACGAGCGCGCCAGCGCCGCCATCGACCACGACGCGAGCAGCAGCCCGACCGCCGCGCCGGCGATCGCCAGCAGCAGGCCTTCGGTCAGCAGCTGCCGCACGATGCGGCCGCGCGAGCCGCCGACCGCGAGGCGGATGGCGATTTCCCGGCGCCGCGCCGATCCGCGCGCCAGCAGCATGTTGGCGATGTTCAGGCAGGCGATGAGCAGCACCACCGACGAGAGCGCCATCATCAGCGCGCCGGCCGCCGTCGGGCCCGTGTCGTCGGACGGCGAGGTGCTCGTGCCCAGGCGCGGCAGCGGGTTGATCGTCAGCAGTTGATCCTTGTTGTCGGCGGGATACGCGCCTTCGAGCTGCTTCGAGAGCGTGTCGAGCCGGGCGCCCGCAGCCGCCTTTGTCACCCCCGGCTTGAGCCGTCCGGCGACGACCAGCGTCTGGTTGCGCCGATCCGCGAACGGCAGGTTGTGGTTCTTGAAGATGTCGTTGACGACTACGTCGAACATGCCCAGCGGCAGCCACATCTCCGGCGTGATCAGCGCCATCGTGCCGGTGAAGTTCTGCGGCGCGACGCCGACCACCGTGAAGTCCATCGAATTGATCTTGATCGTCTTGCCGAGCAGGTCGCGCTTCGCATGCGTGACGACCGCGACCGGGATGCGCGCGTTGGGGCGCTCTTCGTCCGGCGTGAACGAGCGGCCGGCCTCGAGCGGCACGCCCAGCGTGTCGAAGTAGTTCGCCGAGACGACTTCGATGAAGGTCTGCCGCGTCGTGTCGCCCGCCGGCACACCCACCATCGAGAAGGTGTGCGCCATGAGCGAGTCGAAGACGTCGTTGCTGTCGCGGATGTCGACGTAATTGGCGTAGGCGAACGCGCGGTAGCTTCCTTCCTTGGTCCGCTCGTGGCTGTAGAGCCCGACCAGCTCGCCGGCGCGGCCGGCGAGCGGCTTCAGCAGCAGCGCGTTGACGAGCGTGAACATGGCGCTGTTGGCGCCGATGCCGAGCGCCAGGACAAGAATGGCGACGAAGGTGAATCCCGGCGTTTTGGCGAGGGTCCGGGTGCCGAAACGGACGTCCTGCAGCAGCTGGCGCATATGCGGCAAGATGACGGCCCCGCCTGCAGGGAAGTTCCCGTAATATGGAGGTTTACGCAGCCGGCGGTAAACGACGGCGGTCCTGCCGTCGTTTTCCAGAGAGCGGTCTTTCTTTCTGATCTGATGCCACGCAATCTTCACAAGCTCGTCGTTTTCCTGCTCATTCCCCTGTCTTTCGTGTCCTGTTCGGGGCAGAAGTCGGCCGACCCCTCGCCGTCGGCCGCGGCCCAGGGCCAGGGCCAGGCGGGGGGGCGCGGCGGCCCGGGTGGCCGGCGCGGCGGCGGCGGCCCGGTCCCGGTCGTCACCGCGAAGGTGCAGTCGAAATCCGTCCCCGTCACCATCCCTGCAGTCGGCACGGCCGAGCCGCTGTCGACGGTGCAGATCCGTGCCCAGGTCACCGGCCAGTTGAGCGCGGTCAACTTTGCGGAAGGGCAGGAAGTCAAGAAGGGGCAGCTGCTCTTCACCATCGACCCGCGCCCGTTCGAAGCCGCGCTGGCGCAGGCGCAGGCGGTGCTGGCGCGTGACACGGCGACGCAGCAGAACGCTCAGCAGCAGGCGACGCGCTACGAGGACCTCTTCAAGCGCGGGCTGATTCCGCGCGACCAGTACGAGACGCAGCGTGCGAGCAACCAGTCGCTGCAGGCGACGCTCGAGGCCGACCGCGCCGCGGTCGACAACGCCAAGTTGAACCTCAATTACACGCGCATCATGGCGCCGATGACCGGACGCACCGGCGCGCTCGGCGTGCACACGGGCGATCTGGTGCGTGCCAACGACACCACGCCGATGGTCGTCATCAACCAGGTCTCGCCGATTTACGTGACGTTCTCGGTACCGGGACGCTACGTCGGCGACATCCGCCGCTTCCAGGCACAGAAGGCGCTCGTCGTGAAGGCGCAGGGGCAGTCGCCGCTGCCGCCGGGGGCGCAGGCGCCGCCGCCGCAGGTGCTGACGCCGTCGCTCGCGCAGCAGGTGTCGCCCGGCCAGGGCGCGACCGCGCCGGTGCCGGCGGGGGTCCTCGAGACCGGACGCGTCAGCTTCATCGACAACAGCGTCGACGCGTCGACCGGCACGATCAAGTTGAAGGGGACCTTCGACAACACCGATCAAGGCCTGTGGCCGGGCCTCTTCGTCCAAGTCACGCTGCACCTGACCAACGACCAGAATGCCATCGTCGTTCCGGCGGCGGCCGTGCAGCCGTCGGCGTCGGGGCAGTACGTCTACGTCGTGAAGGCGGATCGCACCGCAGAAGTTCGTCCCGTGACGGTCGCGCGTCAGCAGGGCGAGGAGATGATCATCGCCAGCGGGCTGTCGGCGGGAGAGGAAGTGGTGACCGACGGCCAGCTTCGCCTGACGCCTGGCGCACAGGTGAGCACCGGCGGGCCGCGCGGAGGCGGCGCCGGGAACCCTGAAGAGGGAAGCGCCGCGCCGCAGGGCGGCCAGGGCCGCGGCCGCAGGAGCGCATCATGAACGTCGCCGAACTTTTCATCCGCCGACCCGTCGCGACGACGCTGCTCGTCCTCACGATCCTGATCTTCGGGATCATGGGTTACTTCCAGCTGGCGGTCGCCGATCTGCCGACGGTGGACTACCCGACCATCCAGGTCAACGCCAACCTGCCGGGCGCCAACCCCGACACCATGGCCTCGTCGGTGGCGACGCCGCTCGAGAAGCAGTTCTCGACGATCTCCGGCATCACCGCGATCAGCTCGCGCAGCAGCCAGGGCAGCACCAACATTTCGCTGACCTTCGACCTCGATCGCAACATCGACGCGGCCGCGCAGGACGTGCAGACGATGATCGCGCGCAGCTCGCGCAGCCTGCCGCCCGGCATGCCGACGCCGCCGTCGTACAACAAGAGCAACCCGGCCGACATGCCGGTGCTGTTCCTGACGCTGACCTCCGACACGCTGCCGCTGTCGCAGGTCGATCGCTACGCCGAGAACACGCTGGCGCAGCGCCTGTCGATGGTCAGCGGCGTGGCCCAGGTGATGGTGTTCGGCGCGGCGAAGTACGCGGTGCGCGTCGACGTCGACCCGACGCAGCTGGCGGCGCGCCAGATCGGGATCGACCAGGTCGCGCAGGCGATCAACGGATCGAACGTCAACAAGCCGACCGGCACGCTCTACGGCCCGGCGCGCAACTACGTCGTCCAGGCGAGCGGCCAGTTGATGTCGGCCGAGCAGTACCGGCCGATCGTGGTCGCCTATCGCAACGGCAACCCGGTGCGCCTCGGCGAAGTCGCCAACGTCTACGACGGCGTCGAGAACCCGCGCAACGGCAGCTGGTACAACGGCAAGCCGGCGCTCTACCTGGGCATCCAGCGGCAGCCCGGCACCAACACCGTCGAGGTCGTGGACGCGGTGAAGGCGCTGCTGCCGGAGCTGCAGGCGCAGCTGCCCGGATCGATCCAGATGGCGGTCCGCAGCGACCGCTCGGTCTCGATCCGCGAGTCGGTGCACGACGTCAAGTTCACGCTCATCCTGACGGTGGTCCTCGTCGTCCTCGTCATCTTCCTGTTCCTGAGAAACCTCTCGGCGACGATCATCCCCAGCCTGGCGCTGCCGTTCTCGATCGTCGGCACGTTCGCGGTGATGTGGGCGCTCAACTACAGCCTCGACAACCTGTCGCTGATGGCGCTCACGCTGTCGGTCGGCTTCGTCGTGGACGACGCCATCGTCATGCTCGAGAACATCGTGCGCCACATGGAGATGGGCAAGCCGCGCATGCAGGCGGCGCTCGACGGCTCGAAAGAGATCTCCTTCACGATCATCTCGATGACGGTCTCGCTCGCCGCCGTCTTCATCCCCATCCTGTTCATGGGCGGCATCGTCGGCCGGCTGATGCACGAGTTTGCGGTGACGATCGGCGTCGCGATCCTCGTGTCGGGGCTGGTCTCGCTCACGCTCACGCCGATGCTGTGCAGCCGCTTCCTGAAGCCGCTGCACTCGATGGACCACGGCTGGGCGTACAACGCCGTCGAGCGGACGTTCGAGGCCTGGCTGAAAGGCTACGCCTGGACGCTGAAGCAGACGATCCGCTTCAGGGCCGTGACGATGCTGGTCTCGGCGCTGCTCCTCGCCGGCACCATCTACCTCTTCGGCGTCGTCCCGAAGGGCTTCATTCCGAGCGTCGACACGGGCCAGATCAGCGGCGGCGTCGAGTTCGCGCAGGGCGTGGGCTACGACAACACCGTGCTGCGGATGCGGCAGATCATGGAGATCCTGAGGAACGATCCCAACGTTGCCGCGTTCACGGGGGACTCGGGCGGCGGCCGCCTGAACGTCGATCTGAAGCCGCGCGATCAGCGCGACAAGACCGCCGATCAGATCATCGAGGAGCTCCGCCCGAAGTTGAACCGCGTGCCCGGCGTGCGGGTGACGCTGAGCAACCCGCCCGCGATCCGCATCGGCGGCGGACCCGGCGGCGGACGCGGCGGCGGCGGCAACTACCAGATCGCGCTGCAGGACCCCGACACCGACGAGCTCTACCGCGTCGCGCCGCAGTTCGAAACGGGGCTGCGCGAGATTTCCGGCCTGCAGGACATCAGCTCGGACTTGCAGTTGCGCACGCCGCAGTTGAGCGTCGACCTCGATCGCGAGCAGATCGCCGCGCTCGGCCTGACCGTGGACCAGGTGCAGTCGGCCCTGTCGGCCGCCTACAGCTCACGCCAGGTCTCGCAGATCTACGCTCCCGACGATCAGTACCAGGTGATGATGCAGGTCGCGCAGGAATACCAGCAGAACCCGGCGGCGCTGTCGATGCTCTACGTGCAGGGCTCCGGCGATCGCCTGATCCCGCTGTCGGCCGTCGTCACCACGCGCCAGACCGTGGGCCCGCAGTCCATCAATCACATCGGCCAGCTGCCGTCGGTCACGCTGTCCTTCAACCTGCAGCCGGGGGTCGCGCTCGGCGACGCCCTCGCGCGCGTGCAGGAGATGGCGCGCCAGACGCTGCCGGCGACGGTGACGGTGACGCCGCAGGGCACCGCGCAGGCGTTCGAGGAGTCGATGCGCGGCCTGGGATTGATCCTGGCGCTGGCGATCTTCGTGATCTACGTCGTGCTGGGGATCCTCTACGAGAGCTTCATCCACCCGCTGACGATTCTCTCGGGCCTGCCCTCGGCAGGCTTCGGCGCGCTGCTGACGCTGCTCATCTTCAAGGCGGATCTCGACATCTACGCGTTCGTCGGCATCATCATGCTCGTCGGCCTCGTCAAGAAGAACGGCATCATGATGATCGACTTCGCCATCGAGCGCCGGAAGGAAGGGGACATTTCGCCGGCCGACGCGATCTACGAAGCGTGCCTCGTCCGCTTCCGGCCGATCATGATGACGACGATGGCGGCGCTGATGGGCACGCTGCCGATCGCGCTCGGCTGGGGCGCGGGCGCCGAGGCCCGCCGTCCGCTCGGCCTCGCCGTCGTCGGCGGCCTGCTGGTGTCGCAGACGCTGACGCTTTACGTGACGCCGGTGTTCTACGTCTACATGGAGCAGATGCAGGACCGGATGAAGCGCCGCAAGACCGCCAAGGCGCCGGTCCTCGCCGGAGCCGCAACCGCCAAGTAGGTCGCACCTTTGGTGCCCGTCCGCCATCCGCCCTAGACGCGGCATTGCGCGGGAACCGCCAACCGCCAACCGCTAAGCTCCCGTTGCCCCAAATCCCCCACGCGATCCGTCGCGCAGATCGCCTTCCGGTTCCTCCCATCGGGCCTGCGTCACCGGCAGGAAGAGTCCCTGCGCAAGTCGATCGCCTTTCTTCACCTGCACCGGCTGCGCGGTGAAGTTCAGCACCTGGATCTTGATCTCGTCCTCGGGGCCGCAGTAGTCGCGGTCGATCACGCCGACGCCGTTGGCGACCATCAGGCCGCGCTTGAGCGGCGTGCTGCTCCGCGCGAACACGCCGAGAAAGTGTCCCGCTGGCACCTGAATGACGAGGCCCGTCGGGATCAGCGCGATCGACGACGGGGCGACGACGACGTCCTCGCTCGCGGCGAGGTCGAAGCCGGCGGCGCCGGCAGTCTGGTACTGGGGAAGCGGTACGGACGGGTGCAGTCGGCGGATCCTGACGGAGATCATCCGATCAGTCTAGCCCTCCGCCGCACTTTGTGATATAAAGTCAGACATGCTCGCCATTCCTCTTTTAGCCACGTCCGTCCTCACGGTCCTCGTCTCGGGATGGATGACGGTGATGTACCTGCTCCTTCGGCATCCGTCCTACGGGGAGCACGCCATGGTCAGCGGCCTGATCTGTGCCGGCGCCGGCTGCATCGCGGCCGGGGGCTGGCGGGGGCGCGCGCCGCTTCGCGCCACGCTCGCCGTCTGGGCCGTCGCGCTGCTCGCGCTCGGCCTGTGGGCACTCTTCGGAGAGACCGGCGACGACGGCTGGGTGCTCATCGCCGGCGTGCTGTTCGTCGTCGAGGGGACGCTCTCGCTGACAGGACTGGTCCGGCCTACCGCTTCAATCGGTACAGCCTGATCCCCTCGTCGCCGATTGCCATCAGCTCGAAGTCGGCGCGCGCTGCGATCGCGGGCAGCGGATCCTGGTGATCGCGCGCGAAGAGCTTCGGGTGCACGACGACGTGCGTCACGCCCGCATCCTTCATGGCCTTGATCGCCCAGTCCTCGGGGAAGTACCAGAACGCATCCGCATAGGGCTGGTACGTCGCCGGCGTGTAGCCGCTGTAGCCGTTCATCAGCGGCCGCCAGTGCGCGGTGGACGCGAGCACGTAGGGGCCGTTCTCGAAGATGGCCCATCGCGGAAAGAACGGCTGCTCGGCGACGACGACCGGCCCGGGCTCGTCGCGGAGCAGCGTGTAGATCGCCGGGATGCCGGTGAATGGCTGGTAGGTGAACGGCGCGCGCAGCGCTTCGGCGTTGACGAGGATCAACAGGGCGATGGCCAGCCAGCCGCCTTCCGCTTGAAAACGGAAGGCACGCGTGCGGATCTCGTGGCTTCCGCCTTCAGGCGGAAGAGCCTGCGCGAGGCCCAGTCCGCCGAGCACGGCGACGGCGAGCAGGAACAGGTTGCCGAAGCGCGCGGCCGCGCGCAGCCCCTGCATCGGCGGGAAGACGTGAAACAGCCAGCCATAGACCGGCGTGGCCGTGCCGAGCGAAAGGATGAATCCGGCAAGGCCAATCGCGATCAGCATCAGCACGCGCGCGCGCAGTGGATCCCCTGGAGCAGGCCGCCGCCAGGCGAGCACGATGCCGATGCAGGCAAGCGCGAGGACCGCGACGCCGGGAAAGAAGCTGTTGACGGGATCCTGGAAGAACCGGCGGCTCCAGGCAGAGAAGTGCAGGCGCGCTTCGGTCGCGAGATAGCCGGCCGGCGTCGCGGAGTAGTCCTTCACCGCGTCGAGCGTGCGCACCATGTGCTGATCGCGCGCCACGCGCGCGTAAGGCAGGTAGACGGGCAGCATCGCGATCGCCGAGACGAGGGCGGCCGCGCCGAGATGGAGCAGGAAGCGCCGCGCTTGAGGCCGCCACTCGCGCGCGCGGACGAGCGCCGCGATCGCCGCCATCACCGTGGCGAAGACCACCAGGTACCCCGACGTGTAGGCGGCCGCCACCATCGCCGCTGCCAGCATCGCGGCGGATCGCCATGTGGCGCGCACCACCAGCCGATCGATCGCGAGCAGCGCGACGGGCAGCGTGTAGGCGTGGATGCCCTGGATGTGCGGCAACCGCTCCAGCGTGTGCGCGTTGAACGCGAACGCCGATCCGGCGGCGAGTCCCGCGGGCAGTGAGCCGGTCCACTCGTCGACGAGCAGGCAGACGGCAAACGCCGTCAGCGCGAAGCCGAGAATGAGGACGATGTTGTAGACCAGCACGGGCGAGGCGCCCGCCCACGCGAGCGGCGCGCCCGCGAGCGCCGGCACGATCAGCGGCTCGGAGAAGGCCAGCGCGTCGTGCGCCGGATGAAAGATGTTGGCCTCGAACAGGTGCCGCGGATCGCGCGGCAGCTGGTGTGCGACCCAGGCCATGATCCATTCGTTCAGCTGCGTGTCGGCGTTGTCGTTGCGCGAGTAACGGCCCGGGTGGAGGGCCAGGGGCCAGGTGTGCAGGATGCCCAGCAGCAGGCAAATCGCCAGGGCCCACCTTCGCCGCGGCTTCGGCGAGGCAGGCCGGTGAGGGCGCGCGGAAAGCATCCGGCGGCGATTATGCCTCAGCCTCGCGTTGGTCCAGGAAATGCAATATCAGCCCTCAACGAATCCTGTTGGAGGCTTTCATGCGTGTAACGTTGACCGCCGCAATGTCCGCGGCACTTGTCGCCGTCTCAATGGCTCTGCCGGCGGCGCAGTCGAACATGGCCGCGCCCGAGAAGTTCACCGCGTTCGCGGTGGACATCAGCAATACGGCGCCGCGCGCGAGCACATCATCTGTCGACATCACCATCAACCGCTGGTCCACCGATGCCGAGCGCGACCAGCTGCTGTCCGTTTTCAGGGAAAAGGGACAGGACGCTCTGCTGTCGGCGCTGCAGAAGCTGCCGGTCGTCGGCGGCCTCAACACGCCCGGCTCGCTGCGCTACGACGTCCACTTCGCGCGGCAGAAGCCCGAGGCCGAAGGCGGACGGATGATCTTCCTGATGACCGATCGCTACGTCACGGCGTGGGAGGCGGCGCACCGCCCGCGCACGATCGACTACCCGTTCACGCTGATCCAGCTGCAGGTCGACAAGGATGGCCAGGGGGTCGGCAAGGCGTCGATCGCGACGAAGATCACGCAGGAGCACGACGGCACCATCGCCCTGGAGAACTTCTCCAGCCAGCCGGTCATGCTGAACGAAGTCCACAAGGTGAAATAACGAAGGATACGAAGGAGGGCGAAGGATACGAAGGAGGGCGAAGGATACGAAGGAGCGTCAACTGGCGGTGAGGCCGCGGATGAGCGTCAGCAGCATGTCGATGGC
>Ga0070673_100001975_pt1 | contig 12377 bp, 11 predicted proteins | sample KBSM23metaG_FD_65342 | JGI IMG/M metagenome (GOLD analysis project Ga0070673, IMG submission 65342) | Miscanthus rhizosphere microbial communities from Kellogg Biological Station, Michigan, USA - KBS M2-3 metaG | ecosystem: Host-associated > Plants > Roots > Rhizosphere > Soil ... | reverse complement strand
CACCGGCAGCGGGGCGACGGGTCCGACGGGCCCCACAGGGGCGACGGGCGCTGACGGCCCGACCGGCCCGACCGGTGCCACTGGCGCGACCGGCGCAACGGGTCCCTCCGGCGCGACCGGTCCGACCGGCGCGACGGGCTCGCCAGGCGTCCCCGGGGCGAACGGCGCGACAGGCGCGACGGGTCCCACGGGCGCCACCGGTGCGACGGGTGCAACCGGTGCCACGGGTGCGACCGGCGCGAATGGAACGACCGGTGTCGCAGCGGTCACGACGCAGACCGGCAACTACACGATCACCACCAGCGACTACACGATCCTGTGCGGCAATCCTGGCGGCATCGCGAAGAACATGACCTTGCCGGCCGCAGCGGGCAATACGGGTCGGATCTTCTACATCAAGCGAGTTGGCGCGGGCGCCTGCAACGTGGCCGCGGCCGCGGGCAGCGCGCTCGAGGGCACCAATGGCCCTACGTCGGTGTCCTTGTCCGGGGCGGGTGCCGGCAGCGCCATCCAGGTTCAGTCGGATGGCTCCACGTGGTGGATCATCTCGCACGACAACTAACCGTTTCGTACTGACGAAGTAACCCCCGCCGGCGGCGCGCTGCAGCTTATCGCAGCGCGACCGCCGGTTTTTTTTGCGCGCGCATTGTCCCGTCGCCACGATGCCCCAAAATACCGGCCACGGGCGCCGACGTGCGGCGAGCTTACGAGAACCTGGAGCTCACGATGGCCGATTTCCCCGCCGAGGTGCAAGTGGCGCCGAATCCCGCGGGCAACGCACCCGTCAGCGCCACGCTGGCCGTGTACGTGCTGTTCGGCATCGCCGCGGTCGCGGGCATCGCGGGCCACGGCATGGCGGTCGGCGCGCCGCTGCTCACGCTGATCGGCATCGTCGCGGTGATCATCGCCTACATCAAGCGCGACGACGCCCGCGGCACCTGGACGGCGTCGCACATCACGTGGCTGATCCGCACGTTCTGGTGGTCGCTGCTCTGGAACGTGATCGGCATGTGCGTGCTGTTCACGCTCGGCCTCATCCTGATCGGCATTCCGATCGCGTACGCCATCTGGATCGCCACCACGATCTGGGTGATCTACCGCCTCGTGAAGGGCTATCTGCTGTTCAAGGACAGCCGCCCCATCCCGGGCGTCTGAAGCGCGCCGCGCGCGGCGGGCCGCCGTGCCGGGGGCCCGCTATCTCCGCGCGAGCCGCGCCACGATCCGTTCGTGGTATGCCGCCGCGCGCGGCAATGCGCCGCCTCGCGCCTCCAGCGCCGTCTCGATCAGCGCGAGCCGCGCGATGGCGCGCCGCCGCGTGTCGTCGTCCACCCGCGCCTCCGTGCCGGCCTCGATGAGCCGGCGCAGGTCCGCCGCCTCCTTGCGCTGCTCGAGCTCCGGCGGCACGAAGCCGGCGTTCCGGAGGATCCGGAACGCCATCCGCAGATCCTCGGGCACCATGCGGTCGTCGTCGAGGTCGAGCGGCCGGCCGGCGCCGGGCAGGCCGTCGAACGCGCCGGCGCGCATCGCCTCGCGGATCCGCTCCTCGACGATCAGGTCGAGCCCGAGGATCGTCATCGCTGCTGCGACGGATCCCACGCCGCGCCGTTCTCGTAGACCCACTGCACGAGGTGGTCGAGCGCCGGCGACCCGCGCGCCGCGTTCGGATGGTTGATGATGGCGACGACGACGAAGCGCCGCCCCTCGCCGTCGATGACGTAGCCGGCGAGCGCCCGCACGCCCTCCAGCGAGCCGGTCTTCAGCATCGCCTGGCCTGCGACGGTGCCGTTCTGGAACCGGCGGGCGACGGTGCCGTCGGTCGCGGCGACGGCGAGCGACGACGCGAACTCGTCGCGAACGTCGCTCTGGTCGGCGGCGATCAGCAGGCGCGCGAGTCCGCCGGCGCTGATGCGCTCGCGGCGCGACAGGCCGGAACCGTTTTCCAGGATCAGGCCGGGCACGGCGATCCGGCGCGACTGCAGCCAGCGGCGGATCGTTTCCGCGGCCTTCGCCGGCGTGGCCGGCGGCGGCGTCGCCGTGGTGGCGAGCGTCAGGAAGATCTGCCGCGCCATGACGTTGTTCGACAGCTTGTTGACGTCCCGGACGATGTCGTAGAGCGGCGGCGATTCGAGCGTGGCGAACGGCGCGACGTCGCGCGGCGCACGCCGCTCCTTGACGCCGCCGTCGAACTTGCCGCCGGCGTCGCGGAACAGCGCGGTGAAGATGCCGTGGACGTAGTGCGGATGGTCGAGCAGCGCCACGTACCAGTCGCGCTCGCCGCAATTCGCGGCATAGCGGCCGCCGAACGTCACCTGCGCCTGCGCCGGCTGGCTGGCGAAGACGGCGCCGAGGCCGCTTCGCCAGTCGCCGCAATCGACGGCGGCGAGCGGCGGCGGCGGCCCCACGGCGATCTCGGGCATGGCGGGCTCCGGCGAGATGCGGAGCGCGTTGGTGGCGGCGTCGGGCGTGAACACGAAGCGCACGGACTTGAAGTTGACGAGCAGGGCGTCCGGGCCGACGTTGTAGGGCTTCAGCGGCTCGTGGTCGAAGGACGCCGGATCGTGCTCGGGGAGCGAGAAGTAGCTGCGGTCGAGCGCGAGGTCGCCGTCGATGCGGTCGAGCCCCGCGGCGCGCAGCGACGTCATGAACGCCTGCCACTGCTCGATCGTGATCTTCGGATCGCCGTAGCCCTTCAGGATGAGATCGCCGGCGAGGCGTCCGCGCTTCAGCGGACCGCCGAGGTACGCCTCCGTCTTCCAGCGGTAGTCGCGTCCCAGGAGCTCGAGCGCGGCGAACGTCGTCACGAGCTTCATCGTCGATGCGGGGTTCATCGGCCGGTCGGCGTCGTAGGCGAAGAGCGGACGCGGCTTGCCGACCTCGTGCACGACGAGCGCGACGCGATTGAGCGGGATTCCCTGGTCGAGGAACGCGCGCCCCACCGCGCGCGGCAGCTCGGCCGCCGCCATCCCGACCGCGCCGGCGCATGCGGCGACGAACAGCGCCGCCCGTGCTGCGCGACGAGGACGGCGCGTCGTCATTCGGCGTCCAGGATCTCGCGCGTGCCGTCCACGAGCAGGCCGAACTCGGCGTCGGTGACGATGTACGGCGGCATGAAGTAGACGGTGCGGTCGATGGGGCGGAGCAGCAGCCCGCGGCCGAGCGCCTCGCCGAAGAAGCGGTGCGCGAAGCCGGGCCGATCGGTGTCGACGTCCAGGGCGAAGATCATGCCGCGCTGGCGGAAGTGCCGCACGCGAGGGTGCGCGGCGAGCGGGGCCGCCCGTGCGGCGAAGCGGCGCGCCGCGGCGGCGTTGGCCTCGATCACGCGGTCGTCCCGGAAGATGTCGAGCACCGCGAGCGCTGCCCGGCACGCCAGCGCGCTGCCCGTGTAGGAATGCGAATGAAGGAAGCCGCGCGCCGCATCGTCCGCATAGAACGCGGCGAACACCTCGTCGGTGGACAGCACGCACGACAGCGGCAGGTAGCCGCCGGTGATGCCCTTCGACAGGCACAGGAAATCTGGGACGATGCCGGCCGCTTCGCAGGCGAACAACGTGCCCGTGCGGCCGAAGCCCGTCATGATCTCGTCGGCGATGAGGTGCACGCCGTAGCGCGAGCACAGCGCGCGCGCCGCCTGCAGATACGCGGGATCGTGCATCGCCATTCCGGACGCGCCCTGCACCAGCGGCTCCACGATCAGCGCGGCGATCGTCGCATGATGCGCGTCGAGGTGCGCCTCGAGCGCGGCGGAGGCCGCGGCCGCGACGTCGCGGGCCGTCGCGCCGGGGGCTGCCTTGCGTGCGTCGGGCGAGGGCACGATTGCCTGCTTGGCGAGGAGCGGCGCGTACGTCGCGCGGAACAGCGGGACGTCGGTGACGGCGAGCGCGCCGAGCGTCTCGCCGTGGTAGCCGCCGGCCACGCTGACGAAGCCGCGCTTGCCCGGCTTGCCCCGGTTGCTCCAGTAGTGGAAGCTCATCTTCAGCGCGATCTCGGTCGCGGACGCGCCGTCCGAGCCGTAGAACGCGTGCCCGAGCCCCGGCGGCGCGAGCGCCGCGAGGCGCTCCGACAGCTCGACCACCGCGCGATGCGTGCAGCCCGCGAGCATCGCGTGCTCGAGCGTGCCGAGCTGCGCCGCCAGCGCGGCGTTGATCCGCGGGTTGGCATGGCCGAACAGGTTGACCCACCACGAGCTGATGCCATCCAGATAGCGGCGGCCGTCGAAGTCGTGCAGCCACGCGCCTTCGGCGCGGGCGATCGGCAGCAGCGGCAGCGTCTCGTGCGTCTTCATCTGCGTGCACGGGTGCCACACCGCGGCGCGGCTCCGCTCGCGCCAGCCCGCGTTGGCGCTCGCTTGGTCGCTGGCGCGCGGCGCGCTCATGGCCGGCCGACGAACACGTACCAGCTCGATTCGCCGCGGCTCGTGCGGCCGTACGCGAAATAGAACGGGCCGATGTAGGTGTCGGCCGCGAGGAAGAGGCTCGCCGCCTTGAACGTGTCGCCGAAGCTCACGTCCTGGCGCGTGTTCCACACGTTGCCGGCTTCCAGCGACCCGCCGAGGTACCACGCGCGGCCGATGTAGCGCAGCGGTCCCATCCGGTGGTAGTAGACCGCGCGCAGGAAGCCCAGGTAGTCGCCGTTGAGCTGGTCGGTCCGAAGACCCGAGAGGTTGAGGAAGCCGCCGAGGTCGAAATTAGTGGCCGTGGTCTGGTCGCGGACGTCCATCGCGCCGAAGCGCCCGCCGAGATGGAGGCGGCCGTTGTCGAACAGCGGGACTGCCTGCAGGAACTCCGCGCTGACGCGCGTGACGTCGGTATCGCTGCCCATCGCCGGTATCGCCTGGAACAGCTCGGCGTTGACGCGCGCGCCGTTGCGGGCGAAGAACGGATCGTCCAGCCGGTCGTAGCGCGTTCGAAGCGATATCCCGGCCTCGTCCAGCGACACGAACGACGGAAAATCGCGGATGGCGATCTCGCGGTCGGCGCGGTAGTGGTTGAACTGCGGGCCGAGCCGGACTTCCCCCCATTCGCCGAGGTTCACGCCGGCGTCGAGACCCGCCCGCTCGGTCAGGATGTCGTATTGCGCGATCCGCAGGTCGCCGTCGAAGATGTATTGCGGCTCGCGTTTCACTTCGCCGTACGCCGAGCCGAACCACGTCTGCGACTTCTCGAGCGGCTGGTAGAACTCGGTGGAGTAGCGGCGCACCTGTCCGAACTCGAGCTCGTTCAGCCATTGCGCGCCCAGACTGTTGATCCAGGTCTTCTTGTGGCCGATCAGCACGTTGAAGAAGTTCTCGCCCTGCAGGTCGGTCGACAGCTCGACGCCAAAGCGCAGGAAGTTCGGACCCCACGATTTCTCCGTGACGTCGAACACGAGGTCGCGCTGGCCCTTTTCATCGATCAGCCGGTAGGACACCCGCTCGAAATCGCCGCTGCCGTAAAGCCGCGCGATGTCGGCGTCGACCTGCCGGCTGTCGAACGGCTTGCCTTCCAGCGAATCGAGCTGCTCGGCCAGCACGGCGGGATTGGTCCGGTCGGTGCCTTCGACCCGCACGCCGGCGACCATCGGGTCGCCCACCGGCGGGAGCTGCCGCCGCGCGCTTTCGTGCGCCGCGTACGCGGCGGGCGGGAGCGCATATGGCGCGAGCGCCGCGGCCTGCGCGCGCGCGGCCGCCTCGCCCAGTCCCACCAGCTTGGCGGCCGAGGAGAAATCGGCGAACGTGAGCGCGCCGAGGTCGGGCGAGATCAGCACGTGCGGGCCCTGCCGCAACAGCGCGATCGACGCCACGACGTTCTGCTGCGTCAGGATGTTGAGCGACTGCGCGGTGAGGCCCACGAGCGACTGGAGCTGCTCGGCCGACATCAGCGGCGTGCCGATGTTGACGGCAATGACCACGTCCGCGCCCATCGCGCGCACGATGTCGACGGGCAGGTTGTCGACGAGGCCACCGTCGCCGTAGATCCGACCATCCACCTCGACGGGCGTGAAGAGGCCCGGGACCGACATGCTGGCTCGGAGGGCGACGTACAGCGGGCCGCTGTCGAAGACATGCTTCTGGCCGGTGACCATGTCGGTCGCGACGGCGCGAAACGGCGTGGGCAGGCGGTCGAACGACGACGCGCTGTCGGCGCGCCGCGTCAGCTCGTGCAGATAGAGCTCGAGGTTGCCGCCGGCGATCGCGCCCTTCGACAACTGCACGGCGCCGTCGCGAAAGCCGAACTCCAGCGGAATGGGAAAGCGCGCGTCCTCGTCCTTGCGGCGGATGTCGAGGTCGCGGCGCGGCGGGCTGTCCGAGAACATCGAGCCCCATTCGAGCTTGGCGAGCCGCTCCTGCATCTCGGCCGGCGAGAGCCCGACCGCGGCGAGCCCGCCGACGATCGCGCCCATGCTGGTGGCCGCGATGCAGTCGACCGGCACGCGCATCTCTTCCAGCACCTTCAGCACGCCGATGTGGGCGAGGCCGCGCGCGCCGCCGCCGGAGAGGACGAGGCAGATCTTCGGCCGCTTCGCCGGCGGCTCGGGTGGCACCGGCTGTTGTGCCGCCGCGAAGGGGGTGAAAGCGAGGAGACCGCAGAGCGCCGCGACGGCAAACCGCGCGGCGACGGGAACAACGCGCCGCCGCGGCGTGTTCGCGAGTGAGCGCAGGTGGGCGCGAAACGGGACGTTGGGAATGCGCAAGGTGGAACGCGGAACGATGTCGATCGATTATACCGGCGCGCGGCGCGCGGCCGCGTCGCTGCTCGCGCTCGCCGCCGTGTCGGCCGCGGCCGCCGCCGCGCCCGTCACGTATCGTGTCGACCCGGCGCGCACGGTCGCCGGCTACGCGATCGTCTATTTCGGCGTGCTGGCGCAGCAAGGCCGCTTCGCGCGCTCCCGCGGCACGATGACGATCGACCTCGCCGCGGGCGAAGGCAGCGTCGAGATCAGCATCGACGCGCGCTCGGTCGACAGCGGCTTCGCGCCGCGCGACGACTTCATCCGGGACGGCGCGATGCTCGACGCCGCCCGCCACCCGAACATCGTGTTCGCGTCGACGCATCTCACGTTCGAGGCGGCGCGCCTCGTGCGCATCGAAGGCCGGCTGTCGATGCATGGCGTCACGCGCGACGTCGCGCTCGACGTCGTGGCGTTCGACTGCGGCAGCGCGGACAGCGAGGCGCCGCGGGCCTGCCTCGCCGACGCCACGACGGCGCTGCGCCGCTCCGACTACGGCATCACGGGCTTCGTGCCGCTGATCGACGACGTGGTGACGCTCGACTTCCGGGTCGTCGGCGTCCGCTGATCAGCGCGCCGCGAGGCGCGCCTGCATCCGGTCCACGGCGTGGACGAGCTCGCGCGTGATGCCGGGCTCGCGCACGGAATGGCCGGCGTCGGGCACCACGACGTACTCGGCCTCCGGCCACGCCCGCGCCAGCGCGTCGGCCGTCACCGGCGGACAGATGACGTCGTAGCGCCCCTGCACGATCGTGCAGGGCAGGTGGCGGATCCGGGCGACGCCGGCGAGCAGCGCGCCGTCGGCGAGGAAGCCGTCGTGGACGAAGTAGTGCGCCTCGATGCGCGCGATGGCGAGCGCCGCCGCGTCGTCGTCGTGGCGCGCGAGCGCTTCCGCGCGCGGGATCAGCGCCGAGCACGCGCTTTCGTAGCGGTCCCACGCGCGCGCCGCCGGCATGTGCACCGTCGGATCGGGGCTCGTGAGGCGTGCATGGTAGTGCCGCAGCAGATCTCCGCGCTCGGCCGGCGGCAGGAATTCGGCGAACGCGCGCCAGGCCTCGGGATAGACCTGGCGCATGCCGTGCATGAACCAGTCGATCTCCGCGCGGCTCGCAAGGAAGACGCCGCGGAGCACGAGGCCCAGCACGCGGCCCGGGTGGGCGGTCGCATACGCGAGCGCGAGCGTCGAGCCCCACGAGCCGCCGAACAGCACCCACCGCGCGATGCCCAGGTGCTCGCGCAGCCGCTCGAGGTCGGCGACGAGATGCTGCGTCGTGTTGTCGACGACGTCGGCGATGGGCGTCGAGCGGCCCGCGCCGCGCTGGTCGTACAGGACGATGCGCCAGAACGCGGGGTCATAGAAGCGCCGGTGATGCGGCAGGCTGCCGCCGCCGGGGCCGCCGTGGATGAACACCAGCGGCGCGCCGGCCGGGTTGCCGCACACCTCCCAGTGCATCGTGTGCCGCCGATCGAGCGCCAGCATGCCGCTGTCCGCCGGCTGGCACGCGGGAAACAGCAGCGCGTCGGACGAGGGCGTGCGGGTCGCGTCGGTCATTTCGCCGCCGTCAGCTCCACGGCTAGCGTGCCGACATCGCCGAACGCGATCGTCAACGGCACGTCGAGCGGCACGTCGAGCGCGCCGGCGTACGAGCCCGTCGTGACGATCTCGCCCGCGCGCAGATGGCGGCCCTGCGTGGGCAGGAAATTGGCGAGCCACGTGAGCGGCATCAGCGGATGGCCGTCCGGATGCTTGCCGTCGAGCGTCATCAGGCGTCCCGACGGCGTGTCGATCGTGATGGCGATGCGGTCGAGCGGGCGCGCGAGCGCGTCCGGGACGACGGGGCCGATGTACAGCGCCTGGTTGTTGGCGAAGTCGGCGAGGATCTCGGGAAACGTGACGGCCGCGGGATCGTCGAAGCGGTTGCCCATCAGCTCCAGCACCAGCCGCGCCTCGCCGATGGCGTCGCGCACCTCGTCCTCCGCGTACGGGCGCTCGCGCGGCGGGAGGTCGCGCGCCAGCACGAACGCGACTTCCGGCTCGATGGTGGCCATGGTGCGCCGCACGCGCATCGCCGCGGGCGACGCGCGGCGGAGCGTCGACGCGAACAGCGGCGCGACGATGAGCCGCCCGGGCACCGGCATCGCGGCCTTCCATCCGCCGATGGCATCGCCGAAGAGCTCGGCGACGCGCCGCTGCAGCGCGAGCGCGCCGGCGATGTCGGCTGGCCGCCCGGCAGCGTCCAGTCCCGGACCGAGCCGGCCGGCGCGGCGGCGATCGGCGAGTTCGCGCGCGGCGAGTTCGAAGGGCGTGGTCATGGGGATAGAATCCGTCGTCGCTCGCACGCGCCCGTCGGACGCGAATGCGAGCGCGATGATACGTGCGCCCGCCGGACGCGGCAATCGCCGCGCATGGGGCCAGCGTGGAGGATGACTGCAATGCACGAGCACCTGACGCCGGCCGCGAGCCTGCCCGTCGACCGCGAGCGCGCGCTGCTCGTCGGCCGCATGTTCGATTCCGCCGCCGGCGGTCCCGTGCTGGTCGGCATCGCCGGCGACGAGGTCGTCGACCTCTCGTCGCTCGCGCCCACTTGCACCGAGCTCCTCGAGCGCCGCGATCTCGCGGCGGCGCTGCGCGCCGCGCGCGGGATGCCGCGCCGGGCACCGCTGGCCGAGGTGCTCGCCAACTCGGCCTGCGACCACCAGGACGCCGGCCGGCCGCACTTCCTCGCGCCGTGCGACCTGCAGGCGGTCAAGGCGTCCGGCGTGACCTTCGTGTCCAGCATGCTGGAGCGCGTGATCGAGGAACAGGCCCGCGGCGATCCCGCCCGGGCCGAGTCGGTGCGCGCCGCGATCGTCGCCGTCATCGGCGACAATCTTCGCGCCGTGCGGCCAGGCTCAGCGGAGGCGGCGCGGCTCAAGGACGCCCTCATCGCGCAGGGCGCGTGGTCCCAGTATCTCGAGGTGGGCATCGGTCCCGACGCGGAGATCTTCACCAAATCGCAGCCGATGTCGGCGGTGGGCACGGGCGCCGCGATCGGCATTCATCCGAAGTCGGAGTGGAACAATCCGGAGCCGGAGATCGTCCTCGCGGTCAACAGCCGCGGCGAGACCGTCGGCGCGACGCTCGGCAACGACGTCAATCTCCGCGACTTCGAAGGCCGCAGCGCGCTCTTGCTCGGCAAGGCGAAGGACAACAACGCGTCGTGCGCGATCGGCCCGTTCATCCGCGTGTTCGACGAGCATTTCACGATCGACGACGTTCGCCGCGCGCACCTCGCGATGCGCGTCGAGGGTCCCGACGGCTTCACGCTCGACGGCTCGAGCTCGATCCGGGAGATCAGCCGCGATCCTCTCGACCTGGTGTCGCAGGCGATCAACGCGAACCATCAGTACCCCGACGGCCTCGTGCTGTTCCTCGGCACGATGTTCGCGCCGACGAAGGACCGGCACGGGCCGGGACAGGGCTTCACGCACGTCGTCGGCGACGTGGTGACGGTGTCGACGCCGGCGCTCGGCGCGCTCGTCAATCGCGTCGACACGAGCGACCGCATCACGCCGTGGACGTTCGGCGCGGCCGCGCTGATGCGCAGCCTCGCGAAGCGCGGCCTGCTCTGATCTACGCGCGGTAGCGACGCGGTTGCTTCGTAGCTCACGTGCACCACGGCGTGTCGCCGATGGTGGGCAGCGGACCCGCGGGGGCGCCTGAACACGGAAGCCCCCGCGGGTCTGCCGCCCGCCCTCGGCAGCCCCAACTACTGTTGGCGTGACCGGGCGCTACTTGCGGCCCTTGAAGGGCACGAGCTTCTGCTTCTGCTCGCCGAGGCCCGTGATGCCGAGCGTGACGACGTCGCCCGCCTTCAGCCACCCCGGCGTGGGCTTCATCCCGAGCGCCACGCCCGGCGGCGTGCCGGTGGTGACGACGTCGCCCGGCAGCAGCGTCATGTACTTCGAGATGTCGGCGACCAGCTGCGCGCAGTTGAAGATCATCGTCTTCGTGTTGCCCGTCTGGCGCCGCTTGCCGTTGACGTCGAGCCACATGTCGAGGTTGTTCGGGTCCTTCATCTCGTCGGTCGTGACGAGCCAAGGGCCGATCGGGCCGAACGTGTCGCACCCCTTGCCCTTGTTCCACTGCGACGCGCTCTTCTTGATCTGGAAGTCGCGCTCCGAGACGTCGTTGATCAGGCAGTAGCCGGCGATGTAGCGATTCGCGTCCTTCACGTCGACGTAGCGCGCGGTGCGTCCCATCACGAAGCCGAGCTCGACCTCGTAGTCCATCTGCGTCGAATCGCGCGGGATGACCGTGTTGTCGTTGGGGCCGACGATGCACGTCGGCGACTTGAAGAACAGGACCGGGTTCTCGGGGATGGGGTTGCCGCTTTCCCTGGCGTGGTCGGCGAAGTTGAGGCCGATCGCGACGAACTTCGACGGCGTCGCGACGCACGGGCCGAGGCGCTGCTTGCCCTTCACCACGGGCAGCCTGCCGGTGTCGACCTTCCTGAGCTTCGCAAGCTCGGCCGGCGCGAGGCTCGTGCCGTCGATGTCCTTGACCTTGCGCGACAGGTCGCGCAGGACGCCGTCGGCGTCGATGAGACCGGGCTTCTCGCGGCCCACCGGGCCATAACGAACTAGCTTCATATCGTCATTCCTCCGTCTACTGAAAAGATTTGTCCCGTTGCGAACGCGGATTCGTCGGACGCGAGATAGATCACGATCGGCGCGATCTCCTCGGCCTTGGCGAGGCGCCCCATGGGCTGCCGCGCGATGAACATCTTGCGTGCCTCGACCGGATCCTGGAATGCATTGATGCGGTCGCCGAGCGACGGCGTGTCGACCGTTCCCGGCGCGATGCCGTTGCAGCGGATGCCCTTCTGCACGAAGTCGGCGGCCACCGACTTGGTGAGCCCGATGACCGCCGCCTTGCTCGTCCCGTAGACGAAGCGGTTCGGGATGCCCTTGATCGAGCCTGCGACCGAGGCCATGTTGATGATCGACGCGCCCTTGCCGGTCTTGTCGAACCGGTCGAGCATCGCAGGCAACGCCGCCTGGATCGCCACGTACATCGAGCGGACGTTGAGCCCCATGCTGAAGTCCCAGTCCCTGGGCGTGCATGTAAGGATCGTGCCGTGATGCACGTAGCCTGCGCAATTGAAGAGGATGTCGAGCGGCGGCAGGCCGCCGATCATCGCCTTGACCGCGTCGTCGTCGAGCACGTCGAGCCGGGCCGTGTGGACGTTGGCCATGCCGCGAAAGCCCTCGAGCAACTCGGCCTTCACGTCGGTCGCATGAACGGTCGCGCCTTCCGCAGCCATCTGCATCGCGCATGCGTGGCCCATCCCCTGTCCTGCCGCGGTGACGAATGCCACTTTCCCTGCCAGTCGTTGCGTCATTGCGCTACCTCAATTTCGGCGTGAGCGAGACACTCGGGTCCGCCCATCGCGTATTCGGAATCAAAGGGTACCAGCCCGGCCGCCCAGGATCGCGATCATACGGATATCCGCCGAGCTCGCGATAGAGCTCGTGATACTGCGCGAGCTTGGCGCGGTCGAGCGTGACGCCCAGCCCCGGCCCGTCGGGCACGCGGATGGCGCCGTTCTCGTACGGCATCGGACCGCCGGCGATCACGTCGTCGACGAGATGATGGTAGTGCGCGTCGGCCGCGTAGCCCAGGTTCGGCA